>ERZ1643249.3796-NODE-3796-length-13071-cov-29.688460_pt1 | contig 13071 bp, 11 predicted proteins | sample MGYA00579263_ERZ1643249 | MGnify/ENA primary metagenome ERZ1643249 (study PRJEB29033, sample SAMEA4952264) | chicken gut metagenome | biome: Broiler Chicken; feature: Gastrointestinal Tract; material: Caecum | place: Ireland | collected 2018 | study: Broiler...
TCTGCCGTCAGACTTCTCCCAGTATCGTCCCGCCGCCGAGAACAGTATCTCCATCATAGAGAACGGCAGCCTGGCCGGGGGTGACTGCTCTTTGAGGCTGGCTGAAGGTGATTTTAAGGAGATCCTCTCCAACCTGTTCGGCAATGGCCGGCTGTTCCGGCTGGCGGTACCGCACCTTTACTTTGCAGGAAACAGGTCCCGGCATTTTATCCCAGGGGATCAGATTGATGTCGCTTACATAGCAGGTGTCGGTGAGAAGATCCTGTTTTCCTCCAAGGATCACAGTATTGTCCTTTAGGGACTTTCCGCATACATACAGAGATTCCGGCGCGGAAATCCCAAGCCCGCGGCGCTGTCCGATGGTATAGTGGATCTGCCCTTTGTGATGGCCGAGGATATTTCCATTCCGGTCTACAAAATTTCCGGGCTGAGAATGTTTCCCGGTATATTCTTCAATAAAAGAAGCGTAATCCCCGTCAGGAACAAAACAGATATCCTGGCTTTCCGGCTTGTCCGCGTTGACAAATCCCTGTTCCTGGGCAATCCGGCGGATCTCCGCTTTCGTATAGCCGCCAAGGGGAAAAAGCGTATGGGAAAGCTGATCCTGATTCATGGAATAAAGAACATAGCTCTGGTCCTTGGAGGGATCCAGACCTTTTTTCAGAAGATATCTTCCGGTATCAGGATCCTGCTCAATACGGGCGTAGTGGCCGCTGGCGATATATTCCGCGCCCAGTTCCCGGGCTTTTTGAAGCAGGGCGTCAAATTTTAAGAAACGGTTGCAGTCAATACAGGGGTTGGGAGTCCCGCCTGCAAAATAAGTATCTGAAAATTTCTGGATCACATTTTTACGGAATTCTTCCTGCATGGGAAATACATAGTACAGTATCCCTAAGCCCGCCGCTACATGCCGGGCGTCCTCCGTATCCGAGGGGGTGCAGCAGGCACGTGTGTTGGCGGAAATATCCTGTAGTTTGTCATATAATTTCATAGTGGCGCCTGCGCACTCGTAGCCCGCCTGAATCATCAGGTAGGCGGCTACGCTGGAGTCCACACCGCCGCTCATGGCAATGATCACTTTTTTCTTCATGGATAAACCTCCTAAAAATCTGGTTTCAGGGAATTTTTACGATGCTAACATGGTATCATTATAAGGCAATATGTGTCAATGAAAAAACAGTTGACACAGACAGTATATCGTGCTATCATTCAACACATAAATAGACTGAAAGAAAAGGAGGAAGAATCATGTTTACAGTTAATGCAGGACAGAAGAGATATATGTGCAGTATGATGGATCAGGAAATGTGTATGGACATGTGCATGGATATGTCTATGTTTTGTTGTGCATTTATGTATCAGAGACTTCCTGAAGCATCGGCTGGTTTTAAGAAAATCCCCGACGGTGCCGGAGTGTAGACAGAACAATATCTGAACAGATATCGGCTTGACACATCTGCAGGAAGATCCCTTTGGACTTCCTGTTTTTTTCAGTTTAAGGGAAGATTCAGAGGAAAGGAAAACTAAATAAAAAATTATAAGACAGGAGAGAAGAAGTTATGAAAATCAAAAAAATACTGGCAGGAACAATTACAGCGTCACTGGCACTGGGAGCTTTCGCAGGGAATTCCATCCTTGTAAGCGCCGATGACAAAACAATCACAGTAGCGGCGTCAGCTACTCCCCATGCGGAGATCCTGGAACAGGCGGCTCCGCTTCTGGAAGAGCAGGGATGGGATCTTGAAGTCACTGTTTTCGAGGACTATGTACAGCCGAATCTTGTGGTGGACAGCGGAGATTTTGACGCGAACTATTTCCAGCATATTCCCTATCTGGACGACTTCAACAAAGAGCATGGAACCGACCTGGTAAACGCAGGCGGCATCCACTATGAACCTTTCGGCATTTATCCGGGCACAAAAAAAGATCTTAGCGAGCTGGAAGAGGGAGACGTGATCGCAGTTCCCAACGATACCACTAATGAGGCGAGAGCGCTTCTGCTTCTTCAGGACAACGGCATAATCAAGCTGAAAGACGGAGTGGGCCTGGAGGCAACAGTGAAAGATATTGAAGAGAATCCGAAAAATGTGGAGATCGAAGAGCTTGAGGCAGCTCAGGTTTCCCGTGTGGCAGGAGAGGTCGCTTTCGTGGTATTAAATGGAAACTACGCGCTTCAGGCAGGATATTCCGTATCAAAGGACGCTATCGCTTACGAAACATCTGATTCTGAGGCTGCTCAGACATATGTAAATGTGGTCGCGGTAAAAGCGGGAAATGAGGACAGTGAAAAGATCAAAGCTCTTGTAGATACGCTGAAATCAGACGAAATCAAGGACTTTATCACAGAGAACTACGACGGTGCGGTAATCCCATTTGAAGATTCAGAAGATGGAGAAGCGGCTGAATAACTGATCAGGACAGCCTAATTTGCAAGGGACAGGAGGATTTTTTATCATGGAACCTATCATACAGGTAGAACACCTGTGCAAAAGCTTTTCAGCCAGAGGCGGATCGGTAGAGGCTGCCAAGGATATCTGTTTCTGTATTGAAAAAGGAGATATCTTTGGGATCATCGGCCTTTCCGGAGCAGGAAAAAGTACGCTGGTCCGCTGTCTGAATCTTCTGGAGCGGCCGACTTCCGGTACAGTCCGCGTTCATGGAAAGGAACTGACGGCGCTGTCGGAGAAAGAACTGCGCAGAGAGAGACAAAAGATCGGAATGATCTTCCAGCATTTTAATCTTCTGATGCAGAGAACAGCCCTGGACAACATATGTTTTCCTATGGAAATCGCTGGAATAAAGAAAAAGGAAGCCAGGAAAAAAGCCATAGAATATCTGAAAATCGTCGGACTGGAAGATAAGGCCCTTTCTTATCCTGCCCAGCTTTCCGGCGGGCAGAAGCAGAGGGTGGCGATTGCCAGAGTGCTGGCGTCCGATCCGGACATCCTTCTCTGCGACGAGGCCACCAGCGCGCTGGATCCCCAGACTACAAAATCAATTCTGGGACTTTTGAAAGAAATCAACCAGAAATACGGAATCACTATTGTAGTCATTACCCACGAGATGAGCGTGGTCCAGGAAATCTGCAACAGAGTGGCAGTTCTGGACGAGGGCGTTCTGGCGGAAACCGGAACAGTGGAGGAACTATTCCGCAATCCTAAGACAGAAGCTGCCCGCAAGTTGGTGTTCAGCGGAAGAAACCAGATCAAAGAGATGAAAGGAAAACACCTGGTAAGGGTGACTTTTGAAAATAAGTCCTCTTTCGAACCGGTGATCGGAAATCTGGTGCTGGAGTTCCGCACTCCGGTAAACATTCTCTATGCCGATACGAAAAATATCAACGGACAGGCGGAAGGAGAAATGATCCTGCAGCTTCCGGAGGATCAGGAGACTGCGGAAAAGATGATACGGTATCTGAAAAATATCCGTATGGGAGTGGAGGAGCTGAATTCTGATGTTGGATAATGAAACAATCATGATGCTGGTGGAAGGCACCAGAGATACATTGTATATGACGCTGATGTCAACATTTTTCGGATATGTGCTGGGACTGCCATTAGGTATCCTGCTTACTGTGACAGACAAGGAGGGAATCCGTCCCAACGCCTTTGTTTATAAGATACTGGATGTGATCGTAAATATTCTGAGGAGTATCCCGTTTTTGATCCTTCTGATCCTTGTCATTCCTGTGACAAAGGCAATCGTAGGAAAAAGCTACGGATCCAGTGCCACGATCGTTCCCCTTGTGATAGCGGCAGCTCCGTTTATCGCCAGAATGGTGGAATCCTCTTTAAAAGAAGTAGATTCCGGAGTGATCGAGGCAGCCGTCAGCATGGGAGCAGGAACCGGTACGGTGATCTGGAAGGTCCTTCTGGCTGAGGCAAGAACTTCTCTGCTGGTAGGCGTTACCATTGCCGTGGGAACGATCCTTGGATATTCTGCAATGGCCGGCGTTGTCGGAGGAGGCGGTCTTGGCGATATTGCCATCCGGTACGGATATTACCGCTACCAGACGGATATCATGCTTGTGACGATCGTGATTCTGGTAGTACTGGTACAGATCCTTCAGGGAATTGGAATGATGGTTTCCAAGAAGATGGATAAGAGAAGAGCTTGAATTCATAAATAATTATTTTAGATATTTTATAATTTTATTAGAAATTATACAAACTCTCATCACATTTATATTGTATGATATAACTGTCTTAAAGGAAAAGAACTTTAAGACCTCCGGTAACACTTCATTGCCGGGAGGGTTGCCGGAACTCTTTCCTTTCCCTAAAAATAAAAAAGAAAACGAACAAACAGCCGCTCATCTGACAAGATCGTCAGATAAGCGGCAGTTTTCTTGTTACGGCAGTATTTAAGACTTATCTTCTATAACGATTAAAGCAGGAATAAATTTCCTGGATACGGGGCGCCGCATAGCCGCAGGCGATATGAGCGCCTTCCGCGAGAAAAGAAAATCCTTTGGTATTCAGTTCCTGGTCCAGTTTTCGGACGATTTCGGAAATAGTATGTTTTCCGTCTGCCAGATGTTCCAGAGCATATTTCAAAAGCATACCAAGGGCGGCTGTCTGTTCTGTATCAACAATCTGCTCCAGATACCGGAGATCTACCTCCTGTTTCCCGATAAGGAAACTGTCTTTTCCATGAACCTTTACTTTTATTCTCTCTTCACGGCCGGTCTGCCGTCTTTGGCGGGGGGAGTCTGCCGTCATGACGCGATGGCTCTGAGGCTCTGTGTACGCAGGCGCTCCGGAAGCTGCCAGTGGGTATTCACGGCATAATTTTTTGGTGGATTCTGTAATATCTACAGGACGGTAGCAGTCCATCTGAATGATCGTATCCGCAATATGAAAGAAGGCTCCTGAACTTCCGGCCACCAGGATTGTGGAGATTCCGGCTTTTTCGTATAAATCCCGGGCGCGCTCCAGAAAAGGTGTGATAGGTTCTTTTTCTCTTGCTATCACCTTCTGCATAAAGGAGTCTCTTACCATGAAATTTGTGGCGGAGGTGTCTTCATCCAGAAGAAAAACCCTGCTTCCCGCCTCCATTCCTTCCACGATTCCCGCCGCCTGAGAGGTACTTCCGCTGGCATCCTCTGTAGAGAAGCACCGGGTATCCTTTTTGTTTGGAAGATCGTTGATAAAAAGAGAAATGTCTACGTCTTTGATGAAGCGGCCGTCTTCTGAACGGAGCTTTAAGGCAGAATCATCAGTAATGACATATTCTCTCCCGTCGCCGGCAATGTGATCGTAGACGCCCAGCTCCAGCGCGGTTAAGAGGGTGGATTTTCCATGATAGCCGCCGCCTACGATCAGGGTAATGCCCTGAGGGATCCCCATACCGGATATCTTTCCATGATGGGGAAGCTCCATGGCGATCCTCAGAGAATCCGGAGACTGAAAAGGAACGGAATCCTTCATGGGAAGAGAAGAAACACCGCTTTCTCTGGGAAGGACGGCCCCGTCCGCCACAAAGGCGGCAAGCCGGAGTTCCTTCAGGCGGCTGCGGATATAAGCCTGATCCTCGGCAAGAAAAACAGCCTGCTCAAGAGAACGGGGATTTATATTTTTATAGAAGAAACTTTTTTCCACGCAGACAGGAAGAAAGTCAAAAAGGATTTTTTCAAGCTCCGGGGCGTTGATCGTCCGGCCGTTTGCCGGAAAGCCGATAAAGAACCGGGCGATGATCTCATGTTCCGTAATCTCGCAGGCGGTTCGCCGCAGAACCTCCTGTCTGCAGCGGCTGACGGAAATCAGTCCGCTTTTTCCGGAACCTTTTGCTTTGAAGGAAAAACAGTCCGCCTGCCGGAAAAAAAGCCGCGTCAGGTAATCGCAGAGAGCTGTCCTGGTTACGGCATCCTTATAAAAAGCACCGGGGAAACCTGCATCCCGGAGAGAAATGCGAAGGCTGATATGGGACGGCGATGCAAAAGGATCGCCCTGTACATGATCGATGGATAAGACATAATGGTCAAAACGGTATGCGCCTTTCAGGGATTTATAAGCTGGATAGCTTTTCCTGTGGATAGAGCGGAGCATACGCTGAAGGTCGGATGAATTCTGCATAATCAAAATGCCTCCTTGATGAATAATCTATATATCTCTGATTTTAGAATATTTGAAAAAAAATAGCAACAATATATAACGGCCCTGTACGGAGACACTTTTCCGGAATCCTTAAATTTTCTTTAAGGTTTGGGTTTACGGTGGAATTTCTCGATTTTTTGCACTATAATGGTTCTATCTGATCCGGATGCGGCTGTTTTTCCGTATACTCCGCAGAAACAGAGACATATTAAGAAGGACAGGATCCGGACAGAACGGGAGCCAAACAGGATGAAAGGTGGAATAAATATGGAACGTAAAAATGCATGGCTTGACTACACAGAAAAGGATGAAAAAGAAATAGAACAGACAGCAAAGGATTACCGTCATTTCCTTAATGTTGGAAAAACAGAGCGGGAATGCGTGGAAGAACTGGTGAAACAGGCGGAGAAAGCGGGATATGTCTCCCTGGAAAAGAAAGCAGCTTCCGGCGAAAAAATCCAGGCCGGAGATAAAATTTACGCTGTAGGCATGAAAAAAATCATGGCTCTTTTTCACATCGGCCAGGAGCCGCTGGAAAACGGCATGAACATTCTGGGAGCCCACATTGACTCTCCCCGTCTGGACGTAAAGCAGAACCCCCTTTATGAGGACACGGATCTGGCGTATCTTGACACACATTATTACGGCGGTGTGAAGAAATATCAGTGGGTTGCGCTGCCGCTTGCCATCCATGGAGTGATCGTAAAAAAAGACGGAGAAACGGTGAACGTTACCGTAGGCGAGGACGAGGAGGATCCGGTAGTTTATATTACAGACCTTTTGATCCATCTGGCGGGTAAGCAGATGGCAAAAAAAGCTTCTGAAGTTATCGAAGGAGAAAACCTGGATATCCTCATCGGCAGCAGACCGTTAAAAGACGTGAAGGATGATGACAAGAAAGAGGCGGTAAAAGCCAATGTACTGAATATCTTAAAAGAAAAATACGGAGTAGAAGAGGAGGATTTTCTTTCCGCGGAACTGGAAATCGTACCGGCAGGAAAGGCAAGGGACTGTGGCCTGGACAGAAGCATGGTGGCAGGCTACGGACAGGACGACAGAGTCTGCGCCTATACCTCCTTCCTTGCGATGATGGAGATGGATACGCCGAAAAGAACAAGCTGCTGCCTTCTTACAGATAAAGAAGAGATCGGAAGCGTAGGCGCTACAGGAATGCAGTCCAGATTCTTTGAGAACACAGTTGCGGAGCTTATGGAAGGTATGGGTTCCTATTCAGGGATTGCTCTCAGAAGGGCGCTGAGCCGTTCCTGTATGCTGTCCTCAGACGTAAGCGCAGGATATGATCCGGCTTACGGTGAATTCTTTGAAAAGAAGAACAGCGCTTATCTTGGACGGGGAATCGTTCTGAATAAATTTACAGGAGCCAGAGGAAAATCAGGTTCCAATGATGCCAACGCGGAATATGTCGCAAAGGTAAGAAAGATTTTTGATGACAATCATGTGGCTTTCCAGACGGCGGAGCTTGGCAAAGTTGATGTGGGAGGCGGCGGAACCATCGCCTATATCGCGGCGCTTTACGGAATGGAAGTCATTGACAGCGGCGTTGCTGTCTTAAGTATGCATTCTCCTTGGGAAGTAACCAGCAAAGCGGATATTTACGAAGCCAAAAAAGCTTATAAAGCTTTTCTCCAGGATGCGTAAATTTTTTGAAGCAATTTTCCGTTTTGAGTCGTTATATCAGTTAGGCGGCATATAACTGTAAGAGAAAGTATTCCCCCGGTGTAAAGGGGAATAAAGGAGAAAAAATGGGCAGCACTTTGATCAAGGTAGAAGATTTATGCAAAGTATATAATCCGGGAGAAAACGAGGTACACGCCCTGGATCATGTGAATCTGGAGATCCAGACAGGAGAATTCGTGGCTATCATCGGTCAGTCCGGTTCAGGAAAATCTACGTTTATGAATATGCTGGGATGTCTGGACGTTCCCACATCCGGCAAATACTATCTGAACGGGACAGACGTTTCCACAATGAAGGACAATGATCTGTCCGAAGTGAGGAACAGAGAAATCGGCTTTATCTTTCAGGGATTTAATCTGATCGCGAATCTGAACGCCATAGAAAATGTGGAGCTTCCTCTGATCTACCGTGGTATTGACAGGAAAACAAGGCATAAACTTGCCATTGAGTCTCTGAAAATGGTAGGTCTGGAGAAGCGTATGCACCACAAACCCAACGAGATGTCCGGCGGACAGCAGCAGAGAGTCGCCATTGCAAGAGCGATCGCTGCAAAACCGCCGGTGATCCTGGCGGATGAGCCCACGGGAAACCTGGATTCCGCATCAAGTAAAGAAATTCTTGGAATTCTGAAAGATCTTCATAAGTCAGGACGCACAGTGATTTTAATCACTCATGATAACGGCATTGCCGCTCAGGCGAAAAGAGTGGTAAGAATTATGGACGGAAAGATCGAGTCGGATACGATAAATAAAAATTTTGACTCCATGGAGGACGCATGATGAAAAAGGGAAAGAAAAGACTTATCATTGGAATCGGCGCAGTTGCGGTTGTTGCCGCAGGCAGTATTGCCGTTCTGGGACAGCAGGCGCAGCAGGGGCAGGTAACGCCGCAGGTTGAGGTAGTGAAGGCTGTCAGGGGAGACATCCAGCAGACAGTGGAAGCCAGCGGAACTGTGGTGAGCGAAGAGGAAAAAACATATTTTTCTCCGGCAAATGCAAAGGTACAGGAGGTTTCCGCCGAAGAGGGAGAAGTTGTAAAAGCCGGAACAAAGCTGGTGGAATTTAATCTGAAGGATCTTCAGAGAGAAGAAAAGAAAGCCTCCATGAATCTGGAATCCGGAAAGCTGGATATGCAGAATACGATTAATAAATCCGATAAAGCGGTGCAAAAACAAAGAGACGCCCAGGGAAATGCGGCGGCACTGAAGCAGCAGGTACAGGACCAGAAAAATTATGTGGCCAGTCTGAAAGCGCAGATCGCCCAGGTGACCGCCGACGCTCAGTCGAGAGCGGCTCAGGAAGCGGCAAGGCAGGAAGCCGAAGCCCAGGCGGCAAAACAGGCGCGGCAGCAGGAGATCCAGAGGCAGTATGCCGAGGCGATGGCCGTTTATGAGAATGAGACGCTCCCTGCATACCAGGCCAAGCTGGAAGAACTGAACAGCCAGGCCAGTCAGGCTCTCAGCAGCTATAACCAGGCGGAGAATACATATCAAATGGCCTTTCAGGTGTGGACTGCGGATCCGAATGATGAGAACACCGCTGCCCTTTCTCAGGCGGAAGAGCTCAGGAGCGAGGCGCAGATCGAGCTTCAGAACGCGCAGGCAGCATATGAAGACTATAAGAACATGCAGCCTGCGGCGCCGCAGCAGGAAGACTTCTCCTCTGATGATCCCGGCACAGAATTCGTATCGGACGGGACAGAGCTGGACAACGGCTCTTCCGGAACAGAAGGTACTTCGTCCGTTTCTAATGGAGCTGCGGATACTTCACAGTTGGAAGCCGCCCTGGAACAGGCCAGCAGCGACCTGGCGGAGCTCCAGTCAGAACTGGCTTCCCAGGAGGCGGTTGCCGAAACAGATCCGGCCGCGGTAACTGAGGAAGAAAAGGAAAAAATGGAGATCAGCAATAATCTTTCCGAGCTTGATCAGATGTCCGCACAGGAATTGGTGGAAGAGGCAAAAAAAGGGATTTCCGCAGATTTCAACGGTGTTATTTCCGGCGTTTCCGTAGTGGAGGGCGCCACCGTCACACAGGGTACCGAGCTTTTCACCCTGCAGAATACAGACCGCGTGGATGTGAATGTAAATGTTTCCAAATATGATTATGATAAAATTGAGAAGAACCAGAAGGCAGAGATCACTCTTGCCGGAGAAACCTATCAGGGAACGGTGCGGGAGATCAGCCATATAGCGGCTCAGAACGAAAAAGGCGCTTCTCAGATTTCCGTAAAGGTGAAATTTGATAATCCGGACGAGAATGTTTTTCTCGGTGTGGACGCGAAAGTAACGATCCAGGCAAAAAAAGCGGAAGATGTGATCATGCTTCCGGCAGAAGTAGTCAATATCGGAAAAGAAGGTTCTTTCTGTTATGTGCTGGAAGACGGTGTGATCACAAGAAAGAATGTTACCACAGGACTCAGTTCTGACGACTATACGGAGATCCTTTCCGGCATCGGCGAAGGGGAGGCTGTGATCAGAGACCTTGGAACTCTGCAGGAGGGAATGCAGGCCCAGGCAGCGGATACTGGGGAAGAAACAGGAGAGGATGCCTGATGAACGGATTCTGTGAATATATAAAAATGGCTGTTCAGAATATCCGGGCAAATAAGGGGCGTTCTTTCCTGACGATGCTGGGGATCATTATTGGAATTGCCTCTGTGATCGCCATTGTTTCTATCGGCGAGGGAACAAAAAATCAGATGAACAGCGAAATAAGCGATATCGGAGGCGGACAGATCTACATAAGCTGCAGCTCGGACGCTATGTCGGAGGAGGAATGGATCCTGCCCGAGGATGTGGAAGCCGTACGGGAGCTGAAAAATGTTGAGGGCGTCAGTATTTCTGAAAGCTATGACGGCGAGACTGTTACCGGCAAAGGCACTTTCAGCCTTATGGTGACAGCAGAGGGACCGGACGCAAAAATGATCAATAATGCCAGCATGAAATATGGAAATTATTTCGGAGAGCAGGAACTGGAAGAAGCGAAAAATGTCTGTGTGATTTCAGACACAGACGCCAAACGGCTTTTCGGAACAGACGATGTAGTCGGTATGAGTCTGGACGTTACCTGTTATGATATGACGAAAAGCTTCCGGATCATGGGAGTTACTACGCAGAAGGAAAACGGTACTTTTGTCAGCTACACGTATGATGGAATGCCTGTATCAGTAAACATTCCGTATACGGCTATGAACGAATTGGTAGGAAATATGGACTTTTTTTATTCCATGACTGTGCTGGCTGATACCAAAGTGGATTCGCAGATCGTAGCGGATCAGATCATCCACCTCCTGGAAAAGAGACACCAGAGCGCAGGGGACGATTATTTCCAGGTGGAGAATTTTCAGGACGTAATGAAAACTATGAATCAGATGCTGGGTATGGTAACTGCCTTTATTTCTTTTGTGGCAGGAATCTCTCTTCTTGTAGGGGGAATCGGCGTTATGAACATCATGCTGGTCTCTGTTACAGAACGTACCAGAGAAATCGGAATCCGGAAGTCCCTGGGAGCGAAGACCTCGTCCATTATGCTGCAGTTTCTGGCAGAAGCTGCTATTCTTACGGTAATCGGAGGGATAATCGGCATTATCCTTGGAATTGCAGGTGCCTACGGCATCTGCAGTGTGATCAGCGCCGGAATGGGAATGACGATTTCCCCGGGGATCACAATTCCTGTTATTTTAATGGCTACGCTTTTTTCCTGCGCGGTAGGTGTGTTCTTCGGCATTTATCCTGCCAGAAAAGCGGCAAAGCTCAGTCCTATTGAGGCGCTGAGAAGAAACTGAAGTTTTTGTTTCACAGTTTTTTCTTATTCTCATCACGAAGAGATCACATATCTTGTCTATAGTGTTTCTTGTAAATGAAGTAGCTGAAGTTCCTGAAGCATATGGAACAGAAGCGGCAGGAAATAAAAGTAGAAAGGACTTGATCGTTTATGAAACGGAGATATGCAGCAATGGTTCTGGGGCTTGCCCTTACACTCAGTTCAGTGAATTTTGCGTACGCTGCCCAGGATGCGTCAGCAGCAGAGGATACTGCGGAAGCTGCAGCTACAGAAGAAGACGCTTCGGCAGATACGGATGCAGAGAAAGCGGATGAAAATGAAATTTATGGAGAAGTTACGGAGGTCGGCGAGGACAGTATTACGATCAACAAGGGAACACTGAACGCAGACTTTCTGAAAGATATGGGTGCAGCGCCTTCAGAAGAAACTTCCGGCAGCACGTCAGAAAACAGTACGGAAACTGCGGAAGCGGACAGCACAGCATCAGACAGCGAAGATACCGCAGAGACAGACAGTGCAGATACTGAGAAGACGGACAGCGAGGATACCACGGAGACAGACAGTGCAGATACTGAGAAGACAGACAGCGAGGATACCACGGAGACAGACAGTGCAGATACTGAGAAGACAGACAGCACAGATGCCTCAGGGACAGACGATGCGGAGACGGAAAGTACAGATACGGACAGCAAGATGCCAGCGGACGGAAAAGCGCCGGGGTCTATCCTTGACCTGACTGGAGAGTCCCAGACAGTGACTCTGACAGATACTACTGTTTATGAGCGTGAAAAGGCGCCTGAGATGCCGGCGGACATACAGGCAGAAGCATCCGCTGATGCAAAAGCCGAGGAGGACGCATCTGGAGATACGGATACAGATAAAACCGCAGATACAGAGTCTGAGGATAAGGGAACTGCGTCAGACAGTAAAGACGGAGCGGATCAGGCAGATGAAAACGCCGCGGACGCGAAACAGAAGATCGAGACAGAGAGTATAAAGCTTGATGACATCAAGGCTGGTGATGTTGTAAAAATTACGCTGGATGAGGACGGAAACGCAGAGACAGTAACCGTGATGAATAATGGTTTCAGCGATGGAGAGAAGGCCGAGACACCTTCTTCAGACAGCGGCACAGCTTCCGATGACGCATCAGACAGCGGGGCTTCGGAAGATACATCAGACAGTACAGCTTCTGAAGAATAATTATATGAGATAAACTTGGAGAGAAACGTGAAAAGCGTTTCTCTTCTTTTGTAAAAGAGTAAACAAATTTTTTTAAAATATTTAAAAAAACATGTTGACAAAAATATAAATATAAAGTAAAATACATTTTGTTGCGAAGGAAATCGCAAGGATGTGCGTTTAGCTCAGCTGGATAGAGCGTTTGGCTACGGACCAAAAGGTCGGGGGTTCGAATCCTCTAACGCACGCTGTAAGATGAAAGGAGCCTTGAGAAATCAGGGTTCCTTTTATTTTTCTGAAAAGCGAATCAAATA
>ERZ1643249.3797-NODE-3797-length-13070-cov-17.025509_pt1 | contig 13070 bp, 11 predicted proteins | sample MGYA00579263_ERZ1643249 | MGnify/ENA primary metagenome ERZ1643249 (study PRJEB29033, sample SAMEA4952264) | chicken gut metagenome | biome: Broiler Chicken; feature: Gastrointestinal Tract; material: Caecum | place: Ireland | collected 2018 | study: Broiler...
ATGTTTTTGCTATCTTTAAAGCTTTAACTTTATTTGTCCATTTAATATTATTTATCACGTGATAAATAATAGAGATAACACCAGCATGGGTTACTATCATAAGATTTTCTATATCACTATTTTCATCTATAATTTCAAAAAAAGCTTTTTTTATCCTTTCAAAAAACTCTCTTGGACTTTCTCCTTGTGGAAATCTTTCATCATATTCTAAATTTGAAAAAAATGCATTAGGATATTCTTTTATTGCCTTCTCATTTAACATACCAGCAAAAATACCATTATTATTTTCTCTTAATCTTTTATCATAGACTATAGGTAATTTTAATTTTTCATTTATAATATCTGCTGTCATTTTTGCTCTAGTTAGATCACTACTAATTATTTTTTCTATATTAAATTCACTTTTGTGATTATATAAATACTCTCCTAATTTTTCACATTTTCTTATTCCTTCTTCTACAAGTGGAAGCTCACTCCATCCACCTCTATACCTTTCATCATCGTCTCCATGTCTTACTAAATAAATATTCATAAACTCTCTCCTAACTTGATTTTGCTTTATTTTACCAAAATATTTATAGTTTTTCAATAAAATTAAAAATATATGTTAATTTTTATTTTTATTTAAATTACTCTTAATATATGATATTATATTATTATGTATTTATAGGAGGTAGACATGAAAACTTTCAAAAAAATAGTTAAAATATTTTTTGTCTATATGATATTATTTTTTGTTTTTTACACTTTACATTTTTGTGATGAAAATGGCGTAATAGAAGAACTAATAGTAAATGGCTCCAAAGTTCCAACAAGTAATGTAATTTCTTATATTGCAACTGCATTAATTATACCTTTAATTGTGACAATAGCGTTAAATATGCCACTTATTATTGCAATTATAATTGCAAACATAGTATTAAAGAAAAATAATAAAGAATTTTACAATAAAGATTCTATAGATAAAAAAACTGATGATTTACAATATTATAGAGAAGTTCTTAGTAGCTACTCACCTGCTGAATTAAATTATGTTTATTCTGCAAATACACAGTTTCCAAAAGATGCTGTTACTACATTGCTTTCTTTAAAGTTAAAAAAAATAATTGATTTAAATAATGAAAATAATACTATAACAATTCTTAAAGATGACGCTAATATTTCAAATTCAGAAAAATATGTACTAAATAAAATTAAGGATGAAAAACTAAAAAATTTTGAACCTATTAAATACCAACAAATAGTACAAGAAGATGTAGAAAATAAACATCTTACTAATAAAGGATCTAAAAAAAACATGTCCGCATTCTCTATGTTGTTTATTGCTATAATTATTATTTTACTTTTCTTTATAATAGTATTTGCATTACCAAGTGAAGGAATTTTAGGATTTATTTCGGTTATATTAATACCATTAATTTTTATTATTTTATCTTTGGGAATTCCTGGTATTATATTATATTGTATCTTAAGAACATATAATCCATATAAATTATCCAAAGAAGGAAAGCAACTAAGAAAAAAACTTTTGGGATTAAAAAACTACATTACTCAATTTTCTTTATTACAAGAAAAAGATATTAAAGACTTAATAGTCTGGGAAGATTATTTAATATATTCAATAATTTTTGATTTAAATGATGACTTAATATCTAAAATACAAGAAAAATATATAGTATTTGATATAACTGATACACAAACAGCTGAAAACTATTATGAAGACTCTAACAATGAAGAAACACGAATAAGATATGTAAATAGCAATAATGAAGAATTTAACAAAGCTGCAGATAAAATAATTGGAAATATTATTAATTATATAAAAAACATAAAAAAAAGGAATGAAAAATAGTTCATTCCTTTTAACATATTTTATCATGACGTATTTCAATTCCATTGGTATTTAAATAATAATCATGTTTTGCTATTATATCATTAATATTACTTTTTATATCCATAATATTATAACAGTTTATAACTACTATATGACTTTGTAAAAAGCACATATATCCATTTACCTTGTTAATAAAACTCTCACTTCCATTTATTACTAATATTATATTTTCATTAACATAGTCATTAGTAACTTCTTCATTTAACCATTCCATATATAATATTTTTTCATTTAAGCTTTTAAAATATTTATTAACAATATTTTTTAGCTTTTCTTTTTCGCTCCTTTCATTTATATAAATTACTTTTGCATTTGAAAATTCTTTTGAGATAAAATTATTTGCAACAATACACGAATGTGTATAATTTGCAACAAAAGAACAAACCTTAATATTTTTCATTAAAAAACACCTCTGCGCTATATTTTAAAACATCATGAGTAAGAATTTTGTTTTAATATAGTATATGACATTTTTAGATCTTTTTATTTTTTTAAATCATAAAAAATTACACATCATATTTATAGGTGATAAAATGAAAAATTTAAAAAAATATATAACAATTTACCTATATGTCTTTATAATATTTACATCTATGCTACCTACTAAAGAAAATATGATTAATTTAAAAGAATTAAAAACTATAATTCCTGGTATACAAACTCTATACAATGATGAAGATGATTCTAAAAATAACAATCAAAATAATGAATATTCATTTAAAATATTAGAAATTTTTAAAAATATTTTTAAATTGTAATATATATTCAAAAAACACACAAAATATTTATGACAAATATTTTTGTCAGGAGGTATTTATGAAAGCTTTATATAATATAATGCTAACTCTAGTTATAATAGGTGCAATAAACTGGGGAATATTAGGCTTATTTAAAATGGACCTTATCGGTTCCATATTTGGTGGAATGACTAGTGCTATAAGCAGAATAATATTTGTTCTTGTTGGCTTATGTGGACTTGGAGCTATAGCTCTTTACGGTCCAATAAATGAAGAAGAAAGAAGTCATTCTTAGTACCTATTAAAAAAACATCTAGATTTTTATTTTCTAGATGTTTTTTTATATTGCTCATATAATATAATTGATGTTGCTACACCAACATTTAAAGATTCTATTTTCTCACTCATTGGTATTTTAACCACAAAGTCTGATATGTCTATAATTTCCTTTGATACTCCATTTGCCTCATTTCCCATAACAAATATATATTTGTTATTATAATCAATACTATCTATACTATTTTTTGTATTTAAACTTGTTGTAACAATTTTATATCCTATTTTTTTTAATAAATTAATTTCTTCTATATTTTCTAAATATATAATTTTTACATTTAATATTCCACCCATTGTAGCTCTTACAGCTTTAGGTGAGTAAACATCAGCTGTTCCAGAAGTGCATAATATAGTATCTACATCAAAAGCATTACAACTTCTAATAATAGTTCCGATATTTCCAAGATCTTGAACTCTATCTAGAAGTACCATATTTTTATTATTTTTTTCTTTTTCTAAGCAATATTTAGGAATTCTTGCAACAGCTAAAATTCCTTGAGTATTTACTGTATCTGTCATATATTTAAAAACATTTTCTTCAAATTCCAAAATTTTGATATTTTTTAAACTATTTATTCTATTTAATAATGCTTGTCCACCATTGGTTGAAATTAACAAAGATTTAGAATAAGCGATAAACAAAATGTCTATCGCTTCATTTTTATCTAATATCTCATTTGTAACCTTTACACCTTCTAAATAAAAAGCATTATATTTTGTTCTATATTTCTTTTCATTTAAACTTCTAATGAATTTAACATTATCATTAGATTTACTAACTATTAATTCCATGTTCTCTCCTATTGTTCTGTTGTAGTATCTGTTGATGTATCATCAGTTGTTGTATCTGTTTCCTCTTCTGTTGCATAAGCATCAGGATCAATTTCCATTACAAAAGATTTTAATAATTCTTCATTAATATATAAGTTTTTTGTTTGATCTATATCAGTAAATAATGAATTTGCATAAGCTGTCCTTTCTGTTGAATTATTTACTCTTCCATTTTCAGCTATACCATTTAATTTAATAATATGATATCCATATGAACTTTCTACTAATTGAGGATATACTTCTCCTACTTTCATACTTTTTACTGCATTAGAGTATTCTTCAACTGTATTTCCATCCATATACATTTTATATTGTCCACCATTTGAAGCAGTAGAATCATCTGAATTTTCTTGTGCTAGTGTTGCAAAGTCTTCTCCGTTTAATGCTCTAGCAAGTACAGCTTCAGCTTCAGTTTTTAAAGTTGCTTTTTCTTCATCATTCATTGTAGTATTATCTTCTTTTGTGAAAGAGAATAGTATATGTGATGTATCATATTCATTCATATCAACTTCTTCTCCTTCATCAGCTTGTGATTTTATATAATTAGCTACATCATCTGCAGAAGCTTCATCAGCTAACTTTTGTATATAATCTTGTATTATATAATCGTTATAATATATTTTTCTCAACTCATCTATGTCAAATCCATAGCTTTTAAAATATTCTATATAAGATTCATCTTCAAAGATTGAATCTACTTCTGCTTTATTTTCATCTGTTAATGTAACACCAGCTGCTTTTGCATCTTCTAATATCATTTTATCTGTAGCTGCTTTTAATGCAATCTCATTTGGTATATCGTTTTGATCATATCCATAGTATTGTAGATATGAAGAGAACATCTGATAATATATCTTGTACTCTGCCTTTGTTACTTTGCCACCATCAAATGTAGCAACTCCTTGGTTATCTTTTGCTACATAAACTCCTACAATAGCAAGTACTATTATTAGAAGACTGGCAAGTATTATTATTATAACACTATTCTCACTGCCGGATTTTAAACTTTTTGTTTTAATATTCATATCTTTACCCCTTTTCTTTTATAGTATTTTCTAATTTACTAATCTCTAACTGTACACGGATAAGTATATCATTATTGCTAGAGTTTGTCAATGCGATTTTTAAATTCATTGGTTCAATTTTAATTAGTCTATCTGTTGCTAATATTCTTGTAATTCCAAGCTTTCTAGCTTTATTTCTTATTTCGACAATTTTTATTAAATTTTCTGTTTCTTTAGGAATATCTCCAAATCTATCTAATAATTCATCCACTACTTCCATAGACTCTTCTTCATTTTTTATATCTGATATTTTTTGATACATATCAATTTTTTGAATAGGATCTTTAATATACATATCACTAATATATGCAGACACATTTATATCTATTTTTACTTCTTTTGATATTTCTTCTTTACTTGTTTCATCTTTTCCTTCTTTTTCTTCTCTTATTGCTTTTTCAAGAAGTGCTAAATATAATTCATATCCAACCTTTGCCATATGACCATGTTGTTCTTTTCCAAGTAAATTTCCAGCACCTCTTATCTCTAAATCTCTTAATGCTATTTTAAATCCACTACCAAACTCTGTAAAATCTTTTATTGCCTTTAATCTTTTTTGAGATACTTCAGATAAAGCTTTGTTAGGCTCATATGTTATATACGCATAAGCAAGTCTATTTGATCTTCCCACTCTTCCTCTTATTTGATAAAGCTGTGCAAGTCCTAACGTATCTGCATCCTCTACTACTAAAGTATTTGCATTAGGAACATCTATTCCAGATTCGAGGATTGTTGTACAAACTATAATATCTATTTCATGATTAATAAATTTAAGCATTACATCTTCTACCATATCTGGTGGCATTTGTCCATGAGCTACTCCAATTCTTGCTTCTGGCACCAAATTTTTAAGCTTTGCACTAATTTCATCTATTTTACTTACTCTATTATTTAAATATATTATTTGCCCATCTCTTAATAGCTCTTTTTCTATTGCCTCTTTAATAATATTATCATTATATTCAAGTACATAAGTATGAACAGGTAATCTCTCCATTGGAGGCTCAGTTAAAGTACTCATTCCTCTTATTCCAATCATTGACATATGTAATGTTCTTGGAATAGGTGTTGCTGTCATAGATAATACATCGACTGTCTCTTTTAATATTTTTATCTTCTCTTTATCCTTTACTCCAAATCTATGTTCTTCATCTATGATTAAAAGTCCTAAATCTTTAAAAAATACATCTTTAGATAATATTCTATGTGTACCAATTATAATATCTATTTTTCCATCTACCAAATCTTTTAAAATATCTGTCTGTTCTTTTTTAGTCTTAAATCTACTTAAAAATTCAACCTTAATACCAAAAGATTTCATTCTTGATTCAAACGTTCTATACTGCTGAAGTGCAAGTACTGTTGTTGGTACTAAGTATGCAACTTGTTTTGAATCCATTACTGCTTTAAATGCGGCTCTTAGTGCAAGCTCAGTCTTTCCATATCCAACATCACCACATAAAAGTCTATCCATAGGTTTGTCTGACTCCATATCTTCTTTTATTTCTTCTAATGAAGTCTTTTGATCTGGGGTAAGTTCATATTCAAATGAATCTTCAAACTCTCTTTGCCAAGGTGTATCCTCTCTAAAAGCATAACCCTTCATTTTCTCCCTTTTAGCATATAATAACATAAGCTCTTTTGCCATTTCTTTTACATGTGCTTTAACTTTAGTTTTTGTCTTTTCCCATTCTTTTGTACCAAGTGAATTTATTTTAGGCTTTGCTCCATCATCACATACATATTTTCCAACACAATCTAATTGGTTAATAGGTACATACAAAACACCTCTGTCTGCATACTCTATTTTTATGTAGTCTTTTTGTGTATCTTGTACTTTAACAGTCTCTACTCCTCTGTAAATACCAATACCATGATTTTCATGAACTACATAATCTCCAACTTGAAGATCTGCATAAGTATTTATTCTTTGACCTACACTACTCTTTTTTATTTTTTTTGTTGTAGTAGAAAGTCCACTAACCGGCTCTGCAATAACTAGTATTTCAAACTCATCTGAATAAAATCCTCCAGATAATATTCCTTTTGTTATATATACATGTCCACTATCTAAGTCATCACAAGACAATATATCTAAAATTTCTTCTACTTTTATATTATTATCCATAAGATAATTTTTAACTTGATTATATCTAGTGTCTGTTGGAAATACTAAAAGTACTGCTTTATCTTTTGCTCTTGATACATCTAAATTTAATACCTCCATAGAGCTTTTATAAAAGTTTGCTTCTTTTATGCTAAAGTTATATACTTTTCTATTTCTTAAAATAACTTTATCTATATTTATTCTTTCTAGATAAATGCTACACATTCCATTTTCAAGTTTTGCTTCTACCTCTTCAAAAGATAAATATTTATTTACAAAAGGCATATATATATAATTTCTTTGAGCAAGTACTTTTATTGTTTCATTATTTTCATAAGTTATACTACTTGCTTTTTCTTTGCATTTTGTTGGCTCATCAATAAAAATATTATATTCTTTTAAATAATCTAATAAATTTTCTGGTCTTTTAACGAGTAAATTAAAATATTTATCTACTAAATTATCTAAAGCTCCTTCTCTTATTTTTTCAATATCTGATTCTATATTTTGCTTTAGCTCTTCATTTAAATTATCTTGTCTTAAAAAATTTTTTAACTCAGAAATTACAGCATTTATCTTATCTAAAGTCACATAATTTTCTGATACTTGAGACATATCTATCTTTTTTACTGTATCAATACTTCTTTGAGTTATTGGATCAAAAGTTCTTATACTATCTACTTCTTCTCCAAAAAATTCAATTCTAAATGGTAAATCATTATTTATACAAAATAGATCTACTATTCCTCCTCTTATGGCAAATTGACCTTTTCCTTCTACATTTTCAGTTCTTTCAAATCCAAACTTAGATAACTTTTCTACAAGTTTATTCATAGAGATATTATCTCCAAGCTTTATACTAAACTCTTCTCCTTTATATTTAGTGTTTGGAAACATTTGAACAAGTAGTGCGTCTATAGTAGTTACAACAATTATTTTTTTACCACTAAGTATTCTTTCTATTGCATACATTCTTTGATTAGAAATTTCTTTACTTTCTGCTTCTATATCATAATACTGTAACGATCTTGGTGGTAAAAATACCACTTCAATTCCACTTGCATAAAATTTTAAATCTTGAATTATTTTATTTGCTTGAAATACATTACTACATACAATTATTGAATTTTTATTTGTATTTTGTGTAATTGCATAAAGCATCCAAGCCTTACTGCTATCAGTAAGGCCTACAATACTTAACTTTTCATCACTTTTTTTAATAATTTGCTTTACAAGTGATGTATAATTACTACTATTTGCTAAAGTTTTAATAAGTGGATTCATTATTTATTCCCTTCTTTATTTATCATATCTAAAAACTCATCTATTGTTACTACTCTTATTCCAAGAGTAATAGCTTTTTGAAGCTTAGAACCTGCTGCTTCCCCTGCTATTAATACACTTGTCTTTTTTGATACAGAAGTAGTAGCTTTTCCTGAATTTTCTTCAATCATCTTTACAATATCATCTCTTGAATAGCCATCAAAAGAACCTGTTACACATATATTCATATTTTCTAATACATTAGATTTTCTTTGCTTCTTTTCTCCTTTAAGATTTACACCTGCATCATCTAATTTTTTTATTATCTCCATTGTTTTTGATTTATTAAAAAACTCATGAACAGACTCTGCCATAATAAGTCCAAAATCCTCTAATTCATTCAAATCCTCTACACTTGCATCTTTAATATCATAAATATCTTTAAAGTTTTCGCTTAATATTTTAGATGCTCTTTTTCCGATATGTCTTATTCCAAGTCCAAATATTAATTTATCCAAAGAATTAGACTTTGTTTTTTCTATAGCATTAATTATATTTGATGCAGATTTTTCCTTAAAGCCATCTAATCCATATATATCTTCATATTTTAAATAATATATGTCAGCTACATCTTTTAATAATCCTTTTTCAATTAAAGTATCAACAATAGCTTCTCCCATACCAGATATATCCATGCAATCTCTTGATACAAAATGTGTAATACTTCTATAGATCTGAGCAGGGCACTCACTATTTGTACACCTTAGTGCTACCTCTCCTTCTTCTTTTTCTAGAGTTTCCCCACATACTGGACATACATCTGGAATTTTAACTTCTCTTTGAGTTCCATCTCTTTTTTCTTTTAATACTCTATATACCTCTGGTATTACATCTCCTGCTTTTTGTATAACAACAGTATCTCCAATTTGTATATCTTTTTCTTTCATAAAATCAAAATTATGAAGTGTTGTCTTAGATATAATACTTCCTGCAACTCTTACAGGCTCAAGTATTACTACAGGTGTTACCTGTCCTGTTCTTCCAACCTGAAAAATTATATCTAATACTTTAGTTTCTTTTTGTTCTGGCGGATATTTATATGCAACAGCCCATTTAGGTACTTTTATTGTTTGCCCCATTTCTTGTCTTACCTGTAAATTATTTACCTTTACAACTGCTCCATCAATATCATATTCTAAAGAGTCTCTCATATCTCCTATTTTTTTTATAGCAGATATTACCTCATCTTTATTCTCACATAAAAATCTTAATTTTATTGTGTTCATTCCAACACTATCTAAATAATCTAAACTTTCATAATGAGTAGTAAATGATTTACCTTTTTGAACATTAAATATAAATATACTTAAATTTCTTTTTTTTACAAGCTCACTATCTAATTGTCTTAGAGTACCTGCTGCTGCATTTCTTGGATTAGATAATTGTGGCTTATCTTTTAGTAATAGTTCTTCATTTATCTTTTCAAATTCTTTTCTTGGTAAAAATACCTCTCCTCTTACCTCTATAGTATCATTACTTTTAAGTCTATAGGGTATATCTTTTATTTGCATTATATTTTGAGTAACATCTTCACCAACAAATCCGTCTCCACGTGTAGACCCCCTTTTAAGTACACCATTTTCGTATTCTAGGGACACAGATAAACCATCTATTTTTGTTTCAACGCAAAAGTCAGTTCTATCTCCATACTCTTCTTTTACTTTATCTACAAATTCTTCTACCTCTTCTAAAGAAAATACATCTTGTAAACTTTGCATCTGAATATTATGTGTTACTTGTGTAAATATGTTTTTAGTTTTTCCTCCAACCTTTTGTGTAGGAGAATTTTTTGTTATAAGCTCTGGATGTTCTTTTTCAATTTGTTTTAGCCTTTGTGTTAATTTATCATACTCATAATCTGATATTTCAGGACTGTCTTGTTCATAATATAATTTGTTATGATACTCTATTTCTTTTCTTAATTTTTCTAGTTCCTTTTTTACATCATCTATATTACTATCAAAAAGATTAATTTGATCACTCATTTTTTTACACCTCTAATATACGCACAGAAAACATAGAATATAGTTATTCTATGCTTTTATTATATACATTTTACTATAAATTATATATTATTTCAAGAAAAAATAATAAAGAGTAAAATAACAAATAAACAATATATTGTTTTCTATCCTAAAGCTATATCTAATATCATCATTAAAACAAATCCTATAGCTACCCCTATTATTCCAACATTACTATGTTCTCCTGATTGTGAATCTGGTATCAATTCTTCTACTATAACATAAATCATTGCACCAGCTGCAAATGCAAGTAAGTATGGAAGTAATGATACAACTTGACTTGTTAAAAGTATTGTAAGAATAGCTCCTATTGGCTCAACAATTCCAGACAACGCACCATAAGCAAAAGATTTTACTTTACTCATTCCCTCACTTTTTAAAGGCATAGAAATTATCGCACCTTCAAGTAAATTTTGAATTGCAATACCAATAGAAAGTGCAAAAGCTGCAGCTAGTGTAATACCTGAATTTTGAGCAATTGCTCCAGCTAGCACAACACCTACTGCCATTCCCTCTGGTATATTGTGTAATGTTACAGCTAATACTAACATTGTTATCTTTTTAAATTTACTTTCTATTCCTTCTGGCTTTTTACTACTTATATGTAAATGTGGAATAATAACATCTAACACAAGTAAAAAAATTATACCTAATGAAAATCCCACTGCTGCTGGAAACCAACTAATTTTTCCTTGTTGTTGTGCCATATTTATTGAAGGAATAAGTAATGACCAAATTGAAGCTGCCATCATAACACCTGAGGCAAGACCAGTCAAAAATCTTTCAGTCTTGTTACTTATATTATTTTTCATAAAAAATACTAATGCTGCTCCGAATGCTGTACCTAAAAATGGTATTAGTACTCCTAGAAAAGTTCCCATTTCCATTCCCCCTTACATATATAATTATACTCCAAAATGCAACAAAAAAAATAGATAGTTAAAAACTACCTATTTACAATTAATTATTTCTTAATTTTCTACATCTATGTCTTCTTTAAATCTTAAGAAATAATCTACAAAAGACCATATTGTTGCTATTAATGCAAATATTAAAGTTACACTCATTGCAACATTTATTATAAGCTCAAATATGCTCATATCTAAAGAACTAGTCATAAAACTTCCTATTCCCATTGTTGGCATCATCGAATAACTTAATAGTGCAAATACTATAGAAAGCATTTGGAATAATGTTTTTATTTTTCCACTTAGTCCTGCAGATACGTCCTTTTGATTATCTGATCCAAACATTCTTAAAGCATTTACAAAGAAATCTCTAAATACAATTATAGCAGTTATAAATGCTGGAACAATTCCAAGTCCTGTAAGCATTATAAATCCAGCTGATACAAGTAATTTATCTGCTAAAGGATCCATTATTTTTCCAAATTTAGTAACTATTCCTTTACTTCTAGATATTCTACCATCTAAAAAGTCAGTAAATGCAGCAATAGCAAATATTCCTAAAGCAACATATCCCATATAATCGTATGCAACCTCTATCTTTAAGAATTCAAAGAACTCCTTTGGAATACATAAAACTAAAATAAATATTGGTACTAATATAATTCTTAACATAGTTAACTTGTTAGGCAAGTTCATTTTACTAAGCATGTTTATACCTCCTCTTTCACTTGTAAATTATAACAAACTAAAAATATATAGTCAATAATTTACCTATATTTCACATTATTTTCACTTAATTAAGTTCCACTATACAAGCCATAGTTGCATAGTCTTTTTTACCAGACTGTGTCGCTTTTCTATAAGAAAAAAAGTTATCACACTCACATCTAGTACAAATATTTGCTACGTGTATATTTTCTTCTTTTACCCCTATATTTTTTAATTCTGTTTTTAAGATTTCAATTAAATCTATATGAAATGTTTCTTTATCATCTTCATATGTTAAATATTTATCTTGATATTTAAAAACACTTGTAAATTTTTCCTTAAAGCTATCCTCTTTACTAGTAAAACAACATTTTCTAATAGATGGGCCAATACATACTATAATATCTTCTACTTTACTATTATATTTTTCTTTCATAATATTTATTGCATTTATATATATTTTATTTATTACGCCTTTCCATCCTGCATGAATATTTGCAACTATATTATTTTTTACATCATATATAATAATTGGATTACAGTCTGCTACTGTAACAAGAGGTGCTATGCCCTTGTCTTTTATAATATATCCATCAACTAAAGTAGTATTTAATTTTTCAAACTTATATTCATCCTTATTATTTTCATCTAAAATAATAACATTATCTGTATGATCTTGTTTTCCCTTACAAATTTCATTAAAACCTATAGCCTTTTTTATAATTTCTACATTTTTAAGTACATTTTCTATTTTATCATTTCCAACTGTTCTAAAATTTAAGCTATTATATTCACCAGTACTTACACCACCATGTTTTAGAGTAATACAATTTTTAACATTATATTTATTTAGTACCTTAAACTGAATATATTCTAAGCCCCCAGCTTTTACATGTAAAATTTCATCATCTTCATATTTATTCATCTTTATCCTCCTTAATCTCTATTTCTTTATTTAAATTAAAAGAATATATATATACTTTATCTACATTATATTTAGTCAATTTATTAATTGCCTCTTTATATATGTCAAGCTGTATCTTATATCTTTTAATAAATTCGCTTTCATCTTCTAGCCTGTCTGTTTTAAAATCTACAAGTATAGCTTTTCCATCCACAACAAAAAACAAATCTATAA
>ERZ1643249.3800-NODE-3800-length-13065-cov-10.068255_pt1 | contig 13065 bp, 13 predicted proteins | sample MGYA00579263_ERZ1643249 | MGnify/ENA primary metagenome ERZ1643249 (study PRJEB29033, sample SAMEA4952264) | chicken gut metagenome | biome: Broiler Chicken; feature: Gastrointestinal Tract; material: Caecum | place: Ireland | collected 2018 | study: Broiler...
TGGTTTCTTTAATTTTATCAATTAATTTATCCATTATATTTGTCATTTTCTTTTCTTTCCTCCCTATTAAAATTAATCAGTTTTTTAACAATTTGACATGGGCCTAATATTTACTTTCATACACAATTTTTCCATTTACAATTGTATATTTTACTCTTCCTTTTAAATTTTTTCCTATAAAAGGACTATTTTTTGATTTAGAAACTATCATATCTTTTGTATATAAATATTCTTCATTTGGATCAAATATTGTTATATCAGCTCTCTTACCAGTTTCAATTGAACCTGTTTCATCATCTATATGTAATAATTTAGATGGTGTATAAGATGTAAGTCTTACTAAATTCAAATAATCTATATGTCCAGGGTCTACTAAGTTCATTATTTCTGCTGAAAGTGCTGTTTCAAATCCAATAATTCCATTTGGTGCCTTAGATAAATCTTGACTTTTTTCTTTTTCTGAATGTGGTGCATGGTCTGTTATAATGCAATCAATAGTTCCTTCTTTTAAACCTTCTATTATAGCTTGTCTATCTTTTTCTTCCCTTAATGGTGGATTCATTTTAGCATTTGTTCCTGATTTTAAAACCTCGTCTACTGTAAAAGTAAAATAATGTGGACAAGTTTCACATGTTATTTTTACTCCTCTTTTTTTTGCATCTCTAATCATATTTTTACTTGTTTTTGTACTAATATGACATATATGCCCTCTTACATTATTTGTTTCTGATATAACGATTTCTCTTGCTGCCATTATTTCTTCTGCTTCTGGTAATACACCTTGAACTCCTAATCTATCAGCTACAGCTCCGCTATTTATAGCACCTGCTGATACAGATTTTTCCTCACAATGTGATGCTACAAAAGTCCCTAGTTTATCAGCTTCAATCATTGCTTGTCTCATCATTCTACTATTCACAACTGGCATACCATCATCAGAAAAAGCAATTGCTCCAGCTTTTCTTAATTCTTCAAAATCAACAATTTCTTCTCCTTTTTCACCTTTACTAACAGACGCATATGGTAATATATTACATAAATTAACTCTTTTGGCTTCTGCCATAATCTTTTTTAAAGTTTCTTTATTATCTGGTGTTGGTTTTGTATTAGGCATAGGACAAATTGTTGTAAATCCTCCAGCAACTGCACTTTTGGCTCCTGTTTCTATTGTTTCCTTATATTCAAATCCTGGTTCTCTTAAATGGCAATGCATATCTATCATTCCTGGAATTATCTTTAAATTTGTACAGTCAATTTTTTTGTCTACACTTTCTTTAATATTTTTTTCAACTTTTGTTATTTTGCCATCCTCTATTAAAATATCATATTTATCATTCAATTTATTTTTATAATCTATTACATGTCCATTTTTTAATAATATTTTCATAAATTCATCCTCTTTTCTTATAATTAATTAACTCTTTCTTCACAATATTTACATCTATATACTATATTTTCTCTATCTGTTAATACACATATATGTGGTATTTCTTGTTCTATAGAAGTAATACATCTTGGATTTTTGCATTCTATAATATTTATTAGTTTTTCTGGAAGATTTGGATGCATCTTTTCTACTATTTTTCCATCTCTAATTTTATTTACAGTTATGTTTGGATCTATGTAACCTAATATATCTAAATTTATATCCATATTATCATTTATTTTTATTATGTCTTTTTTCCCTTTTTTCTTACTTTTTGCATTTTTTATAATTGCAACAGATGTATCTAAGTCTCCTAAATTCAAGTAATTATATATTTCAAAGCTTTTTCCTGCTTCTATATGGTCTATCACATAACCATTTATTATGCTATCAATATTCATTTTTACCTTCCTCCTTAAACAATCAAAATTCTATGTTTAATAATAAAACATTGTCTTTTATCGCCATCAAATTATTTTTCGTAATCTAACATTTTTAATATCAAAGCCATTCTTATATATTTACCATACTTGGCTTGTTCAAAATAACAAGCTCTTTTATCATCATCAACATCTGTTGATATTTCATTTACCCTTGGTAATGGATGCATAATACATAAATCTTCTTTAGCATTTTCTAATTTTTCTTTGTTAAGAATATAATAATCTTTTAATCTTATGTAATCATCTTCATTAAAAAATCTTTCTCTTTGTACTCTAGTCATATATAAAACATCTAAATCTTGTATATATTCTTCTATATCATTTGTTTCACAATATTCTATATTATTTTTTTCCAAAACATCTTTTTTTATATAATCTGGTATCTGTAATTCTTCTGGTGAAATTAAAACGAATTTAATATTTTCATATTCTGCCATTGCAGTTATTAAAGAATGAACTGTTCTTCCGAATTTTAAATCACCACAGACTCCTATTGTTAAATCAGATAGCCTGTGTTTTTTACATTGAATTGTTAATAAATCTGTTAATGTTTGTGTTGGATGATTATGTCCTCCATCTCCTGCATTAATAATTGGTACTTTTGATTTCATTGATGCTACTAATGGTGCTCCCTCTTTTGGATGTCTCATTACAATTAGATCAGCATATTCACCAATTACTCTTACAGTATCAGAAACACTTTCTCCCTTAGATGCTGAACTTGTATCAGCTGAAGAAAATCCTAATACATTTCCTCCTAGTTCCATCATTGCTGCTTCAAAACTTAATCTTGTTCTTGTACTTGGTTCATAAAATAATGTTGCTAATTTTTTACCTTCACATCTTTTTGAGTATTTTTCTTTATTTTCAATAATGTCAATAGCAACTTCTATAAGTTCTTCTATTTCTTCTGTTAACAAATCTTTTATATCTATTAAATGTTTCATTATTTCCTCCTTAATATTAATTTGTTTATAATATATATTTTTTTATATAAAAAGTCAAGAAAAATAGTTAATGGTCAAAATATTAAAAGTAAGACAATTTTTGACTTTTTCTATTTTTTATATTATTATATTTTTAATAAATTTAAGGAGGTCTTTTTATGTCTGATATAATGTCATATTTATTTGAAACAAAAGCTATAAGATTTTGTGAAGAAAACAAACCATTCTGGTATACATCTGGTAAAATTGGCCCATATTTTATAAACACACATTTTGTTTATGGAAATGAAAAAGAAGCTACTAAACTACTATCTTTTATTGATGAATGTTTATCTGACAAAATTACTTTACCAGAAAAAATTTTCAAAAAAGTCTTAAAACAATATGAAGAAAATGAAATTTACCATAATGTTATAGACGCTATGAAAAACTATATTACTGAAAATATAAACATATCAGAAATCGATTATGTTTCTGGCGGTGAAAGAAGGGATTGGTTCTTTTCAAATATGATTGCTTATCTTTTTGATAAACCACATATTTCAATTTATAAGGATTTGTCAACAGTCGTAAGTGATAGCAAATTTGAAAATACCAAACCAATTACCAATATTGATAATAAAAAAGTTCTACATGTTGCTGACTTAGTAACTGTTGCTTCTAGCTATATTAGAGCTTGGATACCTGCAATAAAAAATATCGGTGGACAAATGTGTTGGTCTTGCGTTGTTGTTGACCGTATGCAAGGCGGGCAAGAAAAATTGAAAGCTGAAGGTGTTAAGGCATTATCTTTAGTTAATGTTGACAGTACTTTATTTGAAACAGCTTATAAGAATAAAATAATTAACGAAAATCAATTATCTATGTTAAAGAAATTTTTTGAAAATCCTGATAAAACTATGAGAGATTTTTTAATTCAACATCCTGAATTTTTAGAAAATTCTTTAAATGGTGACGAGAAAACTGCAAAAAGAGCAAAATTATTAATTGATGGAAACTTATATGGAATTAATTAATAATTTCTGTACTTTATTTTTCAACTATATATATTTAATTTATCAAAGAAGTGTAAAGATTTGTCGACGTGAAAAATTGTGTAACAATTTTTCTGTTGCAATGTTATTTTTTATTGAATAGAAAAAAGAGCTGACTCGATAGTTTCAGCTCTTTTAACATTATTAGTCCTTTAATAAAAGGACATAATTTTTGTCTTTTTGAATTGTTTTTGCAAAAAGCAATTTCGGATAAGATTCATCCCATCCAATTTCTACAAGCTTTGGGGTAATTATTTCCTTTCCATTCATTTTACCTTTTGCAATTGTATTCATACTTAAATATAATTCTATCTCAGGTCCTTGGAATGGAAATTTGAAATTTTTTTCTTCATCCCCAATTCTTATCTCTACATCCTCTACAACTCTTGCATTCCGTATTTCTTGCATTTTTACCTCCTACCATTACAATGATGGTTTTGCTTTTTAAATCTAAATTTTTAGTTACACATATATTATACCATATTTACACGAATTTTTCAATTATTCTTCGACTTTCTCAAACATATCTTTACCAACTCCGCATAAAGGACAAACCCAATCTTCTGGTAAATCTTCAAATTTTACACTTTCTACTGTATCGTCATAAATATATCCACATGCCATACATCTATATTTCATAAATATCACCTCCAAATTCATATTGGTATTATACCAATTAAAGTTTAATTCGTAAATACTTTTTACATATTTATTTTTTTCTTTTTGTAGATAACACTTATTGCAATAATAATTACAATGGCAAAAACCACTATTAACCACCATTTATTATTTTTCAATTCTTCAATAATCCTATTTTTAATATTATCCTGTTGTTCTGTTTGCCCATTACCATCTTGACTTGCTAATATAGCACTCAATTTTTCAACATTAATTTGTTTTTCTTCATCTGCAATTTTTTGCTCTTCCTCATTCCTTTTATATACAACTACATTATATTCTTTTTTAGTATATCCATTTTCAGCAATTACATTAATAATAATTTCATTATTTCCATATTCTAAATTTTTTCCTCCTGTTATTTGTACACTTGCATTTTGTTTTTCTGGAATAGCCAAAATATTTAAATCATTAGTAGTATTAGAAACAGTTGCATTATATTGATATACGTCATTTGAAAATTCAGGCTCCAAAGTGACATTTTCGATTGCCAAAGTTTCCAAATTAGCATTTGCATATTCTAAATTATTAGTTTTTGTTAGAAAAATTTTATATTCAGTTTTACTTGTCTTATCTGGTGAAATAACTTCAATATTTATAGTATTTAAACCTTCTTTAAAATTAGTATTACCTGTTATATTAACTTCTGATTTAGAATTTTGTGGTATTGCTGTAACTTCTAAACTATTTAAACTATCTGTCAAAAAATAATATTCTGTTATCTCTGGAGAAAAAACTGGTGTAATTCCTTCCTGATTAAGCCTCATGACATCTAATTTTGAATTATCATCAGAAACCTTACTTCGTTCCGAAATTTCTATTTTTTCTGTCTGTTTATCTTCAGCCAAAACAATTTCTATTCCATCAGTAAAACTTTGTATTAATCCACCTTCTACATTATAAAATTCACCTTGAATTGATATAAGTTCATTTCCAAATTCTTTTGCTTTTAAAGTATATTTAACTAATTCACAATTTTGTTTCGGATTATTTCCACCAGTATCATCATACCATGATGTTATAATTCTGCCATTTATAACATTTGTATTTTCTGGTCCAGAAACATATTCAAATAAATTTTCATCAAAGTGAATATTTAAATCAAATGCTACTACATTAATATTTGCTAAATTTATTGTAAAACTAAATTCCTCTCCACTTTTTATCTCTGATTTAGACACTCCTAAATAAACATTATCTTGCTCTTCATTTTCTACTGCTAAATTAATAATACTTACATTTATAAATATGAATATCAAAGCTAAACAAATTATTATCTTTTTCAAATCTAATCTCCTTATCATTTTTCTTGTTGTATAGGAAAAATCAAGTCTTCCTATTGTTCTATCAATTTTAATCCTAATATATGTCTTTGAATTAAAAGTAAATCTAATGATGTAGGATTTTTTCCATTTTTATTAATATTTCCTGCCTTTTGTGCAATAAAATCGATTTCTTCAATACCTAATATATGCCTTTGCAATTTTAATAAATCAACACTATTAATCTTTCCATTACCATCTATATCTCCATAAACTATAATTGAATATTCACATATTAATACTTCTTGTGTATCTAATGGATTGTTCACAAAAATCTGTACCTTTGATCCTGTTCCTACTAAATCTTGTCCTTGTAAATTCTTTCCGTTCTTATCTATGATTTTTATAACATATTTATCACTAATAATTATATTTTCTAACAACTTTTCTACAGTTCTATCATCCTCATCTAGTCCGGTTATTTCATTTCCTTCTACTCGTATATTCGGTCCAAAACTTAAATCCTCTTCTGAAATTTTTTCTATTACATTAATATTTATTATTTTATTAATATTCTCATCTTCTTCTGAGTAAACTTTTATATTAGCACTACCAGTTTTTATTGCTGTTATTTGACCTGTATCATTTACACTAGCTATATCATTATTATTAGAAATATATTTTATATTTTTATTATTAGCATCATCTGGCTCTATATTTGCTAATATTTGATAACTCTCCCCTTCTTGCAAAGTAAGACTTTCCACATTTAATTCTATTCCTGTTACCTTACTATATACCTCTATCTCTATACTTGATTGAACACCATTTGCTATGGCTCTTACTGTTATTGTTGCTTTTCCTGAAGATATACCATATATATTCCCATAATCATCTACTTTTAATACTTTTTCATTGCTTGATATATATTCAAGTTTCTGATTTTCAGCATCTTGCGGATAAACTTTCACATTTATTTTGCTAATTTCATTTTTATTAATCACTGTATTATCTACAGATAACTCAATTTTTTCTACTTGTACTTCTGGGACTTCTTTTACATAACTTTGAAAAACATATCCCACTATTCCATTTTCTAAAATTACTCTATCCCATAAATCTCCTCTTTGTTTTCCTTTTGCAATTCTTGTCATAATTTCATTTTTAGAAACAGAAGTAATCTTTTCATAACTTGTACTTGGTCCGCTTCTAACATTTAAACTTGTTTCCACATTTGCATATACTTTTGTGTTATCTACTTCATAATCTGAAGAATTAATTGCTGGACTTTCAGCTTGTATATCATTCATATTATTATATACTGGTATAACAAAATTAATACTCGTGTCTAATAAATTGCTATTAGCATAACCTTTGTATACGATATTGGATTCACTATATGGTGCTAGTACATTTGTCATATATTGATGCCAAAATAGTTCTCCATTATTAGTATCACTCACATGAAATTTTTGTAAGTATATATTGTTTTGTCCAATATTAATATAACTAGAACCTATAAATATACCTCCACCTGTAATTGCCCTTTCTTTTGTATTCCATGGTATTAGATATTTTGTTTTAGTAGCTTCACTTGCACCATTTCCATCTCTTGCATATTTTAACCCATTAATAATCGCTCCCATTGGTTCTGAAGAACTAGTTGCTCCAATATTATAAAAATTATATAAACCTTCATATCCAGACACTTTTCCACTAATAGAACTATGTGATAAAAAAGGACCTACTTCTTGTTTAATTCTTGATGCTAAATGATAACTACTAACCTTTGATTGTCTCCCTGCACTATATATTAAATCTGAATATTTTTTATTCATAGTTACTGTACTTCCACTTGATGTTAAATAACTTACAATTTGATTATAAAATTCTGTACCATATAATATCTTTTCTATTCCATCTACTGAATTAGTATTAATATTAAATGACAATTCCTCAAACTGAAAAATTCTAACTTCATTTAAAAAATTTCTTGGATCCATTGTATATAATAATGCCTGCTTAGAACAATCTACCCATCCACTATCTACCTCTACATTATATTCTCCTGGATTTGTATTTTTCCAATTATCTGAATATGACTTTGGAACCAAATTTTTTCCAAAGATATTTTCATTTTGTATAACATAATCCCAATCTAGATTTGTATATAAAGCCGTAAAACTCCAATTAGGATGATTCTTTTTTAATTCTTCTAAATATGGTTGATAGCTTTCAGGAAAGTTTTCAATTCCATCTAATTTTTCAGAAGCTTTTACACTCCTTTGACTCAAAATATATGTAGTTAAAATAATAATTACAATAATTCCAAATAAATACCATACTTGCTTTTTTAACATATTCTCTCCTTTAATATTACAGCCTGGTATATTCCGTGAATATATATTATATTTTCACGAAATATACTGTACTGTAACTCAAAATTCATTTAATTCTTTTCTGCTTTTACTATTATTCTTTTTGATGAATCTGTCGTACAAGTAATTAAAGTTACTTCTACCTTTCCATTAGTCTTTTGAGATAAACAATTTGTTTCATTTGGATTTACTGTTTCTACTAGGTATACAACATATCTTACTTTATTTCCATTTAAATCTGTTAATATTATTTCATCTCCATTTGATAAGTTTTTTAAATCATGAAACATATTTTTAGTAATATAATTGTGTCCTGCTATACAAAAATTACCTATTTCATTAGGATTACCACCATAGAATTTTGTTACTGATACTCCTAGAGCTTTTTCGCTATATTCAGAAATCACATAAGTTTCTAATTCTATTTTTGGTACTTCTAGTTTAGCAATCACTGGATATCCTTTATAAGTCGTTAAAATTTCTTCTTTTTCATTGTTTGCATTCTCATTTTGTGTCATATCTGTTACTAAATTATTTGCTACTGGGCTTTGGTTATCATTTATTATATTTTCTGTACTTGTTAAACTTGTTTCAATTTTTTTGTTTATTTCTCTTTTATTGATATCTACAGATTTTAAAATATATCTATTACTAAAAAAAAATATTGCAATTGCCAAAATAACAACTATTATTGTTATAAAAATATATTTTTTTCTATCTTTGGTTTTCAAAATATTTCCTTCTATTTATTTTTCTTTTTCATTTTTATATATAAAGAAGTACTAATTATACCTATTAAAATTACTGCTATAGGAATATATATATTCATACCTGTTTTTGGTAATTGTGTTGGTAGATTTTCCTCTGCATTGTTTTGTCCCCCTGTTTGTCCTGCATTTTGTTGATTATTATTCTCTGGTGTTTCAACTTCTTCAGCTGGTGGTGTTTGCTCTGTTTCTGTTGCAGTTATCTTAAAACTATTTTCTGCTATAACTGCATCTGAATTATCTCTGTCAATTAATTTAAATGTAATCGTATATTCTCCGGATTTATCAAATATTCCTCTTAAATTTAAAACTTTATTAACATTTTGTCCTCCTATTTGATATCCTGAGGGATCTCCCCAACCACTATCTATTAAGTCATATTCTGTTTGTTGCTCATCTGTTCCTAATAACTGAACATTTCCTCCATCTGGAGTAGTAGCTTCTGCTATTATTCTTGCGTGGTCATAGTTTTTACCCATACTAGAAGTTAATGAAAGAACCATTTCTTTTTCTTCATTAATTATAGGATTTCCAGTATATGCTAAATCAAATTTATAGTCTTCATATTTTGGTTCTACTATTAAGTTTTTTTCTAAAGGAACTACTATATCGTCATAACTTTCACTTGCATCTGGATTTGATAATCCTTCTGCTGTTATTGATAAATCAGTTGGATTAGATGTGATTATTCCCTCTTTTGCTTTAAATGTAATTGTCATACTTTCTCTTGGGCTTGTACCTCCTGTTGAATCATAAAATACTACTCTTACTCTTGTTCCATTATCATTTGGTGTTCCTCCATCTGTTTCTACATATTCTAACAAACTATTATCATATGCTATATCAAATGTATATGCACCTAATGGCTTTCCAAAAGTAATTGTAAGTGATACTGTATCTCCTGGATTTACTGTATCTTTATTTGTTGAAATTTCTATATCATCTAAAGCTGCTGCTTTTACATTATTTGTATTTAATAACAGTATAATTGTAAAAATTGTTGATATAATAAGTATTATATTGATGACTTTTTTCATTTTTTAATTCCTCCTTTTTTTATTTTGTATTATTATTATGTCTAATTTTTATAAATTTATTAAAATAAAAAAAAGAAGAAATTTCCAAAATGAAAATTTTTTTTGTTCTTGTATATGTTACTATTTGCAGTTCAGATTTTATTTAAAAGCTTGTCTCATACATTTTCCGACCTGGTCCAACTGTCTGTTTTTTCAAAAATTCTTTCCATTTTCTCTTTATTTGTGGTATAATAATGTAGGTAACAATAAAATTATTTTCTTTGAAAGGAGATTTTTATGCAAAATCTTGCAGTATCTAATTTTAATTTTTCAATTTTAGATAACAATCGGAGACAAATCGGGTCGGTTTGTTTCACAACTGATGGAGATATTAGACTCAGTAAAGGTCTCATTAACTCTCTTACTGATGATGAGATTTTGAATCTCTTACAGTGCGCAATCTCGTCTTATAAGTCTCTAACAGGAAAAGAACCTATGCATTTTTCTTTGCAGGATGAAGGAAAGTTTTATAAAGTCATCAAAAAAAATCTGCATCGAAAAGCTTGTATTGGCAAAATTAATAAAGCTAATAAAGAATTAGTTTTTGGACCAACTATTCCAATTTATTTAAGAATACTTTGTGTTCAAAAACTATCGTTACAAAACGAAACTGAGTTTGTTTATAATAATCGTCTTTACGGCTTTGATTAATTTGAGTTAAAAAGAAAAGTCAAAATTTGTACAAATTTTGACTTTTCTTTTACTTTTCATAAATTATCTGTAATATATTTTTTATCTACAATTAATATTGTCTTCCCCAAACAATCATTTTTTCAGCTGGTTTACCACAACATACACATGTATCTGATAAATGTTCTTGTTCAAAAGGCATACATCTTGATGGTGCTCCTGTTTCTTCTTTTACTTTATCTTCACATTCTTGGCTACCACACCACATTGTTTTTACATATCCTTGGTTTTCTTCTAAGTTTTTCTTTAATTCTTCCATATTGTGTGCTATAGTTGTTTTTTCTTTTACTCTTTTTTTACATACTTCATACATTGATTTTTGTATATCTTTTAATAATTCTTCTAATTTTTCTTCTATTTCTTCTACTTTTACAGTAATCTTTTCAGCAGTATCTCTTCTTACTAAAATAGCTTCTCCTTTTTCTATATCTCTAGGTCCCATTTCTACTCTAACTGGTACACCTCTCATTTCCCAGTCATTAAATTTATATCCTACTGAATAATTATCTCTATCATCTAATTTTGTTCTAAACTGTTTATTTAATCTCTCATTTAGTTTATTTGCTTCTTCCAATACACCTTCTTTTTGCTGTGCAATTGGTACAATAACTACTTGAATTGGTGCAACTTTTGGTGGTAATTTTAAACCTCTATTATCTCCATGAGCCATAATAACAGCTCCTATTAATCTTGTACTTATTCCCCATGAAGTTTGATATGCATATTCTTGATCACCATTTTTATTTTGGAATTTTACTTCAAATGGCTTTGTAAAGTTTTGACCAAAATAATGTGATGTACCACCTTGAAGTGCTCTTCCATCATGCATTAAGGTTTCAACTGTATATGTTGCGTCTGCACCAGCAAATTGCTCTTTTTTAGTTTTTTGTCCTTTTAATACTGGTATAGCTAATAAATTTTCTATAACATCTGCATATACATTTAGCATATCTAATGTGAATTCCTTTGCTTCTTTTTCTGTTTCATGAATTGTGTGCCCTTCTTGCCATAAAAATTCTCTTGAACGTAGAAATGGTCTTGTTTCCTTTTCCCATCTTAATACATTACACCATTGATTGTATAGAAAAGGTAAATCTCTCCAAGAATTTAGCCATTTTGAATACATTGTAGAAAAAATTGTCTCAGATGTAGGTCTAACACATAATCTTTCTTCTAGTTCTTCTCCTCCACCTGTTGTTACCCAAGCAACTTCTGGTGCAAACCCTTCAACATGTTCTTTTTCTTTATTTAATAAATTCTCTGGAATTAATACTGGCATTGAAATATTTTTTACTCCATGTTCTTTAAACTTTTTATCTGCATATTTTTGTATATTTTCCCATATTGCATAACCATATGGTCTTATTGCAATAAATCCTTTTACATCTGTATAATCTGCAAGTTCAGCTTTAAGCACAATATCTGTATACCATTGTGCAAAATTTTCATCTATATTTGTAATATCTCTTACAAATTCTTTATTATTTTTCATTTATTTTCATTCCTTTCTTTCTAAACCTCTAATACAAATTTATATATATTCTATTCTTCTTTCTCTCCTTCCCTTTCGGGCATTGGAGCCTCCGCTTTACTACGAGTTTTACTTTCTTTACTTTCTATTGTATCTTTATCTAAATTATCTTTTTCTTCATTATTATTATCTTCATTCTCAACAATTTCATCTATTACAATTTGTTGGTTACTATCTAATTTGTATTTTGGCAATTCTGGTAAATCATTTAAAGATGAATACCCAAACATTCTTAAAAACTCATCTGTTGTTTTATATGACATTGGTTTTCCTGGTAAATCTGTTTTTCCAGCTTCTTGTATTAAACCATATTCTAATAATTTATATACACAAGCATCTGCTGATACCCCTCTTATTGCTTCAATTTCTGCTCTAGTTATTCTAGGATTATATGCAATTATTGATAAGGTTTCCAAAGCTGCTGTTGATAAATTTGGTTTAGTTCTTCTATCTAAAATTGGATAAATATATTCATATAAGTCTTTTTTAGTTGCTAATTGATATCCATCTTCTACCTTAATAATTTCTATGCCTCTGCTTTCTTGTTTGTATTCTTCCTGCATTTTCTTTATTACAGTAACTATCTCTTCTTCATTTTTTTCTAATACTAATACTAATTCATTTATTTTTACTACTCTTCCTGCTGCAAATAATATTGCTTCAATAATTGATTTTATTTTTTCTATTTCCATCTACTTACCTACTTTACTTGAATTTATTATATATTATGTCAAAAAAACCTTGATATGTCAAGGCTTTTATCCTTACTATTCACAGTCATTACTAGATAATGTGATATATATTATATTCTAAGCGGGGGTCGGGGGGACCGA
>ERZ1643249.3801-NODE-3801-length-13064-cov-19.576908_pt1 | contig 13064 bp, 13 predicted proteins | sample MGYA00579263_ERZ1643249 | MGnify/ENA primary metagenome ERZ1643249 (study PRJEB29033, sample SAMEA4952264) | chicken gut metagenome | biome: Broiler Chicken; feature: Gastrointestinal Tract; material: Caecum | place: Ireland | collected 2018 | study: Broiler...
CTCCGCCACGCGAGGGAGACGAAAGTCTCCCTTTTTGCGTGACGGAGAGAGGGTGCACAAAAGCCCGAGATTCGCGCGGGGCGCTGAACAAGCGCCGCTGCCCTGCCGAGGTTTCCCTTCGGGAAACGGCAGAATACTTTTCTCCGCCAAGCATAAAAGAAGAGGGCCTATCCCCTCTTCTTTTATTTTAGTCTTACTGAATAAAAAACCTTCACGTTGGCAAAACCTTGTGCGGAGGTGATTTATATGGCAGACACACTTACAACTAAAGAACTTACAATGCTTTCGCAGGCGCTGACTACAGAGGGCCTGATATGCAAGAAGGCGAGGATGTATTCCAACACCCTGACCGACCCCGCGCTTGCAGACTGCATGGCGTGCATTGCGGACGAACACGAAAAGCGCTACACCGCGCTTTTGAAGCAGCTTAACTGAAATAAGGAGGCATAATTTGAAACTGACAAAGAGCGATACGAGTTTGTGCGAAAAGGACGCGCTGCAGGATATGCTCGACAGCGAAAAGGCGCTTATGAGCCTTTACACCACCGCGCTGTACGAGGGCAGCGGCAAGAACGTGCGCAAGAGCTTTTCCGATAACCTTATGGCAGTTGCGCAGAACCAGTATACGCTGTTCCAGCAGATGTCGTCGCGCGGGTATTACGAGGCGGCGCCCGCCAAAAAGGACATGATAGACCAGGCCAACGACATGTTCAAAAAGCAGCAAAAGTCGCTGAGCTCTGCAAAGAGCGCGGGCGGCGGAAATTAAGAGTGATTTCAGCACAGGATGACAAACAATAGAGCGGGGCGGGCGAAAATTTTCGCCCGCCCCGCTCTATTAATATTTCTAATTATAAACACCACATTATCTGCCGCACACCATGCCAGAGTTTAATTTTTAAGCCCGCCGGAGCCCTCTGCGCCGCCCTCGAACGCCGAAAAGATGTCGGCAGACGACACGCTGTGCGAGCGGATGAGCTCGTAATACTCGTCGCCCGAAAAGTCGCGCTGTTTTGTATATTCGCCGCCGAGCGCCTCTATCGCGTACTTTAACTCCTGGAACTCTATATAAGAGATCCCCTCCTCGTCTATCTTGTCCATAAGATAGGGAAGCGCCCTTTCGTCGCCATATGAAGCGAGATACCCCGCGCACATGGGCACGTCTTCGCCACCGCGGAATTCGTTCAACAGAATTTCAAACACACGCTCGTCGCGGCCCTGCACTTTTGAAAGTATCTCCAGCATGAGAGGCCGCTCAACGCCGTTTTTATAATTTTCAAGCGCCTGTTCCTTTACAAGATCGGCCTTCTCCTTTATAAAATCGGCGCACTGATTTTTGAAATCTTCATCTTCCTCATTCGGAATGAGGCGCATATATACAGGGATCGCCCTGTCGTCCGCGCCCAGGATATTTACGACGTACTGCTTTAAGCCCTCCTCCCCGCTCTCCAGAAGGGGCAGGAGCATTTCTCCGCACCCGGGGCGGGACTCAATGGCCTTGCACAGAAATTCCGAGACGGGCACGCCGTTTTTGACGTGCGCGCGCAGGCACTTTATCAACTCCCCGTCCCCCATTGAGGCGTAATAGCCGTTGGGACTGGTGCCCAGAGATTTCAGCACAGTGTTGCCGAACTTTGTATACATCTCGGGAATGATATCTTCCCACTCCTCCTCTTTGTATTTGCCTACGTTTTTGGAGATATATTCTGAAAGTTTTTTATCGAACATGCCGTCGAAATCGTAGAGTTTCATTTCATGGCCTCCATTATCTGGTCATACGCCGCCTTGTCGGCGTCGAAAAAGCTGCACACGTCGCCGGTGGGCACATCCGCCTCGCGCACGCCCGAAACGGTGAATATCGCCGCCGCGAGCGCGTGCAGGTCGGCACTCTTCGCAAGTATGCCCGCCTTAGTCATCGCGCGGTACATTCTTTCGGCCGCGCCGCAGAACCTGCCGGAATAGTCCTCGTCTAAAATTCCGAACCGCGAGACGAGTACGGAATATGCCGAAACAAAGTTTTTGCGCTTTGCGCGCCCTATATTCAGGGCATAGATATCCACGCACTTATATATATTGCATATCACAACGCCGAACTGATTGTCTTCGTTGCGCTCGCACAGGCTGCCCAGTACGGCGATTTTTAAGGAATCGGATATGAACGCGTCCAGAAGCAGGCTGCGCAGGAAATCGTCGTAACCTGCCTTTACCGCGCACATTGCGGCAACGTAGTGAAGCTGGTTATCGTCGGAGTTCTCTGTTTCGTCGAAAGCCCATTTGATGCACTCCAGCACGTTGACGTCCTTTGCAAGCCTCTTTGCGCTCCTTGCAGACAGACGATAGTAGGACGAGAGAAATTCAAGAGACCGTTCGCGCAGTTCCTGGGGAAGGCGGTAAAAATAGCTGAACTCCTCCTCGTTCCCCGAGTCGACGTTTTCGCGCGCGCGAAGCATATAATAGCGCGCCACGACGGCGTCGGGATCGATTGTCAGAAGGTCGTCGAACGCGGCAAAACAGGCGTCGTAGTTGCCGCTGTTATAGGCGGATATCGCCTTGAAATAGAGCACCGTAGTGTCGTACGAAAAGTCGCCCGCAAGCTTTGAAAAGAGCGTGAACGCCTCGGCATGCAGCTTGTTTTCGCAGCACACGGTGGCAATTTTATATATATCGTCGGGATTGGCGGGGTTGAGACTTACCAGGCGGTAAGCGAGTTCCCTGCCCTCGTCGGCTTTCTTCTGCTCGGTCTTTACGGCAGCGAGAGTGGTCAGCGCCTGCACGTCGTCGGGCTTCTTGGAGAGAATAGAACGGCATTCAGTCTCGGCCTCTTCGGCCTTGTCGCAGATAATATTGCACATGGCGATATAATTGCGCGCCGAAAGGTAGCGCGGGTTCCCCTCCGCCACCTTTTCGAACTCCTCTATGGCCTTGTCGTACTGCTGCGAGCGCATAAATTCCACCCCGCACGAAAGTTCGGCAGAATAGTCGGCGATATCGGGAGGGTAGGCAAACTTGAGCGGGTTTTCCTCCTTCCTTAAAAAGCTGTCTATTATCTCCCGCCTGCTCTCGGGCGTGAGGTCGTCCGTTTCGATAAGCAGTTTGTTGTAGTAATAGGCGGCGAAGTGCTCGTTGTCGATATTCATGAAATCGACGGCCAGCCCCTCGTATGCGTCGGCAAGATCACCTTCGGGCGCCTCGTCCAGGTAGCGGAACCAATAGTTTATCGAGCGCTCGTACAGCTCCATGTCGTCAAAAATTTCGGCGTACAGCATGAATGAGCGGTCGTCGTTATAGTTGAGCTCGGCGTTCTTGTTGAGTATCTTGAGCGCGCCTGTTAAGTTGTGGTCGTCCAGCATGTCGGCGGCAAGTTCCAAAAGCCGCTCGTCGCTGAAATCGATAGCTTCAGTTTTTCTCATTTAAACAATTTTTCAATATCTTCGGCGCCGAACTTATAGTCGGTGTTGCAGTAGTGGCAGTGAACGGAGATCTCCCCCTGTTCCTTTAAAATATTTTCCAGCTCGCTCCTGCCCATGGTGAGGAGAATGGACGAAATCTTTTCGCGCGAGCAATTGCACTTATATTCCGGCTCGGTTATGTATACGTGCGCACCCTTTATCTCATTCCCGAAATACTTATTAAGCACACCTTCGCCGCCGAGCGATTTAATCTCAGAGGCAATGTCGTACATTTCGGCGGCCTTACCCTCGACAAAGGCCACGGCCTCGCCGCTGTGCCCGGGCAGCAGCTGCATAACGACCCCGCCCGCCGCAAGACAATTTTTTCCGTCGAACAGCGCGCCCACGCGCACCTTTGTGGGGATCTGCTCGGAGATATCGAAATAGTGCTCGAGATTTTGCGAAACGTCGTCGGAGACGAGCTCGCACGCGCCCGTGAACGGGCGGAAGAAGCCGTCGTCCTTTATCACCGTCATAAAGCCGCCCTCGAGCTTTCCCTCGGCGGAGCCGTCGATATACCCGCGCATGTGCAGGTTGACGTCGCCCGACACGCTCGCCGAGCCCGCGCCGTTTGCGCCCTTTATCGTTATCGACACGGCGCCCTTTTCACTCTTCAAACAACCCGACATATACACGCCGCAGGTCAGAAGTTCTCCGAGCGCCTTTGCCGCCGCGGGCGAAAGGCCGTGTATGTCGCGCGCGCGCTGCACAAGGCCGGTAGTTTCGGTAACGGTGAGCGATACCTGTTTATTGCAAATCAAAGTTTTATATAATCTGTTCATCAAAAAACTCCAGTTCACGAATTTTTACGCCTGGCCGAGCCGTAAAAATTCCGTGTTTTGAGAAACTAAGTTTCTCTTGCCGCGATTTATTTAGGTCCCGCGATTATTTAATCGCGGCAATTCACTTCCAGCGCGCGAGGGCGAAGCCCGCTGCCCTGCCGGGGCACCCGAAGGGAAACCGCAATTTTGGGGGGAAAGCGGGCAAGGCCGAGCGTAAGGGGGATATATACCACTCGACGATTGTCAAGATTATTTGCAAAGCCGCATTAAGCCTCCCATCAAGAGGAGGCGGCGCGTGAAGCGTGACGGAGGGGTTCTTGAGCCTCCCTTGCAAAAGGAAAGCGGCGCGACGCATATGCGAGGACAAGCGGACACATATACGTCATATACTTTTAACCCGTTTTGGGCGGGCATAAGCATTTACCCAAACTTATCACGTTGCCAAAGGCAACTTATCACTCGCCGCAGAGCGGCATACTATACCGCGCGGCAGATAAAGTTTATGCGCAGACTGTCATCTTTGAGCTCTTCACCCATGTGTCCCTCAATGCGGAGCACTTCAAACCCGCATGAGGCGAGCGCGGCTTTTACGTCTTCCGTCCTGTGGACGTACTGAATGTGGCGCTCGTCCTGTCTTTTGAACAGTCCGCCTCCCGCAGAAGTGAACATAGTTATATCCATCACCACCTTTTCTCCGTCGAATTTATTGAACCAGAGATAGGTAATCTCGTCGAGGTCCTCGGCAAAAAGGTTGTCTGCAAGCACATTTTTAAGCTTGTATTCGCTGCTTACATCGAACACGAACACGCCGCCCTTTTTTAAATTTGCGCGCACGCGCGAAAAGGCGGCAGCGAGCCTTTCGGGGGACACATAGTTCAGGCAGTCGTTTACGGCGACGATGAAGTCAACTTTTTTTATCAGTTTTAGTTTGGTTATATCGCCCAGTAAAAATTCGGCGCGCACGCCCTCTGACGAAGCGAGCTCCCGCGCCTTTGTGAGCATCTCCGGGGAGATATCCACGCCGCACACGTCCCTGCCCGCCTTATACAGCGCGCGGGTGAAATAGCCGTTGCCGCAGCCGACATCGGCGCCGCACGCGCCCGCATTTAAACCGTTCAGCGTTCTAATTAAATACTGCGACCATTTTTCATAGTCGCAGTCTGAGTTAAGGTATTCAAATTTACCGCCCAGGGCGGAATAGCTACGATCCATAGTGCGCGCATTACCTCAACAGATTGTCTGCGCTGATCTTCTTTTTCTTCTTCTTTTTGCCGTCGTCTGTAAGGGCCTTCTCCCTCTCGGCGAACAGCTTATTGTATTCAACGTACCTCGCGTCGTTTTTGTGCGCCTCTTCGTAGGCGGCTATGCGCCCCTCGAGCGCCTTTCTGCCATCTGCAACGCCGGCGACGTCGGCGCGGGAGAAGCTCTTTTTGAGCGCGGGAACAGGCTCGCCGTCTATAGGCATTATAGGCCGTCCTACGAGTTCGCTCTTGCCCGCGGCAAGAATTTCGCGCGCGATCCTCTTCTCCTCTTCCTCTTTCTCTTCGGCGAGCTGCTTTTCAGTCTTCTTTGCGCGCTCGCGCTCCTTCTGGGCCTCAAGATTGGGCGTGATATACATATCGAACACCCACTGCGTGAAGCTCATCCAGACGAGGAATATATAAGAAAAGCCGAACACGAGCAGCAAAAGAAGCGCGATAACCTGCCACAATCCCCCGGGGATCAGCAGCCATACGGGGATGAACGCAAGCGCCAGAATGAACAGCGTCTGGACGACCGAGCCGACGAGCAGCACGAAGCTGTTCTTGATCGTCTGCCAGGGACCGACTTTATAGCTTACGCCCACGGCTATGAACCACATACAGATTATCCCCACGAGCACGCACAGAATTATCATGAGCACGGTAGCTGCGACGGGCCATGCGGAGGAACCGCCCGTAGCTATGGTGAGATCCTTCCAGTCGCTCACCATGACCGTGCCGAAAAATACTATCATAAACAGCGCAACGGGGAAAGCCACATTAAGATAGCACTTCCTTACGCCGCGGAAATAGCCCCTTATGGTAAATTCCCCCTGGGTGTTGACGAGCTTTTTCATTGAATAGCACGCGCCCGCCACGCCTATAGCGGCGATCAGCCCCGCAACTATTGCAAGCGAGTAGAACATCATGTCGGCCGTCATGTTCAGGCTTTCGGCAAGTCCCGAAACGTTGGGCATCGCAGGCAGCCCCACGGGGCCTATGTTTGAACTGAACGGATAGTAGTTTGAGAGCGAACTCACATAAAGCCCGCGTATATATACTATCACTATCAGGGGTATAAAAAACAGGAGCGTAAACAGGTTATTTATTATTATCTTGCTGAAGTTTGACTTGAATACGTTCCACGTCTCGCTCCACCTGCCCTTTGGCAGCACCGTACGGGCATAGTCGCTTATTTCGTTGCCTTCGAGGGCCTTTACTCTTGAATCTGCCATTTTGTCATTCCTAAAGATATATTCGCGGCGGTGCCGCAGGCGTCGCTTTAAGCGCCACAGGCAATTGAGCCGGTGAAGCTATACCAATACCGCCCTATTTACAGTATTATACAGCAAAGCCGTGAAATTTTCAATTATTTTAATTGTGGTTTAAAAAAATTCTTTACATTTGTGCGCCGCTGTGATATATTTATCATGCTTGAAAATGTTTGAATACTGAATAGAGGAGCGGGCGAGCAAGAGTATCCGCGCAGTTGGGCTTTAAGGGCGCCCTTATCCCGCGCGGCAGAAAGGGCATCCCCGCCGAAGCGCATGCCGCCTTAAACGTGCGCTGGGTGCAAAGGTCAATACCCTTGCAACTGTCGCTTTATGCGTTGCGCTTTTCGGTAGAAACTTGCAGATTAAGTTTTTTACCCGCAGGCGCGCCTGCGGGTTTTTTTAGGACAAAAATTTTATTACTTAAATATTTATTTGCGCAAGCAGGGTTTCCCTGCGTTAGCGCGACCCAATTTGTCGCGAAAGCGAGCTCACCGGGGTGAATGGCAACGCACCTAAGTGTGAGGGCAATAGCAGCGTTGCCAAAGGGGCAGAGCCCCTAAAAATCACGAAAATTTTACGGCGCGCAAGCCGCAAAATTTTGTGAATTCGTGAAGGAGTATTTTATTTATGAAGAAATTTAACGTAGGCGTCATAGGCGCCACGGGCATGGTGGGACAGAGGTTCCTGCTTCTGCTCGAAAATCACCCCTGGTTCAACGTGACGGCGCTTGCCGCCTCCTCTTCCTCTGCCGGGAAGAAGTATAAAGACGCGCTCCGCCGCTGGCACATGAGCGCACCCATGCCCGAAAAGTACGCCGACATGGTGGTATTGGACGCCGCGGCCGACAGGGAGAAAATCGCCTCATCCGTCGACTTCTGCTTCTGCGCGGTGAACATGAAGAAGGACGAGATAAAGGAGCTGGAGTATGCATACGCAAAGCTCGAGTGCCCGATAGTTTCAAACAACAGCGCGCACCGCTTTACGCCCGACGTGCCCATGGTCATCCCCGAAATAAATTCAGACCATATTTCCGTCATCGACGCGCAGAGAAAACGCTTGGGCACAAAACGCGGCTTTATTGCCGTAAAGAGCAACTGCTCGCTGCAGTCGTATGTACCCCTCCTGCACCCGCTTAAAAAGTTCGGCATAAAGAACGCGGCTGTAACAACATACCAGGCAATATCGGGCGCAGGCAAAACATTTGAGACCATGCCCGAGATAATCGACAATATAATACCCTACATAGGCGGCGAAGAAGAAAAGAGCGAAAAGGAGCCATTAAAGATATGGGGTGAGGTGAACGGCGGCGAGATAGTGCCCGCAAGCACCCCCGCAATAACTGCGCAGTGCCTGCGCGTGCCCGTATCCGACGGACACACGGCGGCGGTGTTTGTGAACTTTGAGCAAAAGCCCACCAAAGAGCAGATACTTGAGGCATGGGCAAATTTTGCCGGCGAGCCGCAGAAACTTGCCCTCCCCTCGGCGCCCAAACAGTTCATACACTACTTTGAAGAGGACAACCGCCCTCAGGCCAAGCTCGACAGAATGACCGAAAACGGCATGGCTGTATGCGCGGGCAGGCTGCGCGAGGACAATGTGTTCGACTATAAATTTGTGGGTCTTTCGCACAACACGCTGCGCGGCGCGGCGGGCGGCGCGGTGCTCCTGGCAGAGCTCTTAGCCGCAAAGGGATATATAATTTAAGCTCACAGATTTTGCGGCCGATGACGCTGGGTTAGCGGCGGAGCCGACGGAGAGACTGCTGCACGCCGGCGGTTAAAAGTAAATTTTAAGGCATACGAAAAATATATTATAATAGAAAAATTTTCCGTTAGGAGGATCTTATGACGGGATTTTTTAAAGGCACGGCTACGGCGATGATAACGCCGTTTGCTACAGACGGAAGCGTAAACTTTGACGCTTTTGCAAAGATGATAGAATACCAGATTGAAAACGGTACGGATATGCTGCTCGTTTTGGGCACCACCGGCGAGCCGCCCACGATGACCGAGGAGGAAAAGGAGCAGCTGATGCGCTTCACCGTTGAAAAGGCGGCGGGGCGCGTGAAGATAATGTTCGGCTGCGGCTCCAACAGCACTGCGCACGCCGTTGAGATGGCCAAAAAGGCCGAAGCGATAGGCGCCGACGGACTGCTGGCCGTTACTCCCTACTACAACAAGTGCACCCAAAGGGGCATAGTGGAGTATTACCGCGCCATATGCGAGGCAGTATCGCTCCCCGTCATCGCCTACAACGTGCCGCCGCGCACGGGCGTAAACATTCTGCCCGCGACGGCCGAGGCGCTCGCCGATATCCCCAACATGGCGGGCATTAAAGAGGCCTGCGGCAACATGGAGCAGATATGCGAGACCATGAGAAGGGTGCGCGGCAAGATGGACGTATACTCCGGCGACGACAACCTGAACGTGCCCATTCTCGCGATAGGCGGCGCGGGGCTCATTTCGGTAGTTTCAAACATAGCGCCCAAGGAGTGCAAGCAGGTTTATGAATACATGGCGGCGCACGATCTGGACAGGGCAAACGAACTTGAAGATAAGCTCCTCCCCCTCATCGACGCGTGCTTTGCGGAAGTCAATCCCATACCCGTCAAATACGGCTGCAACGTGATAGGACTTGAAGCGGGACTGCCCCGTCCTCCCCTCACTGAACTTGAGGACGCGCACAAGAAGATAATGGACGAATGCATTAAAAATCTGGGACTTAAAAAGGTATGATAAAGGTACTCGTTTGCGGCGTTGCCGGCCATATGGGCAGAAATATTTGCGAACTTCTGAAGAACGATACAGAGGCCGCGGCGGTTTGCGGCGTGGATATCGCCGCACCCGAAAACTTTGCGGGACGGACGTATAAGAGCTTTGACGAGGTGGCAGAGAGCGTGGACGTGGTGATAGACTTCTCCTCCCCCGCCTGCCTTGAGAGCGAGATGAACTACTGCCTGAAAAATAACGTACCCGCGGTGATCGCGGCGACGGGCTACACAGCGGAGCAGCTTGCATACATAGACGAATGCGCAAAGAGCATACCCGTATTCCGCACGGCCAACTTTTCCGTGGGGGTAAATCTCCTTGTAAAACTTGTAAAAGAGGCGGCGGAATTTCTGGGCGAGAGCTTTGACATAGAGATAGTTGAAAAGCACCACAATTTAAAGAAGGACGCGCCCAGCGGCACGGCGCTTATGCTGGCCGAAAGCGCAAATTCGGCCTTTGAAGATAAAAAGCCGTACATCTGCGGCAGAGAGGGAGCGGTGGGCGCGCGCGGCAGAGAGATAGGCCTGCACGCGGTGCGCGGCGGCACTATAGTGGGCGAACACGAAGTGATGTTCTGCGGCGAGGACGAGATTATAACGCTTGCGCACTCCGCCCGCTCCAAAAAGGTGTTCGCGGCTGGCGCCATACGCGCGGCCAAGTGGATAGTCGGAAAACCCGCAGGCATGTACGACATGAAGAATGTGCTGGCCGATTTAAAATAAAAAATTAATTAAAAATAAATAATTAAAATTTAATTTGATTTTAAAAATGAAATATAAAACAGCCTCGGCGCGCATATTTTAAGCGCGCCGAGGCTGTTTTAATTGCAAATTCTTAATTAAACGATAATTTTTATCATCCCTTAAACTGTATATCTATATCGCCGTTGTTGCAGTCCAAATTGAGCTGCTTATCACCGCCCGCGTTGGAGACGAGGTTGCTGTTGCCCTTCTTTATGGTGCAGGATATGGTGTAGTCGCCGTAGGTTCCGCTCACGCTGCCGCTGATGTTGCCGTTTTTTGACGTTAAAGAAATGCTCTCACCCGCGGCCGCGGCGTCCACCTGTACATTGCCGCCGTTGGAATTTAAATTGACCGATTTTGCTGCTTCCACCGAGCCAAAAATTATATCCTCGTTAGTGGTGAAAATTTCAATACTGCTGAGCGTCTGCGGAACAGATATTCTGATTTTGCGGTACTCCATATCGGGCTGCATGCCTATGAAGTCCGACCATTCCTTATCGAGCACGAGCTCTATTTTAAGTTCGCCTCCCTCAAGCGTTATATCGTAATACTCTTTTTCGCTGCTGAAATATTCTATACTTATATCGCCTCCTGCGGAGGGAACTACCTCCACCTCCCTGTCGGTGACCTCCACGCTGAGCGAGCTGACCTCTTCGCCCGAATAACTCCTGCTCTCCGAAAGGAACGTGCCCGCGTCGTAACAGCCGCCGAACGCGGCCGCGCACACGGCGAGTGCAGATATCGCCGCCGCGCACAATAATTTTTTAGTCATAAAAAACCTCCCGATTTGTTGTTGACTTACCTTCGTTCTTATGCTAACATGATTGTAAACCTTTGTGCAACACAAAAGTCAAGGGATTTTATGAAAAATTTTTATTCTATAAAAAAGGCCGCAGAGCTGTGCAAAACTACGGCGGAGACTTTGCGCCACTACGACAGAACGGGACTCGTCCTCCCGTCCAAAACAGACGAATGGACGGGCTACAGATACTATTCCCCGGACGATATCGTGCGCATAAACACCGTGCGCGCGCTTAGAAGCATGGACTTTTCTCTCAAGGAGATAAAGGACATCCTGCAGACAAAAAATTTTGAAAAGATCATAGACATGCTTGACAGCGCGCTCGGACGGGCCGACCGCAAAATTGAAGAGCTGAAAGAGGCAAAACAAAAGATCCTCCGCGCCAGAAAGCAATATTCCGAAAAACAGGCGGAATCGCAGCCGCGCGAAGGCATTTATGAGCGGACTTTGCCGCAGAGAACGATACTGCTTTCAGACAAGCTCACCGAACCGACGGTTGAGAATCTCACAGGCTACCACCGCCATTTCTTTGCGCAGACGGGCGAAAATGCCGATAAATTTACATTCGAAGATATCGCGGGGATATATACCGACAATGACGGTGCGCGCATGTTTGCCGTGTGTAAAAATTACTTACCCGTGCCGGGGCTTATTTTTCTGCCCGGGGGAAGATACCTGTGCGCAATGTGCGATAAAGCGGCGCGCCCCGCCGCCGAAAGAGAGCTTGCCGCGCGCGCCGAAGAGCTGTGCGGTGCGAAGCCGGAATACTCAATCAGCATAGTGACGCTTACCGGAATTTTAAACTGGGAATACGAAGTGCAGATTTTTATAGAATGAAGTTAAAAGATGCCGCGGTGCGAAAATTTCGCACCGCGGCATTTATGTTTGCAATATTTAGATAGCCGAATACTGACCTTTTACGCCTTGTCTAAAATGGCGATCGCCTCCTCCTTATCTGCAGAATCAAGCGCTATAAACGCCTCCGCCGCGCTCTTTTTTAAAGCCGCACGGTTTGTGCCGCGAGCCGAGGCGGCATCCTGCGCGCCGTTCAGAACCGCGGCGAGCCGGGGATTTCCCACCTTGTAGTACTCGCAATATGTGCAGGTGTTCAGCTTTGCACGTTCGCACATGGCGGCGTACACCTGTCCGCGCAGACTCTCCGCGCGCTCCTTCACGCTTCCCTCTCCCGCAAAGAAGGGGCCGTCGATATACACCACCTTTCTGGGCCGCTTAAAAAACCTGCGCTTTTGGTAGGTAGTAGTAAAGGCAAACACCGGCACGTTGCATTTTGCGGGGTATTTGAAGGACGCCGCGCCGAAGGGGCGTATTCCCGTATAATACGGCCATATGTGCGCCTCGGGATAGATCGCCACCCAGTGACCGTCCTGCGCGGCCGCCTCTATATCGGCAGAAAAATTCTTCAGTCCGTGCAGACTGTCCGGCACGGGCACGCCGCCCAGAAGGCGCACCAGTCCGCCCACGCCGAACTTTATCGAAACGGCGTCGGCATTGACCACCACGTCGGCCGTCCGCGGAAAGGCTATGCGCGTAGGGTTCATCGCATCGGAGACAAACGCGGTATGGTTGCCGTATATGAACGCGCCCCCTTTTTTATATCCCTTCAACACGCGCTTGTTTTTATACCGCGCCAGAAATAAGCTGGCAACGACGATTATGGGCGTGGCAAAAATTTTGTACACCGTCATGCGCGCCGCGCGCCAACCCATGCCTGCGGGCACATATTTATAGTCATCAGGCAGACTCTTCGCCTGAATATTAGTGCCGGCAAAATCGTCTTTCAGTTCGTCGCAATAGTAATATACCCTCTTCATAATTTACCTTTTGACCCTTATATTATTAAATATAATACATAAATATCAAATTTTTATAAATTTTTTGTAAACGCAACATAAATTCAAAAATATTTTAAATCAAAAAAAGGCAATTGTTTTTAAAAGAAACCCACCCGCTAAGCGGGTGGTTCTTCATTTTCGGGCATAGCCCTTGT
>ERZ1643249.3807-NODE-3807-length-13050-cov-5.735745_pt1 | contig 13050 bp, 6 predicted proteins | sample MGYA00579263_ERZ1643249 | MGnify/ENA primary metagenome ERZ1643249 (study PRJEB29033, sample SAMEA4952264) | chicken gut metagenome | biome: Broiler Chicken; feature: Gastrointestinal Tract; material: Caecum | place: Ireland | collected 2018 | study: Broiler...
CGCGGAGTTTGCGCTCGCGGCGCAGCAGTATAAGGCGGACGGCGCGGACACTCTCCTTTTAGACCTGCGCAACAACGGCGGCGGGTTCGTCTCGGACATGCAGACCATCTCTTCTTATTTCCTGAAAGGGGCGGAGGGCAAACAGGCGGTCATGTATGCCGAGTACAAGAACGGCAACCGCATCAGCTATTATTCGGGGGAAAACCTCTGGGAGCAGTATTTCGCGGGCAGCAAGATCTATGCCGCCGCCAACCGCAATACGGCTTCGGCGTCCGAGGCGCTGCTCGGCGTGCTCGTCGACTTCGGCGTGCTCGAAGAGGGGCACCTGTTCATCACGGACACGACGAACGGCGCGCAGGCGGCGCGCACCTACGGCAAGGGCATCATGCAGAGCACTTATTACAATTTCTTCACGGGCGAGGCGGCAAAGCTGACCTGCGCGCGCGTGCTCTGGCCGAGCGGCAGGTGCATCCACGACGTCGGCATCACGACGGAGGACCCCGTCGCGACCGCTTCTCCTGCGCGCTCGTATGCGGAATACGGCGATCCCGAGCTGGACGCCATTCTCGCGGCGATCTGAAAGACCAAGCGGTTTTATTTGTGTGCAAAGCGCCCGTCCGCGCAGAACATCTGCGCGGGCGGGCGCTCTCTGTTTTCGCGGGGCGAAAAAAATCCGCCGCGCGGGGGCGCGGCGGTCAGACGAGCCAGAGGATCCACTCCACCAGGAATACGGTGCCGATGGAGGCGAGGGAGACGGGGAGAAGTCCTTTTCGGAAATAGGCGAGCACGAGCGCGACCGCCGTCCCCGCGATGCCCGACCAGATTGTCGTGGTCGAAAAGACGATGGAGGGGAATACCATCACCGCGAGCACGCTGTAGGGCAGGTAGTACAAAAAGGAGCGGACGTATTTGTTCTTGATGTCCTTGCGGAAAAAGAGCAGGGTGACCGCCTTGGTCGCATAGGTGACGGCGAACATCACGAGGCAGCCGATGAGCATGTCGGAGAGCTTCATTGCACACCTCCTTCGTCCGTCTGTCCCTGCGGCGCGTCCGTCCCCTCATCGGGGGCTTTTCCCGCGCCGTCCGATTTTTCCTCGTCCTCGTCGCGGGGGAAGAGGAAGGAGAGGATCGCGGTGCACACGACCGAGCAGACGATGATCTCCAGGCCTGCGGGCAGGTCCTTGAGCACGGGCACGAAATAGAACAGACAGCTCGCGGCGACGGACATCGCGACGAGCAGAAGCACCCGTTTGTCGTCGCGCGAAGGGGGCACGACGATGGCGACGAACATCGCATACAGCGCGATGCCGAGCGCGCTCATCAGCATGGTGTAATAGGCGGTGCCCGTCTCGCCCGCGAGCAGGACGGCGAGCAGGGCGCTCATGCCCGCGCCGAGCGCGGTGCCGCCCAGCCAACCCGCGAAGGAACAGCTCATCAGCCCCATGAGATAGGGGAAGGTTAGCTGCTGCGGCTGGCGCACGGCGACGGCAAAATTCTCGTCGGTGACGCCGAAGGCGATGATCGCGCGCTGCCAGAGCGGGAAGCCCTTGCCCATCTTCTGCGAGAGGGAGAGGGACATCAGCGTGTAGCGTATGTTGATGACGAGCATGGTCGCAAAGAGCAGGGCGAGAGAAGCCCCCTCCGCGATCAGGTTTGTGCCCGCGAACTGCCCCGTCCCCGTGAAGTTGGTCGCCGAGACCAGGATGGGGAACCAGGGCGGAAAGCCCGTGTCCGTCGCCTGCACCGCATAGGCGAATGCGACGGAGACATATCCGAGCGCGATGGGTATCCCGTCGCGCACGCCGCGCGTAAATTTCATGATCTTCACCTTTGTTCCGAAAGAGATGCGGTGAGTATTATAGCACAATTTCGCGTGCAAGTATAATCTTTTTGCGCACAAAATTTCAAATTGCGGCAAAATGTGCGGCGTTCGGTTTGATTTTTCCGCCTGCGGTATGGTATAATACTTCGGAAATACGACAAGCGAGAAGGAGAGAAAGAACATGTATTGGGCAGACAAGCTTGCGGAGGAGATCGTCCGCAGAAAACCGAACAAAGAGGAATACGTCTGTGCGGCGGGCATTTCGCCCTCCGGCTCCGTGCACATCGGCAATTTCCGCGACATCGCGACGAGCTATTTCGTCTGCCTCGCGCTGCGCAGGATGGGCAAAAAGGCGAAGCTCCTCTTTTCGTGGGACGAGTTCGACCGCCTGCGCAAGGTGCCGAAAAACGTCTCCGACTACCTCGGCGACAACTCCTTTGAAAAGTACATCGGCTGTCCCTACGTCGACATCCCCGACCCGTTCGGCAAGGACGAGTCCTATGCCGCGCACTTCGAAAAGGAGTTCATGGCATCGGTAAAGCGGTTCGGCATCGAGATGGAATACCACTACCAGGCGAAGGAATACCGCTCGGGCCGCTATGCCGAGCACGTCGTCTTTGCGCTGAAAAACCGCAAGAAGATCTTCGACATCCTCGATTCGCACCGCACCCAGGACGCGACGGAGGAGGAGCGCGAGAACTATTATCCCGTCTCGATCTTCTGCCCGCACTGCCGCAAGGATTCGACCAGGATCGTCTCCCTCTCCGAGGACTGCACCAAGGCGCATTACGTCTGCGAATGCGGGCACGAAGGGGATTTCGACTTCACAAAGGATTTCAACTGCAAGCTGCAGTGGAAGGTGGACTGGCCCATGCGCTGGATGGCGGAAGGGGTGGACTTCGAGCCGGGCGGCAAGGACCACGCCTCCAAGAACGGCAGCTACGACACGGCAAAGGACATCTCCCGCGAGGTGTTCGGCTATGAACCGCCCCTCTTCCAGGGTTACGAGTTCATCGGCATCAAGGGCAGCGTCAACGTGGGCAAGATGAGCGGCTCTTCGGGCCTGAACATGACGCCCGACTTTTTGCTCAAGCTGTACCCGCCCGAACTCATCCTCTGGCTGTACGCGAAGACGGAGCCGCTCAAGGCGTTCGACTTTTGCCTCTCCGACGAGATCCTGCGCCAGTACTTCGAGTTCGGCAAGATGCTCACCAATTTCCGCAACGGCACGGCGGACGAGAACACCAGGCGCGTCATGGAAAACAGCCTCATCGAGGGGCGCAGCCTCGAGCCCGTGCCCATGAGCCAGCTCGTCGATCTCGGCTCCGTCGTCGATTTCAACGCCGACTTGATGGAAAAGCTGTTCGAAAAGATCGGCACGCCCTATAAAAAAGAGGATTTCAAAGAGCTGTTCGAGCGCGCCAAGTTCTGGCTGCGCACCTGCTCGCCCGAGAGCGAGTATATCATCCTAGAAAAGCGCAACTGGCCGTACTGGCGCACGATGAACGAGAAGGAGCGCGAGTGCGTGCGCCTGCTCAAGGAGTTCATCGAAAAGGGCGGCTACACCCTTGACTCCCTGCAGGCAGAGCTTTACGCCATCCCCAAGCGCGTTTTCCCCGACATCGCCGAGGACAAGAACGCGCTCAAGGCTGTGCAGAGCAAGTTCTTCAAGGACGTCTACAACCTCACGCTCGCGCGCGACAAGGGCCCCCGCCTGTACCTGTATCTGTTCGCGGTCGAGCCTTCGCGCTATCTGAAACTGCTCGACTTCTCGCTGCCCGAGTCGGAAGACCCCGATGCAAAGGAGGAGGTCAAAGAGGAGAAAAAGGAGGAAAAAGCCGCGCCCGCGGAGGACGTGTTCGTCAAAGAGGCGGCACCCTTCAAGGCGGAGATCGGCATGGACGCCTTTGACGCCTGCGACCTGCGCGTCTGCAAGGTGCTCTCCGCAAAGCCCATGCGCAAGACAAACAAGCTGATGAAGCTGACCGTGCACGACGGCGCGGGCGAGCGCGTGATCGTCTCTTCCATCGCCGACTGCTACGAGGGTGCCGACCTCGTCGGAAAGAAGATCCTCGTGCTCGTCAATCTGCAGGCGCACAAGTTCGGCAACGAATATTCTCACGGCATGCTCCTCGCGACCGTGGGGGCGGACGGCGGCTGCCGCGTCCTGTTCGCGCCCGACGACGCGCAGATCGGCGCGCTCGTGCACTGAATCTTTCATGCAAATTCTCTTTAAAAAATCGCCGAAAGGCGATTTTTTTTATGTAAAATCATTGCACTTTAAGAAGATATTTGTTATAATATGTCCGAAATAAATCGGTACAAAATTTATCGGGCAGAAAGGGTACCCTTTCTTTTTGGCGCGAGGCGCCAAAAAGAATTCCGTTGACGGAAAAAAGGTGTGGGCATTTTGCGAAAAAGAGAGATATCGATCGTTTGATATTTTGAAGATAAAAAAACAAGGGGCGGCGTTTCTTTCACTGCAAAAGGGCAGGGAAGAGGCGTTTGTTTCGCTCCGAGGGAGAGAAGACATGAAGAGAAAACTTATGGCGATCTTTGCGATCGTCTTCGTGCTCGCCGTTGTCGGCGCCCTGTGCGCCTGCGAGTCGGACAAACCGCTGACGCCTCCGTCCAACATCCAGTATGACGGGGCGCAGATCACCTGGGACGAGGTGGACAAAGCCGTCTCGTACAGTCTGTCCATCAACGACGGCGCCGCGCAGACGGTCACGACCAATTCCTTCACGTACGACGCGAAGGATGCCGATTTCAAGGTGACGCTCGTCGCCGTCTCCAAAAAGGGAGAGGAATACAACTCCTCTGCGGCGACGGTCAACTTCAAGCACCTCGGCACCGTGCAGAACCTCCGCGCGAACGAGAACGGCATGCTCGTCTGGGACGAGGTGGAGGGCGCGACGGCATACGTCGTCAGCGTCAACAACGCCGTCGCCGCGACGGTCGCGGTCAACCAGTACGACGGGCTTGCGGTCGGCACGAGTGCGGTGCGCGTCCGCGCGATCAAGGCGGAGGATCCCTCTTATTATTCGAGCTGGAGCGCCTCCAAGACCTTCGACAAGCTCGCATCGCCTGAAAACCTGCGCTATGTCAAAGATCAGGACCTGATCAAATGGGACAATGTACCCGGAGCGGCGTCCTATCTTCTGCGCATCGACGAAGAGGAGTTCACCATTCAGGGCGGCTCCGCGACTTCTTACGAATACCACCCCGGCGAAGGCACCTTCAACATCTCCGTCTGCGCGCTCGCGCCGACGGGCCAGGTCTCTTCGTCCGCACGCATCACCCTCTCTTCCGATTTCTCGGAGGTCATCGACTACACCTTCCTGCCCGCGGTGGAGGACATCGAGGCAAAGGACGGCGCGCTCGTCTGGTCCTTTATCCAGGACGCGGCGTACCAGGTCGAAGTGACCGAGGGCAGCCAGGTGAAGGGCGTGTATTCCGTTGACAGCGCGCGCTTTTCCGATCTGAAGGCGGGCACGCAGTACACCGTGCGCGTCCGCGCGCTGCCGCGCAGCGAGCGCGATTTCAGCACCTGGTCGCTTCCCTTTACCGTATATTTCCTCACGGCGCCCACCATTCACTTTGCGGCGCAGAACGACGACGACCAGATCGGTCTGACCTTCACGCCCGCCGCGGGCGAGTCCGGCCGCATCTCCGCCTACAAGCTCTACATAACCCGTCCCGACGGGAAGCAGGAGACCTTCGACGTCGCCAACACGAACAGCTTCAACTCCTATTCGTTCGACGAGATGGCGGGCGAATACAAGGTCAGCGTGCAGGCGATCCCCCGCACACTGCAGGGTTCTTATGAATGCTCGAGCGCGCTCAGCACGCCCATCTCCGTCGTCCGCCTCGATGCTGTCTCGGGCGCACGCCTTTCGGAGACGGACAACGGCGCGACGGTCACCTTCAATGCGGTCAGCGGCGCGAGCGGCTACCGCTACTGGATCGACGACGCGGACGGCACCGCCTCTTCGGCGCAGTTCCCGATCTCGATCGACAACGCGGGCGCGACCAAGACGGTGTCCGTGCAGATCAAGGCGCTGGGCAGCGACGGCAATCTGCAGAACGGCAAATACTACCTCGGTTCGGCGACCGCCTATCAGTTCGACGTCACCAAACTTGCGACCGTCACGGGACTTTCCGCGCGCGGCTCCATCCTTAACTGGAACATGGTCGGTTCCGCCGCGGGCTACGAAATAATGCTCAATGACAGCGCGTTCAACGTCGGCGCGAGTGCGAACTCCTATTCGTACAGCGTGTCCAATTCCGGGGAATACACCCTGAAGGTGCGCGCGAAAGGGGACACCGCCGACTTCATCCTCTCGGGTGAATACAGCACGGTGCTCACGGGCTACAAGCTGCACGCCCCCGAGATCACGAACATCTCCGATGCGGGCATCCTCTCCTGGAACATCAACCCGCAGTCGCTGACCAACTCCAAAGTACACGGCATCAGCCTCGCGATCGGAAACGACACGTACAGCAAGGATGCGCTCAACGAGATCGACATCACCGAATACGTGCAGAGCAGCAACGTGCAGAGCGTGGCGCTCCGCGCGGTGGGCGACGGCGCGGCGATCCTCGACTCCGAGCCTTCCGTCTCCGTCGAAGTGATGAAGCTCAATACGCCGCAGAACCTCGGCGTGGTCAATGCGGAAAAGAACATCGTCTGGAACGAGGTCAGCAATGCTTCGACGTACAGGCTGCGCTACGTCTACACCAAGGACGGCAGCGGCGCCACGCAGACCCTGCAGAAGGCGAGCTTCGGCATCGGCGACATGAAGGCGGAGGAGTTCACCGTCTACGTCCGTGCGATGGGCTACGCCAACTCGGTGCGCAGCAGGTACTACATCTCCTCCGACGAGGTCGAGGCGGTCTTCACCAAACTCGCAAGCCCCGTCATCGGCAGAGAGGGCACGGACTACGTCTGGGATGCCGTCTCCAAGGCGACGGGCTACACCGTCCGCATGGCGAATGTCGACCCGATCGTTGTGACGACGGCGAAGTTCACCCCCGCGTTCAGCGCGGTCGTGGGCGGGGAGGGCACCGAGCTCACCTTTGTCGCCAACGGCAATGACGCCGCAGGGCTCATTGATTCGGACGAGGCCTCCATCCGTCAGGTCATCGAAAAGGCAAAGACCCCTTCGCTGACCGTCACGCGGGACGGGGGGGATTATGTGCTCACCGCCGACCACTCCTGGAACGGTGACGGCGCGATGTATGTCTTCGAGATAGACGGCACCGTGCACGCGGCGCAGGCGGACAACGTACTCCGCACCACCATTACTGAAGCGGGCGAGCATACCTTCCGCGTCTATGTCCGCGCGGGCTTCTTCCGCGGCGACGTCTACTACCTCGATTCCGATTCGAGCGATATGCAGACGCGCAGCATCCGCCGCCCCGTCAAAGACGTGACGCACGATCTGAACGCCGCGGACGTCTCGGCAGAGCTGAACTGGACCAATCCCGAAAATGCGACCGTCAGCGTCACTGCGGTGACCGAGGACGGCACGAGCGTTGCGGTAATGTCACCAGGCCTGACCTCCTGCGTCATCGACCTTCGTGACGTCGAGGCAGGCGCGCAGATCACCGTGACCATCGTCGTCAAGGGGAACAAGAGCACGGTGGACGACTCCGCGCCCTTCGTGTACGAATTTGTCAACACCCTTCAGGCCGCATAGCACAGTACAGGACGGATGCGCCCGCGGAGAGCCGCGGGCGCATCTTAAAAGAGAGATAAAATGAAAGTTTTTATTGGAATATTGTCGTTTATCCTTGTCGTTGCGCTGGGCGTGGGTGCCTGGCTGTTCGTGACGGGCAAGATCGATCTCTCGCAGACGGTCACGGTCAGCTTTGTCACCAATTCCGCGCACGGGCAGACGGCGGAGGACCAAAAAATCAAAAAGGGCGAGCTCGCCGTATGTCCCGAGATTGAGGACGAGGACAACATGTACGTCAGCGGCTGGGCGGTCGACGGGCAGAACGAGAACCTCTGGGATTTTTCTCAGCCCGTCGAAAAGAGCATGACCCTCTATGCGCAGTGGACACCCGTCGCCGAGGAAGATCTCGGCGTCCTCACCGTCAGGATGGTGGGCGGCGAGACAAACACGTTCTCTTTCAGCGTGCGCAAGGGCAGGATGCTCACCGCGCAGAACATCGTGCGCATCCTGCAGATCCAGAGCGGCATTCCCGACGTCGGTTTTCTGACCTATGAGGTATACGGCGAGGACGGCGCTCCCTTTGCGGGCGCCGAGATGGGCGATGCGCTCTATGTCCGCGTCGAGCAGCAACTCGATGCGACCGCGGAGGCGGCTTGGACCTTCCCCAAGAGCGAATATTTTGTGGGCGACGAGCCGGACTATACGGGCCTTTCGGTCACCATCACATATGCGGGCGGCGAGGAGACCTTCATCTATGCGGAGGATGCGGGGCTGTTCACGCTCTCCGTCGACACCTCGCAGGCATACGAGGAGAGGACGGTCTCCGTCTCCTTCATGGGCATCTGCACGGGCAAATTTACCGTGCGTGTGCAGGAGATCGTCGTCGAATCGGTCAGCCAGATGCTCCCCTCCGAGGAGGAGCGCAGCTTCTATTTCCTCGAGACGCCCGATTTCTCCAAATGGGTGTTCGTCATCCGTTTCAACAACGGCGAGGAAAAGACGCTCGACGCCTCGCAGTGTGAGCTCGTCTCCGCGCCCGTCTTCGTAGAGGACGGCGACTATGAATATGTATTTTCCGCCGAAGGGCAGACGCTTCGTGTTCCCGTAAAGCTGTACAGCCGATCCCCCGCGGAGTATTTTGTGTTCAACGAGGTCGGACAGTCGGTGCGCCTCGCGGGGCTGACCCCGCTCGGCAAGACACAGCGCGTAATCGTCGTGCCCGACACCTATAACGGGAAAAAGGTCATGCGCGTCTCCGCCGATGTCTTTGCGGGCAACCAGACGGTGCGCAGCGTATTCCTGCCCGCCTCGCTCACCTATCTCGACGAGGGCACATTCCGCAACTGCTATGCGCTCGAAGAGGTCGGCATTGCCGACGGCACGGGCACGTTCCCGCACAAAGAGCTGCCCGCGAGCTTCTTCGAGGGCTGTGTCGCGCTCCGCACGGTGAGTTTCTGGAATCAGATCACTGCGGTCGGCGAGCGCTGTTTCTATGGTTGCGCCGCCTTTGCCCCCGATCTGAGCAATCTCTCTTCCATCGGCGCGAGCGCGTTCGAGGGCTGTTCTTCCATCGAGAGCATGACCTTTGACGAGGACGTCGACGAAGTGGGCGCGCGTGCCTTTGCGGACATCTCTTCCGCGTTCACCGTCGTCCTTTCGGGCACGGCGTTCGATCTGCCCGAAGACGTGCTCGAGGGCACTAACGTCTGCTCCGTGCTCTATGACCCGATCACCGAGGCGGACGCACGCAATGTGACCCGCTTCAAGTCCCTCCCTTCGGTCACCTTCTGGCTGATCAGGGGAGACGTTCCCGACAATTTCCTCCAAGGCAACCGCTATGTCACGCAGGTGCGGCTCGGCGACGGCACGCGCATCGGCGCGAGCGCGTTCGAGGGGTGCGTCGTCCTCGAAAAAGTCACCTTCTTTGCGGACCCGTTCCCCGAGATCGGCGCAAACGCGTTTGCGGGCTGTTCCCGCCTGAGTGCGTGGGGGGATTCGGACGCGTTTTCCTCCTGTTCGGTCGGCGACGGCGCGTTTATCGGCACGGCGTTCGCTTCCCTGCGCTTTTCCGCCTGCACGGTGGGAGAGCGGGCGTTCGCGGAGTGTCTCTCGCTGCAGAGCGTGACGACGGAGGCGGAAAACACCTTTGCCGCCGCGGCGTTTGCGGGATGCACGTCGCTCACGCGGGCTGCGCTCGCCTATGAAAAGGCGGTCCCCGCTTCGCTCTTCGAGGGCTGTGCCGCACTCACGGATGCGAGCGCGCCTGCGGCGGAGTCGCTCGGCGCGGACTTTTTGAGCGGCACGCAGGTCCGCACGTTTACGGTCGGCTCTGCGCTCGTATCGATCGACGTCAACGCCTTCCGCGGCGTGCGTTTCTCCGAGATCGAAGTCGACGAGGGCAATGCTTCCTTTGTCGTCGGCAGCGGGATCCTGCAGAGCAAGGACGGCTCCGTGCTCTATAAAGCACAGGAAAAGATGCCCTTCAGCATGCTCACCTTCGGCGACGAGTTAAAGACGGTCGCGCCGCAGGTGTTTGACGGCGTGCAGGGCCTGAATAAGATCGTGTTCTATGGCTACCATGTCCCCGCGTTCGCGGAAGACTGGACAGGGGATTGGAGCGGCGACATCGAGGCAAATCCCTTCAACACAGAGGCATACCGCGAGATGCTGGGCGACCTCGTTGCACCCATCCCCGGCGACGATTACTATTGCGTGACAATGGATGCCGCCGCGGGCGGGAAGATCGTCTCCTATCTCGTCAACCCCGGCGACAAGGTCACGGAGCGGATGTGCCCGACCCTGTACGAGGTGTATTACTTCATCGAGGATGGCGTCGAGACGGAAGCGGTGCAGTTCCCGTTCACGCCCGAAGGCAACGTCCTTCTGCGCGTCACGAGCGACTACCGCGTCATCGACTTCAACCTCGAAAAGGACGCATCCCTTCCCGACGGGTACATGAACCGCGTCTGCAACGGGCAGAGCTTTTTGCTCCCCACGCCGACGCGCGGAGAGTTCCTGTTTGACGGCTGGGTGCTCGCGGACGGGTCGGAGATCACGTCCGTCGAATACGGCGACGGCTCCGAGCTGGACATCTATCCCGTTTGGCGGCTTCGCATCGAATACAACTACGAGAGCGGCGCGTCCTTTGTGTCGACGCCCGTCTACGACATAGCGGAAGGGGAGAGCTTCACCGTCCCCGCGCTCAAACGCGCCGACTGGACTTTCCTGCATTGGACGGATCAGAACGGCAATGTCGTCGAAGAAGTCTCTTTTGCGGATTATCCCGAGGGAGTCGCCTCGCTCACGGCGGTCTGGAAGGACCGCAGGCAGGTCATCTGTTATCTTCCCGACGGCGGCACATACAGCGGCACGCTTCCGACCTGGCTGAGTACGGGCGAACGGGTGCAGCTGCCGGAGGTCTCGCGCGACGGTTATGAGTTCAAGGGCTGGAAGATGGACAACGGCGTCATCGTCACCTCGATCGGGTACGGAGATCTCTCCGACGGCGCGGCGACCATTTTGACCGCGAGCTTCTGGGGCACGGAGGGTGATCCGTACCTCATCGGCGACGCGCAGGATCTTCTCTCCGTGTCCGTCTCCCCCGAACATAAATATTACTATGAACTGCTGGCGGACATCGACCTCGGCGAGATCTCCTTCAACGCGGTCAGCGCCTTCTACGGATATTTTGAAGGCAACGGGCACACGGTGCGCTATTCGGTCACGCTCGGCGCGACGGAAGGCGCGGGCGGCACGTTGGTGGGCGTGTTCGGCAACAACTACGGCCGCGTCTCCAACCTCAACGCGGATGCGACAGTTGTCTCCGCTTCGGCGAACCACACGACGGCGGAATGGACGCGTGTGGGCGGCATCGCGGGCGCGAACTACGGCTCCATCCTCAACTGCACGGTCAGCGGCTCGATTGCTGTGGACCGCAAGGATTCGGACGTCGGCGGCATCGTCGGCACAAGCTTTGGCGGCACGCTCAGCGGCAACGTCTCCCGCATCCAGAGCATCCGCGGCAACGGCAACCTCGGCGGCATCGTCGGCGAGGCGCAGGCGACATACATCACGGGATGTGAGGTGTACAACACCGTCATCGGTTACTACTATATCGAGGCTAACCGCTGTGTCGGCGGGTTTGCAGGCCGCATCGCGAACGGTTCGCGGATGGAGCTTTCCACCGCCTATTCCGTCACCGTGCGCTATGAGAACCCGAGCTCCAATTCCGACAGCATCAAGCCGCGCATGGGTGCGATGATCGGCAGGGTGATCGACTCTGCGACCTATCACCTCGCCGCGGCAAACCCGACCGTCGACAAGGGCACCCTGCATTCGGGCGGTGCGCTGTGGTGGTACTACAACCAGGCTGAGTACGTCGGCGGAAACATCGGCCAGGCGGAAAACAGCGACATCCAATGACGGAGAGCAGAGATGATCCTTCTTGACCTGCTGATCAACTTCTTCTATCACTTTATATATCTGCTCGGCATCTTCATCCTCGCGAGTTTTCTCGTGGGGCTGTGCGAGAAGTACTTTTACCGACTGTTCGGCGGGAAGGGGCGTGCGGTGTGCATCGCGCTCGGCTGTGTGGGCACGCCGCTGCACGAGAGCGGGCATGCGCTGATGTGTCTGCTGTTCGGGCATAAGATCCGCAAGATCGTCTTTTTTCAGCCGAACAGCGACGACGGCTGTCTCGGTTATGTCGAGCACAGCTACAACAACCGCAATCCATATCAGGTCATCGGCTGTTTCTTCATCGCGATCGGGCCCGTTCTTCTGGGCACGGCGGTGCTGACGGGGCTTCTGTTCCTGCTCTGCCGCTCCTGTTTTTACGACCTGACGGACATTGTGGGCAGCCTTTCGCACGGAAGCGATCTCAGCTTCGCATACACCTGGCGCTATTATTGGGACATCCTTTCGGGCGTGTTCCGCGCGCTGTTCTCCGCCGACAATTTCACGAACGTCGGGTGGTGGGTGTTTCTGGTTCTCGGGCTGAGCATCGCGCCGCACATGGGGCTGAGTTCGGCGGACGTAAAAAACGGCGTTACGGGACTCATCGCCTGTGTGGTATTGCTGTTTGTCGCCGACCTCGTGCTCATCCTGCTCCCTTCGGGTGCGCTTGACGCGATGAATGCGGGCACGCTCTTTCTCTCGGGCTGGATGTTCTGTTTTCTGTGCATCTCGCTCCTATATTCGCTCGCACTGCTGGCGGTGACTTTTGTCGTCACCCGCATCATGCGCGCCGTACACCGCTGAAAAGAGATGTTTCGATTGCGACGAAAGGACACAACAAAAATATAAACGCACGGTGTTTTCGGGCAAAGATATGCCCGAAAACACCGTGATTTTTTTCTCGGTTTTTTTAAGTGTCTCACACAGATCCGCACATTTTTTTGTCGGCGAAAAAGAAGATATGCGGACCTTCCCGCCGCTTTCTCTTTTGCGAGATGTGAGAAAAATATTTTTCCCCCAATTTGCCGAGAGGCACATGCGGAAAGAGTGAATGCGGCGATTTTGATAATAAGAGAGCCGTAACAGATCGCC
>ERZ1643249.3808-NODE-3808-length-13050-cov-4.231474_pt1 | contig 13050 bp, 11 predicted proteins | sample MGYA00579263_ERZ1643249 | MGnify/ENA primary metagenome ERZ1643249 (study PRJEB29033, sample SAMEA4952264) | chicken gut metagenome | biome: Broiler Chicken; feature: Gastrointestinal Tract; material: Caecum | place: Ireland | collected 2018 | study: Broiler...
GGAACCTATCAGGGACTGGAAGAGAAATGCGACGAAGCCCTGAGGCAGATTGAGGAACGGAACTATGCCGCGGAATTGAATGCGGAGGGATATCAGGATATCTTAAAATACGGAGTGGCATTTTACCGTAAGGAATGTATGGTGAAGAGAGGATGAAACGGCAGAAATTATTTGGCAAATTCTTTTCATTATCGTAAAACACAGGGAGCCGCAATACCATTTGTATCCGGCTCCCTGTCTTACGTCACAGCTCATCCTTGTGATGACCGCTCTGGGTGAAAAATACCGTCCTCCTGACTTATACCTGCAGAACTCCCCCTTCCTCCGTCATAAACAGCTCCACACGCAGCACCCGATGCCCGGTCAGCGCACAGCTTCTCTCATCGGGCTGGCTGCCGCCCACGTACAGATATACTTTCGCGTTTTCCCAGACATACTTTCCTTCTTCGTCCACCACCCGCAGTCTTTCCGCCGGGAAATCCAGCTCTATTTCCTTTGTCTCTCCTGCCTCAAACGCGTTTCTTCCGAACTGCACCAGGCTGTAATTTGGCACGGCCAGCGGGCTGTCGCATACTTTTATGTAAACCTGTGTGATTTCTTCCGCCGGAACGGCCGAGGTATTTGTCACCGCCACCCGGACATGAATATTCTCCTGCTCCTCATCAACGGTTACCCGGGCATTGGCATACTCAAATTCCGCGTAGCTCAGCCCGTATCCGAAGGGATACAGCGGTTCCGCAGTCAGATACCGGTAGGTCCGTCCTTTCATACTGTAGTCTTCAAAGGGCGGCAGATCCGCGATATTTCGGTAAAAGGTAACCGGGAGCTTTCCGGAAGGAACCGTATTTCCAAAAAGGATATCCGCCACGGCAATGCCTCCCATCTGGCCCGGATACCACACATGAAGGATTGCCGCGCAATGCTCCTGCGCGTAGGGCAGGGAGACGGCTCCTCCGGAAGCCACCAGCAGAACCACCGGGGTGCCGGTTTCACAGACAGCCTTCAAAAGTCTGCACTGGGGATCCGGAAGTCCCAGATCCTTTCTGTCCGCTCCCGCATAGCTGTTTGCCGCGTCTCCCTCTTCCCCTTCCAGCGTGGCATTCAGCCCCAGGCAGAGAAAGACCACATCGCTTCTTCTGGCAGCCGCCACCGCCTCGCTGATCCTGTCGTCCGGCTCGGCCAGCGCTTCCACCTGATCCCGCACCAGATCGCAGCCTTCCGAATAATACACTCTGGCACATCCGGCCAGTTCTCTCTGTATTCCCTCCAGAATCGTGTAGCTCACCGATGCCGTACCATTATAATTTCCTTTCAGGATTTCTCTGCTGTCCGCGTTTGGCCCGATGACGGCAACCGAATGGATCTGTTCCTTCTTAAGTGGCAGCAGGCCGTCGTTTTTCAGCAGGACAACCGACTCCTCCGCCGCTCTCCTCGCCACCTGGTGATGGGCTTCCGTATCATTTTCCGAGTAATCGATGCTGTCATACTCTGTCTCGCGGTCGAACATTCCCAGCCGCATCCGCGTCATCATCACATGGCGCACCGCCTCATCAATGGCGCTCTCCTGGACAAGTCCCTTTCTGCAGGCGGCCAGCAGAAACTGATACATTTCCCCGCAGTTCAGATCACACCCGTTTTTTACAGCCATCGCCGCGGATTCCTCCGCATTTGCGGTCACCTTATGTCCTGTATGAAAATCCTCGATGGCCCCGCAGTCGGAGACAACATACCCGTCAAATTTCCATTCTCCCCGCAGAACCTCCTGAATCAGACGCGCATTTCCACAGGCGGGAACCCCGTTGATACGGTTATAGGCCCCCATCACGCCTTCCACTTTTCCCTTCTCCACACAGGCACGGAAAGCGGGCAGATACGTCTCCGCCAGATCTTTTTCTGACACCACCGCGTCGAAGGAATGACGGCCCGTCTCCGGTCCGGAATGTACCGCGAAATGCTTCGCGCAGGCCGCGGCTTTTAATCTCCTGCCGTCCCCCTGCATTCCCTGAATATAGCAGACCGCCAGCTCTCCCGTGAGAAGAGGATCCTCCCCGTAGGTCTCCTGCCCTCTCCCCCAGCGGGGATCCCGGAAAATATTTACATTGGGCGCCCAGAAGGTGAGGCCTTTATACAAACCCCGGTCCCCCTGCCGCGACTGTTCATTGTATTTTGCTCTTCCCTCCGTGGCCACAATCTCGCCCGCCTGCCGCAGCAGACTGCGGTCAAAGGAGGCGGCCATCCCGATGGCCTGGGGAAATACCGTCGCCACCCCTGCCCGGGCTACGCCGTGCAGGGCCTCATTCCACCAGTTATATGCCGGGATTCCCAGCCATTTTATTTCCCTGGCCTGATAGCTGAGCTGACTTACCTTTTCCTCCAGCGACATCTGCTCCAGCAGATTTTCAACCCGCTCCTGATCTGTCAGACTTTCGTCCCGATAATCTTTTGCTTCTCCCATTTTTTTACCTCTCCATCATTTTTTTCGCAGACAACCAACCAGACAGGGGCCTCTGCATCATTTACTCAAACCGCCCGATCCCCTCCGCCACGTTTCTGGATTTCCATACCTTCAGAATCCGGACGGAAAGCGCCGCGCACACCGCCAGCGCTCCTGCGGCCACCAGCAGAAAGGCCGCCGCGTCAAAGGAAAATCCATGGCCGAACGCTTTCATATTCGATGCGGCGTACAGATACCGCAGCACCGGCTGCAGAACCGCGAATGACAGCACAATGGCGGCCCCGCCCATGGTCAGATTTTCAAACAGCAGCATCCTTCTTACCATGGGGATACTCATCCCCACCGCCCGCAGCATGCAGATCTCCCGGCTCCTGGACTGCATCCGGTACCGGAGCGTATTTGCCATATTGATCAGCACCAGCACGAAGGCGGTAACGGCAATCCCGGTGATGTACACCATCTGCTTGTAATAAAACATTTCATTCTGACGGATTTCCGATATCAGGCTGCGGGTGGACACATTACTGTTCCGGCTTCCGGCCCGGATCAGCTGCCGTTCCAGCTGTGTCTGCCGCTCCTGGCTCATCCCGGCCTCCCCGTCCAGATACATACACTGGATGGCGCTGTCCGGCGCGATCTGCCGGATAAAGCGGTCATCGGTGATCAGCAGCGGGTAGACGGTCCGCCTGCAGTCATACATATATGCAAAAGACACCACGGCAGCCACCCGATACGTCCGGTATACATACCGGGCATTTGTATCAGAAAAATTTTCATATTCCGGCAGATCAGTTTCCAGATCTGCCCGGTATTTAATACGGATGGTATCCCCCGCATGGTAATCCATCAGCGGCGTTCCCTCCCGGTAGGATGCGGGCGTCTGATTTTCACCAGTATTGTCCGTCCGCAGCACCGCCAGAATCACCTCATCCTCCCGGAGGCCTTCCGGGTCAAAATCTCCCTCCAGCACATAGGGCCGAAGCGCTTTCAGCGCAGCCGTGTTGTAGCCGCACAGAAAGGATTTATACACGGAATCCCTACCGTCAAATCCTGCGCTGCTGTAGCCGTAAATTTCCTCCAGAGACTGATTATACCGGTCATAATACTCCTCATTCCGCCGGATTTCCTCATCATCAAGAACACGAACGGGCAGCGCGGAGCTGGTCTTTACGTTCCGGACTCCCTCCGTACCGGCGATTTCCCGGGCGCTGTCCCTGGAAATCCCCTGCCCGGTCTGATTAAAATACTGCATGGTCATGGCGTACTGCCCGTTGAGATAGTACAGCTCTCTGGTATCCTCCCGGTAAATGTTCAGCGTCCTCGCCTTATATGCCAGTCCGGTAAACAGCACCACGCCCACGCAGATGGTCAGAATCACAAAACCGGTGGTGCGAAGATCCTTCCGCAGATACTTGCATCCCATCCGAAACAGCATCCCCGTTTTGCTTCCTGCTCTGCCGATTTCGCAGACTGTCCCGGCGTCCCCGCGCCCGCCGGGATTTCCCGCTATCATCCCGATCACCGGCTGCCGGATGGCCTTCTTCGCGGCTGCCAGGCAGATTCCTCCGATACAGACAGCCGCTGCCGCCGCGCACAGGAGAATGGGCAGCACCGGTATTTCCAGGGAAAAACGCACCGCCTCATTGTGCAGGTACACCTGACTGTCCGCGTCTCCCGATACCAGCAGAATCCCCCGGGCCGTCAGAAGTCCCAGACAAATCCCCGCCGGAACCGCCGGCAGATAAATCAGATACAATTCCCGGAGCATCACGCCCCGCAGCTCTTTTCTGGTCATGCCGATGGCCCGCAGCACACCGTACTGAGGCAGCCGGGACAGCAGCGAAATCCGGTATACCCCGTAAAATACCACCATGCAGATCAGAAGAATCAGCCCTGCCAGCTCCGCGTCCAGCAGATACAGACGGCCCCGATCCTCCCTGGCGGGACATTCCCGGATCTGATCCTTTGCAATCCCCAGTTCCTCCTGAAGGCGGGCGGTCTTTTCCGCATAACCCGTCCCTTCCGAGAATTTCAGATAAACCAGATTTTCCTCCGCCGACTGTGAGCTGCAGGCCGCTGACAGGGTCAGAAGCCCGTACTTTTTATTGGCGTAAATATCCGACAAAATTCCGGTCAACAGAAATTCTTCTTCCTGTCCCGTGTCCGGATCCGTCAGAGAAATGCGCTGATTGACCGCAGGCTCGACGCCCAGATTCAGCAGCGTCCATTTCTCCGCCGCCACTTCCCCTTCTCCCTCGGGAAGCCGCCCCTCCAGCACCGTGGCCATCATGGTGGCGGCCTCCCCGTCATTTCTGGTCACATGCACCTGCTGATGATTCCGCTCATACAGCCGGCTCTCCCCCTGCTGCACACCCATCCAGAAGATTTCCGGGTCGGCGGCCAGCGTATCCACCTGCTCCTGAGAAAGTCCGTCAATATAGCAGTCCGACGGGGTAAATTCCGCCTGCGCCTGGATACCGGAAATGCGGAAATTCGTGTGAATCAGCGTCAGCAAAACCGTCAGCAGCAGAAACGTCAGGGCAAAGCTGAGAAAAATGGCCGCCGTATTCTTTTTATAGCTTCGCAGAAACCGCCGGGAAAGACTGTTCTTCATCATGACTCACCGCCTTTTACCAGCCGCCCGTCCTCGATCCGCACAATCCGGTCCGCCAGCTGAGCGATCTCTTCGTTGTGGGTGATCATCACCACCGTCTGGTCAAATTTTCGCCCGGTGATCTTCAGAAGCCCCAGCACATCCTGGCTGGTTCTGGAATCCAGATTCCCCGTGGGCTCGTCCGCCAGCAGCAGCGCCGGCTTGATGGCCAGCGCCCTGGCAATGGCCACTCTCTGCTGCTGACCTCCGGACAACTGGCCGGGAATCCTATCCAGCCGCTCCTCAAGTCCCAGAATCCCGGTGATTTCCCGCAGATACGCCTCATCCACCCGCCGGCCGTCCATTTTCAGCGGCAGGATGATATTTTCCCACACCGTCAGCATGGGAATCAGATTGTACTGCTGAAAAACAAAACCGATCTTTCTCCTGCGGAACACCGTCAGTTCATCATCCGTCAGATCCCGCAGCCGCTTCTGATCCACGATCACCTCCCCCGATGTGGGGACGTCCAGACCTCCCACCATGTTGAGAAAGGTGGATTTCCCGCTCCCCGAGGATCCCACCACCGCCACAAATTCTCCCCGTTCCACCGTCAGGTCAATGCCGTCCAGCGCCCGTACCTGCGTCTCCCCGCTTCCGTACAGCTTCGTCAGCCCTCTCGTCTCCAGAATATTCATTTACGCATCCTCCTCTCATTGTCCGGAATCAATTTCCTTCTGATAAAAGGATACCATCAAACCCTCACAGCCCCGGCTCCACAATGTCACAGTTCTGTGAGATTCTGTCCCTTCCTCTCCTATTCGCCTCCCGCAAATCCTCTACCGGCCCCGAACTCCCTTCCGGCGCGGCAGCTTCCCGGGCATCACCCTTGTCATCTGAGGAAATACAGAGAAAACACGCTTCCCCTTCCCGGCGCGGAGGAAACCCTGATATAACCGTTCTGGGCACGCATCACCTCCCTGGCAATGTACAGGCCGATACCCACCCCCGGCTGCCGGGCTGTCCCCTCCGCCCGGTAAAACCTGGTGAAAATCCTGGCCTGCTCCTCCTCTGAGATACCCCTTCCGTTATCCCGGATATCCACCCGCACCAGTGAAGTCAGCGCCTCCACGGAAATGGAAACTTTTCCACCTTCCGGCGTATATTTCACCGCGTTATCCACAATATTGGAGACGGCTTCCACCGTCCATTTCGCGTCCAAAAGCGCCTCCTCCTGTCCAGCCTGTACGGTCAGGTCGATATTCTTCCGGGCCGACCTGGCCAGAAACTGTCCCCGGACTGTCTCAAGCACCGGCGCCAGGGGCTGGCGCTCTGCCCGGATATGGATGATGCCGCTTCATCAGCCGTCCCATCAGAAACTCCAGGGTCTTCACCTGCTCCTTTAGGGCCGCAAGCTCCTCCCGGATCTCCCCGCCGGCGCCCCCGCGCTCCCGCTCCAGTCCCTCCTCCAGCAGCTGGGAATACAATGCAATATTGGACAGGGGAACCATCGTCTGGTGGGAGATATCGGAAATCTCCTGCTGCATCTGCTGCTGTTCCTTCTTCATCCGCTCAAGGATCATTTCCCGGCCGTTCAGATACCGCCACATACTGTTTTCCACAGCGGAAATGCTGCTTTCATCCAGATGCTCCCGGGGCAGCTTTCCCGCCGCCGCATCCTCCAGCATTTCCTGAATCCGCCCCGCAAGTTTCCGCTCCCGGCGGCGCATCATAAGCGCTGCCGCCCCCAAACAGGCCGCCGCACACATCACGAAAATCATCAGTTTCCACATAGTTTTATTCCTTTTTCTCCAGATGACCTCCCAGCCAAGTATACCCGGTACCATACACGGTTCTGATACACTCCTGATCCTCTCCCAGCTTGCCGCGCAGCCGGTTCACCGCCACGGTAAGCGCGTGATCATCCACAAATTCCGTCTCTCCCTGCCACACCTGGTCGATGAGGCTGCCCCGGCTGATATTCCGCCCCTGCGCCTGTGTCAGACAGCGCAGCAGCCGCTGTTCCGTCCTGCTCAGTTCCAGGCATACGCCTTCCCGGAAAAATTCCATTTTCTCGAAATCAAAGAAAAAGACCTCGTCCCGGTACTGCCGCGATCCCCGCCGCTCTTTTCGCAGCTGCACGCCCACCCGGGCCCGCAGAACCATCAGGCTGAAGGGTTTCGTAATGTAATCGTCCGCCCCCAGCTCCAGCCCGGAAACAATATCCATTTCCATCTTATTGGCCGTCAGAAGAATCACCGGAATCTCATCCGTCCTCCGCAGCTCCTGCAGAAACTCCATGCCGCTTCCATCCGGCAGATTCACATCCAGAAGAATCAGGTCAAACATCCCGGTCCGCCAAAGCTGCCGGGCCTCCGCCAGAGAAAACGCCTGACTGCAGGAAAACTCATTTCTCAGCGTCAGCCGGATCCCATCATTCAGCCGCCGGTCATCCTCCACAATCAGAATATTTTTCATAAATTCGTCTCTTTCCCGAAAATTTTTGTCTTTTTTATCATATACTTTTTTTCACCGGCGAACAAGTCCACAGAGATATCTTATCATTTTTTCTTCTGTATTTCCGGTAATTGGTAATTATGGTAAAATAAAATTTATCAAACCGAAAACCGGCCCCTGCGCCAACAGAAATAATTAACCAGACAGGAGGAAAGCCATGATTGATTTTCAGAACGGAAGCGTATTCAAGCTGAGAAAGACAGGAAAATTTTCCAATGAGAAAACCATCGCACCGCTTTTTGTCTCCGGAGAAGAATTCATCGGAGAATATCAGGCTGTGCGGGATTATGTGATTTTTACCAACAAGAGAGTGATTGCCGTCAATGTACAGGGCGTCACCGGCAAGAAAAAGGATATTACCACCCTTCCTTATTCCAAAATTCAGCTGTTTTCCGTGGAAACTTCCGGCGTACTGGATCTGGACAGTGAACTGGATCTGTACTACAGCGGGGTGGGCCTTGTGAAGTTTGAGTTTACGGGGCAGAGTGATATTGCGGAAATTGCCAGGGAAATTGGAGAGTACTTGCTTTAAGATTTCATAGCAGAAAGGGACTGCTCAAATTACCGGCAGTCCCTTTCTCTACATCTGTACCGTTTTACCTCACCGTATGGAATTCCATTCCCGCTGTGTTCTTTCAGCCCGTTTCCCGATTCCCGTAAACACTCGCTTTCTCAGCCCAAAGCAGACCAGAAATGCCGCCGCTGTTATCACCACCCAACTCAAAATAGTAACAGACCATCCTGCCCTCTCTACCAGCACACCGATGGTAAATGTGGAAATGGCACTCCCCAGATACGCGACAGAGTTCAGAAATCCGGACACGGTGGAAACCCGCCCTTCCTTCTCAAAATGCAGTGGAATCATATTTACATACAGTGTATTCACCGCCATCATGGATGCAGTAATCACCGCAAAAAGCAGCGCGGATAATACCGCCGCGCAGGTCCCCCAGATCAGCAGCCCCAGCAGCGCAGTCATCGCCGCTCCAAACAAGTAAAGAGAGGTCCGAACTTCCTGAGCCGGATGTTTTCCCGCAAAAAAGCGTGCCAGATACGCACCGCTGAGATTGATCAGCGGCAGAATCATGGTGACGATTACGGAGAAGGAAGCAGACACATCAAAGCTGTCATAAATATAAGTGGGTACCCATTGCGTCACGCCATCCTTCAGGATTCCATGAATCATCACCGGAAACAGGATTCCGATCAGTCCGCTTCCCAGCAGAAGGGGAAGAAAAGGCTTCCGGCTGCCCAGAACTGCTGTCTCTTGTTCTGCAGGCTCTGCATCTGTTACTTTGGGGGCTTTCTGTGATACTGCTTCACCTGGCAGTCTGCCCTCCTGTTTTCTTACTGCCGTTTCCACACCTCCGTAGCCGGCAATCCACACCAGGGAAACCACGATCAAAATTCCCGCCGCCAGGTAGAACGCCGCCTTCCAGTGGAAAAAGTGCATAGCGCAGGCGGAAAGAAAGTAAGACATCAGCGTACCTGCCGCCATACTGGAGACGATATCCACACTGTATTTCAGTTTTTTCTCATCGCTGTATTTCTCCGCAAAAATCCGGATAATCGGCGGCCAGATCATGGACTGCATATACCCGTTGATTCCCCATAATATCGCCATAAACGGAAACGAGTGAACGGCTCCCATCAGAAAATTTGCCATTCCGGAGCACAGCAGCCCAACGAAGACCATAATCTGCGGCTTCCACTTGTCTCCCAGAATTCCGTTGCAAAGCTGGCCAATTCCATATGCAAAGAAATAGATCATGCTGACGGTACCGGCCTGTGAAAAAGATAAGACGCCATCCTCGATGATGGAAGACATGGCAGAAGAAAAATTCAGTCTTCCAAGATAAGAAGTAAAATAGGCAGCCCAGCACAGAAGAAATAAGTATTTCCCAATTTTTTCACTTTGTATTTTCCTGTTCATCATCTGTCAAATATATAGTATCATGCCGTCATATGCAATGATAAATCCGTCTTTTTTTGTCTCCTCCTCCAGTTCCTCATGAAGCAGTCCTCCGTTATGGGAAAAATGTGTCAGGACAATCTTTGTATTATCCCCGATACAGCCCATGCTTCTCAGCCGTTCCACCACTTTCCGGTTGGCGTACAGACCCATGTGTCCGGCCTCCATGGTGGGATTTTTCCCCAACGTACAGTCCAGACTGATACCGTCCAGTTTGCATCCTTCCAACGCCTGCCAGGTACTCTCGGGAAAATACCCGGTATCATTGGCGTACAGTAAGGTCTTTCCTTCCTGATCCCGGATCAGATAAATCAGGCATTCTTCCTTCGGATCGTGAATCGCCTGAAGCGATGTCACCTGATAATCCCCGGCCTGGATCGTCTGAAATGCCCCAATCTGCTGAAATCCCACACAGTACCGCATATTTTCGGAGTCGTCTTCCACCTGCAGCGTCCGCAGAAACATCCAGTGACATTTTTCATTCCCGTAAAGTATCATCTTGTTTTTATCACGGTCAAAGGCATACGGCATTGCCCGAAGAATCAGCTCCGTGGAGTAAAAATGGTCTGTATGAGAATGGGTCAGCAGCACCTGGCGCACATCCGTAAAATCCAGGTCATATTTCATCATATGATAAAAGGTATCCGGTCCGAAATCCATCATCAGCTTTCCGTCAATCAGTACCTGCGGACGACTCCGGTAATTTTTCCCTTTTGCCAGGCGGGCTCTCCGACAGTTTTCACAATTACAGAACAGAGCCGGCCATCCTTCTGCAGCCGCGGTTCCCAGATAATGCAGTTTCATCTTCACACACCTCCTCTTTAATTATCCTTTCACAGCTCCGTTTACCAGGCCGCCCATAATCTGTTTCTGCAGGAACACATACAAAATCATAATCGGCAGCATAGCCAACAGCAGTCCCGCAAAAATCAGAGAGTAATTTACCGTGGTCTGTGACTTGAAATTGTAGATAAAAAGTGTCAGCGTATAGTTATCCGGCGTCTTATTTAAGGCCAGCAGCGGCAGGAAGAAATCGTTCCAAAACCACAGGCCGTCCATGATCAGAACCGTGGCGGTCATTGGGCGAAGCAATGGAAAAATAATCCCGCGCCGTCAATATAAGCAGATTCCTCCAACTCACCCGGCACACCCTGAATAAATGCCACATACAGGAAGACACCTTCACAGACAGCGCTGGCGATATATACCACCGTAATACCGGGCACATTCAGCATGTTGAATCCGGACATTACCTGAATCAGCGGCATCATTTTCACCTGGAAGGGAACAAAAATTCCGATCAGCAGAAAGTAATACAGATATTTGTAATATTTTTTGTGATCCATGTTCCGGGCAATAGCATAGGAAACCAGCGGCACCACGGCAACGACGCCCACACAGGCAACTATGGTCACAAAGACTGTATTGATTACGGAGTTTACAAAACCTGATTTGGTAATTACCTCTTCAAAATTTCCCAGATACAGGGATGATGGCAGGGCAAAAATACTTTTTGTCAGCTCCTCCGTGGGCTTGAAAGCCGTAATGACCGTCAAGTACATCGGGAAAACAATCAATATCACACCCAAAATCAGAAATACATAAATCAGAGGATTAGGTTTCTTCTTCATACGGCTCTCCCCCTTTAATAAACTTTCTTTTTATTGCTGATACTGGTCTGTATAAAGGAAATCGTACAGATCACGATGGTAAGAATAATGGCCTCCGCGATCGCATAGGAGAACTTCACTTCCTTAAAGCCGTGATTGTAGATCAGCATGGCAAGGCTTTCCGTGGCCCCTCCCGGTCCGCCGTTTGTAAGGGCAACAATGATATCGTAAACGGTGAGGCCGCTCTTAATCTGCAGAATAACAACCACAGAGAGTACCGGCAGCAGAAACGGCATGGTTATGTATTTGAACCGCTGCCACTTATTGGCTCCATCCAGTTCCGCAGCCTCATACAGTTCCATAGGGGTGGACTGAAGACCTGCCAGGAGCATTACCGTGGCCATTGCCACTGCCATCCATACATGTACAATCAACACGCCATACATGGCCGTGGATTTACTGGCAAGAATATTGGTGGACAGCCAGGAAATGTTCAGTGCCTGTCCGATTACCGGAACAACCCGGTAAAAAATCTCATTGAAGATCAGTCCCACCACCAACATTCCCAGCACCGCCGGGAAGAAAAAGATTCCCCGGAAAAAAGATTTAAACCGGATATCGCTATTGAAAATCAATGCCAGAATCAGGCTGATTCCCACAATCAGAATTACCGCAAGAATTGTAAATTGGATGTTGAATTTCACGGCATTTTGAAAACGGCTGTTGGAAAATGCTTCAATATAATTTGCTAGTCCCACAAACTTAAAGTCCTTTGCCAGTCCGTTCCAGTCGGTAAAACTGTACATGATTCCGATTACAATCGGATAGATAAAAAATATACAGTAGAGAACGGTCGCCGGCACAGTAAACAGAAACATCGATATGGATTTTTTACTGATCTTTTTCTTTTTTCTGTCTTTCATTCCTGTCCTTCTCCTTTTCCTCGATTATTTGAATTCCGGCCCGAAGTCGTACCGTCTGCACAGACTGTACAGGCGGTGTCCCATGATTTCGCAGTGAGTTTTCCTGTGTCAAAAAGCTCCCGCAAAGGCGCGGAACCTTTCGGGAGCTTTCCGTTTCTACTGGTTGTAATACTGCTGACAAATCCGGTCGGTCTCAGTAACAAGCGTATCAATATCACCGTCGCTGAGCAGATTCTGAACGTAGATAGTCCACTCCGTTCTCCATCCCGATGGCCAGAAGTTCACCAGAGTCAGGAAGGTGTTATCGCCAGTAATCTGCTCACTGATATCCTTCAGCGCATCGATATTATACTCCACTCCTTCAATGCATGTGGGCGTGCCCTCGTTGTCTGCCATAATCTGATAAATTTCCGGTCTTGACATAAACTCAATGAACGCCTCGCACATTTCCGGATATTCTGTATCAACAGAGTATCCCAGCGCGATATCCACGTTGATAGGAAGCGATTCCTCTCCCACAGGATTAGGGATTGGGATCATCTTACAGTTGAGATCCGGATTTCCGGAAAGGATATCTGCCATATAGAATGTTCCGCCGATATACATGGGATATACTCCATTGCAGAAATCCGCAGTTCCCTGATCTCTTCCAATCCCCAGGATATCATCCGGCGCATATTCCGCCAGCTTCAAAAGTGCCTCTGAGAACTGCCGGATTTGAGGTTTATCATCGTCGGCAAAAGATCCATTTCCGTCTCCTACCTCCTGGCAGACGTCTGCAAAATCATTGTCGATGATTCCAATCAGGCGTTCAGCAAACTGGTTCAGGCTTCCTTTTCCGTCAAAAATCAGCGGATTTTCCATGCCGTCCGCCTGGAAAGCATCCAGACAGCTGATCAGTTCATCCCAGGAAGTGGGAAGTTCCAATCCCGCCTCTTCAAACATATCCAAATTGCAGTAAATTCCATAAGAGCTCAAAC
>ERZ1643249.3810-NODE-3810-length-13047-cov-14.882081_pt1 | contig 13047 bp, 12 predicted proteins | sample MGYA00579263_ERZ1643249 | MGnify/ENA primary metagenome ERZ1643249 (study PRJEB29033, sample SAMEA4952264) | chicken gut metagenome | biome: Broiler Chicken; feature: Gastrointestinal Tract; material: Caecum | place: Ireland | collected 2018 | study: Broiler...
CATGCATTGGATAAACTACTTTATCTCCTACACTAAACACTAAACATTCCCCCTTTTCTTAAATCTCAGTAATACACTTATATTATACCACATTTTTAACAAAAAGTAAAGGAATTAAAGTTTCTTTTTGAAGAGTAAAGCTTAATTTCCACCAAATCTTCTATTTCTTTTTATGTATTCTTCTATAGCTATATCAAACTGTTTTTCATTAAAGTCAGGCCACATAATATCCTTAGGGAAATACAATTCTGAGTAAGTTGACTGCCAAGTTAGGAAATTACTAAGTCTATATTCATTACTTGTCCTAATAATTAAATCTGGATCTGGAATATCAGTTGTATATAAATAATTGGCAAATAATTTTTCATTTATATCTTCATCTTTTATATTACCATTTACTAAATCTTTAGCTATATTCTTTGTTGCTCTTAGTATCTCATCTCTTCCACCATAGTTTAAACATATTCCTAAAACCATTTTATCATAATTTTTTGTAGCTTCTTCTAACTTTTTTATATTATCTTGTAATTTTCTCCCTAAAGGTGATATATCCCCATATATTTTTATTCTTATTTCTCTTTTTTCTTTTCCATTTAAAAGTTCATCTGTAAATTTTTCTAAAAGTTTCATAAGTAATGAAACTTCATTTTTATCTCTTTTCCAATTTTCTGTAGAAAATGCATATAAAGTTAAATATTTTAAATTACATTCATATGCATATTTTACTATTTTCTTTACATTATCTGCTCCTGCTTTATGTCCACCATTAGGTTTTAGTCCTCTAGCTTTTGCCCATCTTCTATTTCCATCCATAATGATAGCAATATGTTTTGGTCCATTTTCTTGTATTATCATATGTTCCTCCATTAACGTTCTCTATCTTTTATATATAAAGCTAAATTTAATAAAAATTCAGATTTATCTCCAAAAGCTCTTATTCCAGACATAGCATCATTTATTACATCATCTAACATTTCTTGTGCTCTCTCAAGCCCATATTTTGTAACATATGTTGCTTTTTTCATTTCTCTATCATTTCCAACTGGCTTTCCTGTCTTTTTACTATCTCCAATTTCAGATAAAATATCATCTTTTATTTGAAAAGCAAGCCCTATATTTTCGGCAAAAGTTGTAAGAACTTGTAACTCTTGATTACTAGCACCACCAAGCAAAGCACCAATTCTTACAGATTCTTTTATTAATGCTCCTGTTTTATTTTTATGCATATATTCAAGTTGTTCTAAAGTAAGAATCTTTCCTTCACTTACTGTATCATAATACTCTCCTGCTATCATTCTATCTTTTGCTTTTACAAACTCATTTAAAGCCATTATCTTCATACTAATTAATTTTATATCTAATTCATCTCTTAAATCATCTGTAATTACTATATTAGCGTAATTAAACAATGCATCACCTGCAAGTAAAGCAGTACACTCATCATACATCTTATGATTAGTTGGTTTACCATGTCTAAAATCGTCATTATCTATACATGGCATATCATCATGTATTAAACTTGCATTATGTACCATCTCCATTGCTATAGCAAACGGTAAACACTTTTCAAAATCTTCTTTAAATAGTCTATATGTTGCTAATATAAGTATTGGTCTTATTCTTTTTCCTCCTGCTAAAAGACTATATCTCATAGATTCTCTTAGTCTTTTTTCATAAGTATTATCTTCTATAAAATACTTATTTAATTCTTCATCAATGTAGTTTTGATATTTTTTTAATTCCTCTTTAAAATTCATTTTTTCCTCCTACATATTATTTAATTTATTTACAATATTTTCTACTATATAGTCTGGCGTAGAAGCTCCTGACATTATTCCTATAGTATCATATTTTTTACATTCTTTAATCCTATCATCATTTTCATCTTGAATCATTATACAATTTTTATTAGTACTATACGCAATATCATACAGTTTTTGAGTATTAGAACTTTTAGTTCCACCAATTATTATCATAAAATCTACTTTTCTTGCAATTTCTTTACATTCTTCTTGTCTTAATCTAGTACTCTCACATATAGAATTAACAAACTGAATTTTCTCATATTTTTTCCTTAATGCTTCTTCTATTAATTTATATTTATCATAAGAAAATGTTGTTTGAACTATAACAAATACCTTATTATAGTTATCTAATCTATCTATATCATCTATACTTTCTAAAACAATGACATTATCTGCATATCCCTTAGAGCCAATAACTTCAGGATGATCTTTTTTTCCTACTAATATTATCTGATATCCATCATTTGCTGCCTCTTTTATTTTATTATGAATCTGACATACCTTTGGACATGTATAGTCTATTAATTTTATATTTTTCTGTTTTGATTCTTTATATATATTTTCTGCTACTCCATGTGCTCTTATTACAAGAATAGAATTATTTTCCACTTCAGATATATCATTTACAAATTTAACACCTTTTTCTTCCAATTCTTGTGTTACTATCTCATTATGTACTAAATGTCCAAGACATTTTACTTTTTTATATTTTCTTATCTGTTCTTCAACTCCTGTAATGGCTCTTCTAACACCAAAACAGAAGCCAGAATTTTTTCCTATAATTATTTTCATTACTATAACTCCTAACAATCATATATATTATATTTTAAATATTGTGATTTGTCAAAAAATATCTAAAAAAATAGGATGTTCTATAAATTTAGAACATCCATATATAAAGAAGTGATTGTTGTTAGCTCATAATTTGTCTTTGTACACCTAAATGTACATTGTCTACATTAATAGTACTATTTTTTACTATAACTTTTTCTACAGTCAATATCTTTTTATTTCTTTTATACTTATTAACAGGTGGCATGTCTGCTACAATATAAATTTTGTGAAAATCATTGTGATTATCTAATATAGCTATTTTTATATTATCATTCATTTTGATGTTTTTCATAGCTGAAATAATATCTAATTTCATTTTTCTACCTGTTAATTTTATATTATATGTAAGTCTATTATCTAAAATATTATTATCATCACTACTTTTTTCTCTATTATATGATTGAGTTAAAATAGTATTTATATTCATATTATTACTATTTAAACTTACAAATTCATCTGTGTAAGGTATATATTGATTATATTCTACATTTTCCTGTATTTCATTTGTTGCAGTTTGATTATTATTTTCAACATTTTCTACTTCTTTATCTTCTTCAATATTTGGTAATTCTTCTTTATCCTCTTCAACTATTGTACTACCACCTGCAAATTGTAAATCTTCTATTATAAAATCATATTTATTTATATTGCTATTTAATATATTTAAATCAATTTTCCTTACCTGTGTACTTTCTTTATATCCAAGTGGTACAGATACAACATAATATTCATAAAATCCATATGGAAAATCATTTAATATAATTTGACCATTTTCATTACTTATTAAGTTCAATTCCTTATCCATAAATTGTGACAATTCTTTTATATTTATCATTTGTCCATTTGTTCTATAGTATATTTCTATCTGCACTCCCTCTACTACTGGATTATCTATATCTTCATCTGCATCTTCTTTAATTTTACTTAAGAAATTTATTGTAACTGTTCCCTCATTTACAAATTCTGGTTCATCATATATATTTAATTGTTCGACAGCTAACACTTTATTTAAACTAATACTAAGTGTAATTGTCATCAATAAAAATAACCATCTTTTCATTTTAAACACCTCTTTATACTTATATTATACCACAATTTCATTATTATGTTAAATTCAACTTGCTTAGTGTAATATTTTTGAAATATACTAAAATTTTAGTATATACTAATATAATATTTATACTAATTTTTTAAATTATTTTTATGTAATCTATTCGCTTAAATAATATTAATTATTTAGCTAAGAAATATTATCTCCTTATTTTTTATTACTATTAAGCATCTACACATTTTACATAATTATTAAATGTTACATTTTGATTACATTTTTTCTTTTCTTATTATGTTATTTATTCTCTCTTTTAATCTTAATATCTCCTCTTTTTTTATTTCTACTCTATTTTGAAGCTGACTATTTATTACTATATATAATTCTTTTAACAACATCAGTTCTCTATCTGATAATTCATCTATTTTTCTTCCATTTAAAATATAATTTATATTATTATCTATATTTTCTTTAATTTCTAGTATATTATCTGATACACTTATATCCTTCATATTTCCACCTACATTTTTATATTCTTATCTTTATTTATATCATTCAATTTTTGTGCTTCTCTTTCTAAATCTTTTGCTTGACCTTCCTTTTCATCTAAAGCTATATTTTCATTTAATAATTTATTTTTTCTATTCTCTTCTTCTACAATTTGTCTTTTTAGATCTTCTCTTGCATATGTTTTAAATAATTCATCAATCTTATTCATCATATCTTCTTTTGACATATCTACTTTAAAATCTGGATTTTTTGGTCCTCCTGCAACTAACATAGTTTTATTTGGATGCACAAAAACACCACTAGTTCCATCTTGGTTTTTATATTTTTCAACTAAATTATTACCATACTCTCTTATTTTATCTGGTAATACTTTTCCTGGTTTAGCATTTATAGCAAAAGTAACACCTTGACCTGATTTATGCTCATCAACAGATGCAAAATAATTTATTCCCATCTCATATGCTACAATTGAGCCTGCTTTTATAAATTCAGGTGATATAACAACACTTTCACCATTTGAAAGTTCTTTTGTATATTTTTTTATCTTTTCTACAGCTTCATCAATAGTTTTTTGCTGTGATTTTTGAGCTTCAACAAGTCCATACCTTTCTAATTGTTCATCTGTTAACTCCTTATCTAAAAGTTCTTCTTTTGCCATTTCAAAAACATTTTCTATACTTGTAAATTTTTGCAAAGAAAGACCTGATCTAGTATCAAATGGACTTATTTTTGTTGGCATAGCATCTGCTATTTCTAAAATTTGATTTGGTACCTCTACTTTTAATCTTTCTGCTAAAGCTTGTATTGCAGATTTTATACCTTCTTTTGGGTTACCATCAATTACTATAGTATTTTCATCTTCTCTACATCCTGTATGTCCACCAGTATCTAAATTAATAAATCCCTCTTTAACTTTTCCTGCTGGAACTCTTTCTACAGTAATTGTATCATCTTTTTGCAATATTCCATTTTCTTTTGCCCACTTTTCTAATACATGTATTGATGCTCTATTATCTAAATCATCTCCAAAGTGAGTAACAACTGTTTTTGTTTCCTTTATTTTTTTAATAAGTTGTTCATTTACATTTTTTATTTTCATAATTATTTCTCCTTTCAAATAAAATACTTTGTATCTTATTTAATTATATTATAATTCTATTTCGTTATTATGTAAAATAGTTTATTTTTATATTTTGTATAAGCTCTTCTTATATATAAAAAGAAAGTACCAATAAAGGTACTTATATATTATATAGTTTTAATATATTCTGTTCTTGTAATCTCTTTAAAGATTGATTTATAATTTTAGCTCTTCTTTCTCCAATTCCATCTACATCATCCAGTTGTGTAACAGTAGCATTGCATACCATCTGTAGTGTTCCAAAAGATTCCACTATTTTTTCAATTACACTTGCTGGCATCTTAGGTACTTTATTTAAAACTCTATATCCTCTTGGAGATACATTTCTATCTAAAAGTTCTGTTGTACTATCTGATTCATATCCTAATATTTTTATTATTTTCTCAGAATCTATTAATCCTTTTCTATCTAATTTTCTTATTTCTTCTAAAATATTATCTGCAGATTTTTTATCTTTTCTTTTACTTGATACCATATAATCTTGTATTATCTGTTTTTCTTCTTGTTCAACATTATCTATTAATTCTAATAATTGTATATTTACTAATCTTCCTTCATTTCCAAGTTCGACTATAGTTCTTTCAACTTCTGTTTTCATTTTCATTATCATTTCACTTCTATATATTGCGTTTGCTACAAGTTCTAAATATACAATATCATCAAATTCATGCTCTGTTAAAACATTTAGCATATGATCAAATACTCTTTTATATTTTTCAAGAGTCTCTAACATTTGTGTAGCTTCCATTATTACTGCTTCTGTATCATTTACAACATATCTAAAATCACCTTTAAAAATTGTTATTATTCCTCTTCTTTGCGAAATACATATTACAATTTCATTAGTTTGTTTTGCTGTACGTTCTGCAGTTCTATGTCTTGTACCTGTTTCTACAGTTTTTATTTTATGATCAGGTACAAGTTGCACATTTGCCCTTAATATTTTCTTTAAATCACTACTTACAACTATAGCTCCATCCATCTTACACAATTCGTATATGTTAGCTGGTGTAAAATCTAAATCTAATTTAAATCCACCATCAACTATATTCATTACTTGATCACTTTCAGATAATACAATAAGTGCTCCTGTTTTTGCTTTTAAAATATTATCTAATCCTGCTCTTAACTCTGTTCCCGGTGCTACTTTTCTTAATATATCTAAAATTTCTTCTTGTTTCAATTTTTACCCCCTTAATTACTATATACTTTAGAAATTACCTCATCTATAGATGACACTCCTATAAGTTTTGCATCTATTTTATCTTTAAAACTCTGTATTTGCCTTTTATTAGTATATATTGTTTCATATCCAAGTTTAGAAATCTCTTTTATTCTTTTTTCAAAATTTGTTATATTTCTAATCTCACCTGTAAGTCCAATTTCTCCTAAAAATACTGTTTTTTGATCTATTGGTATATTCTTATAGCTAGATATTATTGCCATTGCAATACTTAAATCTACAGCTGGTTCATCTATACGCATCCCTCCTATAACATTTACATATATATCTTGCATACTTAAATTAAAATTACACCTTTTTTCTAAAACAGCAATTAACATATTAAGTCTATTCAAATCTATTCCATTAGCTACTCTTCTTGGTATATTATAATATGAATGGGTAGTTAAAGCTTGTACCTCCATTAATATAGTAGATGTACCTTCAACAGTTGCAACGATGGCAGTACCAGGTAAATTTTGCTCAGATTTTGTAAGAAATACATCTGACAGATTTTTTACTTCTACCATTCCTTCATCCTTCATATCAAAAACACCAATTTCATTAGTAGATCCAAACCTATTTTTTACTCCTCTTACTATTCTATGACTTAAAAATCTTTCACCTTCTATATAAATAACAGTATCTACCATATGCTCTAAAATTCTTGGCCCTGCTATTACTCCATCTTTTGTTACATGCCCAATAACTATTGTAGTTATACTTTTATGTTTTGCAAGATACATAAGTCTTGCTGTTACCTCTTTAACTTGAGAAACACTTCCAGGAGTAGAACTTATTTGCTCATCATACATTGTTTGAATCGAATCTACTATACAAAATTTAGGAGAAATTTCATCTATTTTTTGTTCTATATTATCTATATTAGTTTCATTAAAAAACAATATATTATCTGATTCTACTTTAAGTCTATCTGCTCTTAATTTAACCTGAGTCTCTGACTCTTCTCCAGAAATATATAAAACTGATCCATTTTCAGATAAATTTGAACATACTTGCATTATTAAAGTAGATTTTCCAATTCCAGGCTCTCCACCTATTAAATTTAAAGAACCTTCAACAATTCCTCCACCAAATACTCTATTTAATTCTTCAAAGCCTGTATTTAATCTTACTTCTTTTTTTACAATAATATCATTTAACTTTTTTACAATATTATTATTTGAAAAGTTTTTTGAATAACCTAAATTTGTCTTAGAGTTACTTTTTTTATTAACTCTCTCTTCTACAAAACTATTCCAACTATTACATCCTGGACATTTTCCAAGCCATTTTGCTGACTCATATCCACATTCTTTACAAAAAAATACAGTACCTGAAGACATACTTTCCTCCTAAAATATAATATAAATATTTTCACATATTTAAAATGCATGCTATATGCTATATAATTATATCACTTTTAGCCTCTTTAAACAACAAAATATATCTATTTATTTAAGCTACTTATCTACATATTTATACAAAAAAGGTGAATTAAATTTATTCACCTTTTTACTTTAATTAATATATATTTGATGTAAGTTCATTATACTCATTTACTAGTTCATTTGAAAAGAACATAATATTTTCTCCTTGTACTTGCCAAGAATCTTTATTTTCAATTAAGAAATCTATTACTATCTCTGTATTATTTAACATATTTATAATACTATCTAGTGAGCTTTCTAATTCTTCTATATCCGATTGCATTATCTTATCTCCACCCATAAGTTCATTATATAGCTCTATATAATACTCATCTAAACCTTTATCACTTATATACTCATCCATCTTTTCTTGAGTAGTATATGAAATAAATTGATTTTTAAGATTTTCTAAAGTTGTTCTTGTATTTTGAATATATTCTTTAGTATTTACAAAATCTGGACCATCTTCACTATAATTTTCTATTGTCAATAATGTTGTAATTCTATCATCATCTACTATTTCTTGTAGTTCTTTCATTGAAGTTAAACCATCAGATAAATATTGTTTAACAGCTTTTTCAACTACCAAATAATCTCCTTTTGAAACATTTGTTGTAAGTTTTTGTTCTATTGCATCATAATCTATACTTGTTTGATTAAACATCTGAGATATTTCATCTACCTCTACTATCAATTTATTTGTTTGATTCATTTCATCTACTACCATATATCCAAATATTCCTAATAAAACTAAAATAATTATTCCTATAACAATAAATATAATTTTCTTTTTACCCATAACCATATTCCCCCTACTTTATTCTAATATAATTTTCATTGGCGTAAATCTTATTCCATTTTCTATTTTCTCTGTATCAATATCTACAAATCCAAGTTTATGATATACTTCTACTGCATACACTGATGAATTTACAGTGATTACTCTAGATGTAGAATTTTCTATTACTTTTTCAAATAACTTTGTTCCTATACCTTTTTTATGATAATTACCATCGACAAAAAATAATGTAATATGATTTCCGTTATTTCTTGTAGCTATAACACCTATTATTTTTTCGTTATCATACATTCCATAAAAAGTTAATGTTTTCATTTTATCTATATCACTAATAAATTTATGGAATGTTTCTATTCCCTCTTTTGTATAAAAAGATGCCTCATATTTTAAAAACACTTTCCATACTAAATCTAAAGCATCACCTAAATCATTTTCTATTTTTTCTATATGCATCCATTCACCTCCAATCCTTACATGATTTTATTTGCTAAATTATTTTGATTTTTATATAAATACATATTAACAAAATATAATATAACTATAAAAATTAACGTTAGAATTATAATACCAACATATACATTAATATTAGCCATAAAAATTCCAGATAATGCAATTATTAATATTATAGCCATAGATGTTAACATTGGAAAAATCAAGTTAAAATTTTGCTTTACTACTGCATATTCAGAATCCCATTCAAGTTTTGGTCTTTTTAAATCTATAATTATTAAAATTATACTATTAACTATATTAATTATAGTAGATAATATAAACAGTAATACAATCATTATAATATCTAAATGTAATATAATATTTGCTGTAACTATAGATATTATTGTAGTAATAGTTCCCATTAAAATGTTAGGTATGCATTTATATATATATTGCTTATACAAAGATACTGGTATATATTTCATAAATACTGCATTTTTACCATCTCTTGATATTGCTGTAATAGATATATATATAAACATTGAAAAAAACTGTATAACGCTCAAAATTACACATGCGATTATATATGTATTTGTATTGAAACTTTTTAGTTGTTCATTAATTAGAGATGCATTATAATTTTTCATCTCCAACACTACTAGTGCTATCATTAATATAGGAATTAAAACAGCTGGCAATAAGCATTGCAGAAAAAATATCGGATTTCTTATTAAACATTTAAATTCTTTAGCTATATAACTTTTATATAGCCTACTATCTTTATATTTTTTTTCATCAATTTTAACAGTTTTTCTCTTTGAACTACTAAATAAATTTCCAACTAATCCTTTAAAATAGATTTTTTGAGCTATAAAAATATATGCAAAAGTTCCAATTATTGTAAGTATTAAAATTTTTAAAACTTCAAATAAAGCAACATATGAAGAATCACTAGTTAAAGATACTATAGCATAATCTAAAGTAGGAAAATAACCCTTTAGTAAATCGACCATTCCATTTGCCTCTACCAACATATTAGCTAATTGTTCATTTGTTACATTATCTTGTAATTTAGTTGTTGATAAAGAAATACCAATAACTATAGCTAATACTAAAATAGTTGCTATTAGCTGAAACTTATTCTTATTTTTAGTGATTTTAGCAAAACTCATTATTATCATTACAATAATACTTACAAGTAATATTGGTAAGACTGGTACTAGTATTAACAATATAAACATAAGTAAATAATATGATATCCCCATATTAGTAATAATCCCATAAACTACAAGTGGTATAAATCCTATTAAAGCAGTTATAATATATTCTGTTAATATTAAAACATTAGTCCTAGCTAAAATAATTTCATATGGTTTAAGTGGCAATGGTAAAATATATTCATTATCTTTTGTAAAATAGAAAATATTAATACTAGAAAAAATAGTCTGAATAACACAAAAAGTTGTTACTAGCAATAATATAAGTCCTATAAAAATTTCTTGCTGATTTATTATCTTTAAAGATTCAACCATTCCACTACTAAAAAGCACTATTATTGTAGTTAAATATAAAAATAATATTAAATATAATATTTTAGAAATTATTTTATTTTTTCTACTTGGCATTCCCAACTTAGTATTCATATTTGAAAAAGCTGTTTTTAAAAAAACTTTTGTTAAATTTATTATTTTATTCATAGTTATATCTCCAATACTTAATTACTTTTCTGTTATCTCTAAAAATAATTCTTCTAATGTTCCCTCTTCTTTAAATCTTTCTTTCAATTGTTCAAACGTACCCACAAATACTAATTTTCCATTATTTATAATTCCTACTCTATCACATAATTTTTCTGCCACCTCTAATACATGAGTTGAAAAGAAAACAGTTTTTCCAGATTTTGCATGTGATTTCATCATTTCCTTCAAATCAAAAGATGATTTTGGATCTAATCCTGTCATAGGTTCATCTAATATCCAGTTTTTAGGCTCAGATAGAAGGGCTCCACATATTACTATTTTTTGTCTCATTCCATGAGAATAACTTTGAATTTGATTATTTAATTCATCATATATTTCAAACTTTTTAGTAATTTCTTCTATTTTTTTTAATCTTTTTTCTTTGGAAATTTCATAAATATCTGCCATAAAATTTAAATATTCTATACCTTTAAGCTTTAAAAACATATCTGGACTATCCGGTACGAATCCAAATTTCTTTTTAGCCTCCAAAGGGGATGTCTTTATACTCATTCCATCTATTAATATATCTCCTTCATCAATATCTAATATTCCAGTTATCATCCTAATAGTTGTAGTTTTTCCCGCTCCATTTGGACCTAAAAAGCCAAAAATCTCACCATCTTTAATATCTAAATTCAAATTATCTACTGATTTTTTTCCTTTTATATAAGATTTTGATACATTTTTTATTTCTATCATACAATTTTCCTCCCCAATTTTAATATATATTATATTTTTTCATATAATACAAAATTATTATCTTCATATATTAAATTATAATTTGAATCATTTACTATATATCTTGTAACTATATTATTTTTTGGAAGTAATGCATGCGTTATATTATATTTATTAAATATTTCAATATAAGTCTTTCTACCTTTTTCAACATCTACGAAGTCTTGAAATACTGTTGTATCATTATATTGTTCTGTATACATCTCTGACCTAGAATCTATAAATACAGGTATTCCCATATATTCTAAATAGCTTCCATAATTAAATCCATTAAATATCCTCATACTTTTTATATCTAAATTTGCTAATATATACTCGCTAGCTTCCACAGGATAAGATTTTTCATTTACAAATTTCTTACCTAAATTTATTTCACTAAATACAGAAAGTGCAACTACTATCATATAAAATGCAAAAAAAGCTTTTAGTATAAGTTTTTTTTCTACAAATTTCTCATAAACAATATCTAAGACATTATACTCATAATTACTCATATAACTAAATATAAGTCTTGTAAGTGGTATAGCACCAATAAATAATAAATACGCTATACATCTTACCGAATACATTGACATAAATATAAGACCTAGCATCATAAATCCATCAGCCAAATTTATTTTTACTTTTGAAGATGCAACACATAAAATAGCTATAACCATATATAATAAAAAACTTATATCTACTATTGGAATTACTGCTCTAAGCTCGCTTATATTTTGAGGTGATATTCCACCCATTGTTTTTAATATATATGTATATGGTGTATCACCTATTGGTGTCAAAAGTCCAGTAAATATTGTTATAATAAATACAATAATAAGTGGTTTTATATATTTATGATCTTTAATAAATATTTTAGACTCCTTATTTTTTAAATTTTCTTTATATAATTCAAACTCTTTTTTAACATTATTTAATCTTTCTTTTAACTTTTCCTTTACTTGTTCATCCTTTTCATTTTCTATTCTTTTAGTAAGCCTTTTTATCAATCTTTCATTTTTAGCTTTAGTTCCAATAAATTTAAAAAATGCTTCTGCAAAATATGGTAGAAAAAACACTAAATATAACATCCACATAGCAGCATGGACATTTGCTATTATTATAGGAATAATTATAAGACCTACAATATATCTTTTTTTATTTGTATCCAATAATTTTTCAATAAAATATACTTCTAATATAAATAATACATAACTCATTATTTGAGCTCTTGCAGCAAAATATTGATTACCTAAAATTATTACAACTATTGTCATTATAAAAGGGATTATATAAGAATTTTTATTTAACTTTTTAAGTACAGTAAATAGTGTGATGGACGTTATAATTGTCATCAATACTACAAA
>ERZ1643249.3811-NODE-3811-length-13044-cov-5.033182_pt1 | contig 13044 bp, 10 predicted proteins | sample MGYA00579263_ERZ1643249 | MGnify/ENA primary metagenome ERZ1643249 (study PRJEB29033, sample SAMEA4952264) | chicken gut metagenome | biome: Broiler Chicken; feature: Gastrointestinal Tract; material: Caecum | place: Ireland | collected 2018 | study: Broiler...
ACCCCTCCGGCGAGCGGTAAGGGCTATGTGGAGCAGCTTGAGGAAAAGATGAAGGAGCTGGGCGTAGGCGAGGTGGCTTCCGTGATGGGCCGTTACTACGCGATGGACAGAGATAATAACTATGACCGCGTGAAGCTGGCTTATGATGCCCTGACGAAGGGAGAGGGGCTGACCGCTCCCAGCGCGACGGAAGGGATTCAGGCATCCTATGACAGAAATGAGACGGATGAGTTCGTTAAGCCTACCGTGGTTGTGAAGGACGGCGCTCCGGTTGCGACCATTAAAGACGGCGATTCCATTATTTTCTATAACTTCCGTCCTGACCGCGCGAGAGAGATCACCCATGCATTCTGCGATGATGATTTCAAGGGCTTCGACAGACCGGAGAGACTGGATGTGAAGTATATCTGCTTCACGGAATATGATCCCACCATTCCCAACAAGGAAGTGGCCTTCCACAAGGTGGAGGTGACCAATACCTTTGGAGAGTGGCTGGCTGCCAACCACATGACTCAGGCGAGAATCGCTGAGACGGAGAAGTATGCCCATGTAACCTTTTTCTTCAACGGCGGCGTGGAGACGCCCAACGAGGGAGAGGACAGGATCCTGGTGAATTCCCCGAAGGTTGCTACCTATGACCTGAAGCCCGAGATGAGTGCATATGAGGTCTGCGACAAGCTGGTGGAGGCCATTAAATCTGACAAATATGACGTGATCATCATCAACTTCGCAAATCCGGATATGGTCGGACATACCGGCGTGGAAGCAGCGGCCATCAAGGCTGTGGAAGCGGTTGACGAGTGCGTTGGAAAGGCGGTGGACGCCATTAAGAGCGTGGACGGCGTGATGTTCATCTGTGCGGATCATGGCAACGCGGAACAGCTCATCGACTATGAGACGGGCGCTCCGTTCACTGCTCATACCACGAATCAGGTGCCCTTCATTCTGGTCAACTATGATCCTTCCTATACCCTGAGAGAGGGCGGATGCCTTGCAGACATCGTTCCCACGCTGATTGAGGTCATGGGGAAGGAGCAGCCGAAGGAAATGACCGGAAAGAGCCTTCTGGTGAAGAAGAATTAATCTATGATATGTTTTCGGGAAACGGCATGATTCTGGTCACGCCGTTCCTTTTTTGAAAAAAAGAGCGCCGAATCGCAATTTGTGGAGGGACAAATCGGTGAAGTATACAAAAAATGTATTTCTGAAGAATAATCAGAAATGTTTACTTAGAAACGCTGTCGGCGATGATGCGCAGGAAGTCTTGAATATTTTTCTGCTGACTCATGAACAAACAGATTTTTTAGCGTCATACAAAGATGAAACATCTTTTGACACGGCATTTGAAAAACAATTTCTGGCTGAAAAAGAGCATGCGGACAGGGAGGTTTATCTATGTGCCGTTGTGGATGGGCGTATTGTTGGAACTGCAAATGTAGATAGTATGGGAGAAAATAAGGTCAGACACCGCGCAGAATTGGGGATTGCAGTTGACAGGGCTTTTTGGGGCGTTGGAATAGGCCGGGCATTGATTGCAGCCTGTATAGAGTGTGCAAAAGAAGCCGGATATTCTCAGTTGGAATTAGAGGTTGTAAGTGAAAACGGGAATGCGATTGCCCTGTATAAAAGGATGGGTTTTATCGAATTTGGACGCAATCCAAGAGGTTTTCGTTCACGCTTCAGGGGCTGGCAGGAACTGATTTCAATGAGGCTGGAACTGGACTGATAAATTTACGCTTATCGGAGAATTTACCGCCGGTCCAGACGGCTGAATTTATCGACGCAGGAGCAGTTGTTTTCAACAATGGAAAAGGCTGCTCTATTTTGCGTCTGCGGGAGGATTCTTTCCATCTCCCTGTCCGATATGGCAGCGTGGAGGTCATCCCTTTTTTGACTTGCCAAAACCGCAGAAACATGATAACTTAAGTGTATCAGTATTGTTAGTACACTTCATACAGCATGCGATGCGGAAAGGAGTCCTGTGATTATCATCGATTATAAAGATGCACGGCCTATTTACGAGCAGGTTGTGGATAAATTTCAAAAGCTGATTCTGACGGGCGCTCTGGAGCCCAATACGAGAATGCCTTCCGTCAGAAGCCTGGCTGTGGAGCTGTCGATCAATCCGAATACCATTCAGAGGGCCTATACGGAGCTGGAACGTCAGGGCTTTATCTATACGGTAAAGGGACGGGGAAATTTTGTGGCCTATGACGAGAAGCTTTTAAGCGTCAGAAAGGAGCAGCTCTTTGCAAAACTGCGGGAGCTGGTGAAGGAAGCGGGAGAGATCGGAGTGGAAGCAGGAGAACTTGCCGGCTGGCTGCTTGGCGGGCAGGAGAAACTCGGAAGCGCAGGGAGGGAAGGAGAATGATTGAGCTTAGAAATGCGTCCAAAAGCTTTGGAAAAGTGAGCGCTGTAAGGGACGTGAGCTTCCGGATGAAGGAAGAGAATGTATTCGGCCTGGTCGGGACCAATGGAGCAGGGAAAAGTACCGTTCTGCGGATGGCGGCGGGCGTTCTGAAGCCGGATGAGGGGCTGGTTCTCGTTGACGGTATGAACGCCTATGACAGTGTAGATGCGAAGAAGAGATGCTTTTTCATCTCGGACGAGCCCTATTTTTTTGCCCATGCCACGCCGCGCGATATGGAGAAGTATTACAGCAGCGTATATGAAAGGTTTAACCGGGAGGCATACTACATGTATCTCGCCTCCTTTGGCCTGGACAGCAGAAGGAAGATTGAAAGTTTTTCCAAAGGGATGAAAAAACAGCTCGCCCTGATCTGCGGCATCAGCAGTCAGACGAAGTATCTGCTCTGTGACGAGACCTTTGACGGGCTGGACCCGGTAATGCGTCAGGGGATAAAAAGCATTTTCGCCCAGGAAATGGAGAAGAGAGGGCTGACGCCGGTGATCGCTTCTCACAATTTGAGGGAGCTGGAAGATATTTGTGACCATGTGGGACTTCTGCATCAGGGCGGCATCCTCCTGTCACGGGAGCTGGAAGAGATGAAGTGCAATATCCAGAAGGTGCAGTGTGTTTTCGCTTCCGGGGAGGAAGCGGAGCGCATGCTCAGGAGCCTTACGCTCGTGAAGCAGGAAAAGAGGGGCTCCCTGTATACGCTTACGGTACGCGGAGAGCGGGACGAGATCATCGCCATGTTCGCGACGGCGGAAACCCATTTTTATGAAGTGCTTCCACTGTCGCTGGAAGAAATTTTTATCAGTGAAACGGAGGTGAAGGGCTATGACGTCAAAAAGCTCCTTCTGGGTTAACTGCAGAGAGAATCTGAAACGCAGAAGCTGGACATTGCTTTTGTGCGCGCTCGCGCTGTTCCTCGCCCTGCCGGTCCGGCTTGCAATGGAGCTTTCTGTGGAAAGCAGGCGGATCCTGCAGGATCCCTCCTGGACCGGTGGGAAGACAATCGGAGAATGGCTGGGAAGCATTTTCATGCAGAATCTGTCGAACTCGCTTTTTTCTCTTCTGGTCTTTTTCCTCGCCATCCTTCTCGCCGTACAGGGCTTTTCCTGGATGGACAGCAGAAGGAAGCTGGATCTCTACATGAGCGTTCCGGTTTCTGCCAGAAAAAGGTTTACCGTCATCTACCTGAACGGAGGGCTGATTTTTGCGGCCTGCTACCTTGTCATGCTGGTTTTGACCCTCGTCATGGGAGCGGTCATGGGAGCCGTTTCCGGGAAGGTTCTTTTGTATGCGCTGATCATGTATATTGGAAACCTGCTGTTTTTCATGGTCTGCTATAACGTGGCGCTGGTTGCGGTGATGCTGACGGGGAATGTGCTGGTATCGTTGCTTGCTGCGGCCGTCCTTTTCTTCTATGAATATGTGGTCCGCTGGCTTTTGGACGGGATGCGCAGTTCCTTTTTCGGAACCTACTGTGATCTCAGCGATGTGGCGGGACGTGCGTTCACCTCTCCGGTCGTTTTCTGGCTTTCGGAGGGAAACAGTCTGCTGGAATATTTCTCCGGCTATGGAAGCCGCTGCCTGGTATCGTTCGGAAAGCTGCTCTGCCTTCTGGTGGCCCAGATGGCTGTATATGGGCTGTTCGCTTGGTTTTTGTACCGGAAAAGAAGGGCGGAGGCGGCGGGAAGCGCGCTGGCCTTTGACTGGATCCGGACGCCGGTGAAGCTTTTTCTGATGGTTCCGATCACCCTGCTCGCCGGCATGTGGTTCTGGCAGCTTGCTGATTACAGCATCTTCTTCGCTGTGGTCGGCATGCTCATCGGCCTCTTTTTAAGCCACGGCCTGATTCAGATTCTGTACGAATTCGACGTCAGAAGCGTTTTGAAGGGAAAATGGCATCTGCTTGCCGCCGGAGCGGTGTCCGCGGCCATCTTTGCAGCCTTTACACTGGATCTGACAGGATATGATGCCTGGATCCCGAAAACGGAGAAGATTGAAAGCGTGGGAGTGGCCTTCCGCAGTGACAGTTACTATTTTGGCTTCTATGAAAATCTGTTCGGCCGGGATATGTATCATGAGGAGCCGGAAAAATATATGCTGAGCGTCATGGAATCAGAGGATGAAGATACGGTTGCCGCAGTGAGGACGCTTGCTGAGGATGCCGCAGAACTGAGAAAGAAGTCGGGAGGCGGAAGGAGCGGGAGATATTATTCCGCTTCCGGAGGGGTAACGCCGGTTTCCATCCGGTATACGCTGACGAGCGGCAGGCGGGTATACCGGACGGTCTGGATAGATGTGGAAGACAGCGCACAGGAGCTGGACGTTGTTTTTTCAGATGCGGATTTCCAGACCGCCAGATACCAGATCTGTGATCCTTCCTTTATTGAAAGAAGCGGAGAAATGTCCATTTCCTATGGAAACGGGCTGAACCGGGTTTCCTATCTCGCGGATGCAAAGGAGCTTCTGGAGGCTTATGGACGGGATCTTTTGGAATACAGCTACAGCCTCATGCTGAACAGCCTTCCGGTGGGAAAGCTCAGTTTCACCTGGAGCCCTCCCGGAACGGAGGAAAGGGAATATATCTGGGAGTATCCGGTTTATGAGGAATTTTCAGAGACGATGGATCTTCTGCGGGAGCAGGGGGTATATACGGAACTTACGCAAGGAGACAGCATCCTTTCCGCGGATCAGCTGGTGAGCGTGAGCATTACCTGCTACAACCTGCGGGAAACGGATGTGGAGTATAACTTCGATGGCTCCAGAGCCATCTCCTACAGCTCGGAGCAGGAGGTTTCGCAGACCTACACGGACGCTGACCAGATCGGGCAGATTCTTCCGGCCCTTTATCCGGAAAATCTGTCGGACGTGGCGGGAGGAGGCATTACGGGAAGGCTGTGGAACGATAATTATGAGGTTTCCGTCGTCTTCCGGCCGGATGAAACTTTTTCGGAGGGATTTCTTTATTTCACGGTGCTGGAGGACAGACTTCCGGAGTTTGTGCTGGAGAAAATCAGGAAAACAGAGTAAAACATTCCTTTTCCGGCAATACTGTCTGTGAAAACAGAAGACAGTTAATCCGCCGGAGGGCGGACGGCAGGGAATGTTTTGCGGAAACCGAACCTCTTTTGAAGGCCGCAGAACGTAAGGCCGGGAAAGGGGTGTATATGAATCGTTATCTGGAAATTACGGATGTGCGCGCAAGGGAGATTCTGGATTCGAGAGGGAATCCTACGGTGGAGGCAGAGGTGACGCTTTCGGGTCAGATCACGGGAAGGGCGGCTGTCCCTTCCGGCGCTTCCACCGGACAGTTTGAGGCGGTGGAACTGAGAGATGGGGAAACCCGCTATTTTGGCCTGGGCGTGCAGAAGGCGGTAAAAAATGTGAATACCAAGCTGCGGGACGCCCTGCTTGGAAAAAACGCGCTCTGTCAGATCGAAATTGACCGGATTCTCATGGATGCGGACGGAACGGACAACAAATCCAATCTGGGAGCGAACGCCACGCTTGGGGTTTCCCTGGCAGTGGCAAAAGCGGCGGCCTGCGCCGCGGGACTCCCCCTCTATCAGTATCTGGGAGGGGTTCATGCGAGACAGCTTCCTGTTCCCATGATGAATATTTTAAACGGTGGCAAGCATGCCGACAATACGGTGGATCTGCAGGAATTCATGATCATGCCCGTTGCGGCGGAGAACTTCGCGGAGGGCTTGCGGATCTGTGCGGAGATCTACCACAACCTGAAGAAAATCTGTAAGCACAGGGGGCTGTCTACTGCCGTTGGAGACGAAGGCGGCTTTGCACCGGATCTGGCGGACAGCCGGGATGTGCTTTCCCTGATCGTGGAGGCGGTGGGAAAGAGCGGCTACGCAGCCGGAGAGGATATCAAAATCGCGATTGACGCGGCGGCGAGCGAATTGTATGAAAAGGAGAGCGGCAGCTATTTCTTCCCCGGCGAGAGTCAGATGAGCGGAAAGGAGATCCGCCGGAACGCGGACGAGATGATTTCCTATTATGAAAGCCTGATCCGGGAATTCCCCATTCTGTCCATTGAAGACGGACTGTTTGAGGACGACTGGGACGGCTGGCAGAAGCTGACGAAGCGGATCGGAGACAGGATCCAGCTGGTGGGAGACGATCTGTTCGTGACCAATACCAAACGTCTGGATGCGGGCATCAAGCTGCAGGCGGCGAACGCCATTCTGGTGAAGGTCAATCAGATCGGAACCCTGTCGGAGGCGATGGAGGCCATTGAAATGGCCCAGAAAAACGGATACAAAACCATCATTTCCCACCGCTCCGGAGAAACGGAGGATACAACCATTGCGGATCTCGCGGTGGCGGTGAACGCCGGGCAGATCAAGACCGGGGCCCCATGCAGGACGGACCGGACGGCGAAATACAATCAGCTTCTGCGCATTGAGGAAGAGCTTGGCGAGGCGGCCTGTTATAAGGAACCCTTCGGGAAAATATGAATCACACCGGCAGAAAACCGGCGGCAGATGCCGCCGGTTTTTATGAGATAAAATATTTCCAAATGAAAAAAACTTGCAACACCATCCGGATTGTGTTATAGTGTAACAGCTGATATAAAAACCTGCAGGCAGTATTGCAGGGATGACAGAATAATAAAGCAGGTATATCCGTGGCGAAGGTGCCACCAGGGGCTGCTGCACACAAGGCGTGACGGCCGGTTACCCCGGGCGTCATTTATTTGGGCTCGATGTCCGTACAGGAAACATATCTGGCTTTCTGTGAAGGACGTTTGGATCCGCGGGTGTGAAGACTGTTTGCATCAGGCATAAGTATCAGTAAAAACAGTACCGCAAAGGATACCGGCGGGTTGCCTTTGTGCAATATACTGAGAAGAAAAGGAGTGTTACAGTTGCTAAAGTACGTAGTGAAAAGAGTCTTTCTTGCCATCATTACTCTGCTGATCATCTGCGCGATCACATTCTTTGCCATGAATGCGATTCCGGGCGGACCGTTTGATGGAGAGAAGGCAATATCGGAAGAAGTCCGGGCGGCGTTGGAGAGAAGATACAACCTGGATAAACCGGTGCCGGAGCAGTTTGTGCTCTACATGAAAAACCTGCTTCAGGGGGATTTCGGAATTTCTCTGAAAACCGGCCGTGAGATTAAGACGGTAATCGGAGAATCCTTCGTGGTTTCCGCAAAACTGGGCGGCATGGCCGTTGTTGTTGCGGTCATCCTCGGTGTGATCTTTGGAAGTATAGCCGCGCTGACCAGAAACCATCTGCCCGACCGACTGATTATATTCTTTTCCACTCTGCTGACATCACTGCCAAGCTTTGTGCTGGGTACGCTGCTGCTATTGGTGTTCTGCGTGAAGCTGGGCTGGATTCCTGTCTGGAGCGTGGATAACCGTAACTATGTGCTTCCCGTGATATCCCTGGCGGCCTACCCGATGGCGTACATTACCCGTCTGACCAAGACCAGCATGCTGGACGTGATGGGGCAGGATTATGTGCGTACGGCGAGAGCCAAGGGCGTATCCACATTGAAGGTAATTTTCAAACATACTCTGCGTAACGCGCTGATTCCGGTCATTACCTACGTGGGGCCGATGACGGCTTCCATCCTGACGGGTTCGCTTGTTGTGGAGCAGATCTTCACCATTGGCGGCCTCGGTGCGAAATTTGTCGATGGCATCACGAACCGCGATTATACGCTGATTATGGGAACGACCATTTTCCTCGCCGTCCTCATGGTTACCGTAAACCTGATCACGGACATCGTGTACAAGCTGATTGACCCCCGTATTAAGCTGGACTAAGGAGGACGTGAAAGACAGATGAGTACGTTAGAGAAGAATTTAAATAAAGATATCAACGCGATGCCGGAAAAGTCTCCCTTAAGTCTGCAGATTGATCTGAAGAAGTTTGAAAAGGCGACAGATGAGGAAAAGAAGCAGCAGGAGGTAATGAGCGAATCCGTTTCCTTTTTCAAGGACGGTATGCGCCGCCTGATGAAGAATCCTCTGGCGGTGGGAAGCATGATCGTGCTGGTCCTGATCATCCTTCTGATTGTTTTCGGCCCGATGTTTATTCCCTATGAATATTCTGAGATCATCCGGGTGGACGGAAAGCGTGACAGAACCATCGCGAATATGGCTCCCTTCCAGTATTCTGAGCTGGAGCAGGAGTATATGGCGGAAGGCGGCAAGGTCTTCCCGCATATCATGGGAACGGATGAAATGGGCCGTGACTATTTTGTCCGTGTGCTCTATGGAACCAGAGTATCCCTGATTGTCGGCGTGTTCGCTGCAATCATTGTATTGATTATTGGTAACCTGTACGGAAGTATTTCCGGATATTTCGGCGGCAAGGTGGACCTGGTCATGATGCGTATCGTGGATATCATTTATTCCCTTCCGGATACGCTGATGGTGGTTCTGCTTTCCGTGGTATTGAATGAGGTCATGGATGTAAGCGCCATTCCTTTCCTGCAGAAGATCGGAACGAACATGCTTTCCATGTTCGTGGTGTTCGCCCTGCTGTACTGGGTGAGCATGGCCCGTCTGGTGCGTGGTCAGATTCTGACCATCAAGCAGAACGACTATGTGCTTGCGGCAAAGGTGAGCGGTGCGAAGCCGAAGCGGATCATTTTCCGTCATATTCTGCCGAACTGCATCAGCGTTATCATTATTTCCGCTGCACTGCAGATTCCTTCCGCAATCTTTACGGAAAGCTTCTTAAGCTTCATCGGAATGGGCGTACAGGCTCCCATGCCTTCCCTCGGCTCCCTCGCCAATGCGGCGAGAGCGGGTATCAGCGCCTATCCCTGGAAGCTGGTGTTCCCGGCTCTCATGATCTGCCTGATCACGCTGGCCTTCAACCTTCTCGGCGACGGTCTGCGCGACGCATTTGATCCGAAGCTGAAGAGATAAGGAGGAAGGAGAAAACAGATGAGTGAAACAATTCTTTCAGTAAAAAATCTTCATACCTCCTTTAAAACGGATAACGGGGAGGTTATGGCGGTAAACGGCGTATCCTTCAATCTGGATAAGGGAAAGATTCTCGGTATTGTGGGAGAATCCGGTTCCGGAAAATCTGTTACGGCCTATTCCATTATGCAGATTCTGGAAAAGAACGGACGGATTACAGAAGGAGAGGTTCTGTATAAAGGACAGGACATTACGAAATATACGGAAAAGCAGATGAGAGAGTTCCGCGGAAAATGCTGTTCCATCATTTTCCAGGACCCCATGACGAGCCTGAACCCCGTTTTTACGGTAGGAAATCAGCTTCGCGAGGCGATTGAGCTTCACACCGACCGGAAAGGAAAGGCAGCGGAGGCCCGTGCGGTGGAAATGCTCACCCTGGTCGGCGTGAACGAACCGGAGAAGCGTGTGAAGCAGTATCCTTACGAGCTGTCCGGCGGTATGCGTCAGCGTGTCATGATTGCCATGGCGCTTGCCTGCGAGCCTGATATCCTGATTGCGGATGAGCCTACCACAGCTCTGGACGTGACCATCCAGGCGCAGATTCTGGAGCTGATGCAGGATCTTCAGAAGAAGCTTGGCATGGCCATCATCATGGTAACCCACGATCTGGGCGTGATTGCCGAACTGTGCGACGAGATTATTGTACTGTACGGCGGACGCGTATGCGAGAGAGGTACGGCGGAAGATATTTTCTATCGTCCGCGTCACGAATATACGAAGGGCCTTCTGCGCTCCATTCCCAATGTGGACAGAATCGGTGAAAAGCTGATTCCCATTCCGGGTACGCCCATCAACCTTCTGAATATGCCCAAGGGCTGCGCGTTCTGCCCCCGCTGCGAGAACGCGATGAAGATCTGCATCGAGCAGGTTCCGCCGGAGATGCAGATGCCTGATGGTCATTATGCGGCCTGCTGGCTGAACGTGAAGGAAGAGATGCTCGCAAAGCAAGGAGGCGCAAATAAATGAGTGAATATCTGGTAGAAGTAAAAGACCTGAAGCAGTATTTCCCGATCAAGGTCGGTTTTACAAAAACGATTCCTCTGAAGGCTGTTGACGGCGTGTCCTTTTCCATCAAGCCCGGCGAAACGCTCGGCCTGGTAGGCGAGTCCGGATGCGGAAAAACGACGGTTGGCCGTTCCCTTCTGAGACTTTATACCCCGACGGGGGGAGAGGTGCTGTACAACGGAGAAAAGGTGGACGGCTCCAGCATCAAGCATATGAGAAAAGAGATGCAGATGGTGTTCCAGGATCCCTATTCTTCCCTGAATCCCCGTATGACGGTTGAGGACATTATCGGAGAGCCTCTGGATGTACATAAGCTGTACTCCAACAAGGCGGAGCGCAGAGAGAAGATCATCAACCTGATGGAGCTGGTGGGACTGAACGCGGAGCATGCAACCCGTTATGCCCACGAGTTTTCCGGCGGTCAGAGACAGCGTATCGGTATCGCGAGAGCGCTGGCGACCAATCCGAAGTTCATCGTCTGCGACGAGGCGGTCAGCGCGCTGGACGTTTCCATTCAGGCGCAGGTCATCAACATGTTCGAAGAACTCCAGGAGAAGCTGGGCGTGGCGTATCTGTTCATCGCCCACGACCTGCTGGTAGTGCATCATATATCTGACCGTATTGCGGTCATGTATCTGGGAAGAATCGTGGAGATTGCCGATTCCAATGAGCTGAATGACAATCCGCTTCATCCCTATACCCAGTCCCTTTTAAGCGCGGTTCCTTATCCGGATCCCAAGATGGCGAAGGAAAGACAGAGAATCGTGCTGGAGGGCGATGTTCCCAGCCCCCTGCACATGCCCAGCGGCTGCGCGTTCCGTACCCGCTGCCGTTATGCGACGGAGAAGTGCGCACAGGAGTGTCCGGCCCTGACCGACAGAGGAGACGGACACATGGTTGCCTGCTGGAACAGATAATTTTGATACAATTTGTTCTTCCCTTTTTGGGGAAGAACGTTGTATAATATAAACCGTATCTGAAAATCTATTTTCACGGGAGGAAATGATTATGAAGAAAAAGTATCTGGCATTAGTGCTGGCTGCTTCCATGGTTATCGGTACTCTCGCAGGCTGTGGTTCTTCTACGACCACGACGGAAAGCTCTGCACCCGCAGAGACCACCGTTGAGTCTGCCGCTGAGAGCACTGAAGCTGCGGAATCCACCGAGGCTTCTACGGAAGCTGCCACGGAAGAAGCTGCCGCATCCGGAGAGCATGGCCCTTCCAGCGAGGCTGCGCCTGCATGGGAAGACTATGATGCGAGAATCGCTGAGATCAAGACGACCACTGATCTGGCAGCCCGCGAAGCTCTGATGCATGAGGCTGAGGACGAGCTGATGAGCACCTGGGCAATCATGCCCCTGTACTACTATAACGATGTTTACATGCAGTCTGAGGATGTGGATAACATCTATGCGAACCTGTATGGCTATAAGTATTTCGGATTTGCGACCGCTCCGGGCAACACCCTGTCCCTGCAGATCGCTTCCGAGCCTGATAAGCTGGATCCTGCGCTGAACTCCACGGTTGACGGAGCCTGCCTGGCATTCCTGGCATTCTCCGGACTCTTCACCTATGATGAGAACGGACAGCTTGCTCCTGATCTTGCGGAGAGCTATACCGAGAGCGAAGACGGCATGACCTATACCTTCACCATGAAGGATGGCCTGACCTGGTCCGACGGAACCCCTCTGACCGCTGCCGATGTGGAATACAGCTGGCAGAGACTGGCAAATCCGGATACCGGAGCTGACTACGCTTACCTTGCAGACGTGATCGCGAAGAACGATGACGGAACCCTGCAGGTGGAAGCGAGCGAAGACGGAAAGACCCTTACCGTTCAGCTGGTTGCTCCCTGCCCGTATTTCCTGGATCTGTGCGCATTCCCGGCATTCTATCCCGTTCCTCAGGCTGCTGTAGAAGGCGCTGACGGATATGCGGAAAACCCGGGTGCATGGTGCACTGAGGCTGGTTTCGTTTCTTCCGGTCCGTTTGTCTGCACCGGATGGACGCATAACGAATCCATGACCTATGAGAAGAACCCGAACTACTACAATGCGGACGCGGTTACCCTTGAGAGAATCGACTTCATGCTCAGCGATGATGACACCGCAGTATGGAACGCTTTCATGGACGGCTCTCTGCAGTTCATCGACTCCATCGGAACCGATAACATGGAAACCGCTAAGGGAATGCCTGAATATCACAACATTCCTACGCTGGGAACCTACTATGCCGGCTTCAATGTAAACAGCCCGATCTTCGAAGGCAAGACTGTTCAGCAGGCTGCTGACATGAGAAAGGCCATGAACCTTCTGGTTGACCGTCAGTACATCGTTGATACCATCGCACAGGCAGATCAGGAGATCGCAAACACCTTCATTCCTACCGGAATGAGCGATGGACAGGGCGGCGAGTTCAGAGTGAACGATGACGCTTATACCTATCCGAACGAAGAGGCGGTTGGATACTTCGATCCCAGCCCGGAAGCTTATGACGCGAATGTGGAAGAGGCCAGAACCCTTCTGGAAGGCGCCGGCTATGTATTTGATGAGAACGGTATGCTTTCCGAGGAAACTCCTATCAACCTGACCTACCTCACCAACGAGGGAACCGGTAACGTTGCAATCGGTGAAGCTCTGCAGCAGGATTTCGCTGTAA
>ERZ1643249.3815-NODE-3815-length-13035-cov-6.755393_pt1 | contig 13035 bp, 12 predicted proteins | sample MGYA00579263_ERZ1643249 | MGnify/ENA primary metagenome ERZ1643249 (study PRJEB29033, sample SAMEA4952264) | chicken gut metagenome | biome: Broiler Chicken; feature: Gastrointestinal Tract; material: Caecum | place: Ireland | collected 2018 | study: Broiler...
GGTCGTCGTGGGCGGGCACGGCCATGATGGCGCCGGTGCCGTAGGTGGAGAGCACATAGTCGGAAATAAAGATGGGGATTTCCTTGCCGTTGACAGGGTTGATGCCCGCCACGCCGTCCAGCTTCACGCCGGTCTTCTCCTTATTGAGCTCGGCGCGCTCCAGGTCAGACTTGGCGGCAGCGGCCTTCTGATAGGCCTCCACGTCCTCCACGTTCTTCAAAAGGCCCTTTTCCTTCCACTCGGCCACCAGGGCGTGCTCAGGAGCCAGCACCATGTAGGTGGCGCCGAATAGGGTGTCGGGGCGGGTGGTGAACACCACAATGGGGTCGCCGTTGGTGGAGTGGAAGGTGACCTCCGCACCGGTGGAGCGGCCGATCCAGTTGCGCTGCTGGGTCTTCACCCGCTCGATGAAGTCCACCTCGTCCAGGTCGTCAATGAGGCGCTGGGCGTACTCGGTGATCTTCAGCATCCACTGGCTCTTCTCCTTGCGGATGACGGGGGCGCCGCAGCGCTCGCACACGCCGTCCACCACTTCCTCGTTGGCCAGCACGCACTTACAAGAGGTGCACCAGTTCACCGGCATGGTGGCCTTGTAGGCCAGGCCGTGCTTGTACAGCTGGAGAAAAATCCACTGGGTCCACTTGTAGTACTTGGGGTCGGTGGTGTCGATGACCCGGTCCCAGTCAAAGCCAAAGCCCAGCATTTTCAGCTGGCTGGTAAAGTTCTGGATGTTATCGTGGGTCACCTTGGCGGGGTGAATGTGGTTTTTGATGGCGTAGTTCTCGGTGGGCAGACCGAAGGCGTCAAAGCCCATGGGAAACAGGACATTGTAGCCGTCCATGCGCTTTTTGCGGCAGACGATGTCCATGGCGGTATAGGGCCGGGGATGGCCCACGTGCAGGCCCTGGCCGGAGGGGTAGGGGAACTCCACCAGGCCATAAAACTTCTTTTTGTCGCTGTTGTCGTGGGCGGCGTAGACCTTAGCGTCCTCCCACTTCTTCTGCCATTTGGGCTCGATGTTGGCAAAATCGTACTTCAACTTCCACACTTCCATTCCACGGGAGCTGGGCTCCCAAGAGTAATATCTGACCTCCCCAAAGGGGGAGAAGTTTCACAGTCCTTTGATTATACCGTATTTTCCAGCTCTTTTCAACTGCGACTTCTCCCGATTAGATGTGTAAATCCTTGCGGGTAAACACCGCCACCGCCGCCCCGTACAGGACAATTCCCAGGGCCAGCAGCACCAAGGCCCCCGCCACAGCGCCGCTCTCCCCTGCCGCCAGCTTCTCGGGCTGGAAGAGGGTGAACACGGTGAAATACTTGGCATTCTCCGCCTTGCCTCCCATGTTGGCCATCATCTGGAACACATACATCAAAATGGGCAGGCCCGCCCCCACACCCAAGCTGTACCTGGTCTCAGAAAACAGGCAGGAGGCAAAAAAGCAGATACCGCCCAGGCACAGGTGGAGACAGAAGAGCCCGGCGTTGACCTGCAACAGCTCTCCCAGGTCCAGCTGCCTGGGGAAGTAGTATTCCCCGCTGAACCACTCCAGAACGGTGATGTACACCGTCAAAATGAGGGTCCCGCTCACCATCACCGCCCCCTGGGTCAGGGCGATGGTGCTCCGCCGCACCGGAGCCGACAACAGGGACACCATAGAGCTGTCGTCCACGTACTTGGCCACCAGGCCGTTTCCCCGGAGGATGCAAAAGAGCATGGGGAAGATGAGCAGAAGGAAGCCGTACAGGTAGGAGCACAGAAAGCCCATAAGGCTGGTGGCCCCCGCCGTCATACCCACTGCCGCCATGATTTCCGGCATCAGCTCCACATAGCTGTCCAGCAGCTTGGCCATCTCCGGCTCGTACATGCTGACGATAATGATGACATACATAGCCAGCACCGCCGCTAAAATCAGCAGCAGCTTCACGCTGCCCTTCATGCCACGCCGATACAGAGCGCCATTGATCATGCCTGCTCACCTCCATAGTAGTCCATGAAAATCTCCTCCAGGCTCTGGCGGGTGGTCACCGTCACCCGGCACCCCTCCCGGCTGCCGTGGAAATCCCGGGCAAAGGCAATGGCCTGCGCCTCGCTGTCCAGGGTGACGGTGTAGGACCGCAGATGCCGCTCCCGCAATGCCTCCACCGCGTCCACCGCCACCATCTTACCGCCCCGGATGATGCCGATGCGGTCACAGGTGCGCTCCACCTCTTCAAACATATGGCTGGAGAGGAGGATGGTCTTGCCCTTTTTCTTCTCGGATGCCACCAAGTCCACAAACCGACTCTGCATCAGGGGGTCCAGGCCACTGGTGGGCTCGTCAAAAATCAGGATATCCGGGTCGTGCATGAGGGCGGCCACCAGCCCCAGCTTCTGCTTCATACCCTTGCTCATCTTCTTGATCTTGCCCTTGGGCTCCAGCTGGAAGTAGTCCAGCAGCTCCCCTTTCCGATTGCTCCCCCGCAGGTTCCGGTATCGCTCCAGGAATTTCAGGTACTCCACCCCTGTCATATCGTCAAAAAAGCTGATTTCGCCGGGGACATAGCCCAGCTGGGCCTGAATGCGGGCCCGCTCCCTCCAGCAGTCCAGCCCGGCAATGGTACACGCCCCGGCCTGAGGCCGCAGAAAGCCCATCAGGTGCCGGATGGTGGTGGTCTTTCCCGCCCCGTTGGGGCCTAGAAAGCCAAAAACTTCCCCCTGTTGGACCTGAAAGGTGGCGTCGAATACACCCTTGCCCCCTCCATAGTCCCGGGTCAAATGCTCCACACAGATGACATTCATACATATTCCTCCCGGTATGTGCTCTTTTTCAGTATGGTGAGCCACTGGATAAATTCACCCTGCATCTTCTCCACATCCAACGGCGTTCCCTGCATTCTCCAGGCGTGCAGATAGCCGTCCATCATCCAAATCAGCATGTTGTACACCCGCCGTGGGTCCACATCCGCCTTGAACTTAGTGAGATCCACGCCGGAAAAGTAGGTCTCAAAGATATCATCCACCCCTTGGACGTTCACCTGCTTGAGGCCTTCGGACACCTCCTCCTTCTCGGAAAAGTAGGAGCGGATGCTGAAGTCCATAATGTAGGGGTGTCTGCCCAGCACCGCCATCTTCTTCATGGCGGAATCGTGGAGCAGCTCATAGAAGTCTGTGATCTTCCACAATTTCTCGTCCACCACCGCCTGGGTCACCGTCTCCAAGGCATAGTGATACACGGCAAAATACAGTTCCTTTTTGTTGTGGAAGTAGTAAAACAGCAGCCCCTTGGATACCCTCGCCTTGGCGGCAATGAGGTCTGTGGAGGCCTTGGGATAGTCATACTTGGCGAATACCTCCATGGCGGCGTTGAGGATGGCCAGCTGTTTCTCCTCCGGCAGTTCTCGAAAGCGTGGATTCATCGGCGTCCCCCCTGACCCGTTTGGTTTGACCGTATCGGTTTACTGTCACTATACCGGATTGACTCAAATTTTCAAGCCCCTTCCCTTGCTCATAGAAATAAAACTATGATAAACGTCTATACACACAGAAATCCCGGCAAGAGCGGCGGTTACCACCATCTCTTACCGGGATTTCTCTCAACCGTTTTGCCTTTCACAGGAGAGGCCGCATCATTCTGCGCTATTCCAACGCCGCTGCACCCCTTGATTCAGTTTCTCGACCCGTCTTTTTGTCCCCAGATACAGAAACATCCATACTACGCCATAAATCATTAGGAAAATTCCAAAGTAGCCCAAAATTCCCATCACATTCCGGTCCATCCAGCGCATCAGATAGGCCACCGGGAAGGTAGCCAAGGAGCAAATCACCAAATGGGTGAGAGTCTGGCGCGTGAGGCTCCAGTCCTCCCGTTCCCAAATCAGGGAGGCCCCTCCCCAGGCGGCCCCATACAAAACAGATACCCCGGTTTGGAGCACCACGGCAGCCAGCTCCGATCCCATATCCTGAATCAGCTGCGGATGGACGGCATAATAGGTCCCATCCCCCAACATGGCCGACACCACAATGGCGATTACCGTGCTGATGCTGATCCCCAAACACGCCCCCAACAGGCAGCGAACCCATGCCATTCGTTTCATATTCATCCCTCACAATCCCAATACTTCTTTGATTTTTGCCACATTTCTTCGGGAGACATAGGAGGTGCTCCCATCCAGAAAGCAGACGCATATGGTGCCGGTATAGCTCAAATCAAATTTCTTCACTTGCTTTAGATTGATGATTTCCGAGTGGGAGATGCGCACAAAGCTTCGTTTGTCCAGTCGTTTCTCCACCTCGTACAGCCGCATTTTCAACAGGTATTCTCCCCTCGTGGTCACTGCCATCACCTTCCCGTCCGAGGCATACACTCGCAGAAGCTGGGACGGGTCCAAAATCTCCGCCTCCTCTCCGCGAAAGCCGGACAAAATGGCGGGCGACTGCTGAGACAGCTGCTGTACCAGGTCATAGATTTGCTCATCCACCTGGGCTGTCACCACCACAACGCGAGTCTGTTCACAGTTGGGGTCCAGTTTGATTTCTACCTGCATGCTCTATCACCTCCCTGGTTGAGGCTAGTATAAGGAATCCCAGAAGATATTTCCACTGTTTTTCTACCATCGGTCGGTTTTGCCCCATAAGTGGTTGGTCGGCCCCTCCTCACTCTCACCTCTCCCCTTTCTCTGGCATAGGTTGAGTTGTAACTTTTTTGCCGAGGAGGCCTGACCAATGCCGAATGTTCAATATTTCCTGGGTGGCAACACCCCTTTGGGCTTTTCTTCCCTGTATCACCAGCTGTCTGACCCGGAGCGCCACCGGGCGGTGTACATCTTAAAGGGCGGGGCGGGGTGCGGAAAATCCTCCCTCATGCGCCGGGTGGGACGCCACGCCCAGGCCGCCGGACACGAGGTGATCGAAATTCCCTGCTCCGGTGACCCCGACTCCCTGGACGCTGTGATTCTTCCAAAGCTGGGAGTAGCAGTTGTGGACGGCACCGCCCCCCACGTGGTGGAGCCCGCCTGTGCGGGAGCGGTGGAGCGGTATGTGGATTTGAGCCGCTTCTACTCCTGGGAGGGGTTACAGCCCATCAAAGGGGAGATTATCGCCGCCGGGCAGGCCTGCTCTGCCTGCTATAAGCGGGTGTATCGCTGTTTGGGGGCTGCCGGGGAACTGCTGGAGGACGTCCACGACCGGGTCACCTCCGACCTGCTCACCCAAAAGCTAGCCCGGCGGGCCCGGGGTATCATCCTGCGGGAGTTAAAGCCCCTGGCCGCCGCCCCCGGCGTGGAACACCAAGGTTTTCTCTCCGCCGTCACCTATCAGGGCAGCGTCACCCTGTGGGAGACGGTGGAGGCCCAGGCCGGACGGGTGTATGAGCTGTGGGACAGCTACGGCCTGGCCCACGACCTGCTGGCCCCCATCCTGGCCGCCGGGCTGGCCACCGGGCACCAGGTGGTGGCCTGCCCGGACCCCATGGCCCCCCAACGCCTGGCCCATCTCATCTTCCCCGACCTGTCCCTGGCCTTTGTCACCTCCAACGCCGCTGCGCCCTGGCCCCACCACCCCTACCGCCGCCTGCGCCTGGACGCCATGGTGGACCGGGAGGTGTACCGCTCCAGCCGTCCCCGGCTGCGCTTTGCCCAGAAGGTGGCTCAGGCCCTGGTGGACCAGGCTGTGGACGGCCTGCGCCAGGCCAAAGCCGCCCATGACAATCTGGAAGCTCTGTATAATCCCCACGTGGACTTTGAGGGGGTATATCAAACCGCCGACCAGGTAGCCGGGGAGATCTTCTCCCTGCCCCAGTGACCACAAAGACATAAAAAATTGCGTTCTCCCCGCGGAGAACGCAATTTTTATGAAAGCCAGTCCTGTATGACGTCCACCAAGGTGCACGGAGTCACCTGGTGCAGCAGCAAGGTCTGGGCCAGCTGATAGATCACCGAGGAGCGGCAGGTCACATCGGGGGCTACCGCCACCTCTCCGGTCTCCTTCTCCTCAATCTTGACCCCGTAGCTCTCGCCGGAGTAGCCCTCCAGCTCCAGGTGCTCCAGCAAAATGTAGTAGTCAAAGCAACGCTCCGTCCCTGCCTCATCTCTCACACGCAGGGTTTCCAAAAACAGCTCGCCGGTTTCCAATGTTTTCCTTCCTCTCCTTTCCTCTCTCTGAGAAACAGTATAAGGCAGAACGTTGGAAATGCAAGGAAAACCGTTCGTGAATTTCGACCCCATTCGACAGGTCCACAAGATATTGGGGAAAAACCAGCGCTTCTAAACCCACACTGGGGATGTGCCAAAAATATCCGGCGAATTTTCTACATTTTGCACAATCTGTGTGGAAGTCTCAGCGGTCCTTGGAGATGTCCAAGCTGGCCCGGGCATTTAAATCCCATCCGGCGGTGTTACCAGCCAGATATTCATAATACCCCTGACAGCCAATCATAGCGGCGTTATCCCCGCACAGGGACAGGGGCGGCAGCCACAGCTTTGCCCCCACTTTCTCGCACTCCCGCTGCAAATCCGCCCGGATGCGGCTGTTGGCGGCTACGCCGCCGGCCACGGCGATCTTGTTGTAGCCCAACATCCGGTTGGCCTCCATGGTGCGGGGCACCAGGGTGTCGGACACCGCGGCGGCAAAGGAGGCGGCCAGGTCGTGGAGGTCCAACTTCTCCCCCTTCTGCTGGGCGTTGTGGACGGTGTTGAGCACCGCCGTCTTCAGACCCGAGAAGGACATATCCAGGGGGTGGTCCGCCACATGGGCCCGGGGGAAAGTGTAGGCCTTGTCGTTGCCCCCCTGGGCCATCTTATCCATGGGTCCGCCGCCGGGGTAGCCCAGCCCAAGCACCCGGGCAATTTTGTCAAAGCACTCCCCCGCCGCGTCGTCCCGGGTGCCGCCCAGCACTTCAAAGTGGGTATAATCCTTCACATCCACCAGGGCGGTGGTGCCGCCGGAGACGCACAGGCACAAAAAGGGCGGCTCCAAATCGGCGTGGGCGATGTAGTTGGCGGCGATGTGGCCCCGGACGTGGTGCACGGGGATAAGGGGCACCCCCAGACCGTAGGCCACCGACTTGGCAAAGGATACCCCCACCAGCAAAGCCCCGATGAGGCCGGGGGCATGGGTCACGGCCACGGCGTCAATCTCCGACTTGTCCACCCCAGCCTGGCGCAGAGCCTCGTCGGCCAGGCCGGAAATGGCCTCCACATGCTTGCGGGAGGCAATCTCCGGCACCACGCCGCCGTAAATGGCGTGCATATCCGCCGAGGAGGCAATCACCGAGGACAGGATGGTGCGGCCATCCTCCATCACGGCGGCGGCGGTCTCGTCACAGGAGGATTCAAAGGCTAAAATTTTCATGAAATCACCTTTCTCTCATATTCCGTGGGATTATGCTCCTCCGTCCAGGCCGGGGCAGGGTGAATGTCCTCGCCGGGGGAAAGGGGCAGTTGAATGTATTGCTGCATATGGGCGGGGGAGAAATAGTCGGCGTAGACCCTGCGGTGCAGCTTCTCTACCACCCGGTCATCCGTCTCCGGTCCGCCGTACAGGCACTTGAAATGCACTCCGAAGAGGGCGCACCCATAGTCCAACACCCGGAAGCCGTTGCGCTGATAGAAGCCAATTCGGCGGCGGCGAAGCTGGTTCTCCTCCTCATCATCGCTGGTGGGGGCCTCCGCCTCTCCGAAGATGTGACCGTATCGCTCCAACAGCAGGGCGAGAATCTTTCCCCCCGTGCCGCCGTTGCGCTTGCCCCGCAGCACGCCCAGGTAGTCCAACAGTACCCCTTTCCGGTCCTTGGACAGCCACACCATGGCGTAGCCCACCGTCTCCCCGTTCTCCGTGGCCACCAAGGGGTCGTACTGCCCCAGCTCTAACAGCCGCAGCATGGCCCCCAGGGGCTTGAGCTCGCTTTGGGGAAAGTCATATTCCATCTCCTCCCGGTACAGGGAGGCCAGTTCCTTCTCATTGAGCGCTTTCAATTCCATGTTCAAACTCCAGTGTCATCAAAATGGCGTCCTCTTTGGGGTCGTCGTAGTACCCTCTCCGCCGCCCCACCTGGGCAAAGCCGTGTTTCATATAGAGGGCGATGGCAGGGGCGTTGGACGCCCGCACCTCCAAGGTCAAGAAGGCCAGCTTGGCCTGACCAAAGCGGACAAAGGCGGCGATGAGCTCGTCGGCAATGCCCTGGCGGCGGACGTTGGCGGCCACCGCCACATTATTGATATACCCCTCGTCCAGCACCGTCTGCAAGCCGGCGTAGCCCAACACCACGCCGTCCTCCCGCAGGGCCACGATGATGACGGCGGCCTCGTTCCACAGCTCCTGTTGCAGCATCTCCTCCGTCCAGGGGTGGGAGAAGCAGGCCCGCTCCAGGGCTGCAATCTGGGGGATCAGCTCGGCGGTCATGGGGGTCAGTGTATACTTCACGTGGTTCCACCTCCTGTTTAGTGGGCCTCGGCCCAGGTCTGGCCCACCTTGGCCTCGGCAGTGAGGGGCACGGCCAGCTGGGCCACCCCCTCCATCTCCTGGGTGAGGAGCCGGGCCACGGTGTCCGCCTCAGCCTGGGGACACTCCACGATGAGTTCGTCGTGGACTTGCAGCACCAGCTGGGCCTGGAGCCCCTCTTGGGCCAGGCGATGCTCCACCCGAATCATGGCCAGCTTGATGATGTCGGCGGCGGTGCCCTGGATGGGCATGTTCAAGGCCACCCGCTCCCCGAAGCTGCGGGTGTTGAAGTTGGAGCTTTTCAGCTCGGGCAGCCAGCGGCGGCGGCCGTACAGGGTGGACACATAGCCCTGACTCTTGCCCTGCTCCACCACGCCGTCCATATAGGCCCGCACTCCGGCGTAGTGGGCAAAATACTTCTCCATATAGCTCTTGGCCTGGGCCACGGAGACATGAATATCCTGAGACAGGGAGAAGGGGGAAATACCGTAGACGATGCCAAAGTTCACCGCCTTGGCCGCCCGGCGCATGTCGGCCGTCACCCGGTCCGGGGACACCCCAAAGACCTGGGAGGCGGTGACGGTGTGGATGTCCACCCCGTCCCGGAAGGCCTGGATCATGGCCTCATCCCCGGACATGTGGGCCAGCAGCCGCAGCTCGATCTGGGAGTAGTCGGCGTCCACCAATACCCAGCCGGGCCGGGCCACAAACATGGTGCGCATCTCCGCCCCCAGGGCGGTGCGCACAGGGATATTCTGCAAGTTGGGCTCGGTGGAGGACAGCCGCCCGGTGGCGGTGACGGTGTTCTGGAAGCTGGTGTGGATGCGTCCGTCTCCGGCGATGACCTTGCTCAAGCCCTCCACATAGGTGGAGTTGAGCTTGGTCAGCTGTCGGTACTCCAGCACCAGGGAGACAATGGGGTGCTGATATTGCAGCTTCTCCAGCACCTCGGCGTTGGTGGAGTACCCGGTCTTGGTCTTCTTCACCGGGGGCAGCCCCAGCTTTTCAAACAAAATATGGCCCAGCTGCTTGGGAGAGAGGATGTTGAACTCCTCCCCCGCCTGAGCATAAATTTCCTTCTGGGTGTCCGCAATGCGCCCGGTGAGCATCTCGCCAAATCGGGACAGGGCTCCCTTGTCCACCAGAACGCCGCGCCGCTCCATATTGGCCAACACGGAACACAGGGGAATCTCCATCTCCTGGAGCAGCTTGGTCAGCCCCAGCTCGTCCAGCTGGGGGGCCAGCTTCTCGTGGAGAGCCCCAATGAGGGCGTTGTCTGCATACCATTCGGTCTGAGCTTTCACGTGGTCGGACAGGGCCCCGAAGGCCTCCTCGTCCCGCCAAGCTCTGGACTCCTCCAGCTCCTTTTTCAGGTACTGCATGGACAGCTTGGACAAATCATAGCTGCCTGCGGTGGGGTCCAGCAGATAGGCGGCCAGCTGGGTGTCAAAGACGAAGCCCTGGCCCTGGACTCCCTCGTCCAACAGCTTTTCGCACAGTTCCTTGACACCATGGGCCACCTTTTTCACCCCAGGGCCAAAGAGCTGGGCCAAGAAAGCCTGGTAATCCCCTTCGTAGCGGCTGCTGCGCACGTCGTACAGCCAGTCCTTGTCCCCTTCGCTGAGGCTCACCGTCACCCCGTCCAGATTGGGCAGGGGGAGCACCACCACAAAGTCCGCTTTCTCCCACTTTGGCAGCACCTGGGCCAGCTGCTCCTCGCCCGTGAGGTACACCCCCTCCACCCGAATTTCGGGGGTTTCTTCCACAGCTTGGGCGACCGGTGTGGAAGTGGGCCGCACCCCCAGCTTGTCGATGAGCTTGGAAAACTCCAGCTCCAGCAGCAGCTGGTACAGCTCATCGTTGTGGAAGGGCTGGCGCAGGGTGTCCTGGGGGTGGAAGTCCATGGGGGCCTCGCAGCGGATGGTGGCCAGGTCGTAGCTCATCCGGGCGTCCCCCTCCCCCTCCACCAGCTTTTTCCGGGCGGCGGGCTTCACCTCCACCGTGTCCAAATTGGCGTACAGGTCGTCAATGGAGGGGTACTGGGCCAGCAGAGCCATGGCGGTTTTCTCGCCGATGCCCTTCACCCCGGGGATGTTGTCCGAGGTATCCCCCATGAGGGCCTTGAGGTCGATGATGTGGATGGGGTCGAAGCCGTACTCCTCCCGAAACACCTCCGGGGTCATGTTGCGGGTGGTGGTGCGGCCCATGCGGGTGGACACCAGCTTGACGGTGGTGGAGTCGGTGATGAGCTGCAAGGAGTCCTTGTCTCCGGTGACCACCACGGTCTGGCCACCCTCCTCCCCGTTCACCCGGGCCATGGTTCCCAGCAGGTCGTCGGCCTCCCAGCCCTCCAGCTCATAGCGGCGGATGTTCATGGCGTCCAGCAGCCGTTTCAGCACCGGCATCTGCACCGCCAGCTCCTCGGGCATGCCCTTGCGCTGGGCCTTGTAGCCCTCATAGGCCAGGTGGCGGAAGGTGGGCGCCTTCAAATCGAAGGCCACCGCCAGCCCCTCCGGCTGTTCCTCCTCCAGCAGCTTCAAGAGGATGTTGACAAAGCCGAAAATGGCGTTGGTGGGCAGGCCCTCCCGGGTGGACAGATTCTGACTGACCCCGTAAAAGGCCCGGTTGACGATGGAGTTTCCGTCGATGACCATGAGCTTCATAGTGTGGCTCTCCTTCCCTGGTGTGGGGTGTTGCGGTAATACTAACAGCTGATTATATCATTCTTCCCCAGCCAAGGCAATCCCCACGCCTTTTCCCGAAAAATTCCTGCTGTGTGCAAGGAAAACCGGCGGTCTCCCGCCGGTTTTTCCAATCTTATCCCAAGCCGTCCGACGCCTGGTCGTCGGAATCCGGTTGCTCTGGGTCAGACGCCGTCTGTTTCATGCCCTTGGCCTTCTTGACTCCCATCAGAGCCATCAAAACCACAGACACCACCGAAAGTACTCCACCAGATATGGTCGCCACCATGCTCTCATTGAAGCCCAGGGCTACCGCAATACCAGCCACAAGGCCTACCACAGCCACCCAGACCGCTTTATCACTGAGTACGGCTTTCAGTCCTGTCATGGCAGTCCCTCCTTTTCACAATCAGGGACTGGGGACTCCCCCACAGCCCCTATACCATTGGTATGCAAAAGTAATGGAGCCGGACTCTACGCCGCCCCCGTTTTCCCACTTTCTCTGTTGCCCTTTTCCCCGGTTGGTGGTATAATTGCTCCACTATCATACACAATGGGGTGGTTTTGCCTGACTGCCCCAATTTTATCATATGGAGGTTGTTCCATTGTCACTGTACGAAGCTGAGATCAACCGGCGGCGAACCTTCGCCATCATCTCTCACCCGGACGCCGGTAAAACCACCCTCACCGAGAAATTCCTCCTCTACGGAGGCGCCATTGCCCAGGCCGGCGTGGTCAAGGGCAAGAAGAATGCCCGAGCCGCCACCTCCGACTGGATGGAGATTGAGAAACAGCGCGGCATCTCCGTCACCTCTTCCGTGATGCAGTTTCAGTACGAGGGATTCTGTATCAACATTCTGGACACCCCCGGCCACCAGGACTTCTCCGAGGACACCTACCGCACCCTCATGGCCGCCGACTCCGCCGTCATGGTCATCGACGCCGCCAAGGGCGTGGAGGCCCAGACCCGGAAGCTGTTCAAGGTCTGCGCCATGCGGGACATCCCCATCTTCACCTTTATCAATAAGATGGACCGAGAGGCTCAGGACCCCTTTGATCTGTGCCAGGAGCTGGAGCGAGAGCTGGGCATCGACACCTATGCCGTCAACTGGCCCATCGGCTGCGGCAAGGAGTTCCAGGGCGTGTACGACCGCCAGCGCAAGAAGATCATCCACTTCACCTCCAACACCAACGCCAAGGCCGCCATCGCCACCGAGGTGAATCTGGACGACCCGGAGCTGGCCAACCTCATCGGTGAGAGCCACTACCGCCAGCTGGTGGATGAGATTGAGCTGCTGGACGGGGCCTCCTGCGAGTTCGACATGGACCGGGTGCGCCACGGCAAACTCTCCCCCGTGTTCTTCGGCTCCGCCCTGACCAACTTCGGCGTGGAGCCCTTCCTGGAAGATTTCTTGCGCATGACCACCGCCCCCCTGCCCCGCATGGCCGGAGAGGAGCTCATCGACTCCTTCGACGACGACTTCTCCGCCTTCGTCTTTAAGATTCAGGCCAACATGAACAAGGCCCACCGGGACCGTATCGCCTTCATGCGCATCGTCTCCGGCAAGTTCCAGGCGGACAAAGAGGTCTACCACGTCCAGGGCGGCAAGAAGATCAAGCTCTCCCGGCCCCAGCAGCTCATGGCCGCCGAGCGTGAGATCATTGAAGAGGCCTACGCCGGAGATATCATCGGCGTGTTTGACCCGGGCATTTTCTCCATTGGCGATACCCTGTGCACCGCCTCCCATAAGTTCCAGTTCAACCCCATCCCCACCTTTGCTCCCGAGCACTTCAAGCGGGTGCGGCCCCTGGACACCATGAAGCGCAAGCAGTTCCTCAAGGGCATGGAACAGATCGCCCAGGAAGGCGCCATCCAGATTTTCAAGACCCCCTACTCCGGCATGGAGGAGGTCATTGTGGGCGTGGTGGGTACCC
>ERZ1643249.3816-NODE-3816-length-13035-cov-4.126579_pt1 | contig 13035 bp, 10 predicted proteins | sample MGYA00579263_ERZ1643249 | MGnify/ENA primary metagenome ERZ1643249 (study PRJEB29033, sample SAMEA4952264) | chicken gut metagenome | biome: Broiler Chicken; feature: Gastrointestinal Tract; material: Caecum | place: Ireland | collected 2018 | study: Broiler...
CTTTTAATTACGTCGGCAGAACCGCCCCACAATCCGGCCGGTTTTTATTGGGGGATGGGCGCGCTGTCCCTGGCTGTGATTGCGCTGCTGTCCGCGATCATCCTGCTTGCCAGACATGATCGAAAGAAGCTGAACAAGGCGCGGCGGGATCTCGAAATCGATGAGACGACAGGGCTTGGCAATTTTGACTGCCTGGTACGGTATTACAGCCAGTTTATTAACGACAAGAACCGAATCCTTTACAGCCTCGTGTATTTCTATGTGGATACCGACCGGCTGCGCCGGCTTAGCAGCAGCGAAGAAACGGATGATTTCCTTCGTTACTGTGCGGCGGTGTTGCAGGAATATACGGCGGATACCGATATTCTGGCCAAAGTGTCCGATCATGGCTTCGTCCTGATGAAGCTGACCAGCAATTTGCAGAAGCTGGACGAATGGTTTACGCCGCTTTTTTATCGCATCCGCTCTTATACGGAAAAATACGCCAAGCCCTTTGAGGCGGGCGTGACGGCCGGCGTTTATCCGCTGAAAGCGGGGGATAGGGATCTGAACGAAATGATTTTGAGCACCAGCCAGGCGGCTTATATGGCTGCGCGGCAGCATGAGGATTATGTGATTTGCTCCGACCAGATGCTTCAAAAACTTACGGAAGAAAAGCAGCTTCATCTGGATCTTGAACAGGCCTTTGCCAAAAGCGAATTCCAGCTTTATATCCAGTTTTATGTAGACGCTCATTCCTTCCAAACGGTAGGGGGAGAGGCGCTTTCCCGCTGGAACCATCCCCAAAAAGGGGTGTTAACGCCGAATCTTTTTGTCCCTTTGCTGGAACGGGAAAAAATGATCGGCAAACTGGATTATTATTGTCTGAGAAAAGTGTGTGAGTTTTTGGAAGACCTTGTCAGAAACAAGGTGGAAACGTTCTTTATATCCTGTAATTTTTCCCGCGAAACATTGGCCGCGGCAGATTTTGTAGATAGGTGTCAAGAAATCATGAACGCGTACCATTTTCCTAGGGAACTGCTGATTTTCGAAATTACAGAAAGCGTTCCGGAAAAAAATATTACGCAGATTAAACGAAATCTCATTGCGCTGAAAAAATACGGCGTCCGGATTGTTTTGGATGATTTTGGAGAAGGCTTTACCTCCTTGTATGATTTGCAGAAATATTCGGTGGATGGAATCAAGCTGGATAAAGGGCTTATTGAGAATGTTACGGCCGAAAGCGGGAAGGCTATCCTAAAAGCGATGATTCAAGTGGGACATGAGCTTGGCGTTACCATTCTGGCCGAGGGCGTTGAAACCGATGAACAGGTACAGGCGTTGCAGGAACTGCGCTGCGACGTTATTCAGGGGTTCCGTTTCTGCCTTCCCTTGCCAGAAAGGGAGGCGAAAAATAAGGTTTTGGAACAGTTTTTATAGAATGGGGCTTATTGGCGCGGCCCGGGCCGCGCCTCAACGGCGATTGTTTCTGCCGTTCGTCTGCTTCTTTGGAAAGGAAAGAAAATGCTTCTGCGGAAGGTGGGGAAAACGCGTGATATTTAGAGGGAAAAAGGGTACGGCCAGCTTCAACGATTTGTCCCTTTACCATCGTCCGGCTTCCCGGGGGAATAAAGGCGGCTTGTTTTTTGGATATTATACCGACACGGATGGCCTGTATGAAAAATTACTCCCGGCGGCGCTGGATGTCATGGCGGAATTGTCGGAAGGGCGCGCTGTTTTTACGCACATTTACCCACAGAAGATTTTCTTGCGGGAAAAGAACGGATACCGAAAACAGGAGCTTTCGCCTGGGGCTTTTGATTTTATAAAACTGCCTGTTTTTCAAAAAAACCATTGTGTTTCGGATTCTTCCGGCTCCGTCATAGTACAAAGTCTAGGGATAGACGCCGGCCTTTTGCGTGCATTTTACCTGTGGCCCCGGCACACCGCTTTTGAAAATGATGTGTACGTGTTCCCGGAGGTCCCTTTTGGGATGGGTCTTTCCTATGGAAAACTGGCGGCGGAGCTGAAAAACAGCTGCCCGCGTTTCGTGTTTTCTTATAATGAGTTTCATGTGGGATTGGATATTCAAATCGCTGGTCAGACACAGTGGGAAGACAGGGCAGTTTCGGTTATACAAAGGACCTGTGAGAAATACTGTTTTCCTCTTGATGTAAATTTATTTCCAGAAGAAGGATAAAAATGTTCCGAACAAAGAAAGCAACCCGCTAACCGGGATTACTGGCTGTATGGAGGTAAAGGAGAAATCAAAAATGCGGTTTCATAATGAAGAAATCCCTTCTTGACGTTTAAAGGCCCTGTGCTGTAATTTAGATAAATAGTTTCAGGGTCAAACACCAGATGACCACTGTATCAAGTATTTCAAAGTGTCAGTTCGCATGTTAGTGCGGATTGGCACTTTTTTGTCGATTTTAGCATGAAAAAGCCCCGGTTCTACCGGGGTGGGTAAAAAGCCTTGGCAAAGACAAAATAAATTATTGTAAGCCTTACGCAAACAAGTAATAACTGGTTTACCAGTGGTTATGATTGTCAGCGGCGGGATAAATTTTACTTGCAGGAAGTCCGTTCTTCCAGCCAGATGGTATGCTGGGATTTCCAGTGCTGGCCGTTTCGCACCAATTCCCGGGAGCGGCGGATTTCAAACTGCACCGGTTCCGGAATCCATTGGCGAATCCGTTCCAGCAAGCCCTCCGGGAGGGACAGCGAAGGCTCCGTGAGAAAGCCGCTGTATGTTTCAAGGGGCAGGATGGGCTGGGAACTGCGGTAATAGACCCGTTCCGGGTCATCTTCGTCTAGTACCAGGACGCCAATCCCCATTTCCGTATGCTGTTTGCCGCATTCCTCAAACCAGCGCAGTCCCCGGTAAAGCAGGCAGTAGCCCAATTCACAATGGAGTACGATGCTTTTCCCGTCAAAAATCATCAGATCCGCGTCGAAATATCCGGGCCGGCAGTAAATTGGACGCACTGCGCGGTCGATGCCCTGGGGGAATGAAAAAGAACGTTCGATTGCGATGCAGCGTTTGAAAGGGTCATTTCGAATAAGCCAGTCCCATCCGGCGGGATGCTCGGCCAAAGCCGCTGCAGCCGCCGGGATTGATACCGGAATGCAAAGGTGGGCGTCATGGGCGGCAATATCCGTGATGACCTTTTCAGGCAGTAAATCCCGCAGGGTAAATTCACCCCGGCTGATTGCCGTGTCGCCAACGCCGGTGTAAAAGGTGAACAGATCATCCACCCCGTTTTGCTCTGGACAAACCGGCGTCTGGCCGCCTGCGAAAGTGATATAGGAGTGAGTCAATGCTTGAATCCAGCGGCCGTGCTGGCTGTACTCGCTCCAAATAGGGGATTGATCGTCCAGGATCGGATCTTCGCTGTAATACAAAAGGTCGCCGTTTTTGGCGTCCTTTACCCGGAAAAAGGGACTGTACCGCATTTTCCAGTAGAAATCCCCTTCTTCGGACAGGGCCGGATTATAAACGCCGTGGGTAATGTCGATATACACTTCTTTCCCGAAAATGTTGGCAAGAGTGGGCGCGGCGGCGTTGGGGCCAATGTGAGAGTTGTCATAGCGCCCAGGCCGGACGTTTTGTTCTAAAACCCCGTAATCCTGATGCCCGTCAATGGTCTTTTTGCCGCAAAGGGTGTCGTCGGTATCCAGAACTGCAATGTCGGGAATCGGGCGGCGCATCATTTGGATACGGCCGTTGTCCAGCTTAAAATAGGCGATATCCGTTTTGGTGGAGGTTTCGCCGTTCACCCTTGGAAAAAGGAGGGTGCCCTCTTCGCAGCCGGCGTCCTCCCAGCTGCTGTCCGGCCAAATGCGATCCCAGGCTTCCTTTATGTCCGCTTCCGCTTTTTCCATCAGGTCAATGCTGCGGTTTACACGGTTTAAGAAGTCCGCCACGGGCATTTTGCGGATTCGGTCAAAGGCAGTTGTAATTGTGCCGTCATGATAAATGCAGTAGAGATACCCTTGGTGTTCATAAAACCGGAAATCGTGCATAACGGAAATTTCGGAACCGTGCTGCTTCAGATACTCCGGGTATTCTTCCGGGGACTGGGGCAGGCTGGTTTTCCGCCGGATTCTCATAATTGGCAGGGGAAAGCGGTGCATTACGGCGGTGGCGGTTTCATTGAGAACGGCCAGGCCCAGGGAACTGCTGTAGACGTCCGTTTGATCGATGCAGTAATGGTCACGGTCGCCGCCTGCCCGGTACCCCAAAAAGGCGCGTTTGTCGCCGGAAAGCCGGATTAAAGCGGGATTGGTGACATGGTGGGACTGCCAGGTCAGCCCGTCTTTGTCAAATAAGGGTTCCAGGGCATAACCGTTTATCCGCCGGGCCAAATATTTTTTCTCCATAGAGATCCTCCTTTTATCGGAACAGGTAGTCTGTTACACAGTATTTTTCCATGGCGGCAAAGGCCGCGTCCAGGTTTTCCGGAGGTGTGGGCGGCCAAGGCTGGTAGGCCAGGGAAAGTCCTCCTTCCGGCGAACCCAATTTGGATACGCATTCCCGGATGTGGTCGTCAACGTCTTTGGGGGAACCAAAAACCGTAATATTTTGCCGGTCAATGTCCAGGTCAATGGCAATTCTGCCCTTTACATAACGTTCTATGGAATCAATGCCGTTTACCAGATCCTGCATATTGATAACCGTCCCGCCGGTGCGGATGATGTCGTCGATTAAATCCATAAGATACCCGTCGGAATGCTCGTGGACAATGATACCGGCTTCCTTAACCGGCCGGGTCATCCGTTCATAGCGGGGCGCAATGTACCGGCGGAATTGCTCTACCGACAGCATGGGGGAATTTTGCATCCCTAAGTCCTCCGGTATGGAGATGCAGTCCGGTTTATAGGAAAGGAACCGGGTTATGAGCTTGACGTTAAAATCGCAGACTATGTCCAGAAGCTTGTCAATGCGGGGGTCCTCGTCGGCCATATCGCAGAGAAAATTCACGTATCCCCGCAGGTCCTGCACCCGCAGAAAGGTGTGGCCATGGGGAAGCCCCAGCCCGAAGAAAAATTGATCCCGGTGGGGGGAAGCGGCGGCCTTTTGATACCCTTCCCAGTCGATTTTCCGCATCCCATCGTTATCATCCGGGTCAGGGGCGCGGAAATTTTCAAAATTTTCCCAATCTTCCAAAGCGTGATGGGTTACGGTCCCCACCATCCCGGTAATTTTGGTTTCCCACACAGACCCCCAGTAGTCTGTGTAGGGCTTGCCCGCCACTAAATCGGGAAATTGGGCGTACACCATTTCATGATTGCGCTTTAGCGTCCCATCTTGGAAATTAGGGAACAAAATCGGGTGCCTTTGGCAGATCCTCTCCAGCTCCTTTTCCTCATAGCCCTGGGCTGTCCAATCCAAATAAGGCAGGCCGGCCTGGATCGGGATCCATTCCGGCTTTTGCCGGGTCCATGCACGGATCTGGTTTTCTCTTGCATTCATACGCTCTCCTCCGTTCCAGCTGATTGGTTTTCCGTGATGGCATCATTGTAGCACAGGAGAGTGGTTCCGGCAATACACCGGATGCCGCCAGTCATTTTGTGCTACCGGATTTCTTTATTTTTGACCGGTAGTCGGACGGCGTTTCATAAACGTACTTTTTGAATATCCTGGTGAAATAGGCGGGACTTTGGAATTCCAGCTGCTCCGCAATTTGGGCAAAGCTTGCGTCTGTTTCCCGGATCAGGCGCTTGGCCAGTTCAATCCGGCGCCGGCACTGATATTCCAACACGGGAATCCCCACTTGTTCTTTAAACTTCTGCCGGAACCGGGATTCCGAAAGGCCCGCAGAGCGGGCCAGGTTTTGGATGGGAACCGTTTCCGGGCAGGCTGCGTCCATCAGTTCCAAAGCGGAAAGAATATCAGCGGTCAAACGGCGCTCATTTTTTTCCTCTACACAGCGCAGCGCCTCCATTAGAAAGTTCAGAGCCATCAGCTGAATTTTGCTGCGCCGCAGCGGATGCCGGAGAAGCCCGGCCTGGACGGCCTCTTCCAGAAAAAAAGCCATTCGCGGAGATCCGGGCGCAACCGTCAGGGGCATCCGGCTGAAGGCTTCCCAGATTTCCTCGGACATAGGCTCTGAAAGCCCCAGAAAGTTTTTCCGGCGGCTTAAGTCAATATGTATCCAAACAAAGCTGGATTTCTCTTCCGGTTCGCCGCCGGTGCTGTGGATAATGTTGGGCGGCATAATAAAAAGATTTCCCCCATACAGGCGGTATTCCTTTCCCTGCGCACAGTAAAGCTGGCGCCCCCGGTGCAGATAAACAATTTCCAAGATCCCGGCGTGCTGATGCGGCGCTAACTGCTCCGTGGACTGCCGGTGATTCCCTACGCCGATTAAGGGAACGGACCAAAGGCCCATTTGCCGGGGGAAAATCACGCGGGAATTTTGACTGACTAAATATTCCTGTTCCGGATAATCTGGCATGCCAACCTCCTCCTTTCTCTAAGGCCTTGTTTTTATTGTAACAAAAAAGCCGGTATATTACAAGTAATGCCGGCTGAAGTATAGAAAATAATATCCTGGGGACAAAATAATATTACTTTACAAATTGCGGCGCTGAAATTGGACGCAAGATTTTTCGACCGAATTTATTCCATTTGTTTTTCCAAATAATCCGAAAAAGAAGGGCTTCGCTCTCTTCGAAAGAGAAAAAATAATATTTTTGAATTTCAATATTGCAAAAAACGAAGAGAAAATTGAAATTTTTTCATACAAATAGCGATGAAAATGTTGACAAAAGCTTTTTGTAGAGTTATAATATGGTATGTAAAGTAAAAAGTGGAGGTAATAAAGTAATGGTTGCACGACATAGCCAGAATCCTATCATCACAATCTCCGATATAAAGCCATCCCGTCCGGATTTTGAAATCCTGGGTGTTTTTAACGCGGGAACCGCTACATATAAAGGCAAAAGAATCCTGTTGGTTCGTGTTGCGGAAAAGCCTGTTCAGTCCGATCCGCAGAAAGTGCCGGTTCCGATTTTCAATCCCGCTCAAAAAAAGGTCGAGGTCCTTCTTTTGGACCGGAGCGATTCAAGCTATGATTTTTCCGACCCGCGGGTGATTCATTGCAAACAGGGCCAGAATTATTTGACCTCCATTTCCCATATCCGGTACGCGGAAAGCGAGGATGGGATTCATTTCCGTGTGGCGGATGAACCTTTGATTGCCGCCTTTGACGAATATACCGCCTTTGGAGTGGAGGACGCGCGGATTACCCAGATGGGGGACGATTATTATGTCAATTTCAGCGCCGCCTCTGAATACGGAATCGTAACCCGGCTGCTCCGCACAAAAGATTTTGCGTCGTTCCAGGATCTGGGCAATATTTTCCATCCGGATAATAAAGATGTGACAATTTTTCCGGAAAAAATCAACGGGCTTTATTACGCGCTCCACCGCCCCAGCACATCAGAATACGGGGCGCCCAACCTTTGGATTGCCGATTCCCCGGATCTTGTCCACTGGGGGAATAACCGTGTGGCCGCAACAGTGCGCCCGAATCAGTGGGACAACGGGCGGATTGGCGCAAGCTGCGTGCCGTTTCTGACAGAAAAAGGCTGGCTGGAAATTTATCACGGCGCTACAAAGGAAAACCGCTACTGCCTGGGGGCCATGCTGCTGAAGGCGGACGAGCCTTGGAAGGTGCTGGCCCGCAGTGAACGGCCGGTTTTGGAGCCGGAAATGCCCTATGAACTAAACGGATTTTTTGGAAATGTGGTGTTTTCCTGCGGACTCCTTGCCAACGGCCGGCAGTTGGACATTTATTACGGGGCAAGCGACGACAGTGTATGCCTGGCGTCGGTTCCGGTACAGGAAATTTGGGATTTGCTTGGCGTATAGGAAAAAGAGGGGGATTGCTATGAAAAATGAGGCCGTTCCGGTAATGCGAAAGAAAAAAACAGGCTTTTTTGGAGAAATGCGCCAAAATTTTTGGCTGTACATGCTGATCGTGCCCTGTATTCTTTTTGCCATTATTTTCAAATATCTGCCGATGGTGGGAATCGTCATTGCATTTCAGGATTATAACCCCATTAAAGGGATGTTTGGCAGCGAGTTTGTGGGGCTTGACAATTTTAAATACTTTTTCCGCGGTTCCCAGTGGCTGCAAATTACATTTAATACCTTATATTTAAACGTTTTGTTCATTGTAACCGGCACCATCGCGTCCATAGCCATTGCGATTATGATTACGGAACTGGGAAAAAACTGGTTTGTCCGGCTTAATCAATCGGTGATGATCTTTCCGAACTTCATTTCCTATGCGGTTGTGGCTATGTTTGCGCAGGCTTTCATCGGCAGCGACGACGGGTATGTGAACCAGTGGATTGAAATGTTCGGCGGAACGCCCATCAGCTTTTATTCAGAACCAGGTGTTTGGCCGCTGATTTTGGTAATTATCCGGATATGGAAAGGCGCCGGATACGGTGCAATTGTTTATATGGCGGCAATCGTCGGAATTGACAACGGCGTTTATGAGGCCGCCCGGATCGACGGCGCGTCCCGTATGCAGACGATTTTCCGAATTATGCTGCCGATGCTGAAGGACACGGTTATTTTGCTGACGCTGCTCAGCGTGGGAAATATCTTTTACGGCGATTTCGGCATGATTTACACCTTGGTGGGCGACAACTCCATGCTGTTTGAAACCACCGATGTTATTGACACCTATGTATTCCGCTCCATTCGGACGTCCGGGTCAATGGGCATGAGCGCGGCGGTCGGATTATACCAGTCGCTGATCGGGTTCTTCCTAGTGATCGGTGTGAATGCCTTGGCCAAGAAGTTCAGCCCGGAATCCGCAATCTTTTAAGGAAAGGAGCAGATAAAAATGGCCAAAAAAGAAAAGGAATCCCAGACCTTACGAACAACCCAGCCTTTTCATTTGATGTCCCGCGGCGATAAAATGGTGACCATCGTGTTTGGTACGGTCATCACACTGTTTTCGGTTGCCTGCCTGATGCCGTTTATCTTGGTTGTTATTGCTTCGTTTACGGACGAAGCCACCCTGGTCCGGGAAGGATACCGGTTTATCCCCTCCCAATGGTCAATCGAGGCATACAAAGCGATTTTCCGGTCCGACACCATTCCCAGAGCGTATGCCATCAGTATTTTTGTCACAGTTGTCGGCACTGTGATGAGTTTGATCATTACCGCCATGGGCGCTTATACCCTTAGCTGCACACAGGTAAAGTACCGGAACAAAATCGCGTTTTTCTTCTATTTTACCATGCTGTTTAACGGCGGAATGGTGCCTACCTATATCTTAATCAGCAAATATCTGAACTTGCGGGATTCCATCTGGGTCTATATTATTCCCGCCCTTCTGAACCCTTGGAACATGTTTATGCTCCGCAACTTTTTCAACGATATTCCAGAGGCGCTGAAAGAATCCGCACGTCTGGAAGGAGCCCACGAATGGCTGATCCTCTTCCGGATCATACTTCCGCTGTCGCTTCCGGCGCTGGCCACCATCGGCTTATTCTATGCCCTGAACTACTGGAACGCATGGATGGAAGCGATGCTCTATATCGATGATGAAAAACTTTATACTTTGCAGTATATCATTATGAAGATCATACGGAATATCAATTCCGCAACCCAAATAGCGGGCGAAGGAGCGGCAGCCGGAACAGTCGTGCCGCCGTCGTATACAATCCGGCTGGCAACCGCTATCGTAACAATTGGGCCTATCGTATTCCTTTATCCGTTCTTACAGAAATATTTTGTAGGCGGCTTGAAGGTCGGCGGCGTAAAAGGTTAATCAAATATTGAAAAATCAATATTTTAGGAGGTTTATTGATTATGAACAAAAAGATTTTCAATCGTTTTGGCGCGGCTGCCCTGGCAGCGATTATGGCGGCTTCCGTTTTAAGCGGGTGCGGCGGCGACGATTCTTCCAGCACTGCTTCTTCGGGAGGAACAGACGCGGCGTCCGGGAAAGAGCATCTGGACATTACCTGCTACTTATTCGGGGATAAGCCCAACCAGATTGACGACGTCCTGGCGGAGTTTGAAAAGCGCACGGCCGACGAACTGAATATGAGTCTGGAATTTAACTGGGCGCCTCAGTCGGACTACACCAACAATATCAAACTGAAGCTGTCCGCCGGTGAAGAAGTGGATATGTGCTTTGACGCCCCCTGGATGAATATGAACACCTTCATCATGCAGGGCAACTACCAGGATTTAACCAGCTATTTCCATAATCCGGAATATCCCGGCCTGGAAGCTGCGTTCAGCGAAGAGTTTATGTCCAACAACCTGATGGGCGAGAACGGCGACACCGTTTACGGCATCCCGCTGACCCAGTCTTTCGGTGAAGGCGGCATGGTCTTTATCCGCGGCGACCTGCGGAAGAAATACGGCCTGGACCCTGTTACCGATTTGGAAAGCTATGAAGCATACCTGCAGGCAATTGTGGACAACGAGCCTTCCATGATCCCCTTTGTCATGAAGAAGGACGGCTCTTACGGCGCGGCCAGCATTATCGACGTCCAGGATCCTGCGAAGGGCATTGCCAAGCTTGAGGCCGGCCTGTGGGATGTGGAACTGGCTGCCGGCATTGTAGCGACACTGTATATTCAGGATTACAAAGTAATCGACTGCGTAATTTCCGGCGAGCCTTCTTCCGCTTACGCCAATTTCCCCGCGCCTTATAACCAGACGGATCTTACCACTCAGAAAAAGATTCGCGAATGGTACGAAAAAGGCTACATTGAAAAAGACGTAATCACCCGTGAGGATGCGCAGGCCACCTTTACTTCCGGAAAAGGCGCGTCCTTTATGTGGGGCGCCCCCCAGTATAACTCTGTCCTGTCTGCCCTTACCCAGTCCGTAGAGGGCGCAGAGCTGGAAGTTTATAACTACGATCCCCTTACCGCTCAGGATATTACGGGAATGAAGAAGGGCGCGTATACCGCCTGGAACTTTATCTGCATCCCGGTTACCACCTCGGAAGAGAAAACGGACCGCATTATGGAATTCTTTGACTGGATCTTCTCTTCCTCTGAAAACCACGACCTGTTTGAGTGGGGCATTGAAGGCAAAAACTTTGTGGCCGTCGGAGAGGATCAGTACGAGTATCCGGAAGGGCTGGACCTGACTACCAACTATAATTTCCCCGGCTACGAGCTGACCTGGAACCCCAACTTCATCCGCTACCCTGTGGGATACCCGGACGATGTGCTTCAGATCATGAAAAACGCAAACAACCCCGATGTTTATTATGACCCGCTGCTTTCCGGTTTCCGCTTTAACGGCGACCCGGTTAAAAACCAGCTGGCCAATCCGGACTTTGCCACTGCTAAAACCCGCCGTGACAATTTGAGCCTTGGTATTTTTGAGGATGTAGAAGCGGAGAGCGCCGCCATTGACGAAGAAGTGGCCAACAACAAGACCCTTCAGGAAGATATTGCGGCGATCAAAGAAGAAGTAATCAAACAGGCGGAAGTATATTTGGAAAAGAGAAAAGCCCAGGACGAAGCAAACGGGACAACATATCCGACCGTTGCAGACCTGGAAGCACAGCTTAACTCTTAATCAGCCATAAAATTTTTTCGGGATCAGCCCTCAATGGTGATGAAACGATTGGGGGCTGATCCCATTCATCAAGGGCATTTATATGGATTTTTTGGAAATTCGAGGTGATACAGTGGATGGCATGATAACCGAGATCCAGCGGGGCAGCCTTCATGACGGGCCGGGAATCCGAACCGTTGTGTTTTTGAAAGGCTGCAACCTTCGCTGCGCCTGGTGCCACAATCCGGAAACGATTTATCCGGACGAGGAGACTTTGGTTTCTCCGGATAAATGCATTGGATGCGGCCAGTGTGAACAAGGCTGCTTTTCTGGAGCCCGGACAAAATGCGGGAGCCGGATGACATCCGAGGAGATTTTGCAGGTAATTTTAGAGGACCGGCCGTATTATGGCCCGGATGGGGGCGTTACCATTTCGGGGGGAGAACCGGTTTTGCAAAGCGATTTTGCGGTGGAACTGCTGGAGGGCTGCCGCCGGCACCATATTCATACGGCCATTGAAACCAATCTCAGCCTGCCGGAACCCCTTGTGCGGAAGGTTTGCGGGCTGTGCGGCCTGATTATGTGCGATTTAAAAGCCATGGACGAGGGCGTGCACCGGAAATTTACCGGGGCCGGCAACCGGCAAATCCTTTCTAATCTGAAGAGCGTCAGCCAGCTTGGCATCCCCATGCTGGTGAGGACGCCGGTAGTTTCAGGCATCAATGACAGCCTGGAAGAAATTTCCGCCATAGCGGAATTTTTGTCATCGCTTTCCAATGTGCAGTACTATGAACTGCTTACATACCATCCTTTGGGGTTATCTAAGCCTGTTTCGGAGCACTTTCAGCCCCAAGCCTTTGAAAAGCCTTCCAAAGAAAAAATGAGGGCGCTGGCAGCCGCAGCCGCAAGTTTCCATATCCCGGTGAGAATTGATAACGTTGTTTTTCAGGAGGCGTCAACATGAAACCCATCACTTATCAGGAACGCATTCAGTTACTGCGCGAAAAAAAGATCCAGCACACCCTGGAAAAAACCAAAAAGGAAGGGTATATGGATGGGGATGACTACGGCACGGTCCCTCTGCCGGAGGATTACCATTTTAATCCGCCCTATGCGCCGGGACGGGATTACCTGTTGGGCGCTATGGACAACGCCCGGGCCTTTGTGGCGTTTTTAAAAAACCATCCGCTCTATGTGGACCCCCTGGAAATCCTGGCGGGGCGCTGGGCGGATATGCTGCCCCACTACCGCCGGGCGGACCGGGCTTATCAGGCCAATTTCCCTTATGAGGAATTAAAAGACGGCCAGGAATTTTATAACATCAACACCGGAATTGGGGCGGATGCCCACTGTGCCTGCGATTACCATATCGGGCTTCAGCTGGGGTTTGGCGGAATGTTGGAAAAAATCCGGAAATACCGGGAAGAACACGGCCCGGAAAAGCGGGAATTTTATGATGCGGAAGAAATGGTGGTTCTCGCTATCCAGGATTTTATAAA
>ERZ1643249.3817-NODE-3817-length-13031-cov-5.656982_pt1 | contig 13031 bp, 10 predicted proteins | sample MGYA00579263_ERZ1643249 | MGnify/ENA primary metagenome ERZ1643249 (study PRJEB29033, sample SAMEA4952264) | chicken gut metagenome | biome: Broiler Chicken; feature: Gastrointestinal Tract; material: Caecum | place: Ireland | collected 2018 | study: Broiler...
GCCTCCCCTTTTTGACAAAGGGGAGGTGTCACGAAGTGACGGAGGGGATAAGAGTAAATCCGCAAAAATCCCGTCACTTGTTATGGGATTTTTGCCCTTACTCGGCGCGGAGTGCCGAGCAGGAAAGGAAGGGAACTTTGTCCCATGGGGACAAAGAGGGAGGCGCGATATAGCGGAGCAGCGCTCCGCGCGTACGCGGTTGTCTCTCCGTTTAATCTTTCCGCAGATTCTCGAACCATTTTTTTGCGAAAAAATGGTTCGAAACGAAGATGTAAGGGGAGGTGTCACGAAGTGACGGAGGGGATAAGAAGTTCGCTTTCGATAAAAAAGTGCTGCTTTCCGAAAAAAGTGCAAAGTCAAGCAAAAAAATTTCCGTTTCGGGCGGAATTTTTCTTGACAGCGGGAAATGCGGAATGCTATAATGGGAAAAAATCAGCCGGTCGGAGCGGATGTTTCCGCGGACAAAGCAAGACGCCGATTTGGGTTTTTTCGGGAGATCGCCATGAGAACGAACGTGTTCATGAACGGAATGGAGATGCGCATGTGCAGCATGTGCATGCCTTTCCGCGCGATTTTTTCCGAAAGACCTTCCTTGCGGCGCTCTGCCTGACCGGGCAAAAGCGCAATCGATCGAACGGGAAGTTTCTTCGGAGACTTCCCGTTTTTTTATTGCTCTGCCCTCCGTGCGGCGATGACGACAAAAAAAATTTTCTGACAAGGAGTATTCCCCATGAAAAAAATCCTTTCCCTTCTTCTTTCCCTGACGGTGTGCGCGGGGGCGGGCGCCCTTTCCGCCTGTTCGGAGGACGGCATCTCCGTCGCCGTTCCCAACGACGCCACCAACGAAGCGCGCGCCCTGCTCCTTTTTGAGGATCTCGGCTACATCACCTTAAAAGAGGGCGCTGGCATCACTGCCACCGTCCGCGACATCGCGGAAAATCCCTACAATCTCCGCTTCGTGGAGACGGAAGCGGCGCAGATCCCCCGCATCCTGCAAGACGTCGATTACGCCGTCATCAACTCCAATTACGCGCTGGACGCGGGATTGGACCCCCTTGAAAACAGCCTCGCCATCGAGAGCGCCGAAGACAACCCCTATGCCAACATCCTCGCCGTCCGCCCCGGCACGGAAAATTCCGACAAGATCCGCGCCCTGGTCGCCGCCCTCTCCTCCGAACAGGTGGCGGACTTCATACAGGCGGAATACGGCGGATCGGTCATCTCCTCCGTTTCCGACCCCGGGACGGGATACGACGACGGCGTAGACTATGCGGCGCTTTCGGGCACGACGATCACGGTGGCGGCGTCCCCCACGCCCCACGCCGAAATTCTCGCCGTGGCGGCGGAAATTCTCGCGGCGCGGGACATCGAACTGGAAATTCTCGAATTTACCGACTACATCATCCCCAACAACGTCGTGTACGAAGGGGAGGCGGACGCCAACTACTTCCAGCACCTGCCCTATCTCGAAAACTTCAACGCGGAAAACGGAACGGATCTCGTCTCCGCGCTCGCCGTCCATCTCGAACCGCTGGGGCTGTACGGCGGCAGGCAGACGTCGCTGGACGCGATCGGCGCGGAAAAATAAACGAAACGATACACGGGAGGCACCCATGGTTGAGGTGAAACACTTATACAAAACCTTTTCGGGCGAGAACGGGGAGACGGAAGTCTTAAAAGACGTCTCCCTGACCGTAAAGGACGGCGAGATCTTCGGCGTCATCGGCGAGAGCGGGGCGGGCAAGTCCACGCTCGTCCGCTGTCTGAACATGTTGGAGCGCCCGACAAAGGGGCAGGTATTGATCGACGGCGAAGACATCGGCGCCCTGCGCGGCGAAGCCCTCCGCCGCGCCCGCAAAAAGACGGCGATGATCTTTCAGGATTTCAACCTTCTCATGCAAAAGACCTGCCTGAAAAACGTCTGTTTCCCCCTGGAAATTTCGGGCGTAAAAGGCAGCGCGGCGAAAAAGCGGGCGAAAGAACTGCTCGAAAAAGTGGGGCTTGCGGACAAGGCGGACGCCTATCCCGCCCGCCTCTCGGGCGGACAGCGGCAGCGAGTGGCAATCGCGCGGGCGCTCGCCTGCGATCCGCAGATTCTGCTCTGCGACGAACCGACGAGCGCGCTCGACCCGCAGACGGCGAAATCCATTCTCGCCCTCATCCGGGACATCAACCGGGAGACGGGGATCACCGTGATCATGATCACCCACCAGATGAGCGCGGCGGAGGAGATCTGCGACCGCGTCGCCATTCTGGACGGCGGCAGCGTGGCGGAAGAGGGAAAGGTGGACGAAGTGTTTGCCGATCCCCGTTCGGACGCGGCAAAGCGGCTGGTGTTCCCCGAACTCCCCGAAGCGGAAAATTCAAACGTTCCCGGCGTCCGGATCCGCGCGGTATTCCACGGCGCGCCGTCGGCGGGATCCCCGCTCATCGCAACCCTGGCTATGGAAAAACACATCGCCGCCAATATTTTGTCCGCGTCCATGCGCGAACTCGGCGGCAAAATTTACGGCAATATGCTGCTCTCCGTGCCCGACGAAAAGAGCGCGAAAGAGACGGTTGAATACCTGCGGAACGTCCCCGACGTGTCCGCGGAGGAGGTGGATTATGCAGGCTGAATTGCTCGCTTCTTCCTCCGCCGACTGGGCGGAGGCGTGGGAGATCTTCCGCGCGGAATTCCCGCTCGCGATCTGGGAGACGGTATGGGTGACCCTCCTCTCCACCCTGTTCGCGTTCGTCATCGGGCTGCCCCTGGGGGTGCTGCTCGCCTGCGGCGACAGGGACGGCATACTCCCCCTGCCCCGCCCCGTCAAGGCGCTGCTCGGGTTTATCGTGAACGTGCTCCGTTCCATTCCCTTCATCATCCTGATGATTCTCGTCATCCCCCTGTCCCGCGCGATCGTGGGGACGTCGGTGGGAACGGCGGCGACCGTCGTCCCTCTCGTCTTTGCCGCCTTCCCCTTCGTGGCGCGCATCGTCGAGAGCAGCATACGGGAAGTCAGCCCCGGACTTACGGAAGCCGCCGTGAGCATGGGCGCCACCCCCTTGCAGATCGTCGTCAAAGTGCTTCTCCCCGAATGCGTCCCCTCCCTCATCTCCGACGTCGCCCTGACGATCACCAACCTGCTCGGCTATTCGGCGATGAGCGGCGTCATCGGCGGGGGCGGCCTGGGCAGCATCGCCTATAATTACGGCTATCTGCGCTATAAAACGCCCGTCCTGCTGCTCGCCGTCGTGTTGCTCGTCCTGCTCGTGCAGATCGTGCAGAGCCTCGGAACGTGGCTGTCCGGCCGTCTGGACAGGCGGCTGAAACGCCCCGTCCGCCGCCCGCGCGCCAAAAGGTCGAACGCGAAATCCGCCTGATTTTTTCCGGGATTTTCCCGAAATTTTTCCCCTTGATTTTACGGATTGTACGCCGCTTCCGCCGCAGGCGGAGGCGGCAAAGCGCCCCGGAAGGCAGATGCCTTCCGGGGCGCTCTTTTCGTTCCGAATTTCCGGGGATCATTCAAACTGACTGTTGTACAATTTATGATAAAATCCCTTTTTCGCGAGCAGTTCCGCGTGCGTGCCCTGTTCGACGATGTGCCCCGCATCCATCACGAGAATGACGTCGGACGTGCGCACGGTGGACAGCCGATGGGCGACGACAAAAGAAGTGCGCCCCGCGGTCAATTTGGCGAAGGCGTCCCCGATCCGCCGCTCGGTGCGGGTGTCGATAGAGGAAGTGGCTTCGTCCAGGATGAGCATGGGCGGCAGGCAGAGCATGATGCGCGCGATGCAGAGGAGCTGGCGCTGCCCCTGCGAAAGGCTGCCCCCCTCTTCGCCCAGGAGGGTGTCGTACCCCTGCGGCAGGCGGCGGATAAACCCGTCCGCATGCGACGCCTTCGCCGCCGCGATCACCTCTTCGTCCGAAGCGTCCGGCTTGCCCATGCGGATGTTCTCCTTCACCGTACCGCTTTTCAGCCAGGTCTCCTGCAAGACCATGCCGTAATTGGAGCGCAGGGATCTGCGGGTGACCGACCGCACGTCCTGCCCGTCCACCCGCACGGCGCCCCCCGTCACGTCGTAAAAGCGCATGAGGAGGTTGATAAGGGTGGTCTTGCCGCAGCCGGTCGGACCCACGATCGCCACTTTCTGCCCGGGACGGACGTCCAGCGAGAAGTTTTCGATCAGCCGCTGTTCGGGGGTATAGGAGAAATACACCTTGTCGAGCGAGACTTCCCCTTCCGCCCTGCCCAGCTCCGTTCCCCCTTCGTCGGAGGGCTGCTCCTTTTCGTCGAGCAATTCGAAAATGCGCGCGGCGCAGGCGAGGGCGTTCTGCAATTCGGTGACGACCCCGGAGATCTCGTTGAAGGGCTTGGTGTATTGGTTGGCATAGGACAAAAACGAAGTCAGCATGCCCACCGTGAACGCCTCCCCCGATCCGGACGCGATGTACAGCGCGCCGATTAAAACGACCAGGGCATAGACGACATTGTTGACGAAGCGGGTGGTGGGGTTGGTGAGGGAGGAATAGAAGGTGGAATCCAGCGTCGCCTTTTCCAGACGGCGGTTGATCTCGTCGAATTTCTCTTGGTTTTCGTCCTCGTGCGAGAACGCCTGCACCGTTTTGAGGTTGCCCACCATCTCTTCGATAAACGCCGTCTGCTCCCCGCGCGTCTCCGTCTGCTTTTTGAAAAAGGCATAGGTGTGCGAAGAGATGTATTTGGCGACAAACAGGGACAGGGGAGTGACGACGACCACGACCAGCGCGATCTGCCAGCTCATCGCAAACATGAATCCCAGCGTCCCCGCGATCGTGAGCACCCCCGAAAAGAACTGCGTGAAGCCCATCAGAAGCCCGTCGGAAAACTGTTCGGCGTCCGCGACGATGCGGCTCACCGCGTCCCCGTGCGGGTGGGAATCGATATAGGACAGGGGGAGGCGGGTGATCTTCCCGAAGGCGTCCTCCCGGACGGTGCGCACCACTTCATAGGCGATGCGGTTGTTGCAGACGCTCATCAGCCACTGCGCCACCGCCGTCACCGCGACGGAGACGCCGATGAGGACGAAAATTCTGCCGAGCCCCGCGAAATCGACGTCGCCGGGGCCGACGATGCAGTCCACCGCGTCCCCCACGAGCACGGGCACGTACAGCGTGAATCCGACGGTCACCGCCGCCAGCAGCAGGGTGAGGACGAGGGACAGGGGGTATCTCTTCACATAGCCGAGCACCCTCTTCACCGTCCCCTTGGGCAGGCGCTTGCGCGCTTTCTTTTCCGCGATCTTTCCCTTTTTCATGATGCCGCGCCCTCCCCGTCGTCCTTGTACTGCGAATCGTAAATTTCCTTATATACCGGGCAGGTTTGCAGGAGCTGTTCGTGCGTGCCGATGCCGACCGCCCTGCCTTCGTCCAGAACGACGATCTTGTCCGCGCCGCGCACCGCCGAAGTGCGCTGGGAGACGACGAACACGGCGGGGGCGTCCGACAAAGAGGCGAGCGCGTGCCGGAGCGCCGCGTCCGTCGCGTAATCGAGCGCGGACGCCGAATCGTCCAGGATGAGGATCTCCGGCTTGCGGACGAGCGCGCGGGCGATGGTCAGGCGCTGGCGCTGACCCCCCGAAAAATTCCTGCCCCCCTGTTCGACTTCGGCGTCCAGCCCGCCCTTGCCGAGAATGACCTGTTCCGCCTGCGCCACGCGCGCGGCCGCCATGAGTTCTTCGTCCGTCGCGTCCCCCTTTCCCCAGCGCAGATTTTCGCGGATGCTGCCCTTGAACAGCACCGCCCGCTGGGGCACCACGCCGATGCGGGCGCGGAGGGTTTCGGGGTCGTAGGCGCGCACGTCTTTGCCGTCCACCCGCACGCTCCCCTCCGTCACGTCGTAAAAGTGGGGAACGAGATTGACGAGCGTCGTCTTTCCCGATCCGGTGCCGCCGATGACGCCCACCGTCTCCCCCCTCTTTACCGTAAAGGAGATGTCCGTAAGCGCGTTTGCCCCGCCTCCCTTATAGCGCATGCTCACGCCGTCGAAACGGACGAGCGGCGGTTCTTCCGAAGCGGTCGTCTCAACGGCGTTCGTCTCAACCCTGCCCCCTTCCTTTTCCCCTTCCGGGAACAATTCGAGAGAGGAGTTCATGGAGAGGACGCTCTCGATGCGGCTGCCGCACGCCGCCGCGCGGGAGACGGTGACGATGAGGTTGGCGAGCTTGATGAGTTCGACGAGAATCTGCGTCATCAGGTTGTAGAGGGCGATGACGTTGCCCTGGGTCAGGCGGTCGGAATCCACCCGCAGGGCGCCCACGCGGAGGAGGAGGATGACGGCTAGATTCAAGATGACGTAAGTCAGCGGATTGGTCAGGGCGCCGAGCCTGCCGACGAATTTCTGGCTGGCCGTCAGCGCGCCGTTGCGCTCGGAAAAGAGGCGGCGTTCGTCCTCCTCCTTGCAGAAGGCGCGCAGCACCCGCGCCCCCGCGAGATTCTCCCGCGCGGACAGGGTGACGGCGTCCAGCTTTTCCTGCGAGCGCTTATACAGCGGCATGCAGACGAGCATGACCGCGAACACGGCGACGGACAGCAGCGCGATCGCCCCCGCGAAGACGCCCGCCGACGGCACGTCGATGGTAAAGGCGACGATCATCGCGCCGAACACGATGAAGGGGGAGCGCAGAAACAGCCGGAGCGCCATATTGATGCCCGATTGCAGCTGATTGACGTCCCCCGTCATGCGGGTGAGCATGGTGGCGGTGCCCAGGCCGTCCAGATCGGAATAGCTGAGCGACTGCAATTTGGAGAACAGCGCGCCGCGCACCTCCGCGGACACGCCCGCGGCGGCTTTGGCGGCAAAATACTGCGCCGTCACCGCACAGACCAGCCCCACCACGCCGAATGCGACCAGAACGAGACTCATGCGGACGATATAGCCGCGGTTGGCGTCCGGATAGGTGAAGTCCGCCGCGCGCTCCCCCAGCCCCCTGTCCACGATCAGGGAGACGATGACGGGCACGAGCAGCTCGAAGGTGGCTTCCAGCAGCTTGAACAGCGGCCCCAACACGCTCTGCACCTTATACGGTTTGAAAAAAGGCAGCAATTTTTTCATAGGTATCCTTTATGCGCCGCGGCATCCCGGCTCTGCCCGGAAAGTATCCCGGAAAATGCCCGGAAAAAATGCCCGGTCGGGCGGGAGCCGCAAAAAATCGACCCGGAAAAACCCGGGTCGCCGCCGCGCGGAAAATCGAAATTTTTCAGCCGACGAAATGTTCGTAAAGTTCCTTATACGCGCGGAGTTTCAAAAGCCGCTCTCCCTCTTCCGTGGAGGAGAGATCTTCGTTGATGCGGTTGATGCGGCGGGCGTTGACAAAGCGGTTGGTGCTTATGCCGAAGGCGACGAAACACGCCGCGAACAGCACGCCGCACACGGCGGTCAGCACGAGAAAAAGCCCGTCGTTGCGCGTGGTGATGAGGTAGCCGAACACGATCGCCAGCACCAGAAACGCCGCCGTCGGCACCGCCGTGCCGATGAATCCGGCGCGCGTCGAAGAAAGCCGGTCTTTGAGTACGGCGCGGCGGGTCTTCTGCTTTTCCAGCACCTCCTTTTCAAGGGGCGCCTCTTCGTCGGAGATCTCTTTCAGCCGCTTTTCGAACACCTCTTTGTATTGCCTTTTGATCGCGCCGAGCGCGTCTTCGCCGAGATCGTTCTCCATGCTCTCGTACCCCGTTTCGAGATATTCGTCCATGAGGACGTCGGGCGCGGAAAAGTCGGACGTCTTCGCCCGCCAATAGCCCGCCGCCGCCTCCCAGGCGTTCTCTTCGAGGGGCAGCGCCGCCGCGAATTTGTCCTCCGCCTCTTTATAGCTGCCGGCGAGAAGGAGTTCCTCTCCCTCTTCGCAAAAGCGTTTGTAGTCGGCCTTTCGCTGCGCTTCCTCCTCCGCCTTTTTCCTGCGGAGGGCTGCCGCCTCTTCGGGAGTCAGGTTGACGAGATCTTCGTCGTCCTCTTCGAGCTCGGGGAATTCAAAGGTGACTTCCTCTCCGTCGCCCTCTTCTTCGAGGTCTTCGAGACTCTCTTCCAGGTTGTCCACGACCAGCGCCTCTTCCGTCACGTCCTCGTCCGGGGCGGCTTGGATCTGCGTGCCGTCCCCCGTCTCCTCCGCAACTTCCTTCTCCTCGGCAAACTCCTTCTCCTCTTCGGCGAGTTCGTCCGTGGCGTCCACGTAGCCGTCCTTGGTCTTCCGGAATCTGATGCCTCTTCCGTATTCGTCGTCGATGATCCGCTCTTCCATGATGCTTGTCTCCTATTGTATCCGAACGCCCCGTCCGGGGCGCCGCTCAGTCGCCGGAATAGCCCGCCGACCTCTTTTCCTCTTCGCTCAGCGCGAACGGCGACGAAAGCCGCCCGCCCTTCTTTTCCGACGGCGGCCCGGGCACCACCGTCTCCGCCACATAGGCGCGGCATTTGCCGCGATAGCGGCTCTTCGCCCACTCGCACAGCTCTTTGCTCTCGAACAGCGCCGCCACGCAGCTCCCCGAGCCCGTCATCGCGACGCCGAGCGGAGAAAAGCTTTTCGCCTCTTCGTACGCCGTTTTGACGTCCGGATTCAGCCGTACCGCCGCGGGATAGAGCGCGTTCGACAAATACCTGCCCACCCCTTCCGTATCTCCGCGCACGAAGGCGTCGATGCAGCTTTGCGTGAGGGCGGAACGGGAGGGCGCCCGGTCGAACTCCTTGTAACACGCCCCCGCCGAGACGGAGGTACGGGGGCACAGGAGCAGAAAATACAGCTTCCCGCCCCCGCGCACGGGGGAAATATCCTCTCCCCTGCCCCGCATGCGGCAGAATCCGCCCCGCAGCATATAGCGGGTATCGCTGCCCAGGGTTGCGGCGAGCGCGCCCAATCCGGCTTCATCGGCGCCGTACAGCGCCGCCATGCCCGAAAGCACCCCCGCCGCGTCGGCGGACGAGCCGCCCAGCCCCGCGCCCATCGGGATGTTTTTATACACGGTGACGTCGGCTCCCCCGCCCCCGAATTCGCGCACGAAGGCGTCCCCCGCCCTTTGCGCGTTGTTCTCTTCGGGGGGGATGCTCTCGCTGCCCATGCCGCGCATGGTCACGGACACCAGCCCGTCCTTCCGCTTGCGCAGGACGAGAAGGTCGAAAAGGGAGACGCTCGCGACGAAGGAGTCGAGGAGGTGATACCCCCCTTCCGCCCCCGTGACGTCGAGGGTGAGATTGAGTTTTGCGTAAGCCCTGATCCTGACGCCGTTCATAAAAATCCCGTTTCGGCGGCGGAGAAATTCCCCGCCGCCGAAAATTTCCGTATTCTATTGTACCATATTCTTCCCCAAATTTCAAGACTTTAACGGCTTTTTGCCGGGATTTTCTGAAAATTCCCCTTTTTCGTCAGCTCTTGCGCCGCCAGACGACGATCCGCTCCCCCGCGCCGACGGGAAATTTGAGTTCGGGGTTGCTCTTTTCCACCTCTTCGGGCGGACGGCGGAGCTGCTTGGATATCTCCCAAAGCCCGTCTCCCGCGCGGGGGATGAACACGGACACGGCGCAGTCGCTCTCCCGGTACGCCTCCCCCTCTTCCGCCGCCGAGATGTAATCCGCTTCCGCCTCCCGGTACAGGAAAAGGGTGACTTTGAGGGTGGATTCCGCCTCCGCTTCCCCCTCCCGGCGCTGCCGGACGTTGAGCCCGCACACGGCGGCGCGCACCTCCGGGGTGCATTCCGCATCGTATTTTATCGGGAAGAGGAAGGGCAGGGAAAGTTCGGCGCTCCTGTGCCCGCCGTCCGCGTCGCACAAGATCACGTCGGCGAAGATCGCCCCCTCCGCCTCTCCGCCGTTCTCCCCCCGTTTGCAGGAGATCTCCGCGCGCGGCACCGCAGCCGCCTGCAAGGAGACGGAATAGTCGATGGGACGGGACAGGGACGCCTGCCCGCTCACCCGCTCGGTAAACACGGCGATTTCGGACAGATACCGCCCCGATCTCCGCTCGCGGGTGCAAATGAGTTCGCAGGAAGGCGAAAAGGCGTCTTCGCAGGCGGGAAGTTCGTCTTTTATGTACAGTTCGCAGTCCGCCGTGAGGATGAGGGCGGCGTTCACCCGGCACCTGCCCCGCTCTTCGTCCGCGTCCGCGCTGAGGACGGCGGATTTGACGCACACCCGCGCCGACGCCGTCTGCCCGGGCAGCGCTTCGTCGCAGGGGATTTCCATGCGGAAGGGCAGAAGCCGCTCGTACGAGCAGAGGGACATATCCCCTTTCTGCGCGCAGATATTCAGCGCCACTTCGCCCTGAACGCATACCTGCCCCGCCTCTGCGTCCACCCGGGCGATGTGGACGTTCTCGCTGTGCAGAAGGATGTCGCCGATGTAATCGGTAGAAAATTCGTCGTCCGTTTCCGCCTCTCCCGAGACGCAGACCGTCTTTACGATGGGCTGTCCCTTGCGCTTGGCGACGATCCCCTCCCCGCCCGTGAGATATTCCGCCTGCACCGTCCCGTACACGTCGATGTCCGCGCCGACGATGACGGAGATGTACAGCCCCGAACCCTCCCTGCGCCAGGAGACGTTGTCCGTCCTGAACGCCGCCCGCGCAAAACACGCGGGGGTGACGGCGGGATTTTCCGCGCGGTGGGAAAATTCGGCGCCCCGTTCCGCACGGCAGACCTTGCGGTCGGCGTCCTCATAGACGACGCTTAAAAAGAGTTTGCCGTTATAGCGCACTTCGCCGTCCGCACAGACGCATTCGGCGGGCACCGCCCGGGCGTGAATCGCAAGCACCCCCGCGATCTCGCCGCCGGGCAGACGGCATTCGACGATGGACTGACTGCCCGCCCGGCAGACGCGCGTCGTATAGCGATAAGTTTCAAAATGCGGTTTAATTGACATTTGCCTTTTACCCCGTTTGATTTCTGTTGCCTTATCATCCTATGCCGCGATCTGCCCGAATATGCCCCTTCCCCGCCCGATTTTTCCGTCTCTTTTTGTCGAACGAAAAAAAGCGGCACGGATATGCCGCCGTTTTGTCTTTGTTTCCTCCTCCCGTCCGCCCGCCGCGGTGCCGGCTGCCCGTTTCCCGCCGATCGCCTCCCGGGTCCCGCGTTCCCGCCCTTTTCCCTTTCGTTCTCTGCTTTCTCGCCGTTCTCCTTCCAAGCGCTTTCAAATTCTAAAAAATTTTTTTGCCTGCAAGGGTGTTTTGGTGGACTTTTTCAAAATATCTTGCTATAATAGTATAGCGAATCGTGAAACGGCGGATTTCCTCCGCAACCTTTGCCGGGCGTTAAGCCCTTTCTCGGTCGGTATCTTATCGGCAAACGGCAATCCCGGACGAATCAGCTTTCAATAATACGCACTTTACAACAAGAGAGCTGTGCCGGAAACGGAATTGAAGTCCATAAAGTTCCGCAACTTCTTCGGTCCGGGTTCGCGCGAGGGCGCAGCCCGACACTTTGCCGAGGGGTCCCCTCCGGGGTTTCGGCAAATCCCCGGCGGATTCGCTTTTCATAATACGCGTTTTATAAAGACAGAAATGTGCCCGTAGTGGAATTGGATACCATAAAGGCCTCCGACGCCTTCGGTCCGGGTTCGAGCCCCGGCGGACACACCAGCAAAAGTACCGAATTTTCATGAAGTTCGGTACTTTTTTTGCATTGTATGAAAAATAAACTCATTATAGTGGTGCTTTACAACAATTATCCTTCATTCTTCAATTTTTTCGGGTGTAAAATTTCAAATTGCAAAAAAGATTTTGACGACGTTTGAACTGTATTCGCCCTATCCTATACATAAACGTCCTTCTGATTCATTTGCATAAAAGTAACGTATTATATTCTCTTTTTTTCAGTTTTCACGCCAAAGCGACCATTTTTATCCGTTCTCTCGATCCGCTACAAATCGTATCGTATCTTAATGTATTTTTGTTATATAATGTTACCAAAACAGGAGTTGCCAAATTATGGTAAAATCCAACGACGCCGTTTTGGTTCTTATGCAACATACCGCTTCCTCTTCAGACCCTTTTACCGATCTTCCGGCTCACGTTGCGCTCGTTTCCTCCTTCCTCTTTTGGATACACTCCGACTTCATTAACAACGACAATATGGCATTCTACTTTGTCAATCTCATCCTCAATCCCGGATATTTTACCGCTTCCGATGCCAAAATCGCAAGAAAACTATTCGTTTGCGAAACCACTGTTCGAAAATGTCGTAAAGCATTCAAATTGCTGTTTCTGGAATATTATAGTGAGTATCAAAACCTTCCTGAAGACGATCTGCTCAACGGATTACCTTTCTTGCATTCTCGCCTCAGGCATCGCCTATCCATTCCCGCCCCTCCGAAACAAAAGAAGTTAAGTTTAAGCTCCGTCGCCATGACCTATCTGTCTTCGCTTTACAAAAAGAATGCACAATAATCCGGGAGAATTTCTATGCCAAGTAAAAGAAAAACCATCCGACGCCTGATTCAAACTGCCCATTTTTCCCTTAAAGAAATTTATGATACGCAGCCGGACATTTCCGATTTTGCGCTCGGACAGATTTACGCATATCTCGAATGTCTGGAAATTTTGCAAGGCTGTCCCGAATTCAGAAAGCTCGGCTTGGACTACGACATCGAAAAGAGATTCCCTCTGCCCGAAAAGTAATTGGTCTCCATGGTAAAAAGCAGCCAAACTCTTCATTCTTTTTCCAAAAGTTCATTGAACTACTTCAACGACGCAAACATTTATTTTCTAACGTAAGACCAAACATCCTTTGAAGAACGAGGGTAAATTCTCTCTGACTATAAAAGCAGTTCGCCTACAGCACAAATCCCGACGAGATTTATCCATAGGCAAACAGATAATAGTCCAAAACCACGGAATGAAAAACAGGCTGTCAACCCCGACAAAATTTGGCAGTTGAGTGTAAGACGTGTGCTTGTTGCGACACAGTTTTATGGACACTCTTGGATTAACGTCAAGATATATGAAAAGTGTATGAGTCTCAGCTGACCCATACACCTTTTCGTTATTTCTTGAGCTTATGTCGTAAAACGGATGCGATATCCACTTTG
>ERZ1643249.3818-NODE-3818-length-13029-cov-8.522121_pt1 | contig 13029 bp, 11 predicted proteins | sample MGYA00579263_ERZ1643249 | MGnify/ENA primary metagenome ERZ1643249 (study PRJEB29033, sample SAMEA4952264) | chicken gut metagenome | biome: Broiler Chicken; feature: Gastrointestinal Tract; material: Caecum | place: Ireland | collected 2018 | study: Broiler...
TCCTAAAAACTATTATAATCTTATATAAATTTTCTGTAAAATACCGAAACTCAAAAAGCTCGTAGATTGACAAAAAAAGAAGAAAGCGATATAATATACAATCACTTAATGAGGGAGTAAAATGGAAAAATCAAAAGGATATATAAAAGCTCTGTTAGTAACATTAACTCTAGGAACCGGCATATTTGCTGATGCTAGAATTGTTAACAATATAGAAGAAGACAATAGAGTAGAAATAACGAATCAATATGAAGAAGAACAATTAAATAAAATAATACCAGAACAAGAAGAAAATTTGTCGGCGATAGCCAAAAAAGCCATTACTGAAATAAGTAGTCAACCAAATAGGAGTAAGCATTTAGAAGCATTAGATATTAATATAGAAACCTTATTATTTGGATATGAAAATATGTTTAACCCTGTCTCAACTCATGAGTATACAGCATTATATGATGAAAAAACAGATAGTATCTACTGGGATGATGTAGCAGAATATATTTATAAAAATAGTGTAAATCAAGCAGAAATTATGACCAATGTATATGCACCATCACAACAAGAAATTAAAAATTATGTAACACTCCTAAAAGAAACGTATGACGAAATAAAATCTGATTTTAAAGATTATGATACTAAACAATTAGCTTGTAAACTAGAATATTACGCCATATTAAAATCAACTATCCAGCAAAACAACATGATTGCAACAACGAGTATAGACGATATAACTTTCTTTCCAATATTTAATACTCGTACGTTAGAAGAGCAAGAAGATACAATTAAACACGAAGAAATTCATATGATAACAAGAGGTTGTTTTGATGCAACAAGTAAGGGTGCGTTATATGGTATATCTGTTACATCAGTTGATATAGATAATATTTATAATGATTGCATAATCACAGAACGATACAACCCGGATTTTATAAATGAAATATATGCAACACTATATGCAGCAGAAATGACAACAGGAAAACAACAATGTTATTATACATACGATGAAGGTCTAGACTTTCTACAAGGAGTATTAGCTTTAAATGAAGACTATCAAGTAGATGATTTTTTGCAACAAATGATATATCAAGATCCGATAAGTTTTATTCAAAGCTTTCCGGTATATGGGCAAGAGGAAGAACAGTTCTTCTTAGATAATTTAAAAGCTTTAAAAGGATTAGATATATTAATAAAACCTAATCAAGATTGGAATGACCATCTAAAGACAAACTATCCAGAATTATCATATACCAAAGAAGCGCAAACAGAAATAAAAAAGACAGTATTTAATCATTTTGCAAAAATCTTTTATAACAATCTAATTGTCTTAAATGAGCATCATCCAGAAATGACGATAGAAGATAATGCTGCCTTTATAAGTGTATTTTCCAAATTAAAAACAAATATTGTAACAGATGATACTTTGTTAGAACAAAAAAAAGAAGACAATCCTAAAGATTTAATAGAAGACAGTTTCAATAACAAGATGCTCTTAAAATATTCAAATAATTTTTTAACTAGTGATAAAGATATTTTTCTAAAATATTTAGAAAAAAGGTATAATAAAGAATCTGAAGAACTAAAAAAAGAAATAGATAATGCTGAAAATATAATGACTAATTACCAATTTCCAGACTTTTTAGGGCAAGAAAAACAGGAATTTTATCAATTCTTATATGAAGATAATCGAGATATATATGACTCGTATCCTAGAACGTTAGTAAAACAAAAATAGAAGATATAGCTATCATTTTCATATAGATTTCACTTTATATTATTATAGTAACATAAAGGAGGAAATTATGAAAAAAATAGGAATCATTGGAGGAATGAGTTATGAATCTTCTATTCACTATTATGAAAGAATTAATGATGGAGTGAATAAAAAGTTAGGAGGACTAACTTGTGCAGAGATGCTAATATATAATGTCAATTTTGCTCCAATTAGAGAAAAAATGTTAAAAAATGACTGGGAAGGAATAAAAAATAGTTTAATACCTATTGCCAAAACATTAGAAATAGCAGGAGTAGACGCCATAGCTATCGCAACAAACACAATTCATAAAATTGCAGATGACATAGAAAAAGAAATATCAATACCATTAATCCATATAGCAGATTGTGTTAGTAAAAATTGTATAAAAGATAAAAAACAGAAAATAGGTCTATTAGGAACCAAGTATACAATGGAAGAGGATTTTCTAAAAGATAGATTAAAAAAGAATGGTCTAGAAATAGTAATTCCTAAAAGTAAAGAGGAAGTAGAAGAAATCAATCGTATTATCTTTGATGAATTATGTAAAGGAAAAATAAAGGAAGCATCGAAAAATTACTATATAGATTGTATTAATCAAATGATAAAAGAAGATAATATTGAAGGTGTTATTCTAGGATGTACAGAAATACAGATGCTAATTAAAGATAAGGATATAGATATTCCTGTCTACGATACAACACAAGCACATATTGATTCTTTAGTTGATTTCATAACAGGAGAAAAAAACTAGTTATTTTCTAGAGGTAGCAGTTTCTATTTAATATTATTTCCTTTGTGAAAAAATTAAAACGCCATCCTGAAAAAGAAGGATGGATTTTTTTGGCTATTTATGATATAATATGCCTACGTAAAAAGAAAGGAAGCCTATGACAACTGAAACTAAAAGGAAATTAAAAAGTTTTGTAATATCAACACTAATAGGATCAAGTATTGGATATAATCTAGGACATATAGCGTCATATATAATTGGAGAAATAGTCATAGCACAAGAACAAGAAGAAAATACGAAACTAATTAATGAGTTAATGCAAGATACAGATGTTCAGGTATCAGCGGATGCTAGTACAGTAATAAACCAAATTAGTAGTATTAATATCGATAGCATGTACATGGATGCATTAGGAATTGATAAAGAAACTCTCGCAATGGCATATAAAAAGTATAACGATGAAAGTGATAGTCACCAATATCAAACTTTATATGACGAAAAAACAGATAGTATAAAATGGGATGAAGTTAGTAGAAAGATATACGAAACTAGCAAAGAAGCAGAAGGTAAATCAAATAGTTCCCTAGAAAGAACAGAATCTTTTTCAGAAGAAGAAATAAAGACTATGGTAGATGCGATAGAGGTGGAATATAACCAAGTAAAACAAGATTTTCCAAACTTTGACACAAAAGAATTAGCATGCAAATTAGAGTATTATGCCTTACTAAAAAGTAATTCTGATAATGAAAACGTGGTCGCTTCCACATATAATAATCAAATAGTATTTTACCCTATCTATGATGACCTTTCAAAAAGGCAAAGAGATGATACAATATATCACGAAGGGTTTCATTTATTTTCAAATAATTGTATAGATAATAGAAGTGAAGATTATTTAACATATTTGATGCCATCATTTATAGAAGAATACTATGCAGCAAAATATGCCCAGGAGTTAACAGGGTATTATCAAACATCGTATATGAATTATAATGATGGATTAGATTTACTACAGGTAGCCTTAGCTTTAAACGATAATTATCAAATAGATGAATTTCTAACAGATAGTATGTATAATGATGTAGAAAGCTTTCTAAAAGAGTTTCCTGTATATGGAAAGGATAAAGAAAAATTCTTTCTTGATACAATAACTGCCTTAAAAGGTTTAGATTTACTACTAGATTCTACCAACAGCGCTAATTATTTAAATTTAAATTATACTAACAATGCGCAACAAAGTATTATAAATAGTGTATATAGCCAAATTTCAAAAATATTTTATAATAATCTAATTGTATTAAATGAACAACATCCTGAAATGACATTAGAAGAAAATCTTGCCTTCCTACAAGTTTTTATGGCAACCAAAGAACGTGTTTGTATTGATTACGACATGGTAATTTCATCTACAAAACTGTTACCATTTAACAACTCTTCCAACTCTAAAGAAGGAAAACTAGAGTCTTTAGCAACAGTACATAATGAAACAGTAACACTATCAAACATCGAAAAATCTACTCCAAGAGATTATTTTATAAAGTATATAGCAACAAAATATCATATGAGTGTAGAGGATACCGAAAAGAAACTATTCTCTGTAAAAGTGATGAGTGATAACTATGAATTCCCTGATTTTTTAGAACCAGAAAAGAAAGAATTCTATCAATATTTAGCAAACGAAGCTCATGGAATGATACCAGTAAAAGGTAGAAATTTAGTAAAACAAAAATAAAAGAAGAAATATTAAATTTTTTCTTTTTTTCTATTTATGATAAAATAAAAGAGAAAAGAAAGGGTATAAAGTTATGACAAAAATAAAAATAATAGAAGATGATCTATCAATAGCAAATGAATTAAAAGAAATATTAGATAGAGCAGGGTATTTAGTAGAAGTAACAGAAGATTTTTCTAATATTTTAGATCAAATAAGAAAAGACCAACCAAATCTTATTTTATTAGATATAAATCTACCCAGAATAAATGGAGAAGTTCTATTGCAACAAATAAGAAAAGAAAGTAATATTCCTATAATTATGGTAACTAGCAAAAATACAGAAGTAGATGAAGTACTATCCATGTCATATGGTGCAGATGACTACATCACAAAGCCATACAATCCGACCATATTACTTCTTAGGATTGGTGCTGTATTAAAAAGAAGTGAGAGAATATCTGATAAAATTTTCTATCATAACCTAGAAGTAATTTCTCAGAAAGGAATATTAAAACAAGAGGAAAATGAAATTGTGTTAACTAAAAATGAAATGATTATTTTTATCTATCTGTTGCAACATCAAGAACAAATTGTAACTCGTGATGAATTAATGACAGATTTATGGAATAATGATGAATATATCAACGATAATGCTTTAACAGTAAACATATCTCGTCTTCGTGCTAAACTAAAAGAAATAGGATATGAAGACGCTATTGAAACAAGGAAAGGACAAGGGTATATTTTACATGAGTAAGAAAGAATATTTAAAAGATAAACGTATCTATTTGATAATAGGAATTAGTATTTATGTTATCATCTTATTAATACTTCTTGCTTTTAAAGTAAACATAGAGGCAACACTAGCCATAACATTTACTTATTTAGTAGGATTAATTACCATGTTAATAGTAGACTATATAAGAAAAAAGACATTTTATATGGACTTTAAAAAGAAATTAGATAACTTAGATCAAAAATATTTAATTGTTGAAATGCTACAAGAACCCTGTTTTTTAGAAGGAAAAATATTAACAGACGCATTATATGAAATTGATAAATCTATGATGGAGAAAATTAATGAATATAAAGCCAAAACACAAGACTTTAAAGAATATGTAGAACTATGGATTCATGAAGTAAAGCTTCCAGTTTCCTCCCTCACTTTAATGGTACATAATCATAAAGAAGAACAAAATAAGAAGTTACTATCGCAACTAACAAGACTAGATAATTACCTAGAACAAATATTATATTATGTACGCAGTGAAAATGCAGAAAAAGATTACTTAATTACCAAAGTAAACTTATCAAAAGTAATTAGTAACGTAGCCCTAAAGAATAAAGATGTTCTCTTAGCTAAAGGAATCGATTTTATTGTAAGTGATGTAGATATCGAAGTATTAACTGATTCTAAATGGCTAGAGTTTATTATTAATCAAATCGTCGATAATAGTATTAAATATAGTAAAGAAAAAAATGCCTATATAAAAATAGTTGCGAAAGAAGAAAAAGATCGAGTGGATTTTGTAATCTATGATAATGGAATAGGAATACCAGAAACAGACTTACCAAGAATATTTGATAAAACTTATACCGGAAAAAACGGACGTACCAGCAAAAAATCTACAGGCATGGGATTATATATTGTAAAAAAATTATGCACCAAGTTAGGGCATAAAATAAGCATTAAATCGAAAGAAAAAGAATTCACTTGTGTCAAAATATCATTTCTTAAAGATGACTATTATAAGGTATTAGAAAAAGAGACTAAGTAAAAACTTAATCTCTTTAATTATGCAGTAATTTTTCCATGTACTAAGTGATAACAAATATCCACATGTTTTTTTACTTCTCTAGAATGAGAAATAATAATGACACATTTATCTTCTTTATGAGCAATATCTAAAAATAAATTAATAATGTCATCTTCCGTATCAGGATCTAAGTTACCTGTTGGCTCATCTGCCAAGATAACATCAGCATCATAAGATAACGCTCTAGCAATCGCCACTCGTTGCTGTTCACCACCAGATAACTTTAAAATTTTATGTTTCATTAAATCCTCACGAATACCAACTTTTTTTAGTAATGCTTTGGCTTTTTCTTCTTTGTTTTTTTCTTTTGGATGATTAAGCTCTATCGATAACACTACATTCTCAATTGCTGTTAACTGGGGAAGTAGGTTATATGCTTGGAATACAATTCCGATATCATGAGAACGATAATAATCTAAATTACATCGAGCAAGGTCTTTATCTTGATAAAAAATACAACCTGCTTCTATTTTTTCAAGTCCAGCTAGCAAGGAAAGTAATGTACTTTTACCAGCACCACTTTTACCAAAAATTCCGTAAACAACACCCTTAGAAAACTCTAAATTAATATCTTGTAGTACTGGATGAATTTTATCATAGGAAAAAGATAAATTTGTTGTTTTTAAAATTGATTTCATAACTACCTCCTTAATTTCTATTTTGTAAAATGGCATTAGGATTATATTTATTAACAAATAAACATGCAACAACACTACTACCAATAATTAATAAGATACTAATACCAAATAGTTCGATAATAGTAATAGGACTAATATGAACAGTTAGAGAATCAACATAATCTGTAACTGCTAAAGAAGAATTTCGCCCGTCCCTAGCATTAGACTTCATTCCACCTTGTGAAGGTGCACTATTAGAATTTCCTCTAACTTCTTCCGAAGGTTTCTCAAATCCTTCTCCTCCAAAATTATTTTGTGTATTTGTTAGAGAATCCGTATAAGATGTGATTTCATTTTCTAGAATTTTATTAGTTACTGGTTGTGCAAATAGGGTACCAGTAGAAGTACCAATAACTAAAGAGGCAAGAGCAACAAAGAAAATTTCTAATATTAAGAGAGAACTTACTTTAAATTTGCTCATTCCTATTGCTCTTAAGACACCAATTTCATATTTTCTATCACGAATATTTAAAAAATTAATAATAGTTAACACAACAATACCAATAATTAAAATGACTACTAAGAATTGAACAGAAAAACTAACAATATTTTGCACTGGTTCTAAAGATGCAAGTACTTCTTCTTCGTTAGTAGATACCGTATAATAATCACTAAGTCCTTTACTACGAACTTCCTCTTCAAACTCATCCACAAGATCGTTATCTGTTAAATAAAATGATGCACTAAGTCCATTATTTTGAATAAGCTTACTATCGTCATCTTCCATATCCTCTAAAATTTCTTCTACACTATGAACATTAGCATACATTTGATTGGAACTACTTAACACATTCATATTCATAAAACTAGAAGAACTATCATCATCTTCTACTTCAAAGATACCTACAATAATAAAGGTATAAGTTGTATCTTCATCTTCTGGTAAATAAAAACTCACTTCATCTCCAACTTCTAAGTCATTATCTTCAGCAAGGCTTTCAGATATAACAATTTCATCATCATCACTATCACCAGTTACCATCACACCATCGATAATTTTTTTACTTCCTTCTACAAAATCACTAAGATAGCTAAAGTTAGAGTAGGCAGTAATTCTAAAATCTCCAATAGATGCCATTCCTTGTCCACGGCCTGATTCCTTATCCTCAGGAACATCTTCTGGACGATTCTCATCATGTTCCATATCAGGTCTCACATTGTCATCGACTGCCTCTACCGTATCAGAAGAAAGACTAGACTCTAAAGTATAATAGTAATCTTTTACTAAATCACTATCTCCATAATTTTCAATGTCAGCAACCGTTAAACTTTGAAAATCATTTTTGTCATCATCACTAGCATTTCTTAATTCATTCATATTAAGTGAAAAAGATATAGAGAGAGGATTCGTATCTTTATATGTTTGAACCAAGTTAACACCAGCCTGATGAATTGCTAAAGCAATACAAGTACAAAGCGTTATAATCGTAATAATAATACCGATTAAAAAATTTCTTCCTTTATTTCGAAGCATATTACGAAACGCATTCTTTACAATAATCATAAATTTCTCCTTTCCGCAAAAAGTATATGTTCAGATTGTGAAATAAAAGTGAACAAAATATGGGAAATAGGTGAAAAAAACTATAATAAAAGTAAAAATTGTTGTATAGTATAGATGTAGTATAATTATAAAAAGGAGCAATTAGTATGAAATTATATTTATCATCTTATAAATTAAGACAAGAAACAGAAGTATTACAAGACTGGTTAAAAGATCATGATAATAAAATAGGATTAATTATTAATTCTAGAGATGTTTTTCCTGATGGAGAAAGGAAAGAAAATGGTATAAAAAGTGACGCACAAGACTTAGAAAATCTAGGATTTTCTGTTGAAATTGTGGACTTAAAAAAGTATTTTGGCAAAAAAGAAGAATTAGAGAAACTTTTTAATAAACTTCCTGCATTTTTTGCAATTGGAGGTAATTCATTTACCTTAAGACGAGCAATGAAACTTAGTGGCTTTGATGAATTATTACAAGAACATAGAAATGATGATATGTTATATGCTGGTTATAGTGCCGGAATCTGTGTTCTATGTAAAGATTTACAAGCGATTGCTATAATGGATGATCCTGATATTGATCCCTATAATAGTAATATTTCAGCAATCTATGAAGGTGTTGGTTTCATAGAGGAGACAATTATACCTCACTTTGAATCCGATCATAAAGAAACTGAACTAGCAAGTAAAGCAGTAGAATACTGTAAACAAAATAATCTATCATACAAAACACTACATGATGGAGAAGTAATAATAAAAGATATTACAAAGGAAACGAAAAAAGTAAAATAGCAGTAGAAAAATTACTGCTTTTTAAAATTTCTGAAATTGCTATCTAAAAGGAACCTTACAAAATTGTAAGATACTGTAATATTAAAATAGCGACAACTATCATAAGTTACTCTATAATGGAATACAAGAAAGGAGAGAGAGTATGTCTCAAATATTAAAAATTGAAAATATTGAAAAATATTATGGAAACAGATCAAACTTAACCAAAGCAATTGACGGAATTTCTTTTGATGTAGAAGAAGGTGAGTTTGTTGCTATCATGGGAGCAAGTGGATCTGGAAAAACAACCTTGCTAAATTGTATTTCAACCATTGATAGAGTAACTTCAGGACATATTTTTGTAGCAGGAGAGGATATTACTAAATTAAAAGGAAATAAATTAAATAAATATCGAAGTCATGAATTAGGATTTATTTTTCAAGACTTTAACCTCCTAGATACTCTAACTGCCTATGAAAATATTGCTTTAGCTCTATCTATTCAAAATACTAAAGTAGGACAGATTAGCAAGCGTGTAAACGAAGTCGCAAGAAAACTAGATATTCAAGATGTATTACAAAAATATCCCTATGAGATGAGTGGAGGCCAACGTCAAAGAGTAGCATCCGCACGTGCTATCATTACGAATCCTAAACTTGTCTTAGCAGATGAACCAACAGGAGCCTTAGACTCTAAATCCGCAAAAATGTTACTAGAAAGTTTTAATCACTTAAACAAGGAATTCAAAACAACCATATTAATGGTAACTCACGATGCTTTCACCGCAAGTTATGCATCTAGAGTAATCTTTATTAAAGATGGTAAGATATTTAATGAAATTAGAAAAGGCAACCAGCAAAGAAAAGAGTTTTTTGATAAGATTATTGATGTTGTAACACTACTTGGAGGGGATTTAAATGATGCTTTGTAAACTATCCCTAAAAAACATCAAAAAAAGTTTTAAAGACTACACCATCTATTTCTTTACCCTAATTTTAGGTGTTGCGATTTTCTATGTATTTAATGCCATAGATAGTCAAACAGTATTACTAGAAACAAAGCAATCTACTTATGATATTATTAAAATGATGACTCAGACTTTATCTGCAGTTAGCATCTTTGTTTCCTTTATTTTAGGGTTTTTAATTATTTACGCATCCCGTTTTTTAATTAAGAGAAGAAATAAAGAATTTGCAATTTATATGACCTTAGGTATGGGAAAAAGAAAAATATCTACCATTTTATTTATAGAAACGATAGTAATAGGACTTCTTTCTCTTGGAGTAGGTCTAGGTATTGGTGTAATACTATCTCAATTAATGAGTCTATTAGTTGCGAATATGTTTGAAGCAGATATGACGAACTTTGCTTTTACCTTTTCTAAAGCTGCACTAATAAAGACTATCATCTACTTTGGTATTATGTACCTACTAGTAATGGTTTTTAATACAATTCAGGTAAGTCGTTGTAAATTAATTGATTTAATTAATTCATCTAAAAAATCAGAACAAGTAAAAATGAAAAATCCTATTATCTGTGCACTCATCTTTATACTAGCAAGTATCATATTAGGATATTGCTATTACATGGTTAGTGTTCCTGATGGAGCCAGTACTTTAACATTAAAGAAAATGACTGTAATTATAGGATTAGGCGCTCTTTCTACTTTCTTAATATTTTGGTCATTATCTGGACTAATTTTAAAAATTGTTCAGTCTATTCATAAAGTTTATTATAAAGGATTAAATAGTTTTATCTTAAGACAGATTAGTAGTAAGGTAAATACCACGGTATTTTCTATGACCATTATTTGCCTCATGTTATTTGTAACTATCTGTGTATTATCCAGTTCCTTATCTATTAAGAATTCTATGACAGCAAACCTAAAAGAATTAGCACCTGTAGATATTGAACTGATGAAGAAAAGAAATATTCCTAAAGAATTACAAGAAGACTATGGTTATACCGATGGTCAAATTGAATCAAGTTATCAAACAATAAAAGAATCATTAAAAGAGTTAGAAATCGATGAAGATAAATACTTAAAAGATCAAGCAACCATTCATGTTTATACTGACGATGCAGTAACTTATGTAACTACACAAGGAGATAATATTGACTCGATGAAAAAGCGCTATCCTTATTTAGATTACACATCTCCTGAGATTATTGTAAAACTTAGTGAATATAATAAGATTGCTAAAATGTTTGGAAATGATACCTTTACGTTAGAGGAAGATCAGTACATGATTATTGGTGATTATGAAAGTATGACAGCCTTAAGAGATGAAGCCCTAGCATTAAATACACCAGTAACAATCTATGGAAAAACATTAACACCTAAGTATAAGAAAGTAAAAAAAGGTTTTATTGAAATGTCCAGTAATCATATTACTGATGGAGTAATTGTAGTACCCGATAGTGTAGTGACTGTATCCGATGATTCTCCACAAATGGAATATGAGTATATGGTTGCAAATTACAAGGCAAATGATGATAAAACTAGAGAAGAAATAGAAGCCGTATTTACTGATTCAACATATGAAGAGGCCCATCCTGATGTAACACTAGAAGGAACGAGTAAAATTGCAATCTATGATGCTAGTGTAGGCCTTGGTGCCATGATTACATTTATAGGACTATATTTAGGAATTATTTTCTTAATATCATCTGCAGCCATACTGGCATTAAAAGAACTATCAGAAAGTGTAGATAATTATACAAGATATAATATGTTAAGAAAAATAGGAGCAACAGATAAACAATTAAACAGAGCCTTATTTAAACAAATAGCAATATTTTTCCTATTTCCATTAGTGCTTGCTGTAATTCATTCTATCTTTGGTATTCAGTTTTGTATCTTCTTACTAGAAACATTCGGCAAAGAACAAATGTTAGCAAGTGTCTTCATGACGATGATTTTCTTAATCATCATCTACGGAGGTTACTTCTTAATTACTTACTACTGCAGTAAAAGTATTATAAAGGAAAAAAGAGTATGATATTACAAATTAATTGGCAAGAACTAATAAATAGCCCTATAGTTATGATTTCACCACTAATATTTCTAGCTATCTTATTTATCGTACTTGCTGTTGTGAAAGGGAAAAAGGGTTAGGCTACTAATCCTTTTTCTTATCTTATGAATTATTTATTAGCTATTAAAACTGCAGTAGTCATTTTTCCATTGTTAGCACTCATGATTACAGGACCATTTATCTTACACCAGTACCATAAGTTTGCATCGATTGAACCTCTAAAGACAATCATTATTTATGGCTTTATCTTTTATCTACTATGTGCTTATTTCTTAGTTATTCTTCCTCTTCCAAAACTAGAAGATGTCATCAACAATCCAGATTGGATGATACAAACGATTCCTTTTCACTTTATCATAGACTTTCTAAAAGAAACACCCTTGGTGTTATCAGTTCCAAAAACCTATATTCAAACAATCATGCATCCTTCTTTTTATGTAGTATTTTTTAATATTTTATTATTTGTGCCATTTGGTATGTTTTTAAGATATTATAAACACTTTTCAGTAAAAAAAGTACTCAAATACAGTCTATTGTTAAGTGCATTCTTTGAGTTTACTCAGCTTACAAGACTATATGGAATATATCCCAAACCATACCGACTTTGTGATATTGATGACATACTATTAAATACCCTAGGTGGAGTAGTAGGCTATCTTTGGATGTTAGATTTAGAAAAAAGACTTCCTAAAAAAGAAGAATTAGAAATACTTGCCTATAAAAAAGGAGAAAACGTCTCTCCATTAAGAAGAATAACACTATTTTTTCTAGATTTATTTTTATATATCACCTTTACCATACTAGCAAAAGGATTTCATCCAATATTAATTTTTATCATATACTTTACAGTGATTCCCGTCTTCTATCACCATAAAACATTAGGTAGTAGTTTCCTAAATATAAAAATAACGAAAACAAAAAATACACTTCTTTATTATCTTAGACCTTATTTTATTTATTTTTATTATTTATTATTACCATACGGAATATTTTATATGGCAACCATAATAGGTCACTATATTTCTT
>ERZ1643249.3820-NODE-3820-length-13024-cov-5.653944_pt1 | contig 13024 bp, 11 predicted proteins | sample MGYA00579263_ERZ1643249 | MGnify/ENA primary metagenome ERZ1643249 (study PRJEB29033, sample SAMEA4952264) | chicken gut metagenome | biome: Broiler Chicken; feature: Gastrointestinal Tract; material: Caecum | place: Ireland | collected 2018 | study: Broiler...
AAAATGGTCCTAGAATGGTTATGACTCCATGGTACTCTGATCCTATTCCTTTTGTTGAGGCGGCAGAAATTGGAACAGAGAAAGTTATAAAAGAGCATTCTACTATTGGTATTGTTATGACTACTGATGGTTCAATTGGGGAAATTCCTAGAAATGAGTATGTAGCTGCTGAAGAACAGGTTGTTAATGAACTTAAAAATATTGGTAAACCTTTTATTGTTATTTTAAATTCTGTGCATCCTATGCTTCCTGATACTGAAAAACTTGCTAATAGTTTGAAAGAAAGTTATGGAGTGCCAGTTATACCTATTAGTGTTGAAAATATGCAAGAGAGAGAAATGTATGATATTTTAAAAGAGGCATTATATGAATTTCCAATTGAAGGAGTTAAAGTTAATATGCCTGAGTGGATTGCTATTCTTAATCATGATCATAGTTTAAAAATGGAATATATTAATAGGATAAGGGAAAGTGTTATTGAAATTAATAAACTTCGTGATATAGATAATATTACAAATGGTTTTAAAGATTGTGAATTTATAGAGAAATCTTATATTTCTAATGTTGATACTTCTTTAGGTGAGGTAACAATACAACTTGATGCTCCTAGTGGGTTATATAGTAAGGTTTTGAATGATATTATAGGTTCTGATATTTCTTCTAAGGCAAGTTTAATGAAAATGTTTCAAGAATTAACCGTTGCTAAAAAAGAATATGATCAAGTTAAAGGCGCTTTAAAGATGGTTAAACAGACTGGATATGGTATTGCAGCACCTACTCTTGCTGATATGAAATTAGAAACTCCTGAAATCATTAAACAAGGTTCTAGATATGGTGTTAAACTTAAAGCGAAAGCACCATCTATACATATGATAAAAGTAGATGTTGAATCAACTTTTGAACCTATTATTGGTAGTGAACTTCAAAGTAAAGAACTTATTAATTATTTAACTAAAGATACTAATAGTGATAATATTTGGAAAAGTGAAATCTTTGGTAGAAGTTTAGATGTTATTGTCCAAGAGGGAATACAAGCAAAACTTTCTATGATGCCTGATACAATTAGATATAAATTAGGGCAAACTCTTACAAAAGTTATAAATAAAGGTTCTAATAATATGATTGCTATTGTTATTTAAAGTTTTATATAAAAAAATAAGCATGATAGTGTTTATTTTTTTTGCTTTTCTAACATACAAAAACCAACTGGTCCTGATAAAACCAATTGGCTCGAGTTTAGAAAAAAATTGAATAGTTTTCTTAATAATCTGTATTATCTATTAACAAAAATGCTAATAAATAATACAATTATTAATAACTTTGAATAAACATTATCAGTGCTTATCTCAATTTCTTATCTTTTAAGTTTTCTTTCTTAAAAACAATTGTTTTACTTAGTGGAGATAAGAATTATGATTTCCATAACTTTTTCTACCTACTGAAAGTAATGTAAATAGTTTTTTAATCATATACAACTATAAAATATTAAATAATATTCTACAATTATATATACAAAGGGTAAAATGTTTTACCAAAAACTATTTACTCTTTCTATCTAAGTGTCTTTATTATATCAGCTATCTAGATGTCTGTCAATACTTTTTGGAGATTTTTTTTATTTTTTTTATTTATCAGAAAACTTATAGTTAAAATTTTGAATAAATAGCATAATTTAAGTTAAATGTATTGATTTTAATTATTTTTCGTGGTATCTTTATGGTGTAAGCATAGAAATAAATACACGATGCTTATTTACATAGATTATGGAGGTATAAAAAATGACAAAAGCTGAATTAATTGAATTTATTGCTGAGAATGCTGATTTAACAAAAGCTGATGCTGGTAGAGCTTTAGAAGCTATGTTAGAAGGAATTGTTGAAGGATTAAAAACTAAAAAGAAAGTTACTTTAGTTGGATTTGGAACATTTTCTGCTAGAGACAGAAATGCACGTCCTGGACGTAATCCTCAAACTGGGGAAACAGTTCAAATTTCTGCTAGAGTTGCAGCTGTATTCAAGGCTGGTAATAAATTAAAAGATGCTTTAAATTAATAAAAAAACTTGGGTTGAAAAATCCAAGCTTTTTTTATTTTATTTCTCTATATATAGATGTGATTTTGCCTAATATCATATTATTTGAAATTATATTTACATTTATAGTAGGATATTTAGGATTTAATGCTTGAAGAATTATTCCTTTTGGATAACGGTATAATCTTCTTACAGATAGTGTATTATTTTTTACTGCTATGATAATGTCATCACCATTTTGATAATCATCTTGTTTTTTAAAATATATTTTATCGTTTTTTAAATATACTGGTGACATAGAATCATCTATTATTTTAATACATAATTCACTTCTATTTGTTTGTGCTTCATAATAAGCATTTTTGTATGTATTAATTAATTTTTCAGCCTCTGGTGTTAGATCTTTATCTTTTCTAAGACTACTTACATATTCTTTTATTATTTTCTTTTCTATTATTTTTTGCTCTTCTTCGGTTATAGGAGCATTTTTAAAAACATCATTATCTATGTTAAAAATTCTACATATTTCAAATAAAATATCATAAGGAATATTTAGTTTTCCTGTCTCATATTTATGTAATGTCTGTCGGTTTTTTTGATAATTAATTGCTTTAGCTAAATCTTCTAATGAATAATTATATTTTTCTCTTGATTCTTTAATTATTTTACTGACTAATGGTTTTAATTCATCACTTATTAATCCTTGTTTTCTTGTTCTCATTTTTTCACTTCCTTATTTAGTTTCAATTTTATTTGCTATATATATTGGAATAGTTCCAATTATCGCTACTATTAAACTTATTAAATATCTTATAATTATTAATTTTATAATATCAATTGGTTCTTCAATTAAAGCGTAGGCTAATACAGGAAATAAAATAGCAGTTATGAAATTTATTATAATACTAGAAAATAAATTACTAATCCATATTTTATTTTTTATTCTCTTTAAATAATAATAAAGTTTATAATTAAATATTAGGGCATAAAGCATGGTAACAATATTTGCAAAATATATTCTTTCGCTTCCATCAAATATGTTATTATAAGAAATATTAGTAAAAAGATTAATATTGCTTGAATCTAATAATTTTGCTGAGTATAGAAAGAAATAACTAATGATAGAAGAAGCTATTATGGCTAAGATAAATTTTTTTACTTCTTCTGGTCCTTTTTTTTGAATTATTATATTTGAAGCAATAAAGACTGTTACAAAAGGAATTATTCCTAAATTTATGTCAAAGTTTTGTAGGGGTATTGTTTTTAGAGACATAATATTTGAGATGATAAATAATGCTATGGAATAAGCATAAAGTCCTACTATTTTAGAATGTTTATATATTATTATTAAGGTTACTAAACAAATAGCTAGTTCTATATATAATAAGTTTATATTACTCATTTTTTCACCTTCTTATTTGTTATTTTTAATAAAAATATAGAGTAAATTACTGTTATAATTAATCTTATCATATATGTTGATAGAGCTATTTTTATGATAGTTTGATTATCTAGAATATTGTAATAAGAAATTAAGACATAGACGATTGATTCTATTAATCCTACTGCTAAATATGTTGTTACAGTACTTATAAAAAAGTTATCATATATATTTTTTATTTTTTCATAAATTAAGATTAATATTTTATGAGAAATGAATAATGATATAGGAAATGCTATTAATACTCTATAATTATCTATAAATACATTAGTCATATTTATTCCTATGGTATCTGTTAATGATTGGGTATAACTTGCCATAAGATATAGCATAACGCCACTGAATATATTTATTATGAGGCTTAAATTTGTGATGCTTTTTACTTCTTTTTTAGGAATTTTTTCTAATAATAAATATAGAGATGTAAACATATTAACATATACTATAGCATTACAATTAAAAGTAAAAGTAGATAAAGTTGCAAACTTAAATGATAAAATATATGATAATATACATGATACTATAAATAGTACTATAAGTCCTATTTTATCTAGATATTTGTTTGTTATATATATAGTAATTAAAGAAATTACTAATATACAAATAAGTAATATTTCATTCATATTATCCACCTTCTTATTCGTTAAATATTATAACATACTTTTTTAAGATACAAAATAGTTGTTGATTAATTTTTTAAGATATATTTTTTATTTATTTAATTAAATAGATAATTTATTAAAATTTTTGTAAAAAAAAACAAATTTAATAGTTGGAGTTTATTACTTATATTATTAAATTTGTTCTTATTTTTCATTTTCTTTTTTTTGAAGAAGCATGTCATAAAAGGCTTCTATTCTTGTTTCTATTCCTACTTCGTTATCTTGAGAATCAAAGCTAAAGTAGATGATTGGGATGTTATATTCATTACTTATTTTTTCTAATATTGGCATAGCATTTATTTCAGGGGTACAACCAAAACTTTTTATATGAACGATTCCATCATATTTTTTTTCTGCTAATATTTGAGATAAAACTATACTTTCGGTTGCATCTGCTCCTAAATGATATTTTAAATATTTTTTCCCTTTTCTTAATAACTTTTTCAAGCGATATTTTTTTTGGAATAATAAGTATGTTAAAGTAGTAAATCTATGTACTTCTATGCCATATTGTGCTAGTTTTTTTTCAATATTATTACTACAATATGGTTCCATTAATGAATATAGTTCACCAACTAAACCTATTTTTATACATGATGGTGGTTTATTTATTTTTATATTTTTATATATTTTTTTATATTTAAAATATAATTTTAGTTGTTTAAATACAGATATTTTGGTTGTTTTGAGTTCAGAGAGAAAGTTATTTTCCGTTTCTTGAAATATATTTTTTTCTTGTTCGAATCCTTGATTTTCTCTTGGATATTTGGATAGCTTATCCATTATTATTATCATTATAGCTGTATTTATTAAATAGTAAGCATATTTAATTATATTTAATTTTGGATTGCAGCTTTTGGCATATTTATAGATTTTTTTTAGTGATACATGATTATTTTCTATAAAGTTTATAAATTCATAGTCATATCCTAAATCTTTTAGAATTTGTTCTTGTAATTCAGCATAGTATCCATATCTACAGCCTCCTCCAGCTTGAAATATTACGTTAGCACCTAAATTTAATGATTCTATGAAGTTTCCTAGATTGTATTTAAAGGGAACGCATACATAGTCAGGGGAGTGTACTGATCCTATTTCTATTGTTTTTTTTGTTATTTTTGGAGGAACTATTACTTGTTGTTTAGTTATGTTTTTTATTAGATAGCTAATGGGGATATAATAATTACCCATATGAGGAAAAGTTATTTTTTTAACAGACATTATTACACTCTCCTTTAATTATATCAACAAAACTTTCTAGTCTTGTTTCAATACCAGTTTCACTGGTTAATTCATCTATTATAAGATTTAGAGTAGGTATATCTGTTATTTTTCTTATTAATAATTCATTAACTAAAGAGTCAGGTCCACATGGAAAAGAAGTTATAAAAATAATTCCATCTATATGATTTTTATAATACTCTATAGAGCCTATTATTTCTTTAGAATAAGTCCAATATAGAGTAGGAGATAAGTTTTTAGCATATTTTTTGGAAGTTTTTTTATCTATATTATCTGAATACAGTATTTCTATATCAAATTTTTCTAATATTTTTATAATTGGGTCACCTATATAATTGTCATATGTATTATAAGGGTGAGATACTAATAATATTTTTTTCTTTTTACTTTTTAATTTTAGTTGTTGTTTCTTTATTTTGGATTTTTCATATTGTTTTTCCTTATTTTTTGCCTTTATATAACTTATTATTACTTTTATGGGATTATGGTTTAATTTTATACCAAGCTTAATTAAAGATATAAATTCTGGTGAATGTTTTGTTGTTTCTAGGTTATATTCTAATATATTTATGTCTGGAAATAAATTTTTTGCAATATCATATGTTGCATTGAATTTTACACAAACTTTTTCTCCTTTACCATAGTCACAGACTCTAGGTATTAAAATATAATCACATTTATTTTTTAAGCTATAGACATGTCCTAAAAATATTTTTGAAGATAGGCAGGCTTCATCTATTGAAAATGTTTTGCCTATTTCTATTGTTTCTTTGGTTGTTATATCGCTTGCTATTATTTTATATCCTAGCGTATTAAAAAAATTCTCCCATAATATTTTATAGCGATAGTAGAGAAATGCTCTGGGTATTCCTATTGTTTTATTTTTCATATGCTCTCCTTTTCAAATTAAATATATGAAAAAAAGAAGAGCTTTATTCTTCTATTTCGTCATCATTAATAATTGTTAAATCTGCTAACTCGTCATCACTATCATCATCAATAAAAGATTCTGTATCATCTATACTATCTAAATCATCTGGTTCTTCATCTGTTTCTCCTATTAAGTCATCATCTTTATCATCTTCTATGTCATCAGTATTGTTTTCTTCGTCTATATCTTCTAGAACTACTTTTACTTTATGATTTGATTTTAAATCCCAAGTTCCATCTTCTAATAAAATAAATTCCTTTGATGTTGTTAATGATTGAAAAAAGTCAGCAATTAAATTTACATAATCATTTTCATCTAATTCTAATAATGAACACACTTCTTTAAATAAATCAGCTGTATTCATAGTCTTTTTTGTCTCTTCTAAATACATTTTTGCTATTTCTGTATAAGGTAATAGCTCTAATTCACTTTTTGGTATTTTATTTAATTTCATAATATCCTCCTACATTTCCTCTCTTGGTATTATACCAATTAGATCTAAAGAATTATTAATTACTATTTTAATAGCTAATAATAAGTTTAATCTTTCACTGGTATATATTTCATTTTCATTTGTTATATTTTCTTTCTCATAGAAAGAATTAAATAATTTGGTTAATTCATAAACATAAGTTGTAATTAAATAAGGTTCTTCTTTTTTACATGCTGTTATTACTATATCTTCAAATTGACATAATTTATTCAAAATAGTATATGTTATATCACTGTTTAGAGTAGTAAATTTGTCTATTTTTGTTATATTGTTTTTATATTTTCTTAGTATATGACAAATTTTAGCGTTTGTTGATTCAATATAATATACTTTACTATTATTAGATTCTTTTGAATACTCATTTATATCTACTTCAATAATTTCATCAACTTTCTTGGATGCAAAGAGATATCTTGTAGCATTTATTCCTATGGTATTTATTAATTCAACTAGTGATATATCTAACTTATTACTGTTAATTAATTTTACCATTTGTAGAGTTTTTATGTCTAAAATATTAGATTTTTTTTCTAGAATACATAAAGATGCATTAAGACTATTAATTAATGATTGTTTTTCTGGTGGCAATATATCTATTATCTTGTCATATCCTTTGTTTATTCTTGTTATATGATATGTAATATCAGATATTAAATTAGTGTATTCGCCATCTTTGGTTATTAGGAGGCGATCTTCTGAATCACCGAATGATGTTGTTTTAAGCCATAATGAATCTTCACTAATATAACAATAATTAGTATATCTTAATTTGGTTAATACTTCATCAACCAAACATTTATCATATAGTGATTGTTTAGTAGTGAATATATTAAAATTCACTCTAAATTTATCTAAATCTTTTTTTATATTAAAGTTATCATTGGAAATTAGTTTATCTCTTTGATAATAGTCATATGTTGCTTCTTTTTGAGATAAATTATCTTTATTATCATTGTCTATATAATATTCTTTTGTTACATCATATCCACAAAATGCCATTATTCTGTAAAGGTTATCTCCATATGAAGCTTCTCTTCCTTGATTTAGATCTAATATTTTATTAGTATTAATGCTAGTAAAATCAATATTAACTTTTTGATTATGACCAATATTGTTTCTGCCATAATGATTTTTTTTCTCTAATATAGTATTAATATTTGTTAGTAAATATTCTTTTTTTAGATAAAAAGTTATAAAGCCTTGATCTAATATTTCTGTTTTTTCTATTAAATTATTAAGATTTTTAATAATTAATTTAGCGATATCTAATGGTGTTTTTTTTAGTTTTTTTGTTAATAATATAGGTATATCAGTATAGTAGTCTCCATATTGGTTATTTTTTGGTATTTCTATTTTTATTTGTTCTATATCTATTTCACATATATCTTTTAAACTATTTTTTATAATTTCTTTTAGAGTATTTTTTATACTCATTGTCATTCACTCCTAACTATACAGTACTCATATTTATTGTTAGAGTCATTTACTAAATAAATTATCTTAATTTCTTTGTCAGTTACTTTTATATATAGTGTAGTTATATCTAGCTCTATAGTGTGATTAAACTCTTTGATATTATATGTTGAAGAAATAGTTTTGTCTTTTTCGAAATATATAGTATTAATTATTTCATTATTTTCTCTTACTAAAATTAATTTAGTTGGGGAAATTATTTTTAATATGTATTTTTCATTATTTTGGATATATGATATTTTGTTGTTATTTTTTATAGCTGCTGTAAAAATGTTATTAATATTATTTTCTGTTAGATTTTTTAAATATCCTTTTATTTGTAATTTCGTAAAAATTCCTCCTAACTAATTAATTCAGTAGACATTATATCATAAGTTTATGAAAAATAAAACTTATATTTATACTTTTTTTACTAATAATATAAATAAGAGTTAAAAATGCTTATTTTACTTAGGAGGAGAGATTGATTTATGAAATGGTTAAAAAGGATAGGGAAGATATTGGGAGTTGTTTTTTTATTATTTTTAATATTTAATATAATTTTTTATACTTATTGTTTTATTACTCCTAAAATTTCTATTAATGAAGAACAAGCCTATTATTTATATGATAATGAAAATAAGCTTATTTTTGATGAAAATGAGGATTGGATAAAATTAGAGAATATTAGTCCATATTTAGTTAATGCTACTGTTTCTACTGAAGATAAATTTTTTTATAGACACTTGGGGTTTGATTATTTAAGAATATTAAAAGCTGCTTTAAATAATGTTAAAAGTATGTCATTATCTGAAGGAGCTTCTACTATTACACAACAGTATGCTAGGAATTTATTTTTAAGTTATGATAAAAATTGGGGAAGAAAAATTGATGAAGCTATATTAGCGGCTGAGTTGGAAACACATTATAGTAAAGATGAAATTTTAGAAGGTTATTTAAATACTATTAATTATGGCGGAGTTTATGGGATAGAAAATGCTAGTTGGTATTATTTTGGTCATAGTGCTAGTAGTTTAAATTTAGCTGAAGCTTCGATGCTTGCTGGTATTCCTCAATCTCCTTCTAATTACTCTCCACTTATTAATGAAAGATTGGCTAAAAAAAGACAAAAAACAGTTCTAAATGCTATGTATAAGAATGGAATTATTGACTATGATGAACTTAGTTCTGCATATAATGAAGAATTAGAGTATTTAGGTAAAATGAAACAAAGTAAATTAGAAAATGTTTTATATTTTAGAGATGCTGTATTGGATGAATTAAATAGTATTGAAACAATTCCTAAGTCATTAATCGATACTGGTGGTCTTAAGATATATACAACATTAGATTCAGAAGCTCAAGAAGATTTGGAAAGCGCTGTTAAAAACAATATGAATAAAGATAGTAAAATGCAGGTTGCTGGTATGATGATGAATCCAGATACTGGTGGGGTTATGGCTATGATAGGTGGTATTGATTATTCAAATAGTCAATTTAATAGAGCTATAAAATCTAGAAGACAAGTTGGTTCAATTATGAAACCAATACTTTATTATGAGGCTTTAGAAAATGGCTTTACTTCAGCATCTACTTTTACTAGCGAGAAAACTACTTTTAATTTTTCTAATAATCAGACATATATGCCTAGTAATTATAATGATGTTTATGCTGAAGGACCTATTACAATGGGAGCTGCTATTTCTTATTCAGATAATATATATGCTGTTAAGACTAATCTGTTTATGGGAGAAAATAATTTAGTTAATATAAGTAAAAGATTAGGGATTAGTAGTAAATTAGATGCTGTTCCTTCTCTTGCGCTTGGTACTAGTGAAATTAGCATGATAGAGATGGTTACTGCTTATAGTATAATTGCTAATAGTGGAAATAAGATTGAAAGTCATTTTATTGATAAAGTTGAGGATAAGGATGGAAATATTTTGTATCAATATAAAAATGATGATGAAAATATTTTAGATGAAAAGTTGACTTATATTATTAGTGAGATGTTGACTTATACTTATGATAAGAGTCTTATTGACTATAATTATCCTACTTTAATTAGTTTACTTCCTAAAATTACAAATAAATATGCTATTAAAAGTGGTACTACTGATACTGATATGTGGATTATTGGATATAATAAAAATGCTGTTCTTTCTATCTGGAATGGATATGATGATAATAAAGTTATTGGAAGTGGAGAAGGGGGATATCATAAAGATATTTGGATTGATACTATGGAAACATATTTAAAAGATAAAGATAATACTTGGTATAAAATGCCTGATGATGTTGTTGGAGTGATGGTTAATCCTATTAATGGGCAGCTTGCTAAAGAAGGTGATAAATTATCAAAGATATTTTACTTTTTAAAAGGAACTGAACCAACTTTTAATAATACTGATTTGGAAAGTGTTTTTAAAGAGAATAATAAGAAAAAAGAGGCAACTTAAAAGAAGTAGATTATTTTTCTACTTCTATTGTTATTTTATATGTATTTTGATTATCATCTTCTGTTATTTCTAACTTATAGCCCAATGATTCTATATTTATTGCTAAATCTTTTATCATATTAACTATAGGAATTACATTTTTTTGTTCTACTTCTTGCTCTTGAATTGGTTGATTATCTTGAATATTTTGAGAATCTAAATTGTTTGGATATTCAACAGGTTCATTTAAATCGGGCATACTATTAACATTTAGATCTGGCATAGATATAGGCTCATTTATATTGGGTTGCTCAATTGGAGGAACGTTATAGTTTGACATTTGATCAATATTTGATTGAATATTATTTGTTGGATTCATTTGCATTGAATTTTGCATATTTACTGATTGATTTTGTTCTTGAATTGGCTGATTAGAAAAGTCTTGATTTAAATTTGATGGCATGTCCATATTTAAACTTGGTTGTATATCTATAGGCTGTTGGTTATTCATTGTAGAATTTAAATTCATATTATTATTTATTGATTGATTTAATTGTGAATTTAGATTTTGAGGTGGTGATGGCATCATATTTGGACTATTAAGATCAGATAATGCTATGTTGTTTTGGTTATTGTTTATATTTTGTTGTGGTATTTCATTAGATATAGAATTATTATTAGGATTTTCTGGCATCTTAGGTATATTTAGCTGTTGGTCTTGAGGCGGATTTAAATTAGATATGTTTACATTTGATGCTGGTGTAGGATCGTGTGATGTATCTGTTAGATCAATAAATGATGAACTATTTGAATTTACAATATTTGATGATTGACTCATATTATTTGGAATATTTATATTTCCAATTCCTGTATTTAAATTCATATTTGTTGGCTCGTCCTCTAATGATGGGAAGAATCTTCTTCCAAATGTTGGCTCCGTTGATGATGATGGTTGTTGACTTACTCCTTGATTATTATTATTATTATTTATTGGTTCATTATTGATAAATTGATTATTATTCATATTGAATTCATCCCTTTCTTTTTCTTTTTTATCTAAATCGGCTAAGTTAATAATGTCATTATTAATAAAATTTGGTTGAGAATTGGTTGATACTTTATTTTGATTACTAAATAATTTGGGTGGTTCTTTTTTATCCTCCCTTTTTAATAAATTTAATTTTGAAGTAATTCTATCTAAAGGAACTCCTAGAGTCATACTTAATTTTTCTGCATTGATATTTGGATATTCTAAGGCTTTTTCGTACAAATATCCTTCTTCTCTACCAGTTAATTCTTTTCTTTGAATATTATCAGATATTATTAGATTTATAGCTTTTGCATCATCTATATCTAGAATAATAACTGGTACTTTTTCTATTCTTAATATTCTTGCAGCATTATATCTTCTATTTCCCAGAATTATTTCATATTGAATTCCTTTAGGTCTTACTATTAAGGGTATAATTATGCCATGATTTTTTATAGAATTAGTAAGATTTTCTAGACTAGACTTAGTTTCTTCTATATGTGGTTGAAACTCTCCTGGGATAAGTTCATTTAAGTTTATATACTTAATAGAATTATCCATAGTATCCCTCTCAATTCTCTTTATTCTATATATAGAATACACTAAAATTTTGTTTTTTTCAATAAAAAAATAAAAATTTGTAATTGTTTACAAACTTTTTTTAATATATTATTTAAATAATATTACTATTTTTTTATTTTATTTCTTTCTTTTTTATTTCTGTGTATTTTCTTGGATATTTTATATTCGTTTTAGCAATTTTTTGATATTTTATAAGTGTTCTTATACTATTTTCTTTAGGAAGTTCAAAAGATAGTCTTTTTACTTCTTTGATATCTAATTTTTTTTCATAAATATCAATTCCTACTATTTCTTTTGAGATATCTCCTTTCATTGCTATATAATAGCCGTTTACTTTTACTAGGGGTATAGAATATTCTAACAAATGCTTTAATGGAGCTACAGCACGTGATGTTACTATATCATATTTTTCTCTTGTAGTTTTACTATATATTTCTGCTCGTTCATTTATTACATCTATATTATTTAAATTAAGTTTAGATATTATTAGTTTTAAAAATTTACATTTTTTTTCTGTTGAATCTAGTAAAGTTACCTTTAAGTCTGGAAATATTATTTTTAAAACTATACCTGGAAATCCTGCTCCTGTTCCTATGTCACATATGTGTTGATTGGATAAAGTTATTATTTTGGTTAGGGTTAGAGAATCATAAAAATGTTTTAGATAAACATCTTCTTTATTTGTTATGGCAGTAAGATTATATTTTTTATTTTCTTCTATTA
>ERZ1643249.3821-NODE-3821-length-13013-cov-4.706436_pt1 | contig 13013 bp, 10 predicted proteins | sample MGYA00579263_ERZ1643249 | MGnify/ENA primary metagenome ERZ1643249 (study PRJEB29033, sample SAMEA4952264) | chicken gut metagenome | biome: Broiler Chicken; feature: Gastrointestinal Tract; material: Caecum | place: Ireland | collected 2018 | study: Broiler...
GTCAGAGCTGCCATTCCGGCTCCGCTCTGTCAGATCCAGCCATGCTTCCGCCTTAAACGGAATCAGATGGGCGGCATCCAGAACTGGTATATCATTCAGCACAATTTTTCCCTCCCGGAGAAACTGATAATAATCCGCATCCATCAGAATGGCCGACAGACTGGAAATCTCGTCATCTAATGGAAGCGGCGTCAACACAGCGTCCTCCGGCAGTTCGATGGCATCGACGCGGCCAGAAAACAGTTCGATCATATAAGGATATTCACGACTGGAAGGCTTTGAAAAGCGATAAAACTGCGGCTCTCCTGTGCTTTTATTCCTATGTTCATAACCAGCCGCCTTCACATACTCCCAAAACCTTCGTCCAAATTCCGGTGTCAGACTTTCCACAATCAGGACCATATCAATATCCCGTGTTGCCCGAAAATCCAGACCGTCCTCACTCATCAGGAGATCACATGCAGTGCCGCCAATAATGGTGTATTGGTCGGTATACTCTGCAAACCATTTCCGAAAACTTTCTACTCCACTGACCATGTGCTTACCATATCCTTTCTGTTAATTCCTCCAGACATTGCTGGGTTCGTTCATCTTCATCTTCAGCCAGACTCAGCGCCAGTGATAATACATCAACCATTTTCGTCTGGCTGATCATGCGCGGGTCATATTTCCATACCTGTAAGGCACATTGCTTATTGGTATCCAGAAGCGTTCCTGTATAAGAACCCTTTTCCAGCGAGAGCCTTACTGTACCCCATGTTTGAATGGCTGGGGGATTCAGCATACTCATTTCCGAAAGTGCAAAAAGGCCTGCCGGAAACATTTCCGGATGAACATCCGCTTTGTCGATATATACGGTCTTGCGGACCGGCTGAATCAGATACGGACGCATTTTTTGATACAGTTCTTTGGGGCTATACTCTGTGATCAACATTTTCTGCGCCCCGCTGCCCATTCCTATCTTTTTTATAAGATCGGTTTTACACAGTTGATCAGCCGCCCGCGTTATTGTCATTGCCGACACTTGAAACCGTTTGGCAAGAGGGGCCAGAGGCATCGGATGACAGCCATCGAGAATCATTGCAAAAAGCAGCTGCTGAGCCGATGGCCGTAATTTATCCGGCCCTATACCGGTTGTCTCAGCATCACATTTTTCTGTAAGCATCGTTCCCAAAAACGGCAGATAGATCTGCTTGCCGGGATAACAAATGATATCCGCGCCTCAATCAACGTCTTTCGACGCCGACTGGTAAGCACAGGCATTTCCAGTACCATGGGACACTCACACAACTCGCCAATACGCCGGAAATGTTTTTTAATCGCGTTTACGGTGTCCAGTTCTTCCTGTGGATGCAAAAAAAGACAGACAGTGTCCCCAAGAGTTACCTGTTCATATTTATATTTTTCAATGAGAAAAAATGGAAGCCAGTCCTGTTGCTTCCATTCTGCCCGGATTACCGGAAGGCCCAGAATTTCTGTAATATACTCCATCCAATCACCACCGCTTTAACCTTTTTGTGTCATTATAACATTCAAAAGGTTAAATGTCAATTTTAAAGTTAAATCAAATCATCTTCAAAAATCACTGGGTGGCTGCGCCGAACTGTATAAGCTCCGGCGTTTGCGCTTTGACGGAGGATCAGGAATCTCTTTCTCCTCCATTGGCGGCGGTACAAATTCCATCTCCGGTTCCGGTATGATCACCGGTTCCGGATGATAATCCATAATACTGGTCCGTATGATTTCCTTCGCCATGGGCAGACGAGTGTAATCCAGCTTATTCAGTTTTAAAATATTATGGCCACGGATAATGACCAGCATCTCCTCGTTCGGAAGACGCAGCACCTCATCCGGCGTCAACAGCCGGCGCTTGCCCTGCCCCTGAGTCTGTCGGTACTGAGGGATCACCTGCGCCACAGCTATGGTTTTCTGTACCGTCATGGTGGAGTTGATCTCTATACTCATATCCCCGCTCCGGGCAGAAAAATATTCCGCGCTTACATCATCGGTACATCCAAGCATCAGCTGAATATCACAGTTGCCGATGATCTCGGACCACAGGTTATTGGGATACCGGTTCTGAAGCTGTCCCAAACTCTGCACCGCAAGCATAACATAAATGGCCCGGCTCCGGATAACTGAAAGCGTCCGGGTAAAATCCGAGCCATCGGCGGCGCCGCCCAGCTTTCCGATGTTATTAAACTCATCGAGGATGAGATTTACCGGCACTGCGCAGCGCATCTGCGGCGTACTGTCCGCATACCGAACCAGTTTGATGAACAGGAAAGAAAAAAATAACGATGACAAAAATGCCATCGTTGCATCCTGATCACTTAAGACCACAAAATAAGCGCATTTTCTCCGGCCCGGTGCCGTCAGCTCAATGTCACTCCGGCCCAAGATCCGGCAGACTGTTTCATTTTGCAGGACCTGCAGCCGGGTTCCCAGACCCAGCACGATTCCGGAACGGACCGTATCGCTGGCCTGGGCAAACAGATTAAACGGAGCCCTTGCCGGATGATCCAGCGGCAGCTTTTCAAAAATAGCTGTCAGCTGGCGCTCACTGTTTTGAACCAGTAGCTGATAAACCGCCGGAAGATTCTTACTCTCCGGACTGCGGGTGCGATCCAGCGCCACATACAACACCAGGGCTTTCAGGAGGTTGCCTTCGCCATTATCCCAGAAGTGATCGCCTTTCCCCTCACTGGTATTGCCAATGATCACGTTGGTCAGCACCTGTGCAAGGAGCGTATCGCCATTGAGATCAGACATACAGTTCCATGAGTCTCCATGCTCCGGGTTGACCAGATTAAACACCCGGACCTCATACCCATTCTTCCGAAACAGCTCCGCCGTATCGGAATATAACTCGCCCTTGCTGTCTGTGATGATCGCGGACTCGCCGCGTTTGATAATGTTAAACAGGGCCGGCCGGATAACACCACGGGATTTCATGGTTCCAGATGCACCAAACACAGCAATGTGCCGGTTCAGTCTGGTGTTAACAGGCAAACAGATGGCACTGCCGGATTTCTCTCCAAGGATAATTCCGTCCGCTTTTTCAATCGGCCGGATCTCCAGTACTTCCTTCAGCTCTTTTTCGCCCATCCATGATGCCGTTCCGTAAGTACCATCCTTACTGATGGAGAACCCTCGCGGGTCATTGTTCTTACTCCCAAACCGGTCATGCAGCTTTACATAGGCAAAGATCAGACCGCCTGCCAGAAGCAGGATGCCGATGCTTTTCAGGCCGGAAAGCCGAAATGCCTCCCGATAGCAGGCGAACGGGCTCCAGTTGATCGGAGCTATTGCGGTCTGACCCGCCATACCGCCCTGTTCCAGCCAGATCTGATAATGATCCAATAACTGCCCAAGGACACCGCCCAGATAAAGCAGCGCTGCCAACCCCAGTATGGAGCCAATGACGATGCCGGCGGTCCTCGTTTTCTCATTCATCCAATCCTCCTTCCAAACCCAATTCTTTTTCCACTAAAGACATTTCCAATGTCTTAATACTGACTTGTGTATCCAAATACTCACGAAGCAGCTGCGCCTGATGCGGAAAGCACAGGACTTCATATCTTCCCGGCCGCATATACATCGCTTCGCGGAAACGAAGCAGCCGGGCCAGATCCCCATCCAAATGAGACAGGATGAAAGCTCCGTCCACACAGGCATCACATTCCATAGAGCCGGTCCCATACGTCCGGGTATCCGGATCAAATAGTAAGTCCAGAATCCGCTCCTTCCAGTCCGGCAGCAACAATAACCGAAGCTGACGGGCTCCGGTATGATTCAGCGGTATAAAATAAACATGATGGTAAATTCCATCAAACCGAAATTCCGGCCGGCGGCTCTTTTCGCTTTCCTGTAATGTGGCCAGAGCGATTTCTCCAGACTCACCCAGCAAAACTGCCGAATCCACCTTGGTGACACCGGCGTTCATGCGAGCCACCTCCATCAGACTGTGAAGCGCTTTAAACTCTCCCAGTCCGTTCCACCGCATTGCTGCGCTTCGCGTGTTGTAAACGGCATAACAGCCACCGGGCGAAAAAATGGCTCCGGTAATGCGTGTGAACATCGTCTTGTTCTGCTCCGATGACCGGATCTTTTTCATGTCCCGCGCCAGATAGAAAGCAGGCATGTCCGGTACCTTTTGGCAAATACGGTCCATTTGAAGTGTGGGAAGCCGGTATGGAACAACCTCCAGTCCTGCCCGCGCACACAGAGCAACTACTTCCGCCACCCGGTGGTTGCGGTCTCTATGCGCAGCGTCTCCCGGAAAGTGATGACCCCAGAACGCATCCATATAGTACCGGTACGCTTCCGGATGAACCCAATCCAACAGAGGAAGCGCCCCTTTATAAAATCGGATGGATTTAGAACGACCGCTCCCACTGAGCTGGAGCATCCGTGTTTTCAACTGCACATCCTTCTCCGGATGCCGAATCAGCTGAGATACACTAAGGCGCCGTACCAAATCCCGAAAGCTCCGTTCACTTCCCAGCAAATGCAGGGATCGCAGCGGTCACAGAAAGCATTTCTGCCAGCCTTCCCGCCTGACTGCCGGGGCGAAGGGTCAGCATTGTTACTCACCCTCCCATGGAAGAACTTTCCGACATCAGGACTGCTCTCTTTGTCGGAATCCCCGTTTTTCTGCTGCCAAAACCGCCTTGTGGATGCGGTGTTTTCCCTGTTTTCGTGGATACGTCAAATTCAATGGTCCAAAAATGAGGAAATTGACGTATCTTTTGAGGGCCTTTATGGGCGGTTTCCATACAGCGTCACCCCCTCATCCGGCATCGACTTTTCCCTTTCCAGCCATGCCGGAAAGTCTGTGTCCGGTACAACATAAACTTCTGTGCGCTCTGCTTCCGCGCAGGCGCTGCAATAGTAATGCCGGCATAAAGAAGGTGCGTCATCCGTCATTACATAAAGAGCCACAATATCCGAAACCATATTGATCTCAACATTGTCGTGGTCCCTGCGTTTGCGCTCCGGCCGGCTCCGCATATAGACATGCCGGTAAATCAATGTACAGTCCTGATATCGGACCGGCGGCCGGCTCTGGAAAAATTTCTGCATTGCCGGATACAGGATTGAACGGATATAATCTGCGCTTGCATGCTCCTTTTTAGGAAGCAGCAACGGCAGCCGTACACTAAACCAGCCTTCTTTGGTAAATCCCATCTCTACCGGTACATTGATCGCCATGACATCCTGCAGTTCCTGTGCCGCAATGGGATTTCCTGTACAGGCCGGCAGCGCTCGGGCCAAAAGCGTAACCTGTTCGGCTGTATCCGCCAGCCTCATAGCCACCGCATACGTCATTTCCTGATCCCCAAGCTCATATAAATGGCGGGTATTATGAAGTGCCATATTCAATTTCTTAACCCTTCCCTCCAGTTTAGCCAGCGTCCGGGCAAAGGAATTTGGGATCTCCATGTTGCTTCACCTCCTCCGAATAAAACATAACCTCCGGTACCTCCTCTCCCTGATAGCTCACTGTAGCAACCAGACATGGTACCGGCGGCAGGGTCAACTGTGCTGCCATACGGATATTGGGCAGCACAAAAATATATTTTGTATCCTCATCCTGCGGGACTAAAAGACGGCTCAAATGCTGCTCCCCTTCATAAAGGACGACAATCTCATAGCCAACATTATCCTTCAGGAAAAAAATCTGAGAGGGATAGGTGGCCGGGTAATGGGCCATCGGGTCCACGGAGTCAATAAACTTCAGCAGTACCCAGACTGCAAGAATCATCCGCTGATCCGGCTTGCAGTAGGCATCCAGCCCCAGATAATAGCCTCCGCCCACATCCGCGATCCGCAGGGACCGCTTCAGGTTACGCAGGATTTTCTCTGCTGTCTCCGGCGTTTTATCCCGCAGCAGACGGATGACCTGTGTTTTAGGCAAAGCCCCATACTGGGACAGCCACTTGATCACACATTGTTCCTCCGTCAGCAGCATTGACTTCACCTCCTTATGCGCATAATTGATTAAAAACGTATATTAAGCAGAATGAGTTTTTTCTTTCTGCCGTTCCTGCAAAATTGCCTCAAGTTCGGCCCGGTCTGTAGTGATCATTTCCTTTTCTATCTTGGAAGCCTTGATGATCACAGGGACTTTGTTATTATTGGAACTGATGAGTGCCTCGCCTCGTTCAAACTGGGTAATGGAACGGATCTCTGTCCGGGTCAGCTTCAGGGTCTCCTGCACATACTGGGCCTCGTCTGGTTCCAGATTCAAAATGATTTTATTCTTCGAGTTATTAATGATCGCCCGTCCATATTTGCCGTCATCGAGTCCAAAGAAATCCGACAGATCCTGCGTCGCTGAAATTGCGGCACCGCCGAACCCACGGATAACTTTAAAAATCTCCAGGCAAAATTCCGCAGCCATACGGTTGGAGCTGGCGCCGATCAGTTGCCAGATCTCATCAATGAAAATCGCTTTCCGCTTGGTACGGTCTGCCTTGATCTGGTCCCAGACATAATCCAACGCGATAAACATCCCCACCGGCAAGAGCTTGCCTTTCAGCTCACTTAAATCCAGGACAATATATTTATTGCTCAGGTCTACATTGGTGGGCTGATTGAAGGACTGGGCTGAACCGGTCACAAAACGGCTGACAATCGCTGCCAGCCGCTGAGTCATAGGGTTTTCCTGCAAATGCTTGTGCAGATCTCCAAGGATCGGCATCTTTTTCATTTTCAGGTTTTCTGCATTGGGGTTCACATAAACAGAGCTGTTTTCATGGGTAATGCCAAAATCCGCATAGGTACGGATCAGGGCTTCATCCAGCATCTGCTCCTCCTCATTGGTCATATCCGGGATCAGAAGCCCGAAAAATATCATCAGCTGTTGGATCTTTCTGGCCAGCAGAGAATCCATTTCGGAATAATCCATTTCATCAATAAGTTCCATCTCTGGTGTCATGGTGAACCGGATTTCCATAATATTGATACAATGCGGTGATCCCGGCGCGATCCGGATAAACTCACCGCCGATCTTTGCACATGCCCGGCGGAACTCGTGGCCTTTGATCGGAGCCAGTATGAAGCACTGAATCCCGCGCATCCGCATCCGCAGTGCCAAAAGCTGCATGGTAAATGTTTTCCCGGCCCCAGAGGTCCCCAGAAGGTTCAGGTTGGCGTTCTTGTGCATCTTGGTATTAAACAGATCCACAATGCAAAGGGAATTATTATGCCGGTTCACACCAAGCAGTACACCGGAATCATCGGACATCTCAAAGCTGGTGAACATATAAGTGGACGCCGCCCCGCTGGTCAGCACATTTCGCTGGGCCTTTTTCTCCAAAGACGGATGTATCTTTAAAAACGGCATCACCGACTGCAGCGCCGCTTCCTGCTGAAAGTTACAGTCGCTGATGTACATATCCATAGACTTGAGCATGTCCGTCATCTGCTGTTTACGCCACATCAGCTCCTCATAGGTCCTGGCCGAGATCGTGATAAATACACTCATGTAAAACAAATCTTCATTGTAGTTGGCGATTCCCGCTTTGATGAAATAACCCGCCTGAATCGCACCTGTCAGTTCTTCAAAATCCGTACTGGTATCCTGCATACTTTTGAGTTTTGTCCGATTCAACCGGATACGCTGGGCCACTTTATCAATGGTCTTACTCCGGTTTTCACGCCGCAGATGCACATCAATATCAATGCCCTCACCTGCGTTGATCAGAGAGGACATCCAACCGGCCCGCACATGGCTGGGATACCCATTCGCCCGAATATAGAGGAAGGAGTAATATAACCCATCCATAATGATGTAATTGTAATGGCTCAGATCGATCCCCCGGGGTGCCAGAAAATGGGACATCCGGATATGGGGAATGGGATCTACACCGATCACCTTATGCTTGGCTGCCATGGTATCCACCACGACACGGTCAACACGGGAGGAAAATGGCTCATCCACACAGGATCTCCGGTTAAAGAACATATATAAAATTTCCGCAATGGCCGCATCCGGATCTTTGGGCTGCAGGATATTGTTGCCACACTGCATAAAATATGCCTTGGCATTTTGTTCTGCAGTCTGCAGCATCCCGTAAATCTTGGCATAGTCATCACTCTCATTGCGCCCCACAGCCTCATACTGAAAGATCAAAAAAAAGCGCCTCGTCAGCGCTTCTCTGCTTCCCACATCCTTAATCAGGCGTATATAATCCTCACCCATGGCCCTGCACTGTTCATTCGTCTCCGCTTCAAGCTCCTCCCGTATCATGGCCACATGCTTGTCCGAATCCGCTTTACGGGTAATAGACTTAAACTGGAGTCTCATGGGCGAAATTTTTAACCAGCTCGCAAAGCTGGAAATAATATTAAACTGCTCCTCATCGGAGCGCAGGACAAAATTGATTGGTTCTATTTCCAGGATTTTAATATATCGGCCATCGGTTGTCTCTATAATGCCATTACGCAAATCCTTGATTGGAAGATAGTCCTGCACAAATTCAAGCCGCTCGTTTTTTGCTCTTGGCTTTTTTTCTTTGATTTTTTGTTTGCTCATACCGATACCCTATCCTTTTAAAATGCAGTTTCCTTCGATGTGTCCAAAAACGGATCATATGCCCCAGATACTGGAACAGTGAACCGCCATCCACACCCATCACACACAAAACCGCTAAGGGAAGCAGTGTCACCGTCATCACAACGATACGGATGGTCCCCGGCATGGGGATCAGAAACAGTTCCGGATACCCGACCAACGCTACAAGAAATAGCGTTTCAATGGCATTTCGGGTATCCACCATACCGCCGAACAGTTTACCGGAATCGGTATAGTTTGCCGGTATGGTATACACATTGCTGTATTCCTTTTCCTCCACATCACTCACCTCCCAAGCTGTAAATTGTCGCTGTCGTTTTATAGCGTCCAAGACGCAGTGCCTGCTGATGATCCGGCACATAAATATCTACACGGTGGATGTCATTCTCAATACCGGACCCGCCACGGTCCTCGACGGTATACATCACACCATTGATCTCAATCTTGGTACCAAAAGGATAATAGCTGGACATCGCCACCATACCTTCTGCTACCGGTTTTCCACTGGCTGTAATACCCGCCGCGTTTTCTCCGCAGCAAAGCGAACATGCACAGTAATGGGTCACATCTACCTCCAGCGTATACATTGGTTCCCCGGTAATCCCTCCGGTCCCTGTTTCCGGCACCGGCGCATCATAATCCACGTTTGTCAGCCTGCGCAGCACAATGGAGGAATCATAGCTTGGCGTATTTAAAATGACGCCACTGCCACTGGAGCAGTGAACCCACATCCGTTCACCGGTTTCACTGTATCCGGCAAACATCAGCACATGATTCCATCCGCTTCCATCCGATTCTGCCAAAAATCCGAGATCCCCGGGCAATAACTCAGCCTCTGATATGGCCACCGTATTTGGATACTGTCCGGAAGTTCCAGCGCCAATATTTACACCAAGCGCAGTATTATAAACCCATGTGGTAAAGCCACTGCAGTCCAGCCCATAAGGCCGGATCGTGCCTGTGGAACTGGAGCCTTCGGCAGTCACAACTTTGGGAGTGTTCCATTCCTCATTCCAGCCCGGGCCAGACTTACCGCCCCAAAAATACGGAACTTTTCCCACCAGCGAAAGCCCCGTACTCAGGATATATTTCCGGGTCGCATTACAATTTTGCCGCTCTACAAAAGCGATCAGCTCTGCATCCGTCAGTTCCACCGCCTCACCACTGCTGGCTGCTCCATATAAAGTCATTTTCAGAGCTTTTGCCATGTTATCAATGGCCTCCGCATAAGTAATCCCAAACTGGTCATAGGTAGCGTCCTCATCAATCCCAAAGGCATCTATGATGACAGATTCATCAAATGGATGGATCGTACATTCCACATACCGGATTATTTCAGTTTCAGGATTTAAAGTAACAGATCCCGCAGCTTCATAGTACGTCGCTTCACTGGTTCCCGTAACAGTCCCGTCACTGTAAACCGGTAAGGAAACGGTTACCGGATTATAGGCGGTCGTCGTTACCGGTTCCTCAGAGGTTTGGACACCTGCTGGTTCATAATATGTACGGCTTTCTGTCGTATATCGGTACTGTGGAGTCCCATCAATAGTCCCGGTCTGTGTCTGCGAAGTTACCACCGTCAATGTTACTGCCTGATAGGTTGTATAAGATACCGGAATCAAACGCTCCTGCTGCTTTTCCTCATAAGTCACGGGAAACATGTCATCCATGACAGCCTCCAGTTTCGCTACCATATCCGCTTCACTGGTTCCCTGCTGCTGAAGCGAAGCAGAATAGGCTGCCAAAATATAGCTGACATCATATCCTGCCGAACTCTGGGCATAGTTGATCAAGGCCTCCATAGACAGGTCATAATCATATCCTCCGTCCTGAATGATCTGCTCAACTTTTTCCAAGGCCCGGTTGTATCCCTGATCCACAACATCAGATACGGCGCCGGACATCTCATTGTAGGACTCCTGCAAAGTTACCGGGTTTTCCATATCCACCGCTGTGCCATCCAGACCGAACACTGCGTTCATCAGGATAGAAGGCAGAGAAACAATCATCACAATGAAAAGCAATAACAGCAGGCATAAAAAGACAAGTATTTTAAACAGGGTGTGGCGGAGCGCCCAGAGTGCAGACAAAATGGCTCCCCATGGACCGCCAACGGCTGTACCGGCTGCAACCTGGGCGACAGCCTTACCGCCTTCGACACCGGCCTGAACCACCGCAGCTGAAGTATTGGCGGTGGCTTCCGCTCCGGCCTTCGCTGCCTGTTTTGCAGCTTCCTTTCCTGCCTGCTTTGCGGCCGCCTGCCCCGACTGACCGGCTGCTTTGGCCATCTGGCTGGCTGCCTGTCCATAATTATCCGCACCATCACCGACTTGCTGCTTTTCTTCCTCCGCCATAGTATCTTCACCTCCTTATGTATCAGCGAACCGCCAGGTTCAGACGTTATCTCCCTCATTTTCGTCAGTTACACACAGCAATGCCGGAGGGAACACCCCCGGCGTTGCTGCTTTCATACGATTGGATTACCGTTTCTTTTTGGGCGGGTCTGTTTTTATATCGTCTCTCTTTTCCGGAGTACCATATTTTGTCGGTGTCGTTTTATATCGCACCGACTCCACAGATACGGTCCGGACATTATCGCCATCATAAACCGGTTTCCCGTTTTCATAAACAGGCCGGCGCTCTACCGAAGGATCACCATGAATAGCAATCCATTGCTGGCCATGGGTATCCTCGTAGACCTGGTAGTCTCCGCGAGGCATCGCATACTGTGCGGTATCATAAAACATCGTTCCAGATCCGTCTGCATGGCGCACCTCAAACTGGCCGTCCTCGCGCTTGGAACCATCTACATAAGTCACAGACTGTTCGTATCCAGGCATAAATTCCTGAAAAGCTGCCCGGTTATAAGCAGCAGCGGCATCACCCGATTCAAATGCCGGCGCTTCCGCCTGCTGCTGCATGGCATACCAGTCCACTCCTCCGGCAGACTGCATGACCGTATGGGGAGCTTCCGGTTCCTCATAGTAGGCCGAGTTATACCAAAGGGTGCTGCCGCCATCGTCTGTCGCTTCCAGAATACCATCGCCCACAGTGCGCAAGGTTGTCCCTTCTGCGGCACCCGGGAAAGCGGATGCCACTTCCGCAGCCTCCGTAATACTTCCGCTAAACTCAGGCGCATCGTAAAAGGCTCCCCGTCCTTCGCCGTCGGCAATCTGATACCAGCTGCTTCCATCAGCGGCGGTCACGGTAGAATGAGGCACGGAAGGCTTTTCAAATTGCGATGAATTATACATTTCCACATGACTGGTTTTGCCATCAGCCCCCGTGGCTGTCGTACTGATATGTCCACCGGAAATCTGAGTGTCCTTCAATGTAAATCCACCCATCTGAGGCATATAATTGGCAAGACTGCGATCTGCAATCTCTCCGCCGATTGTTCCGGAAACCGCTTCTGCCCGCGCCGCAACCGATGCAATGGATTCTGCGTTCAGTGTCGCGCCATTCCGCGCTGCCATACCGCCAAAAGCACGGGCTACAACGCCCACACTTCCGCCCATACCCATATGGGAGCCACCTTGCACCACAGCATCACGAACATAGGAATTGCCCTTAAACTTGCTGGCAAAGCCAGCAAAAGCACCAGCTCCTGCGGCTGCTCCGCTTCCGGCTGCAGCTGCTCCGGATCGGAATACATTTCCGGCACTCCGGACACCGCCGCCAGCCCCCGTCAGTACACGGGCTGCCATCAGCATTTCCATACCCATACTGGAACCCGTCTGCGCCACGCTAAGACCTATAGCAGCCAGATAGGAATCGAACTTCTGTGCAGTTTTCAAAAAGGCCAGCGCACAGAAAAACCATAGGAAAATGGAACCTTGTCCGCTTGATAATGCACCGCCATTACCTACATACTGTCCAACTGAGCTGTTAAATGCTCTCAAAAACCAAACATTGAGAACCAACAAAAGGAGCTGCGAACCTACCATCCGGCACCAGCTTTTAAATACCTGATTTGTGGCTTTGGAACCTCCCATGGCAAAGGCCAGTGGGCTGGTATAGCACAGTACACCTACAACAATATAGCGTTCTACCGTTTCCAAAAGTAGCTTGTAGTAATTCCATCCGACCGAAATCAGTAGAATCAACAGCAATATAGGGGCGATAATGGTAATCGCTGACACTAATGTTACCAGGCCGTTTTTCAGAACCTGTTCCAAACCAGCAAAGGTAAAATCTTCTGCCGTCATACTTAAGTCCATCAGTGCCGTATATGGCGCTCTGGCAATATCCAGTGCCATCATAAAAATAGGCTTCGCATAGCCGATTAAAAACGCAAATAATGCACTTCGGGCAACCAGCTGCCACGGATTTTCCGCTTCTGTAATCGGTCCGCCAAAGGTACGGAACAGCTGCCAGACTGTAATGAGAAACAACATTGTCCACGCCATATACTGCATAACCTCAAATGCCT
>ERZ1643249.3824-NODE-3824-length-13002-cov-6.353286_pt1 | contig 13002 bp, 13 predicted proteins | sample MGYA00579263_ERZ1643249 | MGnify/ENA primary metagenome ERZ1643249 (study PRJEB29033, sample SAMEA4952264) | chicken gut metagenome | biome: Broiler Chicken; feature: Gastrointestinal Tract; material: Caecum | place: Ireland | collected 2018 | study: Broiler...
AAAATGCCGTAATTAGGCCGCTGGAGGCGTGTGTGTCCTTGTCAACTGAGGGTATGTATACTACAAAAACAGAATCTCCATAGGAAAGTTCGAGATTCCATTTTGCTTTTACCATCTCGAAATCCATCGCTGTATCTGCATATATCCCGTCTTCTGTATCTATCACAAAACTGCCATCTGGCCACTCCAGCCCTCCGGCAGATTGTATGATCACCGCTTTTGAGAAGTGAAGGTTGTTGGATACAATAAAATCAATCACAGCTGCTGCAATACTGAGTACCAGGCTGACTGTCAGAACAATCAGGACTATTTTTATTTCTTTTGTTATCCGGGCTTTCTCATTTCTTTCTTTTTTCATAATACCTAATCTGTTTAAGCTGTTCAGTGAAATTTTCATTCATGAACTGCTGGAATTCACAAGCCACCGGACACCTCTCAGCCGCCGATTGCAATCTGTGGTTCCATTAAATCTTCTAATCTGCAATTCAAAACCCTGGCCAGCGCAAGCAAGGTGGAAGCCTGGGCCTTGTTAATGTCATTTTGTCTCTGTTCATAAAGCTGGATCATCCGCAGCGAGACACCGGAAACTTCCGCAAGCCGCTTTTGTGAAAACCCATTTGCTCTGCGGATGCGCTTCAGATTTGTTTCACCCTCACTCAGGCTTTCCTGAATCACTTTGTCTGCTGCCTCCACAAACTTACTGATATCCGCTTCGTGCAGCAGATACATGGAACAGACTTTGCTCACCGTCAGCCCATGGGAAATGATCTCACGAAACTGCATCCCGGTCTTCCATTGGTAGTAGGCAAGGCTCCAGCCAGCCCAATACTCCGGCGACTTATCCTCGAACATGCCTGCTTCTGCATCAGGAACCTGACCAGTAGTCCGTCGAAACACCTCGAGGGCAAGTTCCACCCCGGACATACCGCCCACAAACTTCGGATTCCCCCGCTCAAACTGTTCCGCTACGCCAGATGAAAGAAACTGTGTGAAAAACAAGTCTCCGTCACACCCACAGTCATGAACTGCATAATCCAGCATCTCCCCCATGGCGCACATGGCGTCATTCAGGTAAGTTTCTTCGTAAGCGGGCATCATCATTCTTCCACTCCTCTCTGAGTATATCGATCATATATACCGCATCCCGTACCGGAGCCGCTTTGCGCTCCGCACGAAACGCGGCCCGTGCCTCACTGTCCCTTGCAGCCTTCTTTGGGTAATAAATCGTGCGCTCCGCGGGAACGCTCTCCTCAAAACAGAGCCGTGAAAAAGCCTTTTCAGATTTCAAAACCACCTGCTCTCCCAACTTTCCCAGGAACATGGCTTTCTCGAGCTGCGCCAGAGAGATAGTATTATTCAGAAACGCAGAGGCGAAGGAAAAATAAGAATCATCGGCACGATACCCAATTATGACATCATAGTTCTCATACGGCGGCAGAAAGGTGCCGGCCAGATATTCCCGGCCCTGCGTGGCAATATCGGAGCTGAGATTGAATCTTCGGTTCATGAGCAAAATCGAGAGCCAGTTCAGAATATTGTAATTCTCATCCGAGAGATTCAAAATTGAAAGACCATCGATACGAAAAGAATACCGATTTGCATATCCATCCTGCGCCATCGAACAGGCCCATTCTTTTGCCAGCTCTAAAGTCTGCGAGCAGTAGAAACCAAGGCCATAATCATTAAATGGATTACCCTTTCCAAACTCAGGCTGTTCAATGATCAAAGACGAACCATGGTACAATGTCAGCGATTTATTCATGCCTGTTCCTTCTTTCACGAAAGTATCGTCAAAGCGATATACTTCTATTCAATTTCAGTATATCGTTTTAACGATACTCTGTCAACAGTGAAGTCCAATAAGGCGTATTTTTCAGAAACGAAATGTATGCGGGTTAAAGGCTGGGTGGCTTTCCCCTACCCGGCCCTAGGACAATATCGCCTGGCAAAGCTGAGCGAAAAATTGTCATTCGACAACGATGACATCTAGTCCTTCTGACACTTTTTGTCTTTTCATGTTTTCCGGCCAAATCACATTACTACTATTTTTAATCAGCCATACAAGTCTGTTCCGTCAAGCCCTGCATGGAGTTACTTCAAGCCTCAGTTTCATAAATTCAACTCTCCCGTCCCAGTCTGCCTTTATTATAATTCATACCCACATATTTCTGTACACAAATTTTACATGTCTATCGCTTGACTTTAATCCGAATCCGTATTATACTGGCCTACGGCACGCCGCATAGTACGAATTCGGATTTTGTTTTTCGCATACAAAACCTGCAAAAACAAAACACAGAAAAGGAGATATTTTGAATCAGGAACGGGAATATATAGACAGGCTCTGGGCCTGTACCAACATTATCGACGGGCTCTACTACAAAAGCGCCCGGAGCCTCCATATTAAAAACAATATGCTGGCCCTTTTTTATGCTCTTGGAGACGGAAACGTTCATTCTCAGAAACAGCTCTGTGAAGAATACTTGTTTCCAAAGACGACGCTGAATACCATTGTGCGGGAATGCGCACAAAAAAACTATATCGCTCTCGTGCGGGAAAACAGTTCGAAAGAAAAAAGCATCACCCTGACCGATAAGGGCAGGGAATATGCCCGCTCGATTCTTGAGCCGATTTATGCCGCTGAGGCAGCGGCCATAAATCGCACGCTTCAGCAGTTTTCTCCGGAATTTGTGGACGCGCTGGAATGCTTCACAAAGCATCTTCAGGAAGAATTTGAACAAAGTATCTTACATCTAGAATAAAGGAGTTAAACATTATGGAATCCAGAACTTTATTTGCAGAGACGCCTCCGATAAAGCTTTTTTTCACCGCATCCCTTCCAGGTGCCGTCAGCATGCTGGCATCCGCTCTTTACCAGCTTCTGGATGGAATGATGGTAGGACAAATCTTAGGCGAGACTCCCTTTGCGGCCCTGAATCTGGCCATGCCCTTCGTTATTATTAACTTTGCTCTGGCCGACCTGATCGGTGTAGGCTCCTCTGTCCCTATTGCCATGAACCTGGGAAAGAAAAAGGAGGAAGAAGCAAATAACATCTTTTCCTGCGCCTGTCTGATGATTTTTGCGGCAGGCGTCGTGATCGGAGCTCTGCTTTACGCCGGAGCCCCGCTGCTGATGAGACTGATGGGCGCAGAGGGACAGCTTCTTTCAGACGCCGTGAGCTACCTGCGCGTATACGCTCTCTGTTCTCCGCTGACCACCATTGTCTTTGCCATGGATAATTATCTGCGGATCTGCGGTAAAATCCGGTTCAGCATGTTTTTGAATATCCTCATGTCTGTAATCATTGCCGGACTGGAATTTATCTTTTTATATTATTTCCGTTTTGGAATCTGGGGTGCCGCCCTGGCCACCTGTATCGGAATGGCCGCCTGCGCTCTGGCAGCCCTCCTTCGTTTTCCGGGCGGACGGCTGCAGCTGCGCTTCCGGAAACCCCGGTTTTCCAAAAACATGATAAAGCAGATTATCTCCTGCGGAAGCCCGAACTTTCTGAATAACATTGCCGGACGTATCACATCAATCCTGCTGAATACCATTCTCCTGCGTGTGGGAGGGCAGACCGCAGTATCTGTCTACGGTATCCTGATGTATGTGGAAGGCTTTATCCAGCCGCTGCTTTACGGTATGTGCGATTCCCTGCAGCCTGCAGTCAGCTTCAACTGGGGAGCCGGCGACCTGAAACGTGTGAAAGCCATTGAACGCTGCTGCTTTACAGCCAGCGCCATTGTGTCTCTGGTATCTGCCCTTGTAATCTTCGTGTTCCCGGGACAGCTGGCTGTAATTTTTATCGGAGAAACGGCCTCCTCGTATTTCGCAATGGCTGTCACTGCCCTGCGTCTCTTTGCGCTGACCTATCTGACCCGCTGGTTCTCCTTTGCAGTCCAAAGCTACATGCTGGCGGTGGGAAACGCTGCCGGAGCCACTCTGATCTCCCTGTCTGCAGCGCTGCTTTTCCCGGTAATTCTGATCGTGTCTCTCTGGCCCTTCGGACTTACAGGCATCTGGCTGAATTTCGCAGGCACCTCGCTGCTGGCAGGCGTTCTGGCAGCCTTCGTGATGACGCGTTTTCAGCGAAATTCACGTTCAGACAGATACGCAAGCGCCGATTCCAACTGAGGCGTGACCCATTTGTCCCGGTGATAGAGAAGCTGTTTCCAGATCTCGATTTCGAAATTTTTGACCGGAAGGTACCGAAGCCGGCCTGCGCGGACCTTCTCTTCCGTCACGTAATCCGGAAGAAAGGATATCCCCGCGCCCTGCTCCACAAGGGAGCAGATTAGGCCGGCGCTTCCGATCTCCAGCACCGGCAGAATCTCCATGGAAAGTTCCGCAAATTTCTCATCCATCAGCCTTCGGTAGCTCATTCCCTTTTCTGTCAGAAGAAAGGGCTGGCCTGCCAGATCTTCCGGAAAAAGCTCCTCTCTTTCACAAAGCGGATTTTCACTGTCCGCCACAAAGTGCACGCCTGCCCTCTCCTCTCTCGCAATCACATACTCTGCATGAAAAATATGGTTGTCCAGCGTCAGGACCGCATCTGCCTCGTTCTGGTTTAGCAGCCGGAACATCTCTTCTGTACCCGCCGTAATGATTTTCAGAGAGATTCCCGGATATCTGTCCCGAAACTCCCCAAACCCTTCCTGGAGCATGTTGTCACAGAGTGAATCTGCCATGGCAATCCGGACATTTCCCGAGACTTCTTCTTCATTCTGCAGCCTTTTATCCAGCTCCTGGGTCATCTTACTGATCTGATGGGCAAATTTAAGCACATCGCGCCCTTTTTCCGTCAGCACAACCGTATGGTTAATCCGTTCAAAAAGCTGGGTTCCAAGCTCTTTTTCCAGCTGCTTAATCTGAAAGGAAACCGTGGATTGGGAAAAGCCCAGCTTCTGTCCCGCCCTTGTAAAGCTGTTCAGCTCAGCCACATGCATAAATGTCAGCAGATTTTTCAGATCCATGCAATCCCTCCATGAAATATTTTGATTTACTATATTCTGATTATCAATTTTACAAATGTATGATTTTACTATATACTAAAAAATCAGGAGTTACAAGCGAAAAGGGGGAGCCTTATCATGAAAATCATTACATTTTTTTATAACCTGCTCTGGGGAGATCTGATCATCGTTCCGCTGCCCGGCGGCAGTACGCTGGGACTGTCCCTGCTGGTTCTGATCCTGATCCCGGCAGGAATCTATTTTACCGTCCGGACGAAAGGCCTGCCTTTCCGTCTTTTCCCGGAAATGATCCGCATTACCCTTGAAAAGAAGAAGGTCGCCGACAAAGGGGCTATCTCCGGCGTACAGGCTCTGATTGTCTCCACTGCTACGCGGGTAGGCATGGGTAATCTGATTGGCGTGGTGGCCGCCATCTCCGCCGGAGGCGCAGGCGCCGTCTTCTGGATGTGGCTTATCGCCCTTCTGGGCTCCTCCACCGCCTTCGTGGAAGCCACGCTCGCGCAGATTTACAAAGAAAAAGACCCCCTGTACGGAGGATACCGCGGCGGTCCTGCATATTACATTCACGCATTTTTTATGAACCGGAAAAACAAGGCATCAAAACGGAAACGTTCCCTCATTGCCGCGCTCTTCGCCCTGTCCGGCCTTCTGTGCTGGTGCGGCATCAGCCAGGTAATCGGAAATTCCGTATCTTCCGCCTTTGAAAACGCGTTCCATATTCCGCCCATCTGGACCACCATCGTTCTGACCATTCTTGCCGCCGTGATTGTGCTTCGCAAGCACGCGACCGTCAAGGTGCTTGACGTGATGGTTCCCGTCATGGCCGGCCTGTATTTTGCCATTACGCTCTTTATCATCATTCGGAACGCCGGACAGCTTCCTGCCGTGTTCCAGCGGATTTTCATGGAAGCTTTCGGCTTTCGCCAGGCGGTGGCCGGAGGAATCGGAGCCGTCATCATGAACGGCGCCAAGAGAGGGCTTTTTTCCAATGAAGCCGGAAGCGGCTCTGCGCCCTGCGCGGCTGCAGCGGCGGATATCAGTCATCCTGCCAAAGAAGGGCTTCTGCAGGCTCTGGGCGTCTTCATCGACACCCTTCTGATCTGCAGCTGCACCGCCATGATCATGCTTCTGACTCCCTCCTCTCTGACGAATGGACTGGAAGGAATGGATCTGCTTCAGACCGCCATGCAGTACCATATCGGAGAATTCGGCGTCATCTTTACCGCCGTGATTCTCTGGCTTTTCAGTTTTTCCACCTTTATCGGCATCCTCTTCTACGCCCGGCCGAATATCGCCTACCTGTTCGGAGACAACTGGCTTTCCCAGACTCTCTACAAGGTTCTGGCGCTGGTGATGCTCTTTATCGGAGGGCTGGCCGCCTACCAGGCTGTCTGGGATCTGGGAGATATCGGAATCGGCCTTATGACCATCTTTAATATGATTGTGCTGGTTCCGCTGGCCCCGAAAGCCATTGATTCGCTGAAGGATTATGAGAAAAACCACAAAAGAAAAAAACGCTCTAAACAGGTCTGAATTTAAACTGATCCGTATTTATGTTTTACTTCTTTTGTAATTATTTTTTCCCGGTCTATATGCCGGATGAGATACGCGTCCATATCGTCAATTCCGTCCATGCCGCGATTTAACGATATTTGTCTATATCCCGTATCTATTGTTATCTTTTTTGTTGTCTGCCATCCAAAATCCGGTTCTGTCTCCCGAAGAACTCTGACGATTTCGGACACAGGGAAACTGTATGCTCTCCCCAGTCCGGGCGTGACAGTCATGACATCACCTTCCGCCACGATCCGGAACCGCCGTGCCATAAAATTGTAAAACAGGAGCAGGATGGCAGACAGGCCGGCCGCACTATTGACTACAAGAGAGTATACCGGGTCTGCCACATCCAGAATTTCTATCAGCAGGGCAGAAAAACAGAGGGATAAGACCACCACAGCCATCCAGATAAAAGCATCATTTGACCGGTAAACTTCTGTCTTCAGCCCGAGCTCTGTTTCAAACATTACTTTATAATTCTTATCAAAGAAAAGTATTCGGATATGATTCTCTTTACCATATCGGGTTGCCCGATAGATCAGGCTGAGCCTGTCCTTATCTGTCTTCTCTCCCTGATACCGGACCCAGCAGACAAAATCCGCATATGCATAAAATCCGCCCAGACAGCTTTCTCCGTCAAACCGTGCGACAGTTCCGTCGTCATCCTCAATCTGAATATATCCCTTCGTCCCTGTAATTTTCACCTCACAGCCTCCTTACAGCCCTTTTCTGCATCGATGTACACGGGAAGCCCCTACTTGTGATACGGCTCGTTTTTCATAATCCGGAAGCTCCGGTAAATCTGTTCCAGCAGAATCACCCGCATCAGCTGGTGGGGGAAGGTCATTTTTGAAAAGCTGAGAGCGTAATCCGCCCGCTTCATCACAGCCGAAGACAGTCCCAGGGAACCGCCGATGACAAAGACAATATGACTTACCCCGCCCGTCCCAAGCGCTTCGATTTTCCGGGACAGCTCTACGGAATCCAGCATCTTCCCTTCGATAGCCAGAGCAATCACATACGCGTCTTCCTTTATGGCTTTCAGAATCCGCTCCCCTTCCCGGTCGCGGATAGCGGCCTCCTCGGCCGCGCCGGCACCGTCCGGCGTCTTCTCATCAGCCAGCTCCACGATTTCCAGCCTGCAGTAACGGCTCAGGCGCTTCTCATATTCCCGGATGGCTTCCGTCAGATATTTTTCCTTGATTTTTCCTACTGTGACACAGGTAATCTTCATGGCGCTCCTTTAACTCTTCCGGTTTCATTTACAGCTCTATCACATCCAGATCCTCCGGAATCCAGAGGTTTCCATGGAAATACTGCTCTCCCTCCGCCCGGTAAAGCTCCTGGCGGCGCTTGATATTCTTATCTTCCGTGTGATACAGGAGGAGATTTTTCACACCCAGCTTTTCCGCCAGCTCGCAGGCGTCTTTTACTGTGGAATGATGCTTCTCATAAGGATGAAAGATATCCGCCTGGCCGTTCAGGCAGAAGGCCTCATGAAGCAGCCAGTCGCTGCCCTTTGCATATACTTCTTCCCGCTCGTTATAGGGCTCGTCCCCGCAGCAGGTAAGCCGGCGTCCGTCTCCCAGATCCAGCATGTAGCCGTACTGCTTGGCTTTCGTGGACCCAATATCGAAAAAGGTATACTCATGCCCCAGAATGGTCTTCTTTTCCCCATCCTCCACCGGCACCAGATGCACCCGTTTACCGATAAGTTTTACCTCTTTCTTATTCAGCAGCATTTCCGCCAGCGTCATAAGCATCTCTGAGAGATCCTTGTGAGCGTAAATAAAGGCATCGCCTTCATAGCTGCCGCTGTTCATATTCTGACAGATAACCCGCATCATCCAGATGATTCCCAGCACATGATCGATATGCTTGTGGGTTACAATGATATGATGAATGCTGCCTACGTCAATTCCAGCCTGCTTCAGGCGGATTAAAATCATGGACCCGCCTCCGCCGTCCACCAAAAGGCTGCCTTCTTCGCTGCTCAGCACATAGCAGGTATTATAACACTCTGTCACCTGCGCGTTTCCCGTGCCCAGTATCGTAATTTTCATTTATGTCTCTCCTTTCAGGCCTTTCATGTTCCAGAAAAGCCACGAAAGGAGCACCACAAAGTTCTTTGCAGCGCTCCTTTACAGAATTCTGAATCATATTCTACTTCTGGCTCAGATACTCGTGAATTCCTCTTGCGGCATCTTTTCCTGCGCCCATCGCAAGGATAACTGTAGCCGCACCGGTCACTGCGTCTCCGCCCGCGAATACGCCCGGCTTGGAAGTCGCTCCCACATCCTCGCTTGCCACGATACATTTTCTGCGGTCTGTCTCCAGTCCCTCTGTCGTGGAAGAAATCAGCGGATTCGGGGAAGTTCCCAGGGACATGATAACCATATCCACATCCATATCAAACTCAGAACCCGGAACCTCTACAGGACGTCTTCTTCCGGAAGCATCCGGCTCGCCAAGCTCCATGCGGATGCAGCGGATTCCCTTCACCCATCCGTCGTCTCCAACCAGGATCTCCACCGGATTGGTCAGAAGGTCGAAGATAATTCCCTCTTCCTTTGCGTGATGCACTTCCTCCACACGGGCCGGAAGCTCTTCTTCAGAACGGCGGTACACAATATGTACCTCAGCGCCGAATCTGAGTGCAGTACGGGCAGCGTCCATGGCTACGTTTCCGCCGCCTACTACCGCTACCTTGTGTCCCTTTGCGATCGGAGTGTCATAGTTCTCATCGAAGGACTTCATCAGATTGTTTCTGGTCAGATATTCATTCGCGGAGAATACGCCGCAGGCCGTCTCGCCCGGGATTCCCATGAACTTGGGAAGTCCCGCTCCGGAGCCGATGAATACGGCGTCAAAGCCTTCCTTCTCCATCAGCTCGTCGATGGTCACAGACTTTCCTACAATCACGTCTGTCTCAATCTTTACGCCGAGAGATTTTACATTTTCCACCTCGGGCAGAACTACGCCGTCCTTGGGAAGACGGAACTCCGGAATGCCGTATACCAGCACGCCGCCCGCCTTGTGCAGCGCCTCGAAAATCGTCACGTCATAGCCAAGCTTTGCCAGATCTCCGGCACAGGTCAGACCTGCGGGGCCGGAACCGATGACAGCCACTTTCTTACCGTTCTTTTCTTTGGCAGCTGCCGGCTTAATGCCCTGCTCTCTCGCCCAGTCAGCCACGAAACGCTCCAGCTTTCCGATGGAAACCGGCTCGCCCTTGATACCGCGGATACAGCGTCCCTCGCACTGGCTCTCCTGAGGACATACACGTCCGCAGATAGCCGGAAGGGAGGAGGACTCGCTGATGACGCCGTAAGCCTTCTCAAAATCGCCTTCTTTTACAGCCTTGATGAAATCCGGAATATGTATCTGGACGGGACAGCCTTCCATACATTTTGCTTTTTTGCAGTCCAGGCAGCGTCCAGCCTCTTCTACAGCTTCCTCTTTATTATACCCTAAGCAGACCTCATCAAAATTCGTCGCGCGGACCTTCGGGTCCTGCTCTCTTACCGGTACCTTCTTTAATACGTCAGCCATTATTTGTCACCTCCGCAATTTCCGCATCCGCCGTGATGCGTCTTTCCTTCCTTGTAAGCCAGGAATCTGCGGCCCTCCTCGGTCTTATACATGGCCGCACGCTGCATAGCCTGATCGAAATCCACCTTATGTCCGTCGAACTCCGGTCCGTCTACACAGGCGAATTGCACCTCGCCGCCTACCAGCACACGACAGGCTCCGCACATACCGGTGCCGTCCACCATGATCGGGTTCATGCTGACAACGCAGGGAATTCCAAGCTTCTTTGTGGTAAGACAGGCAAATTTCATCATGATCATCGGTCCGATGGCTACGCAGAGATCATAGTGATGGCCTTCGCTCACCAGCTTCTCCAGCATGGCTGTTCCCACACCGTGGAATCCATAGCTTCCGTCATCCGTACACAGGTACAGATTTCCCACGCTCTTGAGCTCATCCTCCAGGATCAGCAGATCTTTCGTACGGGCTCCGACAATGATATCACACTCAATGCCGTGCTCATGCAGCCATTTGGCCTGAGGATACACAGGCGCTGTACCTACGCCGCCGGCGATGAAGACTACCTTTTTCTTCTTCACTTCTTCAAAATCATCCGTTACCAGCTCAGAGGGTTTTCCAAGCGGTCCCACGAAATCAAGGAAATAATCTCCTTCCTTCAAATCTACCATCTTGCTGGTGGACACACCAATCGGCTGGAATACAATCGTCACCGTTCCCGCCTCTCTGTCGTAATCACAGATCGTCAGCGGAATACGTTCTGCTGTCTCATCCAGTCTTACGATAATAAACTGTCCAGGCTCACAGGCTTGCGCCACTCTCGGAGCCTCAACGACTTTCATGTAAACAGTTGCAGAGAGCTGCTCTGCTTTTACAATCTTGAACATAAGCTTCCTCCTGGAGTATAGTTTCTGCGGGTCCCCTCCCGCCCGGAGCTGTCATTTGGACTGACAACTGCTCATCTTTAATATAATAATCCAATCCCGCCCAGATTTCAACTGGTTAGCGGAGGGATTTACAAAAAATTATAACGCAAATCTAATACGCTCCGGCTACATCTCATAGTCAAAGCAGACACGGTCGCAGGCCGCCGGCTTAATCACCTCATTGGCCACGGCTACGTGAAGCGGGTGCGTCTGATAAGCCTCCAGATCCTCCACCGTCTCCAGCTCAGACACCAGCAGCAGATCCCGGGAACTTCCCGGCAGCCTGTTCCGTTTCATCTCCGCGTAAGTAAGGCCTTTTATCTGTCCCACCAGAGCCTTCAGCCGCGCGTCTGCCTCTTTTGCCATCTCTTCCTTTTTCTCCTCCGGAAAATCCTCCCGGAAATTCCACATTACCAGATGCTTTACCATATGATTGTTCCTCCTCTTCTGATTTGTTCTGCCGCAGGCGCCGGCATGTCAGGGCGCGCTGTCTTCTGTATCCCGGCGCTAATAATCTTCCTGGAATTCCAGCTTGTACACCAGCACAAGCGGATCACTGACCATTCCCTTTTCATTCACCGCAATGGCGCTCAAAAGGACTTCTCCCTCTTCATGGAGCTCAATGGGCCTTTCATAAGAAGTGCTTTCCTCAGTGGGCTTCGTGCCGTCCAGTGTATAATATATGGTTCCATACTCTGCGCTCAACTCAAGCCTCAGATAATAGCTGTAGGTCCCCTCCGGCACATCGCAGACCGGCTTTTCTATCCGGTAGGGAAGCAGTTCCGTCTGTATGTCCGCATAAGGACACCCTTCTATGACCTCCGCTATCTGCTCAGTCTGTCCGGTCAGATTCAGGATTTCCATATACTCCAGATAAAGTTCCAGAAGCGTGCCGCTTTCTCCTCTCGCATCATCCTCCGCCCTGATGGCTGATTCCATGCAGTCTGCCGCCAGCTTTTCCTCCCCTGTATGCGCATAAGCGCGGGCCAGATACTCCAGCGGCTCCGTATCAGTCCCCTCTGTATCCGCCTGCAGCGCCTGCGCCTTTTCAAGATAAGAAACCGCTTCCTCATAATTTCCGCTTTCCGTCAGTGATTTTCCCCTTCTCAGCTGATAAGAATAACTGTTCTCACGAGTGGTCCACAGATACGAAAGACAGAAAACGGCCACACACATAAACAGGGCAGCCGGAACCAGAACCCATCTTTTTCGAAACCTGAAACGCTTCTTCTCCGGCGCAGGCAAAGCTTCCCCTTTTTTTCTTCCCTCACGGCTTCCGGAAAGCTCTACGTGTTTTTCCTTCCCGTCTTTTACTACGCTCCCGCCAGACATAGTTCCGTCATGTCTCTTTGCATCCGGCGTTTTATTCTCAGAGTCCACCTGTCCGATCAGCAGTTCATCCAGGGGATCGTAATCCGGTACAATCTGGATTTCCTGGCCGCAGTTTTCACAGTACAGCTGTCCGGTTTTCAGTTCTCTGCCGCATTTTGGACATTTCATACGAATCCTCTCTTCTGCAGGTACATACCGCTATACGTTTTCTTCCAGATAGCGCTCAAACTCTTCCATGGTCATCAGAATCTCCCGGGGCTTTGTGCCGGCCTCTTCTCCGACCACTCCTGCTTCCGCCAGCTGATCCATAATACGGGCAGCCCGGTTAAAGCCCACCTTGAACCACCTCTGCAGCATACCGATAGAAGCCTTATCCTTTTCAATGATAAACTTCCCCGCTTCTGCAAACAGCGCGTCCCGCTCCGGGCCGTCATGCCCGGGCTGGCTCTCCGCAGCCTGGGTCTGTATGGTGCTGATATGCTCCTCCACCTCCGCGCTGTAATTTACGCTGCTGTTATTCTGCTTCAGGAATTCTGCCACCGCCCCCACTTCTTCATCGGAGACAAAGGCGCCCTGTACACGGACCGGTTTGGGATATCCGTAAGGATAAAAAAGCATATCTCCTTTTCCCAGCAGCTTTTCTGCTCCGTTCATATCGAGGATT
>ERZ1643249.3827-NODE-3827-length-12994-cov-9.194142_pt1 | contig 12994 bp, 13 predicted proteins | sample MGYA00579263_ERZ1643249 | MGnify/ENA primary metagenome ERZ1643249 (study PRJEB29033, sample SAMEA4952264) | chicken gut metagenome | biome: Broiler Chicken; feature: Gastrointestinal Tract; material: Caecum | place: Ireland | collected 2018 | study: Broiler...
ATATCAAACTCATAAACAATTTTAAAAGAATCTTTATCAAGACTATCATTAACATTCAATAAAACATCATAACTAGCTTTATCAATCAACATAAAATCAATATCTTTATTTAATACATCACTTACCATAGTAGTAACATTATCATAAGAAGAACTCTTAATAGAAAACTCACTTTCTACCTCTTTTAAAGCCTTCTTAATATTACTACTATTCTTATAATAATAAATAGTACCTTGAATATCTTTCTTCTTATATTTATTCTCTTTATTAGTAACAATATAATAAGTAGATATCTCTTTTTTTACATTACTAAAAGACTCATTTAAAAACTCATTTCCATAATATAAATAATAACTACCTACACCACTTAAAATAATAGAAATGATTATTAAAACAACACCAATTACTTTAACTACTTTCTTCTTTAAATTAATAAATACAATAGATAAAATAATAAGTATAGAAACTACTAAAATAATAAGTATTAAATATTTCATAGGTAAAATATTAATACTAAATAAGAAATATAAAAATAAACTAAATACAATAACTGCAATAATACTTAATATATTTAATTTACTAATATAATGTTTCTTAGTCTTATCCTTAGTCTTTTTCATTTGACACCTTCTCCAACAATTCATTAATTCTATTAGATGCATCTTTTCTACTTTCTTCATCAGGTATCGTTACATATAATCTCATACCTGGCATAGAATAAGTCTCCATATAAGTAGAAGCAGCAATACCAGTTACAGCTTCTCTATAAACACTCCATTTACTCATAGTATCTATTTGATCTCTAACATATTTTTTTATAGTATCAGTAGGAATATTAGTTTGAAATAAATCTTTTAAATCATCTAAGATATTACTATAATCTTTAAGTAATTCCCTGCTACTAGTCATCTTAGTAATAATAGCTTCAATAATTCGTTCTTGATGTTCTCCTCTAGTATTATCTCCATTAGGCATCTTCTTACGTTCTCTAGCATATTCTAAAGCTTCTTTACCATTTAAATGAATCATACCTTTTTCAAAGTATCTAGTTCTACCTTGGAATGCTACATCATTATTAACATCAACACCATCAATAGTATCTACTAGTTTAATAACACTATCAAAATTAACTCTAATGTAATAAGGAATATCAATCTCTAAGAAATCTTCTATTGTATTAATAGACATATCAATACCATAAATTCCCGCATGAGTTAATTTATCTTTAAGACCAGTAGTACCATGAAGTTGTACATACATATCACGAGGAATATTAGTAAGTAAAACTTCATGAGTATAAGGATTAATCGTTACTACAATATTAACATCACTTCTAGATACACTATCAATATGACCATTCGTATCAATACCACTAATTAAAATATTCATAGGTCCATATTTTTTCTCTTCTTCTTGTTCTTTTTTCTGAATCACATCTATCGATAATTCAGCAATAACCCTAGTGTTAGACTGAAAAGAATCCATATTTTCATCTAATATCTCTTTATTAGTAGAATTAATCAATAAACTATCTACATCACCATTTAATAAATCTTTAACGATAGTATTCATATTTGTATATTCCTTATCATGAATAGTAATACTATCACGAACTTCCTCTAATACTTTTTTATAATTATTAGACTGTCTTTCAAAAATAGCCATAGTTTTATCTTCTAAATCATCTAACTCTTTATATTTACTATCTTTCTTTACTACAACATAATAAATCTTCTTTTCTTTTACTTCTTCTATCGTATCAAAAAAAGAATTTGTAGTCCAAACATAATAAATACCAAGAAAAGACAATGTACCAAAAAGTAACATAAAAACCAGTAAAATAATAGACAAAACAAGTCTTTTAACCTTAAAAGAAAAAATAGTAAAGAAAACACCAAGTACTACAACCAATACACTAAGTATAACTAAATATTTAACAGGTATTAATCCCATTCTATATACACTAACTAATAACAGAATAAATACAATATCCAAAACAATACTAAATACTCTATTAATATATTTAAATACTCTCATATAACCACTCTCACTTGTAAACTATATATAAGACTAATTATTACTTTTTAATAATCTTTTTTACTACTCTTTTACTTTTATTAATTATTTTTTTATATAAAGGAACTTTAACATATTTATTCATATATTTTATAATATTATTTTCATTAATAGTTCCATCACTTATACCCTTAAAAAATACTTCTCTATTTTTATGAGGTTGAACATTACAATGATGATTATATGAAAATACTTGTTCAGTATCCGCTTCTTTTAAATATAAATCATCTTTTATTTCATCTAGTATTTCAAAGCCTTTTGGTGTATTAACATTCAATAAAGAAATACCAGTATCGTCATCTTTAATGGTAGCATCTATTTTATCAATTCCCCATAAATCTCCAATAGAAAAATCTGAATATCTTTTAGGACCACAAAATCTACAGTCTGAACAAGATGGCCGATTAATGAGTTCTGAAACAAAAGCACGATAGTATGATGGATCTTCAAAACTAGTTCCATCTTCCAATTTAATAATTGGAGTTGAGTTTTTCCATCCATTCAATTTAGACCTAAACCAAATCTGTTTAACTTTTGTACCACGCAATTTTTCTAAATTCTTTTTATATAACTCTAATACTTTTGGCGAAGGATTAGCATGGCAAATAATTTCGCAAGTAATTAACTTATTATATTCTTTCTTTAAAAAAGCTCGTAATCCTTGACATTGACATGGAGTACCTGTAAACAGCACATATTTATCTTGTTTCAAAAACTCTTCTACTTTTCTATAAGAATCTCTTAAATCACTTCTTACATATTTAGATCCTTGAAACTTCTTTAAACCTTTTAAAGTTGTAACGTATTCATGGTGAGCTATCAAATTATCATCATAACAAACACCAAAAACAATTCCATTTTTTTCAATAACATATTTAGCTATTGGATAAAACATACCTCCAGAAGCACTATTTTCTTTTGCCTTACCATCCTTACAATAGGAAATATAGGTTTTTTGATTTGTATTAGACTCTGATGGATTATTAGGACATCTTTTTTCACATAAATTACAATGAACACATTTATCTTTATCAATGACAGGATATAAAAATCCTTCACTGTCTTCCGTCATTGTAATCGCACCCTTAGGACATATAAGTGCACACATACCACAACCATTGCAATCCTTTTTATTTCATAATACGGCCTCTTTTTAAGCTTTCTTTAATTTATTCCTTACCATATTTAATATAGGTTTTATAGAGTTCTTATTCAAATCCCACGCAAATACGACCACTAACAATAATGAAAAAATATTAAAATACAAATTATTAATATAGTAAGCTGGTAATATTATTAATAAAACTATTATGGTTTTAATAATCAAGCTCTTACCAACTGTAATTTTAAAATATTTTTTTCTTATATCATACAGCCTATAAACACTCATTGTAAAGAATGCTACAAAAGTAGCAATTACCGCTGCATAAAGCCCTGCAAACTTAATTAATGCAACATTAATAACAATATTCAGAATTGCCGAAACTATCGAAGTGTTAGCTATTGCCTTTGTATTTTTCTTAGCAATATATATTACACTGATAAGACCAACAACAACATTAAATAAAGATGCTAAAATAGATAACGGTACAAGTCCATAACCACTACTATATTTTTCGTTAATCATAATTGGAAATACAAAAGGCACACAAACTATTATTCCAATTCCGAGTGATGTAAAAAACTTCATTAAAATATTGAACATTTTATTAAAATAATTCGAAAAATCTTTATCATTAACGCAAACAGAAATAGATTCCGTCCAACTTATATTAAAAATATTATACAAAGTAATATATATACTTGAAAACTTAAGTGCAGCAGCTAAAATACCATTTTCAGAAACTCCTAAAATTGATGTTGTAATAACACGATTAGAAGCACTAAAAACCCACCAAGAAATAGCATTAGGAACTAGAGGCAAAGAATATTTCCATAATTTTAAAACAACTTTTTTTGAAATATAACGAACAGAAAACAGTTTATATAGTTTTAATACAAACATCAAATATATAGCGCTAATTATTTGACCTAAAAATGTACCTAAAAGCATTCCCTCAACTTTGAATTTAAATACAACTAAGAAAATTACATTAAAAAATATTGTTGAAGAAGCACTAATAAAACTTCCTATTGCATATTGCTTATTGTTTCCTAATCCCCTTGCCATCTGTAAAAATAAAGAAGCAAAAATATATGCAATAATATTTATCATTAAATAAATTCTGTAATTATTATTAACAAATTCTGTAATTATAAAATAAAAAAATACAAAAACAATACATTGCAATATTACAGATACTATACTACTAGATATTATGTTCTTTTGCTCCTTCTGATTTTCTCTTACTTCAATCAAATCCCTAAATACTGCTTGTTCTACCTGAAAAGTTATAATAGGAACAAGTAAAGATATTAATGTATTTAACAAATCTACTGTTCCATATTCAGCGGTTGATAAAACACCTGTATATAAAGGTAATAATAAAAATGTAATTAATTTTGTACAAATATTTCCAATACTAATTATTATCGTATTTTTCGCAAGACTTCTTTCTCTACTCATATTTTATCCCTTCTTATTTATTATAATCATCGTCTTTAACTGTTCTCATTTATCTACTATAACCGTATTAATCCAATCTTTTGATTCATTTATTAATTTGTTTAAATTATTATCAACTTCCAACCAGTTTGTTTTTTCTTGATTAATTTTTTTAGATAATTCTAAACTACTATTAAAAATTTTATCCTCCAATTGAATCTGCTTTAACAATTCCGTTACTCTTGAACCAGTTTTTTTATGAGGAATTGTATAAAATTCCTTATGAAAAATTATAGAAAATATTGTAGCATGAAATGATGTTGTTAGTACATATTTTGCGTTTTTAATATAATTAATAAATGAAAATGGTCCCAAAGAATAAATAGAAGTTACCTTCCCCTTAAACCCTGGATTTTTTAATCCAGCATGAATAACCTCATAACCTGTCTGTTCCACTAAAAAATTCACAGCCTTAATAAACTCACTATCTGGTTCTACAACATATGCAAATATATAATTTTGAGGAAAATATTCTGTTTTATCCAAATAATTGTCCCACTCATCTAAATTTAGTAACAAAGTAGGATCAACAACATTTTTGACTTGCTTATTTAATAGCTTTTCAAGTGGTTCTACCAAATTTTTTTCTCTTACGGAAATATAATCAATTTTAGATAGCTTTTTTAAATAATCTGCTTTATATTTCTGAATATCATCAGAATTACCAATACTTGCCGCATATGAAATTCTAGTTATTTTTTCATTACCAAAATTCAATGTATAAACATCCGAAATTCCCCCTACAATATCATGATTCCAAACTTGGTCACTACCTGTTATTAAATAGTCTAAACTATTTATTTCATCATAAGAAAATGGAATCATTTTTAAATTATTAATAGCTTTTTCAAAATTTGCTTTTCTTCTCAATTCTTTTCTAATATGAAGAACAGTACTAAAAAAATTCAGACAATATTTAAACATATTTTTTCGTAAAGGCTTTATAATCTTATATTGCCTATATATATTTTTACAGTAGTAATCAATAATTTTTGCATCTAAATATTTACTAAGTGCAAAAGACTGTAAATAAGCACCATAATTATATGCTCGATGGAAAGTAACAATACCAATTTTTTTCATTTTATTCTTTCACCACTCTTCTATTTCTTATTTTTTCTTTTATATTATAAAGTTTGTATAGCCAAAAATATTGTTTCCATTTTAATAAATATAAAGTAAACTTTATCAACGGTTTAAGATTTAAATTCATAATATCAATATCATCTTTCAAAAACATATCTGATATTTTTTTTATTTCTCCAATAGCAATATCTTTACACTCGCTTCTAACAGAATTTGATATAGATGAAGTGTACATTACAACCCTATTGTAAGCATAAGCTTTTTTTATAATTTCAGTATTATAATATTTTTTTATCAGTTCTTTGATTTTTGAATGTAAAATAACATTGTTTTTTAAATAATCAGATTTATATGTATTTAAAGCAGAAAAACTATTAACATAGTAATTATATAATGGAGATTCTACTAATTGAATATTATTTGCATGTTCTAAAATGTTTAAATTAAAGAGTAAATCTTCTGCAATGCTTACTTCAGAATCAAAGAAAATCTGATTATCACTAATTATACTTTTTTTTATCAATATTCTCCATACACTTCCCCAAAATTCTGTTTTTAAAAGTTTAGCTATAAAACTATTTTGTATTTCATCTTTTGATATTTTCTTGGTTTCAGAAATATCATTACTTTTGATTTTTTTATTGTTTAATATAGAATAATAATTAAAATAAATTATATCAACACAATTATTGCTCTTAACAATATTATTTAAGGTTACAAAGCAATTACTTTCTAAATAATCATCTGAGTCAACAAACATACAATATTCATATTTAGCCTTTGCTAATCCAAAATTTCTAGCATTAGATACTCCTTTTTCATGACATTGATAAACTTTCAACTTATTTGACTTTAAAGATTTAACAATTTCTAGTGATTTATCTGTCGAATTATTATCAACAAAAATAATTTCATAATTTTCATAATTCTGATTAAATATACTTTGAATACATCTTTTTATATATTTTTCACAATTATAACATGGTATAACTACACTTATTTTAATACTATTTTTCATATTTCTTCCTCTTCCAATAAATCGAAATTGGTAATAAAATAATTGATAAAAATACAGATGGTGAATTTTTTAGAATATTTTCTTTTTTAGCAAGACAAATTGCATTTAAATTAATTATTACTTTTATTTGATTTTGTACCCTTATGCAAAAACCATATTTTTTTAAAAATTGATAACGACTATTAAATAGTGTTATGCTTGACTTAAAGCTTTTGTAATAATTCTTATATAATGTATTCGTTAACCCGTCAGAAAGATATTCAGACGACACAACTTCTTTGTTTATATATAAAAACTTACCTATACCACTTAATTCATTATAAAAAACTTCTTCACTCATAAATTTTTCATTGCGATAAGTCTTAATCTCAATATCACGTATTTTTTTTGGTATAAACACTATTGTTGTTTCGAAATTTTTCCCAGTCAAAAACTTCAAATCCATTATATCTATTTCATTATAATTAAATTGTCCTAACTCTTCTATACAAATATTCTTTGACTTTCTCGGAAAAACCCACCCTAGTATATCATTTTCTTTACAATCACCAATTTCATCATAAATTATATCTATATCATTTTTATTTAAAAAATCATCACTATCAACACAACACAAATATTCTGTAGTACAACTTTTAACGGCTATAGGAAAAGTTGTAATTTTTCCTCCATTTGGTTTATAAAAATATTTAATACTAATCACTTTTTCTTTCATTATATTTTTTACATATTCTCTGGTTTCATCTGTAGAACCATCATCTATAACAAACCATATAAAATTTTTATTTTTTTGCATAGTAAGTGACTTATATAATTTTTTTAATTCATTTACACGATTATAAGTTGGTGTAAAAATCGTTAGTGCTTTTTTCATATACTTTCACATCCATATTCAAATAATTAAATCTAATTTTACATACATTACTAAATCAACAAAATAAACTATTGTAAGTTTTTTTCATTTCGATTAGTAAAAATAACATATGTAATAAAAAATAAACAAGGATTCATTAATATATTCATATAATAACTTTCAAATATACAATAAAACATAAAAAATATAGACAGCAATGCTTCAGGTATTAATTTATGTTGTTTGATATATTTATTTGCTTTAAAATTGTAATAGAAATACCAAATAGAAGCTAACAAACCACCTTCGTAAAGTATAGAAAAATATCCATTATCAAACAATATATTTCCATAAGATTCTCTCCCAATTAAAGGAACTGAATAATTATTTAGAAGCTGACTCATATAATTTATTCTACCTGTTAACAATGAGTTTAAAGTTTCAAAAAAAGGAATTTTCCCATACCCCCATGCCAATACAAAGGAAATAAAAATAAAGAATATAAATAAAACGTTAATAATTTTCGTAATATTTTCCCTTATAAACTTTATATTTTTTACTACTAATAAAAAAATTAAATATATACTGATTATCATAAAGCCAGTTCTTGAAACCGTAAAACTATAAAGAATATAATTGAGAATTTCAATTAAAAATACATAAAATAAATTAATTTTCCTATAGTATAAATATCCAAATAAAATAACTATAATAGAAAAAGATGAATGCGCCAAATTAGGATGTTCATATCCTAAACTATACCTATTAATAAATCCAACACCATTACGATAATGAAGGATAACATTATTTTCTACTATTCCAGTTGTTGACAAAAGTATTAATAAAAGAAAAGAAATCATTCTTGCAAATAACATAATTTTTACTATTTGTTTGATATTGATATCCTTTAAACAGCAAAGAGAAATTGCAGTGAATAACACTGTAGTGACTCCACCAAAAATCAAATCAACTATTCCTATTAAAAACAAAATAAGAATAGGTATTAACTCTTTATATGTATATTTTTCAGTAGAAATTTTTAAAAAAACCATTATTATACCAAAAATATACATAATTATATATATTTTACTAGAACTAGATAATCCTAACCCCTTACAAAAAGCTATTAGTGCAAAAAAAATATATATTACAACTTCTCTTTTTTTTACATGTGAACAATTACCCATTGTGCATTCCTCTTAAAATATATTTTTTTATAAATTGCTTTAATGGTATTAAATAATAATGAATCTTTCTTAAAACCTTATTGGTAGATTTCCATGTTCCCGCAAAATGATGTATAGAATAAGTGTTTTTTGTAATTGAAATTTTATTAGTACCCATTTTTATAGGGCAAAAATATTCTATTGGATAAATAACCATATCATCAACAACTTGTTTAACATTTTTTCTTAACAAACCGTATTTTTTTAAAATATCTGTACTAATTTTTACACACGTTACTTTTTTAAACTTATGATTTTGATCCAAAAAATTATAAGTTTCATAAAACTCTTTATTTTCTTTTATAAACTTATGATGCTTAATTGCACCAAACCCTTGTCCCGTGTTAATTGTTCCTATTTGCTCCATACCAATATACCCATTACAATCAAGTAAATCATCTAATGGTTTAATAAGCTCAACATCGGTATCAAGATATATTCCACCTTCATTATATATTATATCTAATCTAACATAATCAGTTAAAAAAGCATATTTTTTATTTTCATACGTATATTTTACATAATCATTTTTTGCTAAATCATAATTAGACTCATCCCATCGAACAATTTCATAATCTGGGCAATATTTTTTCCAACTTTGAATGCATTTTTTTACATCGTCTGGTAAGTCTTTACCACCAAACCAACAATAATGTATTTTTTTTGGTATCATACTTCCTCCTATTTGAATAAACCTTCTATTTCTTGATTTAAATTTTTACAAAACTGTTTATTATTTGATTTAAATTTACTATTCATCTTTTTTATAATTTTATTATAATTTAAAATAGTTTCTTTAAGATCTTTAATATTATAAACAGGGATTAAACATCCTGTTCGTTCTACTACTTGCCTTACAAAATCTACTTGATGATTATTAACATGTTCATCAAATTCTTTTTGCCTTGGTACAACTATTGGAACTTTTCCCATAGATAGTGGTGCTATAAAACTAGCCGGACCACCATGAGTAATAATGATGTCAGCTTCTTTTAAATATTGTTGCATTTCGTCATAACCAATCAGTTTATGAGATTCACAATATTTAGGTTCATAAGTACAATAACCTTTTTGAATAATTACATTATCTGTAATAACACCTTCACCTTTTAATCTATCAATCTCTTCTATCAATCTATTAAATGGTTGTTCATGTGTCCCTACTGTAACAAAAATCATATTTTCACCACCTAAAATATTTGTCCTAAATTTATTGCTTTAGGATACACCTTTAATTGTTCATCCCATTGTACAATAAACTTATCTGCAAACCTATAACAAAACTTACCACTTACTGTCGGTTTATCAATCCTATCGAACACTTCCACATATACTAATTTTGCACCAAAAAGATGACCTAACAAAAAGAATGGTATCGCTACAGCTGCTCCAGATGAAATAATAACATCTGGTTTTTCTTTTCTTAATATTTTAATTGCTAAAAAAGTATTTTTTATTAAATTAGGAATGTTTCTATTAGTTGGATAATGACACCAATATTTTCGCTCGTCTTTTAAAATACTATTTGCATCTGCTTTATCAAAAGTTACCCAAGCCCGATCATGCTTTGACCATATATCTTTAAGCATATACATATGTGTTAAATGACCACCACTAGAACCTACTATTAAAAATTTAGCCTCATTATACTTCTTTTTCATTCATCTTACTCCTTTTATATAATGTATACAAAGTATATTATTTTTTATGATTATACAAAAAAATGGTAATAAAATTGCAAAGATTACTCCGCATCTTTTCCAAATAATACCACTTTAAAAGTCTTAAAGAATATTTTAATATCAAGTATTAGCGAATAATTATTTGAATAATATCTTTCTAAATCTAATCTTTCTTTAAATGTAGTTCTACTTCTTCCATTTACTTGCCAATATCCTGTAATACCTGGCTTTGTTTTAATAATATCGTCGTAGTATTCCTCCATATCTTCTTTTTCTCTAGGTAAATATGGTCTATTACCAATAACAGACATATCTCCTTTTAAAACATTAATAAGTTGAGGTAATTCATCAATAGAAAGTTTTCTAATGACTTTTCCTACTTTTGTAATTCTAGGATCATTTTTAAATTTCTTATTTTTCTTATATTCTTCCGCAGCAACCTTATCCATCTCTAAAGTACGAAATAACACTTCATCTGCATTTGGTACCATAGAACGAAATTTATAAAACTTAAATTCTTTTCCATTCTTACCAATTCTATTTTGTGTAAAAATAATAGGATGAAAATCTCCTGTTGCCATAGTTATAATCTTTAAAATAATACCAACTGGTATTAATACAACAACACCAATCAAACCACACACGATATCAAATACTCTTTTTACGAATAAATATCCTAACTTTCTAACAGATACTCTATTCATCTTTTCTAACTCTTCTTGCTCCCTCTGATAAGCATCTAAATCCATAATAATTTCTTTTGTCTTAATAATTTCTTCTTCACTACTATTTTCTTGTTCTTTTACTAATACCTCATCCATACCTATACTCCTAACTTCTCTATTTATTTACTACTACAATTACTACTACAAACTTATCTTCTAATACCAAAGTTTTCATTAGAAATTACTTTGTTAAAGTTATTCTCTAATAAGTCCTCTATCATATTATCACTTTTTACTATTGATTTCAATTTCTTTTTTAACTTTTTTATCTTAAAATCTTTCTCACGATGACAATCACTACCTAAAAAGGTAATTTGATGTTTCTTTAAGAAATAAATTAATGTCTTCTTAGCTTGTTTTCCATACTTACCAAACAAACTTTTATAGTTTCCTTGTAATAATACTCCCATTCTTAGATATTCTTCTATATGATCTGGATGTCTTTGAAAAATTCTATATCTTTCTGGATGAGCAAGTACTGGTACATACCCTGCTACTACAAGTTCATAAATAATATCTTTTGTATTATATAACATATTACCTAATGGAAATTCTAATAATATGTATTTAGAATTATTTAAAGTAGTTATTTCTTTCTTTTTTAATAACTTAATAAAATTATCATTAATAAATACTTCATTACCTAAATATAATTTAATATTTATACCTTCATCTTTTACTGCTTGAACTAGTTGATCAAATCTTTTTTTCTTATCCTCATTATTACAATTATATTTACTCTCTTCTATATAATGAGGTGTGATCATTAATTCTGTTATTCCTTGTTTTTCTGCTTCTTTTAATAAAGATATACTCTCACTTATATCTTTACTTCCATCATCTATCCCAAAAAGCAGATGTGAATGCAAATCTTTCATTATCTTCTTTTCTTCTTTTTCTTCTCGCCATAATATTCACTTGAATAATAACTATAATAGCTATTATCTTTTACAGAAGCTTTATTGATCACTACACCTGCTATCTTAGCATTTGCTTGAGCAAATACTTTTTTAGCTTTATCTAGGCTTTCTACTTTAGTCTTTTTATTACTTACTACAATAATATTAGCATCACTATACTTAGTCATTATCATAGTATCACTTAATCCTAATACTGGAGGGCAATCTAATAAAATAACATCATATATTCCCCTTAATTCTTCCATTAATTTTTTATTATTCTCAGACGCTAACAACTCTACTGGATTAGGAGGAGTTGGTCCTGTAGGTAATAAATCTATATTTTTATTACTAGTACCTACAATATATTTTTTTAACTTAATATCGTCTTTATAATTTAGAATTAAATTAGAGTAACCACCACTAGTTAAATTCATAACTTCAAAAATTTCATGTTGTCTACCTTTACGTAAATCACAATCTACAACTAATACTTTTTTACCTTCTTGTGCATAAGCAACAGCAAGATTAGCAGTAATAAAACTTTTTCCATCTCCTGATTGAGGTGAAGTACTTAGTATTACTTTCATTTCTCCATCAATTGCTTGAAATGCTAAATTAGTACGAATTGTTTTAATAGCTTCACTAAAAATAGATTTAGGGTTTACATTAATAATTAAATCCGTTGACATAACTCACTACTCCTTACTTTCTTTAGGAACTATACCAATTACAGTTAAACCTAATTTTTCTTCTACAGTTTCACTTGATTTAATAGTAGTATCAAAATAATACATAACAAATACTACACCAAAAGATAATAC
>ERZ1643249.3829-NODE-3829-length-12991-cov-5.316172_pt1 | contig 12991 bp, 14 predicted proteins | sample MGYA00579263_ERZ1643249 | MGnify/ENA primary metagenome ERZ1643249 (study PRJEB29033, sample SAMEA4952264) | chicken gut metagenome | biome: Broiler Chicken; feature: Gastrointestinal Tract; material: Caecum | place: Ireland | collected 2018 | study: Broiler...
TTTTACTATTAGTTCTGCCTCATCACCATTATTAATTAAAAACGCATTAGCATCATCGGTATCCAAATGAACCTCATAAGAAAATTTATCACTTAATCTAACATATACATTTTCTAGTATTCCACTTTTTTGTCCTTTTACTACCAAAGTAACAAATTCCTTATCTTTAAATCCATATTTTTCAGCATCCTGCATTGTTGCATGTACGTGTCTTGCAGCAATAATAGCCGCGTTTTTTGTAACTTGCCCTTTAGGTCCAATTATCGTTATTTCTGCAGCACCATCAAGATCACCAGAATTTCTAACCGGTGGTTTTATTCCTAACGCAAACGAATCAGTTCTTGATACCTCTACTTGAGTTTCATTTCTTTCTGGGCCAAGTATCCTTACTCTTTCAATTTTACCCTTAGGTCCACAAATCACAACTTGTTCGTTACACGCAAATTGACCAGGCTGAGATAAATCCACTTTCTTTGTTAACTTATAGTCTTCCCCAAATAAAACTTTTATATCTTCCTTAGTAACATGCACGTGTCTAGCTGACACACCTATTTTTACCATCATTTATAACATCTCCTTAACAAGGATAATTATAACATGTATAATTGTTTTAATTCAATCATATGTTTAAATGAATTAAAAAAAAGGAGATTTTATATGAACACAAATTATTATTCAAATCCAACTTATCCTAATATTGGAGAAGCGGGATTTCAGGCCACCGCAATGGGCGGAATTGCATCTATGCCAAGCAATAACACAAACAATGCTAGTAATAATAATTTAGCAAAAATACAAGCAAATAATAACATGTTAGAATTAGAACAATCATACATCGAAAATATTTTAAGACTAAACCGAGGAAAGTTAGCAACCCTTTATTTTTCATATCCGGATTCCGTTGAATGGAGGGATAAAACATACACCGGAATAATTGAAGCCGCAGGAAGAGATCACATAATCGTCAGTGATCCTAAAAACGGAAAATGGTACTTATTATTAATGATTTATTTAAATTACGTAGAGTTTGAAGAAAAAATAAATTACAGCCCAGAATACTATCCTCAAAACTAAATTACCTTGTAAATATTATTTAGTTTTGCTATAATCATTTTAGGATAGAGGTAGATAAAATGATATTAATAATTATAACTTTAGTAATATGTTTAATAGTATTTATGGGAGTAATGTACCATGATAAACTATCTTTTCTTAACATAAAATTAAAAAATATTGAAGAAAAAATAAATAGTACACTAATTAAAAGAAAGTCTTTAATACAAGATTCTGAAACAATAATTAAAGAAGTTTTAAACACTGATAAACAAATTTATGAAAACCTAACAGAAATAAATAACCAAAGTATAAACATGATGGAATTAGATAGAAAATTATTAATATACATTAACGAATTTTATTTAATAAAAGATAAATATAAGAAATTACAAAATAACGAAAATTTTCAGCAAATAGCATATGCGATAAACGAAACTGAAGATAAATTAAACGCATACAAAGAATATTATAATGATAACGCAGCTAAATATAACGAATTGATACAAAAGTTCCCTTTAAATATAATATCTTTTTTTAAAAAAAGAAAAGAAAAAAATTTCTTTGACCAAAAAAGTATAAACGACAATGATTATAACGATTTTAAATATTAAAAAACTTGTTAACCATTTAGTTAACAAGTTTTTGTTTGCCTAGAACTTAATTTCCGTTTTATTATGTTCTTTTAAATACTTATTTGTTTTAGAAAAAGGCGCACTACCAAAAAAACCATTATATGCAGATAAAGGCGAAGGATGAGCAGATTCTATAATATAATGACTTGGATTGGTTATAATCCGTTTTTTTTCTCTAGCCTGTCTTCCCCATAGTATGAATACAACGTTTTTTAATTTATCATTTATTTGACCTATAACATAATCAGTAAATATTTCCCATCCAATATCTTTGTGAGAATTAGCCTTATCTTTTTCCACGGTAAGAACGGTATTAAGCAAAAAAACCCCTTGTTTAGCCCAATCAGATAAATCCGTATCAGTTCTGTTTATACCTAAATCATCGTATAACTCTTTAAATATATTTCTAAGCGAAGGTGGTGTTCTAACCCCTCTTCTAACCGAGAAAGAAAGTCCCATAGCCTCTTTTTCTCCATGATATGGATCTTGCCCTAATATTACAACTTTAATGTCCTTAAAATCCGTTAACTTAAAAGCATTAAATAAATCCGTAGCTGGTGGATATACGGTTTTTGAAAGTCTTTCTTCCTTTATAAACTCTTTAATATGTTTAAAGTAGCTTTTTTGCATTTCCTCCTTTAAAATATCATCCCAACTATTATGAAACATGTAACCACTCCTAATATTTTTATTTAACGAAACATTATTCATTAAGTATATAATAACACCATATTAACTAAAAAAAAAGCTACTTATGATAGCTTTCTTTATTTATTATTTTAAATGCTCTATATATTTGTTCTAATAAAATCACCCTAAATAATTGATGTGGAAAAGTTAAATTAGAAAAAGATAAAGAATAATTGGATCTTTTTATAACATCTTCACAAAGGCCATATGAGCCTCCTATTACAAAAGTAATGTTTTTTGAAATATTTTTATCAATAAAACCAGAAAATTCCATCGATGATAAAGGTTTACCCGCTATCTCTAACGTTACAACAAAATCCTTATCATTTATTTTAGATAATATTTTTTTACCTTCTTCATTAATTGTTTTTAACACATCATAATTAAAATCCGGCACCTCAATGATTTCAAGCTTTGTATATTTTACAATTCTTTTTTGATATTCCTTAATAGCTTCGTTAAAAAACCGTTCTTTTACCTTACCTACACAAATAATTTTTATCATACTTCTATCCAATCCGTTCTTTGTTTTTGCTTAGCAACGATTAAAGTTTTTAGCTTTTTATCTTTTTTATCAAGCACTTCTTTTACCGTTTGTAATGCGATATCAGGATTATTATTTTCATCACTTAAGTGCGCTAAAATAACCGTTTTGGTCTTATCTCCAATAAACTCTGATAAATAATACGCAGCATCATCATTAGATAAATGCCCTTTATCACCTAGTATTCTTTTCTTTAAATGGTAAGGATACCCTCCGTTCATTAACATCTTAATATCATGGTTACTTTCCATAATATATAAATTATGGTTTTTTAATAATGAAAAATATTTACTATTAATGTATCCCGTATCGGTTATGTAGACACAAGATGAATTATTGTCATTTATTACAAAGCCAACTGAACCTTTTGCATCGTGTGATGTTTTAATAAGGGTAATTGTAATATTACCTATTATTGCTTTATTATTTTCATATAGTTTGTATTGGGCATCTAAATCATATTCTCTTAATAAAGACAATAATTCTTCAGTAACATACACGATTGGGTGGTATTTTTTTAAAAAAACCTTAAGACCTTGTATATGGTCCACGTGGGTGTGTGTTATTAATATTGCGTTTATATTTTTAGGATCCTCTTCTAACTCGTTCAATTTTTCTTCTACGTATGATTTGGTGACACCTAAATCTATTAAAATTTTGGTGTCACCATTATCTATCAGCGTACTATTACCTTTACTTCCGCTTGATAAAACCGATAATTTCATTATCTATATAAAGTTAGAGGATCGATAGGAATTCCATCCCTGTATGGCATTCCGTTTTTATATAAACCAAAGTGAAGGTGAGTTCCCGTTGCAAAACCAGTATGGCCCATAGTTCCAATTTGTTGTCCTTTTTGGACAGCTTGTCCTTGAGTAACTAATAAAGACGCCATATGTGCATAAATTGTATAATAACCATTATTATGATTTATTACCACGTAGTTACCCAAACTACTTGCATTTCTTTTAGCCGTAACAACGTTACCTGCACCAGCTGCATAAATAGGAGAGCCTTCTCCACTACCCGCTATGTCTATTGCTTCGTGAACTTTACCCCAACGATAACCAAAGTAACTAGAAATATAATATTGTGAAATAGTTGGCCAAACCCAGTCACCAGAAGCTATTACTACGGTACCACCTCCAATTGATTTAGTACCAATTTTTACAACTTTATCAACTGCCGGTGTTATTGTTTCAGAACTTACGATTACAACGTTATTGGTTTCACCATTAACCGTTTTAATCTTTGTAGTTAAACGATTTACTCCGTTTTGTCCTTCTACTTCTACTTTTTGCGTACCTGCAAGCATGGTTGAATCATATTCTGTTACTGTTTTATATTGACTTTCTTGGTCCAATACCGTATGTGATTCTACCACCACATCAACTATTGGAGCTATTAAACCTACTTTTACTTGCTGTCCAACTGATAATAAGTTATTTGCACTGGTAAACTCCGGATTAACAATCAAAAACTCTTCTGTAGCTAATTTGTGATCATAAGCTATAGAATCAATAGTATCTCCTTCTTGTACCGTATAATATTGATCTTCTTTTAAATCACCAAAAAGCAAATACTTTGTTAATAATTTTTCATCAGTAAAAATCTGCTCGTCAGTGGATATATATCCTTCTTTTATGGTAATATCTTGATCTATATATATATCCTCTATTAATGAACCCACGTCTTTTATTTCAGGCTGTGTGTCATTTTCATAATTTTTTACCTGATCAGCACTAACAAAAGCTTCTACAACAGATCTTAAAGCCTTGTCAAACATGTTCTTGTCTAAAACGTTTATTATGATAGGTTCTTCACCTTCTGTATTTGGCTTTATGGTTATCTTATAACCCTTAATCGTAAATGGTTTTTCTTCCTTTATCAAATTATGAACTTGCTTAGCAGTAAGAACTTCTTTTTCATAAGTAGTACATTTTTGTATATCAACACCAGACGGTATATATACTTTATCAACGTTGTATTCTTCTTTTAAATCTTTTTGCTCATCATTTATGTATTCCTCTAACTCTTGCTTATCCTTTATATTTCCAATAACCTTACCATCTAAATATACTTTATACACTTCTTTTGGACTTAGCTGATACTTATTTACAAAATTTACAAACGACATAATAAGTACTGCAACCAAAATGCTTATTAAGTAAAAAATCCCCTTTTTTATTACATTTATCATTATTATTCACCAGTCTCTTTCTGAAAATTAACAAACGTGCTAGTATCTTTTCTAAACAATAATTCTATTGTCTTAGTAGGACCACTTCTGTTCTTACCAATAATAAACTCAGTTATACTAGCGTTATCATCACGTCTTGCCTCTTTATTATAATAATCATCTCTGTACAAAAACGAAACTATGTCAGCATCTTGTTCGATAGAACCAGATTCACGTAAATCACTCATAATCGGTCTTTTATCTTCACGAGATTCAACCGCACGAGAAAGCTGTGCTAAAGCTATTACCGGAACGCCAAGCTCAAGTGCCATGGTTTTTAAACTTCTAGATATTTCCGAAACTTCTTGTTGCCTATTACCTGCGGTTTTAGCTGGTCCTGTGATAAGTTGTAGATAATCAATTACAACCAAACCCAAACCCTTATCAGAATTACTTAGCCTTCTACATTTTGACCTTATTTCACCAATGGTTATTCCCGGTGTATCATCCAAAAAAAGGTTAGTATCAGACAATCTACTTATAGCCTCATTAAGTCTTTTCCAATCATTATGTTCTAAGCGTCCAGTACGCATTTTACTTCCGTTTATTTGGCCTAAAGATTGAAGAATCCTATTGGCTAACTGCTCCACGCTCATTTCAAGGTTAAACAACGCAACTGATTTTTTACTATGCATGGCAGCATAAGTTGCTAAATTAAGTGCAAAGGCTGTTTTTCCCATTGCAGGACGAGCCGCTATTATTATAAATTGGTTAGGCTGTAAACCAGCGGTTAATTTATCAAACTCGGTAAAACCTGTGGATAATCCCGTTATTTCTGCGCCTTGTTCTGATAATTTTTCTAAGTTTGCTTGCTCACGATAAGCAACATCTTGTATCCTTTGAAATTCAGAGGTTTTTCGCATGTTACCTATACGCAATATTTTCATTTCAGCGTTTTCTAAAACTTCATAAATTGAATCTTCGGAAAGATAAGCATCATTAGCTATCTCAGTAGCAGTTTCTATTATCTTTCTTCCTACCATTTTTTCCTTAACGATATTTATGTAGTATTCTACGTTTGAAGCACTAGGTACGGAATCAATTAACTCGGACAAATATTCAACGTTACCTACTTGACTTAAAATTTTCTTATCATTTAATCTATTTGTAAGAATGGTTATATCAATAGGCGATGAAGAATCATTTAGTTCTTGCAAAGTCTCAAAAATCTTAGCATTAGCTTCGCTATAAAAGGCATCACTTGATAATTCATCACACATTTTTTGCAAAGCATTTTTAGACAAAAGGGCAGATCCTAACACTGCCTTCTCCGCTTCTATACTATTTGGTGCTTTTCGTTCTGCCATTTCATCACATCCTTTACTTCTTATTTAATTAATTGAACCGTTATACTAGCTTGAACCTTCTTATGTAAATTTATCATAACCTTATGAAATCCAAGAGAACTAATTTGTTCATCCAAAACTATTTTCTTTTTATCTATATCATATCCCATTTTTGCTAGTTCACCAGCAATTTGCTTTGTTGATATACTACCAAAAACTTGATCTTGCTTTCCAGTTTTAACCTTAAAAGTTATAACCTTATTATCTAACTCTTGCTTTATTTTTTCACATTTTTCTATTTCCTTAGCAAGAGCATCAGCTTTATTTTTGTTTTTTATATCTAAAATTTCTTTACTTCTTGATGTATATGCAACCGCGTATCCGTTTCTTATCAAAAAATTTTGAGCATATCCATCTTTTACTTCTTTTATTTCTCCTTCTTTTCCTTGACTTTTAACGTCCTTGATAAATATAACCTTCATCTCATTCACCTTCCAATTAATAGACAATTACTTTAGTATTATAACATAATTTTTATTTAAATAAAAGAAAGCTTATGCACAAAGCATCGCTTTCTTTTTACTTTGAAAATGGTAATAAAGCTATCATTCTAGCTCTTTTAATTTGTTGTGCAATATGTCTTTGGTGTTTTGAGCAAGCTCCAGTAACCCTTCTTGGTAAAATTTTACCTTTTTCATTTATGTATTTTTTTAATATTTCAGGTTCTTTATAATCAACGCTTTTACCAGCACACATTTGACAAACTTTCTTTTTCTTTCTAAAAAATTCTGCCATTAGTATTCCTCCTTATCATAATTAAAATGCGATATCATCATCACTTATCTCTATACTACTACCAAAATCCGCAAACACATCATCAGAAACATTAGTTTCTTTTTGAGGCTCACTTTCTTGAAAATCCGCAGGTGAAACATTATTAGTCTCATCAGTTGAAACGTTCATAGAATTACCAGAATTTCTAGAATCAAGGAATTGAACTCGGTCTGCTACAACTTCTGTAACATATACCCTTTTCCCATCCTTATCTTCATAATTTCTAGTTTGAATTCTTCCATCTACCGCTACTAAAGAACCCTTAGTAACGTATTTCTTTATGTTTTCTGCTTGCTTTTGGAAAGCAACGATGTTAATAAAATCCGTATCTCTGCCACCCTGGCTATTAGTATATTGTCTATCAATCGCAATCGAAAAATTTACTATTGCAGCATTACTAGATGAATATCTTAGCTCAGGATCCCTTGTTAATCTACCAATTAAAAATGCTTTGTTCATTTTTACTTCCTCGTTTCTTATTAATCTTCTTTTACAATTATGTGACGAATAACATCTTCACTTATTAACGCTAAACGGTCAAATTCATTAATCGCTTTTGCATCATTTGATTCAATGTTAAATAAGAAATAATATCCAGTTTTAAAACCTTTTACTTCATAAGCTAATTCTTTTTGCCCTAAATCTTTTGAAGAAGTTATTGTAGCACCATTATCTGCTAAAATCTTTTCAAAACTTTTAGCAACTTCCTTTATGGCGTTTTCTTCAAGATTTGGTCTAACGATGAACATAATTTCGTATTTCATATTGTATTTTCCTCCTCTTCTGGTCTATTCGGCTCTTAATCTTGTTAAGAGCAAGCGAGTAAATTCATTTACTCGCTTTGTATTATAACAAAAAAGATAGCTATTGTAAACTATCTTTACTTAATTATAATTTAATTATTTTATTTTATGTTTCTTTTTGTGAATTAAACGTTATTATTTTTGCAGGAATCTTTCCTTCTTCTTGATTTATGTATCCATCATCACAATCTAAATTTTCATCTATAAACAAATCATGAGCTTTTTTTAGAGCCAAGTTGCAAAATTTTATATCAACTATATTTTCGCTGTCTGAAAGATCTCTACTATAATCGGCATCAAAATAAATTTGAGAAGTTCTAAAAGAATAATAATATAAATTATCTTTAAATACTTGAGCAAGATTCATTCTTCTTATTACGAATTCTTCAAGTTGCGTTTCGGTAAAACTTGGCTTTATTTTAGCATCATCAAAAAGTTTTTCTATATATTCTTCAAAGATGTCTACTTTATTAGAATTATTACATCTAACAAAGGAATCCCAAATATTATATATTCTTTTTAAATCAGCTTTTATTTTAGTTAAAAGATCTGTATGACATGATAAATACCAAGATAAATTTAAATCATGTTTAGAAACATAATTAATTATAAAAGAATTAATGTTTTTATCTTCAAGTTCACTTTTATCCTTAGCTATTCTATGAATAAGCATTTCAAAATTATGTCTTTTATTTCGATAAAAAATTTCTTCAATACACTGTTTAGCATAGTAATCCAGTATTATGTATCTACTTTGAAACATGCACTCAAAGTAACAAAAAACCAATCCAAAATTATTATTTTTTTTGACATCAGAATTACTTTCATATGACGCCATAAACTCTACTAACAATCTGTTATACATAGCTTTATTTAACAATATAAATTTATCAAATTTGCCATTTTTAGAACTTGATAGTAAACCTTCCATTATTATTCCTAATTCTACGCAATTAGCGTCTATTTCTTCATCTTGATTATTATGCTTTTTTAAATAATTATCCGCCAGCATAACAATAAAATCTTTATCATTCTGAAATTTATATATCATAAATTTAATAAATTCATAATCATCTTTAACTTTTGAAGAACAAAATTCATACATTTTTTTATCATTTGTTTTATCAATAACTTGCATCATAAATTGAGAATCATTTTCTAATTCCTCAACATCATATTTGTCTATATCATTACCTTGTACATAGTCTTCAACCAATTTATCATCATACGTCTTTTTCATTTTAAAACTCCCCTTTTAAAAATGTGATTATAATAGCAAAGAAAAAAAAGAAAGTCAACAAACTTTCTTAATTATTAAACCTAAACAAGCAAACATCACCATCTTGCATAACGTATTCCTTGCCTTCGCTTCTAAGTTTTCCCGCTTCTTTAGCTCCTTTTTCACCATTATACTTTTTATAATCTTCAAAAGATATTACTTCTGCTCTAATGAATCCTTTTTCAAAATCACTGTGAATAATTCCTGCGCAAGCCGGAGCTTTCATTCCTTTTTTAAAAGTCCAAGCCCTAACCTCTTTAGGACCAGCCGTAAAATAAGTTTGAAGACCTAACAAATTATAAGAAGCTTTTATTAACTTATCTAAACCACTTTCTTCTATGCCCAATTCCTTTAAATATTCTTTTTTCTCTTCATCGTCAAAACCACTTAATTCTTCTTCTATTTTTGCGCATAAAGTAATTACTTCAGAATTATCTTTATCAGCATATTCCTTTACTTGCTTTACATATTGATTTTCTTTTCCAATATCATTTTCTTTTATATTAGCTACGTATATAACTGGTTTCATCGTAAGAAGATTAAAAGCCTTTAATAATTTTAGCTCATCTTTATCATATTCTAATTTTCTACAAGGCACGTTATTTTCCAAAGCTTCTTTTATTTTTTTTAACAAAGCAACCTCTTTTAATGCTTCTTTATCCTTAGTAGAAATAGCTTTTTTTTCTATTTTTGCTAATCTGTTATCAACAACTTCTAAATCACAAAAAATAAACTCTACTTCAATTATTTCGATATCCCTAACCGGATTAGTACTACCTTCAACGTGAGTTATGTTGGCATCATCAAAACATCTTATAACCTCAACTATCGCATCCACGTTCCTTATGTGAGATAAAAACTTATTACCCAATCCTTCACCATTAGAAGCTCCCTTAACCAAACCTGCTATGTCGGTAAATTCAAACGTTGTTGGAACTAAGCTTTTAGGTTTAATTAATTCGTTTAAAAAATCTAACCTTTTATCTGGTACCATTACCATACCAACATTAGGCTCAATGGTTGCAAACGGGTAATTTGCTGCTAAAATATTTTTTTTGGTTATCGCATTAAATAACGTTGATTTGCCTACGTTTGGTAACCCAACAATTCCTGCTGTAAGCGCCACAAAATCACTTCCTTCGCCTATGTATTATACCATTTATAAAATCTTGTGTAAATTATGAAAAGAAAAAACAGTAAAAATATACTGTTTTAATATAATTTAACCAAAACTGCTATTAAAGCACCAGATATAATTCCTAATAAAATTACCGACCACAGCAAGCTAATGAACGCTGCCTGTTTTTTTCTTTTCTGCCAAGGTGCTTTTGGTACCATGGCTTGGCCTACTTCTTTATCGATATCATCTTCTTCTTGAATTACCTCAGGATCATTTTCACTTTTTTCCTCTTTATTTGTTTCTTGAAATTCATTTTTTGTATTTTGATAATTATTATCCGGGTTATATCTATAACCTGTTTCGTCTAACGGCTTTAAACTATAAACGTTTATTCGTCTACCATCTTCGGTAACATGGTTTTTTACGCTTAAAGTTTTAGTTTCATCCTTGGATGGATTATTTTTATCGCATATAACAACGATGTTTTCAGAAGGTGAAATATAAATTTTTTTATTAAGTATTTGTAGTAAAGTCTGCACTGGTTTTGTACTCAGTTCTCTTTTTACATCGTCTGCTACCGGCAAACTAGAAACCAAAGCTCTAACAGTCCCATACACCCTTTGTTTTTCTTCGTGTGATAATTTTTTATATTCAGTTGAAGTCGAAACATCTTTAATATCCATCATGTTTATTTCTATACAATCTTTTACCAAAGATTGTTCAAAAATAGACGTTGCGTTAATAACACCATCAACACTCATAGCACCTTGGGATTGTAAGATAGACTCAAACCTTTCTTTTCCCGTTTGGTGAGGATTAGTTCTATTTTCAATAATTCTTACAACATCAGAAGGATATGGATAACGTATTTTTATATAACTTTTTCCATCTTTTTCAAAATCTGTAACATTTTCTAAAGAAAGAGTATACTCCGTTTTTTTAGTAACATCAATTTTCGATATATCTTCTTTTACTTTTTCATCAGTAGCTAACATTTTTTGCAAAAAGTTCATATCAAACCTAAGTTTATTAATCTCTTCATGAATTAAACCATATGGCCTGACGTCATTTTTATATAAATTATATAATTTATCCTTTTGCTCAGAATTTTTTAATACGCCATCGTTCAATAATTTTTGTAGTGCCAAATCAAGAGATTTTAATTCAAACTCACTTTTCAAATTAATCACCTCTATTTTAATTATAGATAAAAGTATTTAATTATCAAATTAAACGAAATAAGAATGTAAATTAAAAGTAAAAAAATGCAGTTATTGCATTTTTAAACCGTAGGATATATACCAGGACCTATAGGTAAACCTATTATATACCAACAAACTATCATAAATATCCACATACCTGCTATTACCGCAAAATATGGTAGTATTAACCTATAACAATTTCTAATGCTAAAGTCATTTTTATTTTTTGTATAAACTTCTATAAAACCAATAAAGATTACGAAATATGAAAATAACGGAGTTATACAATTCGTAATTGAATCACCAGCTCTAAATACCAATTGTGCAAATTCAGGTGTAATATTAGCCTTCATCACTGACGCCATTATATTAGGGGCCATTATTGACCACTTAGCAACTGGTGCTGGCGTAAGAATATTCGCTAGCATGGTAACAACTAACACTAGCAAAATAAGCGGTATAAAGGAAAAATCAGACGCAGCTATTAAATTTGATAATGTTCCAGTTACAACAACCCCTAAATTTGATTCTTTAAGAATAGCACATAATTGAGCTGCAAAAAATACTAATACGAATATTCCTCCGATGCTTTTTAAATAATCTGTTGAGAAATTCACCATGTCACGAATTCTTTTTATCGTACCAGTTATAACGCCAAAGACAAATCCTTGAACAGCAAATAACATTGATATAATACCAACCAAATTAGTCATTAAAAGAGCATCACTCGAAAATAACATTTTAGGATAAGTATCTTGAGATTTATCCAATAGTAATCCAATAAAACCATCTTTACTTGAAGGAATAATCATAAGAATTATTGGTATCAAAAAAATTATGGTTGCAATTAAAACTCCTATTAAACCCTTTTTCTCATCTTTTTCATCAAGCATTAATTCATCGTCTTCGTCTATGTTATTTCTGCCTAATTTTCTTGAAACTATCTTTTCGGTTATAAACGTACATATTGAAGCGATTAATAAAGCTGCTACGATAACAAAAATTAAATTACTACTTTGTGAAACAGTATATTCTGTATCAAGTAATTTTGCACTTGCTTCGGTATAACTAGATAAATTATAATCTAGGGAATTTATGAAAAGTCCTGCTCCGTGACCAGAAGCAATCGATGCAAAACCTAGGGCCAAACCACCTAATGGGTTTCTGTTCATGCTCATGAACAGAACTGCACCAAAAGGAAGCAATAAAACATAACCAACGTTTTCATCAATACTTAAAACTATGCACAATAATGAATATAAAAACACAATTAAAAACTTTGGTATTTTTTTAGTTAGTTTATTAG
>ERZ1643249.3830-NODE-3830-length-12990-cov-78.252107_pt1 | contig 12990 bp, 15 predicted proteins | sample MGYA00579263_ERZ1643249 | MGnify/ENA primary metagenome ERZ1643249 (study PRJEB29033, sample SAMEA4952264) | chicken gut metagenome | biome: Broiler Chicken; feature: Gastrointestinal Tract; material: Caecum | place: Ireland | collected 2018 | study: Broiler...
TGATTATAAGTAAAGCTTGGTTTAATAGGAAGGTTGAATGTTGTTTAAGAATTTGTTGAGTACTGTATAATTAATTAAAAATAGAAATTTATTTGCGCTAAAATTATATGAGGGAAGGAATTAGAATTATTAAAACCAAGAAAATAGACAAAATTAAACAATTTAAAAATAAATGAAAAAAAATCACGCTATATTTATATATAAGAAGGAGAAGAGAAATAAAAAAACCAAATTTTCTTTAAGCAAAAAAAGTTGCGCTAAATTATTATATAAGAAGGAAAAGGAGAAAAGAAATGGAAAGAAAGAATTTATTTACAAAACAAGATTTATTAGATGCAGGTATTAAATTAATACCAAATGAAAATGAAGTAGGTGGTTGGGAAGTATATCAATTTAGAAAAGACAGCAGAACTACTTGAAAGACAAGAAGACCTATAATTAACCTATGTACTAAACATCCACATGGGAAAGATAAATATTATCCAGGAGTTGGTTTTAATTTATTTGGGAAGCCAAAAACAACTACATTACATCAACTAGTATGAATTTATAATTATGATAATTATCCAGAAGGATATGATATATGTCATAAAGATGATGATGCATATAATTGTCAATTAGATAATTTAGAAATTAAACCACATATAGATAATATAAGAGAAAGAAAAGAGAATGGAGCAAATCAATTCTTCAATTCAGTTAAGAAATAATTATTTGGAAACTCATCAGCCATAAAGAGAGAGAGGATAATTGAAACTAGACTGGAAATGGACGTCCTTCTAGTTTCTAGTCTAGGAGTAAATTATGAAAAAGGAGAAATGGTTAGTACTAGATACTAACATTAATGGAATATTAGCAGCATCATTAAAAGAATTTAATGAATATGTTGATAAATATACATCTAATAAAGAAGTCAATGATATTATCTTAACTAAATCAGGTAATATATCACAAGCAACATTACGTAATTTACCAGCAGCAAAAACCTGGAAAAGAGATAATAGAATGGAATTTCATTATATAGATGGACAAACACATATTAGAGTATCATATGCAATTGCATATGACGAACATAACGCAAATAAAGATATATATATTGCTCAAAAAGCATTAGATTATTTTAAAGGAATTATGGATGTAATTCCTACAGATGATATTGAAGAAGATATTGAGTTATTTAGATGTCCTGAAAATTTAAATAGTCAATATTATAATTATTGCAATGAATCACTTACAAATATGACAATAGATAATTGTTATTCATTAGATAGGAATAGTGCTTTCTTAGCAAGTATGTTAACAGTATATCCACAAACTAAACCTTGGGTTGATAAATATTATGATGATAAATTACATCCAGAAAGGTTTGGAGGTAAGGATACAGCAGAGTATAAATCATTTAAACAATATGATAAGATAATTGTTGGATGGTTAAAGAATGCAAGATATAATAGATCACATGCTTGGAAAAAGATAGTAAGTAACTCTAATGAGGTGGTTCATAAATTAAGAAAAACTATAGAGGATGCAGGACATTTAGTATTAGTAGTTAATACAGATGCAGTAAAATTTATAGATTATTATAATTACACCGGAAGTAAAGAGTTAGGTGAATTTAAATATGAATGGTTTGATACTAAAATGTATGTAAAGAGTGTTAAATCATATGCATATTTAGATAATAATAAATGGAAGTTCAAGCAAGCAGGTGATTGTAAACTTGATGAAATCAAACCTAGAGAAGAATGGACATTGGAAGATTTTAAGAGAAAGGAAACTTTCTTAAAATCAAAGATTACTATAGAAGGATTAAAATTGGTGAATAATTATGAGAACATATAAGAAAAGAACAAAATCAACAAAAGCTAAAACATATCAAGATTATTTAGATGCTAGAGCAGAGTTATTAAAAAAAGGTATAAATCTTAAAGATAAAATGAGCGAAGCTTCTTTTAATGAAGTATACAAAAGAATAAGACGAGCAAAACGAGAAGGAGAGATTAAAATAGCTCCATGACAATATCTAATGAGGAAGGAAAGATTTATAGTTTCTAGAGAGCAAGCTAAATCCTTATTAGAAGCTGCTAAAGCAATGGAAAAAGAGCAAGCTAAGATAGAAGGTAGAAAAGCTATAAATATAAGGTTAAAAGATATCTATACTTTTAGTAATTCACAAATAGCTGTAATAGGTACATACCTAACACAAAATAAACAAACAATATTTGGTGGGAGGTATGAATAATGAATATATCAATAAATACATTTGAAGATTATATCTATTATCTTAATATAGCAGAACAAACAAATGATCAAGAGTTATATCAAATATGTGAAGAATGGTATAATGATCCTGATAATCCTTATGGATATATGTATGATATGGAGGAGTAATGGGAAGTTTAGATAAAGATATAAATAAGATAAGAAAAGCAGATAAACTTGCTAAGACTTATAAAGGTGAATATTATAGTATAAATTCTATTATGGCTAATACTTGAGCGATGTTTTATGTTCTATTAGGAGGACGTGAAGCAGGTAAATCATATGCTACAATGCAATGAGCATGTAGAAGAAAGATAAGAAAAAAAGATAACTTTAAATTTTATTGGATGAGATTAACAGATGCTCAAGCAACTAAACTATTAGAGAATAATGGCGATAAATTAATTGATCCAGATCTGAAAAGGAAATATAATATAAAAACAACTAAAAAAGGAAACACTTTATACACTTATGATGAAGTAAAGAAAGTAGATAAAAATGGAAATGAGAAGATAAGGAAAACTAATTTAAAAGAATTTTGTACCATATTATCATGTAGTACTTTCTATCAAAGTAAAGGTGTAGGATATTTCGATAATGAATACAAAGGTGAATATTGTATAGTATTAGATGAAATGAATAGAGAGGCAAGTGAAAAAAATTCATTTGACATAGTATACACATTTGTCAATCTATTAGAGAATATAGCAAGGTCAACTAAAACAAATATAAAAGTAATAATGATAGGAAACACTTTAGATGAAGCTAGTGATATATTAAGTGCTTTCAATTTCATTCCAGATAAATTTGGAAGATATAAATTAAAAAGCAAAAGATGTGTAGTTGATTATATCAGACCATCAGAGAAATATAAAGAGAGAAGAAAAGGGACAATAGCAGATATAATGATGCCTACAGCATCTACATTTACAAATGAAGTTGAAATAGATAGATCACTTTTAGTAAATAAAAGGAAGAAGCATAAACCAAATGAGATAATAAAATTTACTAAAAGTAAAGATACTTGATTTACAGTATGGAATGATAATATAATAGCTCCATACAATAAAGAAGAAAAACCAGCAATAGCAATGAGAAGATATCTAGATGATACATATCAAGATAAATTAGTAAGACTAGTATTTGAGATGTTTGACTCTAGGGCATTTAAATTTGTATCATTAGCATGTTTTAAACAATTTCAAAAACAAATGAGGTTATTAAAGAAATAGATATTATGGTAGCACTCTCTTATATCTTAAACAATCGATAGGATTTAATGCGAAACTAGGTGAAGAGCCGCGCACGATCGAGCAAGTGGTTACTGCGGTTTATCAAGAGATGATGTTCCAGTAGTTTTTACTATTTATTTAGATTATTAAATTAGGAGAAAATATGGAAGAAAAAGAAGTAACAAGCGTATCGCAGCAAGAAGAAGTGAATGACAGTATCGACTATATCGAAGCTATAAAAGAGATTAAACAGAATTCTGTCGATAGAGAAGCTTATAATAAATTACGTGAAGAGAATAAACGCTTACTTAACAGCTTAGTAAACGGCGAAAGTATTGATGTTAAGAAAGAAGAGCCAGTAAATATAGATGAACTAAGAGATAAATTATTCAATAAAGAATCAACTAATCTAGAATATATATCTAACGCTCTTAAGCTAAGAGAGGAATTAATGAAACAAGGGAAACCAGATCCTTTCTTACCAGCGGGAAAAAATATTATTCCAACCGAGGAAGATATTAAAACTGCAGATAGAGTCGCTAAGGTTTTACAAGAATGTGTTGACTATGCGGACGGTGATTCAAACGTATTTACAAATGAGCTTCAAAGAGTCACAGTAGACTCAGTATTACCAAAAACAAGGAGATAGAATAAATGGCAAACTTTAATGGTCAATTACGATCAAACGAGATTTTTGCTGCGTTATACAATATGATTATAAGTCAACAAGTATTCGCAGACAATATCACAGACACCTTTAGTGAATTAGCAGATAGATTTAGAGTAGATGGTTCACTTTATGGTGACACAAAATTATACTACTCTACAGATGTTCTTAAATCAGTTCCATGGGGAAATGATGCAGAAGCTACAAATCTTTTAGCATTATATAGACCAGAAGCTCCAGAATGTCAAGCAATTACATTAGATGTATTTAGACAAATTTGTTTAACAGTGGATAATTATTTATCAAAGAGAGCATGAGGTACAGAAGGTGCTTTCAGTGAATTTAATAGTGTATTATTAGGATGGATTAGAGATACTAAGAGAATATATGATGCGACATTAGTTAATTCATATGTAGGAACAGCAGAAACAACTGTAGGACTTCAAGACCAATCTATTACTTTCCAAGAAGTAGAAGGTGATTTAGAAGCTACTAATAGATTAGAAGGACAAGCAATCGCAGAAAAAATAGCTAACTTAATGATTCAATTAAGAGATCCTTCAAGAGACTTTAACGATTATGGTAACTTAAGATCATATAGACCTGAAGATATTGTAATTGTATGAAATAGTGACTTCTATAACAAAATATTAAAGGTTGACTTACCAACTATATTCCATAGAGATGGATTAGTAGATAAACTTAATGATTACTACTTACCATCAAGATATTTTGGTAAAGTAAATGCAACAGGTGGAACAGTACCAGCATCTAATGCAACTATTAGATCATTAATAGAAACAGATTACACAGTATCAGAACAAACATATCACGTATTCCCAGGTGACTTACTTCCAAGTGGAGCTACTTATACAGCGAATACAACTTATACAACTGATAATACAATTGTATGTAAAATCATGCATAAGAACAGTATTCCATTTATGAGTGCATTTGAAGTAGGTACAAGTTTCTTCAATCCAAAATCATTAACAGAAACTCATTACTTAACATGGGGTCATAATACTCTTGAATATTTACAAAATTATCCAATGATCACATTAAGAGGTACTGAGGCATAGTTCATAGGGGTTTATCTTTAAAGCCCCTTACCATTTTTTTATAAAGGAGTTTAAGATGAATCTATATATACTTAAATATAACAACTACTACAATAGAACTATTAAGAAAGAAGATTCATTAACAGATTACCTAGAATATCAATTAGGAAATGTAATACAAGGAGTATCATTTAATCCAGGAGATGGAGTAGCAACTCAACAAGTAGTAAACTTAAGTGAAGATCAAATAGGTAATTATTTATTAGCAGTTAATGAGTATAATGAAATAGATAGTAGATGGTTTATATTAGATTGTAGAAGAGAAAGAACAGGTCAGTATACACTAACATTAAGAAGAGATTTAGTAGCAGATAATTACAATAGTATTATAAGTGCTCCATGTTTTATAGAGAAAGCAACATTAGATGATAGTGATCCTATGATATACAACTCAGAAGATATGACATTCAATCAAATAAAGACAAGTGAAACTCAATTAAAAGATGAAACAGGATGTGCATGGATAGTAGGGTATATAGCATCAGGTCAAGAATTAGAAGTTGATGTGCCATACAGTGTACCAATATCATCAGTAGTACAAAATATATCTGAATATAAATATTATGAATATGCATCTGTTGAGGGTAGTTCAGAGGAACCATTATTTATAGGAACCCCAAATAATATAATCTATGGATTTGGAGCTAACGAAGATGGATCTACACGCGGAGTTATATTCGCGGTAAATGAGAATGGTGCACAACCCACAGGAGCTATAATACAAGAAGCTAGTGGGTATAAAGAAGCTATAGGATATTTTCTTACTGATTCACCTCAATCTTCTGATAGTGATCCAATAATAAAATATAGTGGAGATTATCCAACTAATCAATTAAAAGTAGCATCTGATCAAGATGGAGTAGATTATAATGGTATAATAAATTCATTAAAAAATAATATATCATCAAGATTATCAACATTACAATCTTATGCAATTGCTCATATAGGTGCTTATATAGATTTACATACAGAACAAGAAGTAAATGATTTTTTAAATCAGAATGGTGCAATAATATATGAACAAAGTACTGGTAAATATTATACAGCATCTATATACCCAGCTTCAGAAATAGAATATACTGTTTATGTAATATGAGGTAATTTATTTGATACTATGAAATCAATAACTGATAGCATATCTGATTTTAGTGGGACTCCAGGAACTGCATCATATGCTGTAAGAGTAACCGCTCCTCAATATAGGTTATTTTTATTCGAAGATGCATCTTTAGGATGTAAGTTAACTATGACTACAAGTAGATACTCATTAAATGATTCCCCATATGATATGTTCTGTATACCTTATAGTGATGATCTTAAGATATATAAGAATGGGACATTACAGTTTACAGCAAATAAGGAATTAGCATTTAATATAGCTACATATATATCAAGAAAATATGGAGGTAGTAGTGCTCAATATTTATATGATTTACAATTACTCCCATATTGTCCAGTAAGATATTGTATAAAGTCAGATGGTACATTTGATATAGGAAATAATTATGTTGATTATGTAACATCAAATTCAGAGCCAGAAGAAAATATAGCAGCTGTTTATTACGCTAACTCATCTTCATTTACTCTTAATATAAGTAATAGTATACAGATAACAAATAAAAAACAGCAATCACAAACAGATAAATGAAGATTAGTATCTCCTAATTATAGTGGGCAATTTGAATTTAATGCTACATTAAACAATGGAGTTGATTTTTTCAATGTAGACTGTACTTATAAACCATATAATCCATATATTCACGTAAATCCAAATTTTAAAAATCTATATGGACAAGATTTTAATGATGCTAGAGGTTTAATAGTAGGAGGAGATTTCAGTTTACCTCAAACTACAGATGCATGAGCTCAATATGAACTTAGTAATAAAAATTATCAACAAATGTTTGATAGACAAATTCAGAACATGGAAGTTAATAACGCAGTACAAAGAGAGCAACAAAAATGACAAATAGCATCAGGAGCAGTAGGAGCAGGTATTAACGGTGCTCTTACTGGAGCAGTAGTTGGTGGGCCAATAGGAGCATTAGTTGGAGGTGTACTAGGAGGCGGTGCTAGTGGCTTAGCAGGTCGGAGAGATTATCAATTATCAGAACAATTAAGACAAGAAGCTATTGACTATACATTTGATCAATTTGGATATCAATTAGGTAATATACAAGCATTACCATACAGCTTAGCCAAAACATCAGCATTTACTTATAATAACAAGATATTCCCAATATTAGAATATTATACTTGTACACCACAAGAAAAAGCAGCATTACAAGATAAATTATATTATAATGGGATGACAGTAATGAGAATAGGTACTATTCAAGAATTTTTAAGAAGTGAACCAAGTTATATAAAAGGTAAATTAATAAGATTAGAAGGTACTGATAATAATTTCCATGTAGTAAATGAGATAGCGAATGAGATAAATAAAGGAGTATTTATTTAGATGAGTATACAAAGTTCAGTAAATAGAATATTAGAGTCTGCAGAAAAAGCTGTAAAAGAAGCAGTTGATGGAAAGATAAGTACATTACCTGGAATTACTAAAAAGATAGGTACATTACCTGGAACTGACGTAGATCAAACACTTCAAGAGCAATCAATGCAAAGAGTTAAACAAATAGCTCAAGTTAAACAAAAGCAAGTAGAAGATGTAAACAAAAAAAGAGAAGATTTATATATAGGTGGACAAAAGATAGATCCTAATAGTCAATTATATAAAGTATTACAACAAAGAGTAGAAACACAGGGAGGATTTAAAGATGGCAAATAATGCGAAGTTACCTGATCTTAATACTTTAATACAAGCCGGAATAGATCCTAAAACAGGGTTACCTATAAGAGTAGATGAAGAGAAATGTACATTAAAAAATGATATAAGAAGAGTATTAAGAGTATTAGATGAACAAAATGCTATAAATAGATATACGTGGTTTAATTTACCTAATGGACTTGATGGACAATTAATAGAGAGAATACTTTATTATAAAGGTCAAGGAATGTTCTTCTATATGGAGACAGATAATACATTCTACTTCTTACCTTACGCATTAGATGGATCAATAGATGTATATGGAAGATTTAAAGCCGTAACTCCATTACCTTTTAATGGTACAGCACAAGATAAGAAAGATGCATGGATAACAGGGTTAACAAAAATACCAGTGTATGAAGTAAAAGAAGTAGATTTAGATACATTCTTAGATGGATGTGTATTATTAAGTGATTATAGTAAGCAAATATCTCAAACAAATATAGCTAGACAAATATTACAAGAGCCTATATTAGATGCAATGGCAGAAGCATTTCCTTTAGCTAGAACATCATTAATAGCAAATTCAGGTATTAAAGGAATGAGAGTTAATGATGAAGACCAACAAGCAACAGTAAAAGCAGCATCTAAGTCAATAACAAGAGCAGCATTAAATGGAGATATATGGATACCAATTGTAGGTAATATAGAATTCCAAGAGTTAACAGATGGTAGTGCATTAAAATCAGAAGAATTCTTATTGTATATGCAAGCATTAGATAACTTTAGATTATCATTATATGGACTTGATAATGGTGGATTATTCCAGAAGAAATCTCATATGTTAGAAGCAGAACAAGAGATGAATGCAGGCAATGTAGGGTTAGTATATCAAGATGGATTAGCATTAAGACAAAAGTTTTGTAACTTAGTAAATAGTATATGAGGATTAGGTATTTGAGTAGAACCATCAGAAACAGTATTAAATCTAGATTACGATCAAGATGGGGATATAGATGATGATAAAGACCAAAGTGGAGTAGGTAATGAACTTCCAGTAATGAGTAAAGAGGAGGAAGTAAATGAGTAATTGTTTAAATAATATATGCAATAATAGTTTATATGGAAATTATAGGACAAGAAAATTTACAGATATATATCCAGATGTAACTACATTCACAAATGATTATAATAATATAGGAATACCTACAACTATAACAAGTGAAAATATATCAACTTTATACTACTTATTATACGCTAAATATGGAAATAGTCATATAGCAAATTCAGATGAAACTCAATTTAAATATAAACTATTTGGAACAGTATTTAGTTATGGACCTACATGAGAAAAACGTCTTGATATGCAAAATGAATTAAGAACAATGAGTGATGATGATTTGATAAAAGGAAGTAAACAAATAGTAAATCATTCTTATAACCCATCTACAGCACCATCTACAGCTACATTAGAGGAATTAACTACAATAAATGAACAAAACACTAATAACTATAAAAGAAGTAAATTAGATGCATATGCATTCTTATGAGACTTATTAGCAACAGATGTTACAACAGAATTTATAAATAAATTTAAATCACTATTCTTAGTTATAGTCGAACCACAATTACCATTATGGTATGTGACAGAATTAAATCAAGAGGAGGATGTATAATGATTGATCAAGTAGTAGCTTATATTGTAGCCATTGCACCATCTTTAATTACAATAATTTCAGTTATTTGTATGGTTGTTAAAATAATTAAGCAATTTACAAGTTTAAGAGAAGAAGTAAAAAACAGTAAAGAAATGGAAGATATTAAAAATCAAATTCAAATTGTTGTTCAAGAAAATTATGAATTAAAGAAGCAAATAAAAACATTAGTTAATAAGATAGATAAGATCAAGACACCAGATAAGGAGAGTTAAATATGAGTGATGTAACAAAAGGATATAAAATAAAATATAAATCATTATCTTTACTAAGTTTCATATTAACTATAGGTCCTTTAATAGCATTTACTATATTAGCATTTATCAATGGAGAGGTACATGAAAAGTTAGTGTTAGGTTGTACGGTAGTAATAGCATTAATATTACTAATAGTTAACGTAGTTATGAAATATCATATAAGAAGTACCTTATGGATATTAGTATTAGGAATATATACGTGTTTAGATAATATAATGCCTCTATTACTTACTGTAGCTATAGTTACTATATTAGATGAATTTATATTACATCCACTAGCTAAGAAATACAAAAACTTATTTACAATTAATAATGAAATAGATAAGCGAAATCCCGTCAAAAACACGTCTAATTCTAACGAAAGTAAATAAGTTAATAAAATATATTAAAGTGGAAAATAGCGAAAATTATAGAGGAATAGACGTATGAATAGTAAGTTTGATATAAGAAAATATTTATATTATGGGTTAGTAGGTGTAATTTCATTAGTAGTATTAATATTTATACCTATGATAGGATCAGAAGCAGGTATAGGATTTAATTTACCTACAACACCAGCAGGATGATGTATATATGTAACAAATAAATTATTAATCTCAATATTAAATATGTTAATATTCTATTGCTTTATGGAACAAGCTAAAATAAATGTTAAAGATAATGAACAATATAAGAAAGCAAATGAAATATTAAACAGACTTAAGAAGAAAAAAGATTATAAACCAAGAAATCCAAAGAAATGGGAAAGTAGCCAATACAGAACAAAAGGGATAACAATATTCTTATCAACAGCTTTCTCTACTATAGCTTTAACAAATGCAATATTAAAATATGATTATGTTAGTTTATTAACTTATTTATTAGTATTAATAATGGGAGTTATATTTGGAGTACTTCAAATGAAATTAGCTGAAGCATATTGAACAAAAGAATATTACGAATATGCAATACAATACGAAGAAGAAAATAAAGATAAAATAATTAATCAAAAGGAGATTGATAAATGCTTACAATCGATGGAAAACAATTTAGAAATCTTGAAGAGCAAGTCAGACGAAACCAATCAGACATAAAATTTATATTAGAAGAAGAAGGCGTATTAAATCAATTTGGTATTAAAGTAATAGGTCAAGTAACTTATTCAAGTGATTTACCAGATCCTAGTACATATCAAGGTGAATATGGAGATGCTTATGCAGTAGGTACTAAAACTCCATATGAATTATATATATTTACTAGACAGTTTAGTGGGCAGACAAGTCCTACTTGGTTTAATATAGGAGTGTTTCCAATGCCAGGACCTCAAGGTATACAAGGTCCTCAAGGACCTCAAGGTATACAAGGTCCACAAGGAAGTACTTGAACAGTAGGATTATCAACTCCTACAACTACAAGTGGATTTAGACAATATGATATGTATTTAAATTCCTCAACTGGAGAAGTATATCAATATAATGGTAGTACTTGACAATATGTAGGTAGTATTAAAGGTCCACAAGGTATTCAAGGTATACAAGGAATTCAAGGACCTCAAGGTATACAAGGTCCTCAAGGACCTCAAGGTATACAAGGTCCAGCTGGAGATCCATTTACAATAGTGGGAACACTAACTAGTACAGATCAATTACCAGAACCTACAGAGGATATAAGAGAACAAGCATATTTAATTGAGATAGATGGATTAAATCATTTATTTGTTATAGTAGGAACAACAGATCTTAATTGATATGATGTAGGCGCGTTAGAAGGAATACAAGGTCCAACAGGACCACAAGGTCCTCAGGGAATACAGGGTCCAGCCAATACATTAACAATAGGAACAGTAACTACATTAGATACAGGAGTACCAGCGACAGCAAGTATTACAGGAACGGCTCCTAATCAAGTATTAAACTTAGGAATACCTAGAGGTTTACCAGGGGCTAATGGAACAGTAATAAATGTAGCAGGTAGTGAAGCACCTACTTTAAATTTTACAAGCGATCCACAAACTCAAATAAATACAATATCTGGCAATGTAAATAATAACCAAGCAGATATATCAGAGCTACAAACAAGTGTAGCTGGTAAATCATCAGTATATGTAAATAATAGTTTAAGTAATGTTAATTTTACAAGTGATCCACAAACTCAAATAAATAATTTAAACACTACTATAACAAATAATTATAATGCTTTAAATTCGTCTATTAATACAAATACACAAAAGATAAATCAAATTAATAAAACAGTAACACTATTATATAGTGGTAATCCAAGTAAAAATGATGTATTTAATCTATCACAGCCTATAACTGAATTTTCATATATTATGTTACAAACTGAAACAAATGGTGGAACAAGACCAAGTGTAATAATACCTGTCAATCAAATTGATGGATATACAGAAATCACAGGGTATATAGCAAATGCTTCAATTTCAGGTACAACAAGACAAACAGTTTTCAATTTTTATTCAAGTACCGCAATAAGAATAGGATCTAAAACAAATACATCAACCGTTACAGTATATGGTATAAAATAGGAGGAATTATGTATAACATAGGTGATATATTTTATTTAGATAGTGATTATCAAAATAAAGTAAAATTTTGTAATGATAACAAATTAGTTATAAAAGAGATAGAAAAAGACATACATGGTAATAGGCAATTTAAAATATGTGAATATCAAACAGATGAACTTGATAATTTAAAAGTTGAACTTGAAGATTTGAAAATATGGTTTAATGAATATTATACACAACACGAGCAAAAATATAGAAGATTAATTACATTGAATAAAGCAGATGATGATGAGGTAGATGGACAAACAAAATTAATTACTCTTTATGAAGAAGCAGAACAAAAAAGAGCAAGAATACAGGAACTTGAATCAAGAATACAGAAACTTGAATTAAAGAAAGCATATTCTCCAAATTCTTAAACAACATTCAACCTTCCTATTAAACCAAGCTTTACTTATAATCA
>ERZ1643249.3833-NODE-3833-length-12984-cov-6.395313_pt1 | contig 12984 bp, 10 predicted proteins | sample MGYA00579263_ERZ1643249 | MGnify/ENA primary metagenome ERZ1643249 (study PRJEB29033, sample SAMEA4952264) | chicken gut metagenome | biome: Broiler Chicken; feature: Gastrointestinal Tract; material: Caecum | place: Ireland | collected 2018 | study: Broiler...
GCATCAACAACATCAAACTGCTCACCGAAAACGACGTGCGCTTTTTGGAACAATTCAAATGAGTTCACACTTTTTTACCCGCGGGCGCAAGATACAGCTTGCCTCCCTCTGTGAGGGAGGTGCCCCGCAGGGGCGGTGGGAGTAACTCCCTCAGTCTCGCATACGCTCGACAGCTCCCTCATAGAGGGCGCCAAGGGGGCGGTGGGAGTTCTTGCCCTCCCTGTGTAAGGGAGGGTGGCGCAGCGGAGCTGCGACGGAAGGGTTGTCTTGCTATAATTCGTTGCAAAAGGCGTCACTTGTTATGCCTTTTGCGCCCCAATTTGCCGCTTACGCGGCTTTTGCAGAAAAGTGAGCCGCCGCGAGTTATACTGTTGCCAAACAGCGGCGGCGAGGAAAACCAAACACAAAGCGTAAGCGACTGTTGGGTTTTCCTGAATCTCACGGAATTTCTTTTTGTCAGTTCAAAAAGAAATTCGTGAAACAAGGAGGAGTTTATTATGGTAGTACCTTTCAGCTGGTTAAAAGATTATGTGGATATCGACGTGTCCGCCGAGGAATTGCAGGCGAAGCTCTTCTCCTGCGGATTCGAGGTGGAGAACCTGACCTATCTCGGCAAAGACGTGACGGGCGTCGTCACGGGGCGCATCACCAAAACGGAGAAACACCCCGACGCGGACAGGCTCACCGTCTGCACGGTGGACTGCGGCAGCCACGGCGTCAAACAGATCTGCACGGCGGCGACCAACGTTTTTGCGGGCGCGATCGTGCCTTGCGCGCTCGACGGCGCGACCGTCCTGCACGAGGGCGGCATTCAGAAGATCAAGACGGGCAAACTCCGCGGCGTCGCGAGCGAGGGTATGTTCTGCTCGGGCGAAGAGCTGGGCATCAACGACGATTGGTACGAGGGCGCGGAAACGTACGGCATTCTCATTCTCGATGAGAATACGCCCGTCGGAGAGGATATCCGCCCCGTCGTCGGGCTGGACGATTGGCTGTTCGACATCGCCGTCACCGCCAACCGCCCCGACTGCCAGAGCGTGTTCGGGATCGCGCGCGAAGTCGCCGCGATCCTCAAAAAGCCGCTCCGCGCGCCCGCGACCGACTATACCGCGGAAGCGACGGACGTCCGCATTCCCGTCACGGTGGAAGAGCCCGCGCTCTGCCCCCGCTATGTGGGGCATTACGTGGCGGACGTGAAGATCGGCGTTTCGCCCCGCTGGATGCGCCGCCGCCTTGCGCTGTGCGGACTGCGCTCCGTCTCCGACGTCGTGGACATCACCAACTTCGTCCTGCTCGAACTCGGGCAGCCCATGCACGCGTTCGACAGAAACTTCCTCGCGGGCGGAAAAATCGTCGTCCGCCGCGCGCGCGAAGGGGAGAAGATCGTCACGCTCGACGAAAAGGAATTTACGCTCACGCCCGAAAACCTGCTCATCTGCGACGGCGAGAAGGGCGTCGCCCTTGCGGGCATCATGGGCGGACGCAACAGCGAGATCAAGCCCGATACCTCGGCGGTGTTCTTCGAGGCGGCGAAGTTCGCGCGCGACAGCGTGCGCAAGACCTCGCGCACGCTCGGGCAGCGTTCCGATTCCTCCGCCCGCTTTGAAAAGGGCGTAGACGCGTACACCTGCGAATTTGCCATGAACAGGGCGCTCCACCTCGTGCAGGAGCTGGGCTGCGGCAAGCCGACCGCGTACCGCGCCGACGTCAACGCCGAGAGCCTTACCCCCCGCACCGTGGAGACGGACTACCGCCGCATCGACGAGCTGCTGGGCATCGAAGTCCCGCATGACGAAATGCGTGCCATTCTGGAACGGCTCGGATTCGGCGTGACGGAAAAAGAGGGGGGCATGTCCGTGACGGTGCCGCTGTGGCGCGACGACGTCGAGGGCTATCCCGACCTTGCCGAAGAGATCATCCGTTCCTACGGCTACGAACATATCAGGCCGACCTTCCTTGCGGCGGCGACGGTCACGCGCGGCGGACTCAATCCCGCGCAGAAGGCGGAAGCGAAGTGCAAGAACGTCTTTGCGGGCGAAGGGTTCATGGAGGCGTGCAACTACTCCTTCTATTCGCCCAAGGATTTCGATCTTCTGCGCCTGCCCGCGGACGCGCCCGAGCGCAGAGCCGTGAAGATCCTCAATCCCATCGGCGAGGACCTCTCCGTCATGCGCACCATTCTCGCGCCGAGCATGATCGCGAACGTCGTGCGCAACGTGCGCCGCGGCAACGACGCGGGCAGGCTCTTCGAGCTTGCGAACGTCTATCTTCCCGAGGAACTGCCCCTGCGGGAGCTGCCCGCCGAGCGCAAACACCTCGTGCTCGCGCTGTGGGGCGAGGGGGATTTCTTCGACGTCAAGGGCGCGGTCGAGGCGTTCGCCGAAGCGTTCGGGCTGCGGCTCGCGTTCGAGCGCGCGGAAAAACCCTTCCTGCATCCCGGGGTCACCGCCGCCGTGAAGATGGGCGAGAAGGAAGTGGGCTGGCTGGGCGAACTGCACCCCGCCATCGCCGCGGAACTCGCGCTCGAAAAGAAGGTGTACCTCGCCGAGCTGGACTACGCGGCAATGGAGCGTAAGTTCGCCGCGGACATCACCTATAAACCCATACCGAAGTTCCCCGCCGTGGTGCGCGACCTCGCCGTCGTGGTGGACGAGGACGTGACGTGCGCCCAGCTCACGGACTGCATTCTGCGCGCGTGCAAGGCGGCGAAGAAGGCGGAACTGTTCGACGTGTTCCGCGGACCCCGCCTCGGCGCGGGCAAAAAGAGCATGGCGATGCACATCACCTTCGTTCCCGAAGGGGATAAGCCGATCGTGCCCGAAAACGCCGACGCGTTCTTCAAAAAGATCCTCTCTGCGCTCGAAAAGAATTTCGGCGCGTCTCTGCGCTGATTTGTACGCCCCGCTGCCTTCGCCGCGGGGCGTTTTTGCAAAAACAACCGTTAGTTGATAAAAAATCAACGCATGGTTTGCAAAATTCAACGTCCCGTCGCTGGAAATCGGGCGTAAATCGCGGTATGATAGGGGCGTAGAATGAATACGGCGCAGGGCGTCGGAAGGAGAACGGTATGAACACACTCGGTCAGCGCATCGCTTATTATCGGAAGGCGGCGAATCTCACGCAGGCGGAACTCGCGGAGGCTTGCTCGGTCACGGCGCAGGCGGTCAGCAAATGGGAGAACGACCTCACCGCGCCCGACATTTCCCTTTTGCCCAAACTTGCGGAACTCTTTCATATCACCACGGACGAACTTTTAGGGGCGCAGAAGCAGACGGTCGCCGCGGTCGATCCCGAGGCGGTGGATCCGAGCAAAATGCTCCTCCGCCTCCGCGTTCTGAGCGGCGACGGGGATAAGGTGAATATCAATCTGCCGCTCGCGCTCGCGGAACTGCTGCTCAGCGACGGAAATCTCAACCTGTTCAGTTCGGAGAAGGGCGGCGACGCCATGAAAAATATCGATTTCAAACAGATCTTTGCGCTCGTGAAGCAGGGCGTCGTCGGCAAGCTCATGGAAGTGCAGAGCGCGGACGGCGACGTGGTGGAGATCCGGATCGAATGAAACTCAGAGTCCGTGCGGGAAAATTCCGCCTTTCGCTCCGTCTGCCGACGGGGCTGTGCCTTCGGGCGATCGCAAAGTGGGGCTGCAAAGAGGACGCGGAACTTGCGGCGTTTCTGCGCGCGCACCGCGCAAAGATCATGCGGATCGTAAAAGAGGCGCGCCGCACGCACCGCGGGCTGGAACTCCTGCACGTCGTGAGCGCAGACGGCGAGGAAGTCAGCATCACGCTTTGACGGAAACCGGAAAGAAGCGTTTCTGCGCGGCGCGCGGGGACTCCCCGCGCGCCGCGCATTGTGTTCTCGGCAAATTTGCATACCAAATATTGTGTTCAAAAAATAAATTTAACACAATATTTGGTATTTGCGGAAAAATATTTTTCGACTTTTTGCGCGCGTATCCTTGACAAGGCGCGCAAGCTGTGTTATGATAGAGGCGCTCTCAGAAGCACACCCCTGCGGCAACTGACGAAGAGCGGAGCACCGCATGGAACCGCAGGGAATCAACGCCGTTCGTCTGGGCAATTTTTATCCGTCGGGTAAAAATTGCCTTTTTTGACCCCGCGAACGCGGCGGGAGGGAGGCGCGGAATGTACGGTCGCATTCATTCTTACGAATCGTTCGGTACGGTCGACGGACCGGGCATCCGTTTCGTGGTGTTCATGCAGGGCTGTCCCATGCGCTGCAAGTACTGCCACAATCCCGATACGTGGAACGCGGACGGCGGGCGGGAAGTCACGGCGGAGGAAGTCGCCGCCGAGGCGCTCAAATACAAGAGTTATTTTGCGGAGAAGGGCGGCGTGACCGTCTCGGGCGGAGAGCCACTCATGCAGCTCGATTTTCTCATCGAACTGTTTGCCCTTCTCAAACGGAAAAATATCCACACCTGCGTGGATACGTCGGGAATCTGTTTCGACGGGAACGATCCCCGCTACGAACGGCTGCTCGCCCTGACCGACCTGTTTCTGCTCGACGCCAAGCACATCGCCGACGAGGCGCACCGCGCGCTCACGGGCAGGAGCAACGAAAAGCCGCTCGCATTTGCAAGGTATCTCAACGCGCATAAAAAACCCATGTGGATCCGCCACGTGCTCGTGCCCGGACTGACGGACGACGACGGCGCGTTGCGCGAACTGCGCGCCTTCCTCGATACGCTGGAATGCGTCGAGCGCGTCGAGGTGCTGCCCTATCATACGATGGGGGTGCAGAAGTACCGCGCGCTGGGCAGGGCGTACCCGCTCGAAGGGGTGCAGCCGCCGTCGCCCGAGCGGGTGGACAACGCCAAGCGCATTCTCGGCGCGGGGAAGTACGCCCCGAAGAGATAAGGAGAGGAGTATGAAATACGAACTTCTGGAAGTCAGCGGCGAATCGTGCGCGAACTGCCTTACGCTGCTCCCCGTCGTGAACAGGCTGGCGGCGGCGCGCGGCATTCCCGTCCGCCATCTCGAACTCACGCAGGAGACGGCGGCAAAGGCGCAGGCATTGCAAATCGAGCGCGTTCCCACGCTCATCGTCTACCGCGACGGCGCGGAGATCGCGCGGTGTACGGGCTATCAGCCCGAGGAGATCCTCGAAGTCTGGCTGGACGCCAAGACGGGGGAATAAGCGGAACAAACAGGTGACAAAATAAATATACGGGAGGAACTTATGGAAAACCGTGCATGGCGCGCGTTCGAGCGCGGCAAGTGGTGCAGCGACGTAGACGTGCGCGACTTCATTCAACGCAATTATACGCCCTACGAGGGCGACGGCGCGTTCCTTGCGCCCGCCACCGAGGCGACGAAACAGCTCTGGGCGCAGGTGATGGAGCTTACCAAGGAGGAGCGCGCCCGCGGCGGCGTCTATGACGCCGATACCGAGATCGTCTCGCAGGTGGCGAGCCACAAGGCGGGCTATTTCAACAAAGATCTGGAAAAGATCGTGGGAATGCAGACGGACAAGCCCTTCAAGCGTTCTTTGCAGCCCTTCGGCGGCATCCGCATGGCGGAAGAGGCGCTTAAAATGTACGGCTACGAACTCAGCCCCCGCGTCAAGGAAATTTTCACCAAGTACCGCAAGACGCATAACGACGGCGTATTCGACGCGTACACGCCCGAAATGCGCCTTGCCCGTCACGCGCATATCCTGACGGGCTTGCCCGATACCTACGGGCGCGGGCGCATCGTCGGCGACTACCGCCGCGTCGCGCTGTACGGCGTGGACTTCCTCATCAAAAAGAAAGAAGAGGACAAGAGCCTTTTAGACGGCGATATGCTGCCCGATAAGATCCGCGACCGCGAGGAGATCGCCGAGCAGATCAAGGCGCTCAAAGCGCTCAAAGCGATGGCGGCGGAGTACGGCTTCGATATTTCCCGCCCCGCGGAGACGGCGCAGGAAGCCATTCAGTGGCTGTATTTCGGCTATCTCGGCGCGATCAAAGATCAGAACGGCGCGGCGATGAGCATCGGCAGAAATTCCACCTTCCTCGATATTTATATCCGGCGCGACCTCGACGAGGGAACGCTCACCGAGGAAGCGGCGCAGGAGCTTATCGACCATTTCGTCATGAAACTGCGCGTCGTCAAGTTCATGCGCATCAGGGAATATAACGAGCTGTTCAGCGGCGATCCCACGTGGGTCACCGAATCCATCGGCGGCATGGGAACGGACGGCAGAACGCTCGTCACCAAGAACAGTTTCCGCATTCTGCACACGCTCGTCAACCTCGGACCCGCGCCCGAACCCAACCTCACGGTGCTGTGGTCCAAACGGCTGCCCAAGGCGTTCAAAGAGTTCTGCGCCGAGATCTCCATTCAGACGTCCGCCATTCAGTACGAGAGCGACGATCTGATGCGCCCCGAGATGGGGGACGATTACTGCATCGCCTGCTGCGTGAGCTGTATGCGGGTGGGCAAGGATATGCAGTTTTTCGGCGCCCGCGCCAATCTCGCCAAGTGCCTTCTGTACGCCATCAACGGCGGCAAGGACGAACTCATGAAGGACAAGGCGACGGGGAAAGCCATGCAGGTGTCCCCCGAATTCGCGCCCGTCCTCGGCGACGGCCCGCTCGATTACGACGAGGTGCTGCGCAAGTACCGCCAGATGATGAAATGGCTCGCCGAGCTGTACGTCAACACCCTCAACCTCATCCACTATATGCACGACAAATACAGCTATGAGGCGCTGGAAATGGCATTGCACGACACCCGGGTGCGCCGTTTCTTTGCCACGGGCATCGCGGGGCTGTCCTGCGCCGTCGACTCGCTGTCCGCGATCAAGTACGCAAAGGTGTATCCCATCCGCAACGAGGAGGGGATCGTCACCGATTTCCGCATCGAAGGGGATTTCCCCAAGTACGGCAACAACGACGACCGCGCCGACGAGATCGCCGTGTGGCTGTTGAAGACCTTCATGACGGACATCCGCAGCCAGTACACCTACCGCGAAAGCGTGCCCACGACGTCCATTCTGACCATTACGTCCAACGTCGTGTACGGCAAAAAGACGGGCAACACGCCCGACGGACGCAGGGCGGGGACGCCGCTTGCGCCCGGCGCCAACCCCATGCACGGCAGGGATTCCCACGGCGCGCTCGCCTCTCTGGAATCGGTCGCCAAGCTCCCTTACGAGTATTCCCGCGACGGAATTTCCAATACCTTCTCCGTCACCCCGGGCTCGCTCGGAAAGGATGACTGACGGGGGCAGGGTTGCGGCGAACGCAGTTTTTCCGGAAATATGCGCCGGGAAATTGCCTTCAAAAAAGGGTAAAATCACAAAAAATCATATAGAAAGAAAGGAGAAAAAATTATGTCGAACAGAGTGGACAATCTCGTCAACATGCTGGACGCCTACGTCGCGGACGGCGGGTATCATCTCAACGTCAACGTGTTCAACCGCGAAACGCTGCTGGACGCGCAGAAACATCCCGAAAAATATCCTCAGCTCACTATCCGCGTGTCGGGGTATGCGGTCAACTTCAACAAGCTGACCAAGGAACAGCAGGACGACGTGATCTCCCGCACCATTCACGAGTCCATGTAAGCCAGGCGGCGTCGCCGCGTTCGGAGCCGGACGGAATTTTCCCTCCGGCTCTTTCCGTAAGGAGGTAAAGTTATGGCAGGAAGAAGGCGAAAGGGGAAGCGGCTGGGGCTGCTCGTCCTGGTCATTCTGCTCGCGCTTGTCATTGCGGGCTGTTACATACTCTGGCAGAGGGGGTATATCGATCTTCCCTTCGGGACGGAAAGCGCTTCGGACGGTTCGGACAGCACCGCTTCGGATAGTTCGGACAGCACCGCTTCGGACGGTTCGGACAGCACCGCTTCGGATAGTTCGGACAGCTCGGGCGGGGCGGACATCGTCACGGAAAATCTGAGCATCCATTTCCCGATGCTCGGCAACGCCTACACGGGGGACTGCGTCCTCATCAAGACGGGGGACACCGAAGTGCTGATCGACGCGGGGTCCCGTCAGAGTTCGGCAGCGGCGATTTCCGACTATATCGACGAATACTGCACGGACGGCGTTCTCGAATATGTCATCGCCACGCACGCCGACCGCGACCACATCGCGGGGCTGGTCGGGACGAAGAGCGGCGGCAGCTATAACGGCATCCTCTACGAATACCGGGTGGGGACGCTGATCCAGTTTGTCCGCACCAACAAGAGCGCGCAGACGGACAGCGGCGGCGTTTCGCTGTACGGCAATTATCTCGAAGCCGTCTCCTACGCCGTGGCGCAGGGGACGCAGGTATATACGGCTTTGGACTGCTGGAACAACGCGAACGGCGCCGCCCGCAGCTATACCCTGTCCGAGGGGATTACGATGAATTTCCTCTATCAGCGTTTTTATGAGGAATCCTCTTCCGACGAAAACAACTATTCCGTGTGCATGCTTCTGACGCAGGGGCAGAACAATTACCTCTTTACGGGCGATCTGGAAGCGGAGGGGGAGGAGTCTCTCGTCGAAGAAAACGATCTGCCGGAGTGCAAACTGTTCAAGGCGGGGCATCACGGCAGTCCCACGTCGAGCAACGACGTCCTGCTCTCCGTCATCCGCCCGGAGATCGTCGTCGTGTGCTGTTGCTGCGGCAGCGACGAATATACCGACAACGTCGCCAACATGTTCCCTTCGCAGGCGTTCGTCGACCGTGTCGCAAAGTACACCGACCGCATTTACGTCACGACCGTCGTTTCCGAAAATGATGCCGGCTTCGAGCCGATGAACGGCAACATCGTCCTCTCTTCGGACGGCGGGGAGGTGTCGGTGCGCTGTTCGGCGAGCGATCTCGTGTTCCGCGAGAGCGAATGGTTCAAGGAAAACCGCACCTGGCCGTCGGCGGGATAAAAGGCAAAACGGGCGGGGCAGGGATTTGACGACGGAAATCCGATCGGCATTTTCCTCCCCGTTTTTGTCCTGTTTTTTCTCCCGTTTTCCGAAAGGTGCGGGAAGAGCGTCCGGGACTGTCGGCAAAAAGTGCGTCCGAGCGGTTGACTTTTTTGTGCGAATGCGTTACAATATCTTCATTAAAGGCAAAAGGAGCGCTCCTTTTGTCCGTTTCGTCATCGAAACGGACAGCAAGTCTTATTTATGAATATTCTGACTGCCATCAATAAGAAATATCTGCCCTATTTTACGGCGATGGTCCGTTCGTTTGCGGATAACAATCCGGGGGAACACATCGTCTGGGTCGCCACGAAAGAAGTGACGAAAGAAGATATAGAAGAATACCGCAAATATATTCCCGAGCGGGTGCGCATCGAGCCGGTCGCCTTCTGCGAAGAGATTTTGGAGGGCGCTCCGACGGAAAAGCGCTGGCCCAAGGAGATTTACTATCGCATTTTTGCGGCGGAATATCTGCCGGACACGCTGGACAGGGTGCTGTATCTCGACAGCGACATCATCGTCAAGGGAGACATATCCGCCCTGTACGACGTCGATTTCGAGGATAATTATTTCGTCGCCACGACCAACGTCCATTCCCCCTTTCTCAAATGGTTCATCCGCACCAAAAACGGCGCGTCCAAGGATACCGTGTACGTGAATACGGGGGTTTTGCTCATGAATCTCGAAAAGCTGAGAAGGGAGCAGAGCCGGGAGGGGGTTTTAGGCTATATCGCCCGCCGGAAATTCTTCCTCACACTGCCCGATCAGGACGTCATCTCGACCCTGTACGGCCATAAAATCAAAATCGAGGACGGCTACGTCTACAATCTCAACGAGCGCAAGATCCGCGGCTGGAACAGGCGTCATCGGAGAAACGCGCGGATAGGGCTCGATTGGGTGGACAGGCGGGTGAAGATCATCCACTACATCGGCAGAAACAAGCCGTGGAAGGAGAAATACCGGGGCATCCTCAAACCTTTTTACGACAAATACAGGGTGAAATGAGACGAACGGGCGGGATTCGGGAAAAATTTGAATTCCGTCCGTTTTTTTACATAAAAGGGTTGACAAACGCCCGAAAGGCGGGTATAATATATATAATAATATATCAAGGGGATAACGGGGAATGCAGAATGAGGGAGTAATTTGCGCCCTTGTCGGGCGTAACCGGTTCGACATATCGGCGGCGGCTGCCGCCCGGAACGGTTTGAAAAAATGAGACTCATGCGCTATATTATTTGTCATAAAAAGGACGATAATATAGTGTGTGGGTCTTTTTTTTGATAATAATTCAATGAAAGGAGTACAGTAACAGACGATGAAACACTATCTGTCCGAAACGGGCGACGTCCTGAAAGAGGTGGGCTCTTCCGATTCCGGGCTCACCGCCGCGGAGGCGGCGTCCGGGTTGGAGAGGGACGGCAAGAACAAACTTGCCGAAGCGAAAAAGATCTCTTTGTTCAGGAGATTTTTGGAGCAACTCATCAATCCCATGATCATCGTCCTGCTCGCGGCGGCGGCGATCAATCTCGCCACCGTCATCATCGACCGGGTACAGGGCGGGAACGAATCCTTTGCGGAATTCATCATCATCGTGGCGGTCGTCCTGCTCAACGCCATTCTCGGCGTCGTGCAGGAGGGCAAGGCGGAACAGGCGATCGAAGCGCTGAAAGAGATGACGGCGTCCACCTGTAAGGTGCTGCGGGACGGCAAGCTCGTGGCGGTAAAGAACGAGGACATCGTGGTCGGGGATATCGTCATTCTCGAAGCGGGCGATTCGGTGCCCGCCGACTGCCGCATTCTCGAATGCGCCTCCCTCAAAGCGGAGGAAGCGGCGCTGACGGGGGAGAGCGTTCCCGCGAACAAGCAGGCGGAAGTTCTCGAACTCGGCGACCAGAAGGACATCCCCCTGGGCGACAGAAAGAACATGGTCTATATGGGAAGCACCATCGTCTACGGCAGGGCGCGCGCGGTGGTCGTCGCCACGGGCATGCAGACGGAGATGGGCAAGATCGCCGACATTCTCGCGCAGACCAAGAACGAAGTCACCCCGCTGCAAAAGCGGCTGAACAAGCTGTCCAAAGTGCTTAGTTTTATCGTTTTGGGCATCTGTGTGTTCATCTTCGTGTTCAAGCTCTTCCTGGAAATGGACTTCCGTTTCGACGTCATTCTGGACAGCTTCATCATCGCCGTGTCCCTTGCGGTGGCGGCGATCCCCGAAGGGCTGGCGACGGTCGTCACGATCGTGCTTTCCCTCGGCATGACCAAGATGGCGAAGAAAAAGGCCGTCGTCAAGCGGCTGACCGCCGTCGAAACGCTCGGCTGTACGCAGATCATCTGCTCGGACAAGACGGGCACGCTCACGCAGAACAAGATGACCGTCGTCGATCATTACGGCGACGACGAAAAATTGCTCGCGACGGCGATGGCGCAATGCTCGGACGCCGTACTCGACGACGACAGCAAGGAGGCGAAAGGGGAGCCGACGGAATGCGCGCTCGTCAATTACGCCTGGAAGCTGGGGCTGAATAAGACGGAGCTGGACAAGTCCGATCCGCGCGTCGCCGAAGCGCCTTTCGACAGCATGCGCAAGATGATGTCCACCATCCATCAGACCCCTTCGGGCGTCGTGCAATACACCAAGGGCGCGCCCGACGAAATCCTGAAACGGTGCACCCATGTATTCGTCGACGGACAGGATATTCCCCTGACGGAGGAAAAGCGGGAGGAAATTCTCGCCGCGAACAAGGGGATGGCGGACCGGGCGCTGCGCGTGCTGGCGGCGGCGTACAAAAAGCCGGACGCCGTACCGTCCGGATTCGAGCCCGAGGACATCGAAAAAGACCTCACCTTCGTCGGCATGACGGGCATGATCGACCCCATCCGCCCCGAAGTCAAGGCGGCGATCGTGGAGTGCAAAGAGGCGGGCATCCGCCCGATCATGATCACGGGCGACCACATCGACACGGCGGTGGCGATCGCGCTGGAACTCGGCATCATCACGGACAAATCGCAGGCGATCACGGGCGCGGAGATCGGCGAGATGAGCGACGAAGAGTTCGCCGAAAAGATCGGAAATTATTCGGTGTACGCGCGCGTGCAGCCCGAACACAAGGTGCGCATCGTCAACGGCTGGAAGGCGAAGGGATACATCACCGCGATGACGGGGGACGGCGTCAACGACGCCCCCAGCATCAAGAGCGCGGACATCGGCATCGGCATGGGCATCACGGGCACGGACGTCACCAAAGGGGCGGCGGACATGGTGCTGCAGGACGACAATTTCGCCACCATCGTCACGGCGGTGGGCGAAGGGCGGCGGATCTACGACAATATCCGCAAGGCCATCCAGTTCCTCCTTTCCAGCAACCTCGCCGAAGTCGTCGCGGTATTCGTGGCGACCATGCTCGGATTCACCCTTTTGCAGCCCATGCACCTGTTGTGGATCAACCTCATCACGGACACCTTCCCGGCGCTCGCGCTCGGCATGGAAGAGGGGGAGCGTGACCTCATGAAGCGCAAGCCGCGGGACGATAAAGAGGGCATCTTTGCGGGCGGCGTGGGCGTGAACGTCGTCTTGCAGGGCATTTTCATCGGCATTATCACGCTGCTTTCCTATTGGATCGGGCACGGCATCGAGTCGGGGCATTGGGCGCTTTCCACGATCGGCGAACTCAGCCCGGACGGCATGACGATGGCTTTCCTCACGCTGTCCATGACCGAGATGTTCCACTCCTTCAACGTGCGTTCCATCCGCCATTCGGTCTTCTCGATGAAGAAACAGAACAAATATCTGTGGGGCGCCTTCCTTTTCTCGCTGCTGACGACGCTCGCCGTCATCTATATCCCCGGCATCAATACGGCGTTCGAATTTGCGGCGATCAGCGCCAAAGAGTACTTCATCGCGCTGGGGCTTGCGATCACCATCATCCCCTTCGTCGAAATCACCAAAGCCATATCGCGGCTGATTTCCAAGAAAAAGAAAAACGGATAAACGGAAAATGCGCCGTTTTTTACGGCGGTTCCGAACGGCTGTATAAGGGCGTGCCCGTGCGGGCGCGCCCTTGC
>ERZ1643249.3834-NODE-3834-length-12983-cov-10.120591_pt1 | contig 12983 bp, 10 predicted proteins | sample MGYA00579263_ERZ1643249 | MGnify/ENA primary metagenome ERZ1643249 (study PRJEB29033, sample SAMEA4952264) | chicken gut metagenome | biome: Broiler Chicken; feature: Gastrointestinal Tract; material: Caecum | place: Ireland | collected 2018 | study: Broiler...
TTAGAGGGCTTAGGAGCCTTTTCTACTTCTTCGGCAGATTTTTGTCTCGTCTTAGTTGAGCCTGCACGAATCATAGAGGTAATTTCAATGTGCTTCAAGCACATACAACAACTTGCGGAGTTTGCGTTTCGTCCCTCAAGTGCATTTGTAGCAATTACCATTTCATCTGAGGTTCCATAAATGGCTCCGAGTTCTCTTGCGGTATTTGCTGTTAAACAGGCCATCGAACTATCTTGTGCCAGCGGAGAATTGCAAATTGAAATTTGCTTATCTGAAAGCTGGAGCTGTGAGGCTGTTGCAAGGCGGATACGATAAGCCGCTATCATATGAAGTGTCGTGCTGTGGTCTACAAGTGCCACCCTGTCAACTACTGCACTGATAGGCGTAGGCACTTCGTTTACGAGCAGAGAAGGCGTTGTAAACAACGTGGAAAGTATTGAAAACTTCTCGGAGGATAACCGCTCGACTGCAACATCAGAGTTCTGAATCGGAACTCTGATAAACTTTGCGACATGCTTTAAATTCACAAGGGCCTGAATCCAGTCACGGTAGACCTCAAGGTTGTACCGCAACCCGTCAGACATGAACTCTAAGCTGATTTCCGCAACGTGCAATGACTTGGGAAATAACGTCAGCATTGTATTGATGTAAGTAATGTTCTCTGGCCCGTAGTTATCAAATCTGTATCGAACCACAGGAACGTCATCGTTGTTCATTTCCTCGCCTGAGGGAATAATGAAGTTTCCTGTGGGAGAAACCGCTACAGGCTGTGGCTCTGTAAAAAGTAAGTTGGATACCATACTTGTCCCTCCTAAAATTGTATTGTTATGCAAGGTATATCGAAAAAAGAAAAAGAATATACTATTGTTATAAATTGGTGTGCTTGATTTTGCTTAAATCTGCTGTCTGTTGAAAAGCCTTGCGAGATTGTGAAGAACTTGGCAATCTGCTGTCCCTACTCCTAATCGAACATATGTTTGTGCCAGTTTGACCCCTCAAAATCAATCGAACATTTGTTCGACTTTGGTTGACTAATTTTTAAGCTTGGTAAAGCCATGAAATTTTTGATGGCAATGGCACTTTTTGCTCTCGGAAGTCTGTTTTAAGCCTTGGCCCTTTCCAGAAGTGTAAGTTTTTCTAAGAAACGTCTGTGCGAAAAGCAGTTTGCAAAAATTTTTGTCTTGGAAGTCTGATTTTCCGCTTTGGACGAAAGCTAGGTTAAACATTGAAAAAGCCAGCGGATATACTACTTTTATGCCGCTGGCTTGAAGCGATTGTGTTTTAGGTATAATGCTGATAAACTACGCCGAGTGCTACTAACTTATTGGGAGTTTACTTGCGCTTAGGGTTGAAGGTTGCATACGCTCGGCCTTGTATCTCAGGACACTCGAAAGATATGCTGTAGTTCTTGGGAAGCTCTCTAAGTGTCAGAGTGTACTGTGTGATGATTCCCTCTCTCAAGAACTTTAACTTCATTTCGTCACTATACTTGCTCAGGCCCCGCTGTGCGTAGTCCCGGAGCAACCCGTTTGGCTCGATAACCCTTATCACGCCTTTCTGTATCGCTACTGCTGTCACTTGGATGTTCGGCATCTTCATCACTCCTTTTCTATTCTTTCGCTGGTAGAGCATTTAACTCCACCAGGCCCTCTGTCAATACGTTCTTGATTCCTATGTCATTCAGTATCCGCTCATTCGGATATGCGCTTCTGTTTATTGCGGCTGCTAAACCTCTTATAGCCTCCATGTCTGACCTCTTTGAGGAGGCATTATCCACTATCATTTTGATATAGAGCCAGTCCTTTAGGGATGTCTCGCTTGCTAGTTTGACATTTATTCTGAACGTCTGGTCTGATAGTTTCTGTAGCCGGCTTTCCTTTGGAAGTCTCTCTCGTACCTTTTTCAAGTCATAGGAAACCATGATTGGAATGGCTCCTACATTGATGTAGTACCGGAGTTCTACAAGGTCGTCTATTTTCCGCTTAAACTGCTGTAGGACTTTTTGTTCTCCTAATTCGGGAATAATTGTCTTTAGTACCTTGACCGCTTTCCTGCTTTTCATCGACTTCATACTGTCGGAATGATATGCTTTGACGATAGACTTCGTTAGGTCCCACAAAACGTATGAGGTGACTCCTCGTAGCTCTGCTTGCATTTCTGTGTAACTTATTTGTTTTCGCCCATTGCATACCCGGTCGATTGTCTCGGAGTATTTATCATAGTAGGTACCTAAACGAAGTACAAATAACTCTGTTGATGGCCTGTCTATCTCAACACCACGCTTTTGGAACTCTTCCTTAACTAGGCGGTTAAGTGCTTGCCGTCTTGGGAAATCTAGCTGAATCAAATTTACTGACCCACCATGTCTGATGGTGTTATCCTTTAACAGCTCAAACTTGTCTCGGAAGTTCATCACATAAACTACCAACTTTCCGTTTGTTGCAGGGCGTTTTAAATGTGCCTTCAACTGCTCTTTCTCTCGCTTTGATAACAGGGCGTAATCTACTGAGCTGTACCACATCCCTGTAACTCTCGTGGTATTGCAGTATAACAAATACTGCTCGAATGAAAGTGCTTCGGAAGTCTCATTATCACCAGGTCTTAGCCAGTCTGAAAAAGCGGAAAGGTCTAAGTCGAGCTGTTCACCTTGACAACTCTTCTTAACTCTGTCTGCCATTATTCGGTTGAATAGTGCTGTGCTCCCCGTGATAAACAATACTGCACTTCGCTTTATCAGGTCGTCATTATACAATTCATCGAATCTGTATATCATGCTTTGTTTCTCCTGGTACTTTGCAAACACTCAAAAAGGCTGTGCTTGCTTTCTATAAATAGTTGAGTGAACGTATTAGGTTCACTCAACTTTGTATTAACTACTTCAAATTACTGCTTTAACTGTAAAGAGTCAAGCTCTACGCCTTTCAACTTTAAGGTCAAGGGCCGCTCCGCTGTCATACGGCTGTATGCGTGTCCTGACTTCATCCGACTGTTGGCTTCCTGATAAACCTGCCCGTCTTTGAAGGTTTTGTAGTTCCCCATCAGAAGTGCTGACTGGTTGTAGCACCAAATGTTACGGGTTGTCTTGTTGATGTTCGCCTTACAAGTTTTAGCCGTTTCGGTAAGTAAGCTATTCATGCCGGCTACGTCCCTTGCGTCAAGGCCCTGTAACTTCACCTGAACCTCGTCAATCGCCTGGAAAGCTGCCTGTAAATAACGGGCCATCTTTCCTGCCTTGACTGCTTCAAGGTTGCTCAGTTCATTCTGAGTGGGAGCTTTGAATCCAGGGATTACAAACTCCATTTCAATCGGAACGGAGCCTGCACCTGAGCTTGTGATTCTCTCGCCTGTCTCCTGGGGTGTATAGATTCCTGTTTCGGGGTCGATTCCATAAGCCTTGATGTTTGCAATCATTTCCTGTGCGTATGCGGCATATTCAGGTTTAACGCTTCGCAAACCTACGTTTGGAACCATGCCTGCAAGGTTGTCCTGCTTGAAACGAATCCACTTTTGCAAGGCTTTAAGATTCTGTAGGCGAAGAACTAACTCATACATATCCTGCTGAAGGAACTGCTCTGCTACCTTGCGGCTCAAAGGAATTAAGCGTGTCGTGTCAATGTCAAGCAGGATGTTATCATTCTGCCCTACACCTAACGCCGCATTTACGAGGCTACACAGTGTCATTTCAGAGCATACTGTAAACGTCAGCGTCTTTGCTAAGAGCTTGTTCTGGATAATGTCTACCTTGTCTCTGGGAACGCTCAACATCAGCTTTAACATATGCTGTTTCTCAATATTGAACACGCTCTTGTTTGACATCATCATGCAAGGTACAGGAACCTTTGTTCCATTAAACGGGACAAATACTTTGCCCATTTTCTTGAACAGCAGGTTCGTTTTAGCTGTTTTCTCGGAATAAGAGATTTCAGGAGCAGCAAGCTCAATGTTTGAGGGAACAAAATCTGTCTTGACACCGGTAGTATCGACTGTCAGTGCTGTATACGCGCCATCAGTCTTGGGCAGATAAACTATCGTTGCTCCTGCCTCTTTTGCGATGTTGAGAACATCAAGGAAGTCAACTGCTGTCTGGCTGGCATCTGTCTGTCCCTTCTTGTATACATCCTGACTTACGCTGGCATTTTTGAGTTGTGTTGTGGTCTTTATACCTGCGCCTACGGGAATCTGTCCTTTTTCGTCCCTGTCAAGTCGAATTACCGGCATTGACTTCAATGATACTCCGGCCTTGCCACTAAATGAAATATCCCCATTCGGTAGCTGCTTAACTACGTAGTTCTTTGGACGGAAGTATGTTGATAAGGCTGCTAAACCTCCTACCGTCTGCCGGCTGTGTCTCTGCTTTGAATCGAAGTCAAATAACACGCCATAACTTACTACAATATCCTGCTTGCGTTCGGGGCTGTACATTACGTACTGCTCTACGATTGTTACCCCGTTAGGTATCTCCTGTACCTGTCCGTTGGCCCCGATATAAAGCATTGGAAAGTCGTACAGATGAATGTTGGAAGCTAAGTTAAGCTGAATAGAGCCGCTTGCTGTACTCTCGGCTGATACAATTCCTGTAATAGTTGACTTGTAACTGTTGATAATCGTATAAATCTGCTCAAGGTTGCAGATATTTGAAACGTGGCCGCTGTTTCGGTAACCAAACTCCGTTGCGTCGCCCTCTAACATCAGCCCGTAGAAAGCGAAGGTTGAATTTAATACTGTGCTCTTAATCTTCATAATCCTGTGTTCTCCTTTGTAAACTGTATTTTTGCATAGTCTCGTGTTAAAATAAAAATATTATGTTCTATAATACTTATTGGAGTGTTGCAAAAATACGGTTATTACATATGAGATTTTGAAGGTTATCTAATAACCTACTGCTGTTACCCTTGTCCCCTTAAAAGCCGAACTGTTCTAACAGGTTATCTTGTATGCTCTGCTGGCTACTTGGCTGGCCCCAGTTCTGCTTGTCATAAATGTCGTAGTTGCTAATTAGGAGTTCTTCACCATTTAAGCGGTTTTCGCGTCCTACAAGGCTGGTCATTGTGTAGGGAATGTAAAAGTTGTTGATGACTGCCCCGTAATAATAGCGGCGTGCTTTTACACAGTCATCAATCGTTACGAGCCACCGGCAGGGAGTTGAAAGGCACAGGCTGGCTAACTTTTCGTGAGGAAAGCCTTTGTGGGTACTGCCGTTCTTACCGTACAGATTGCCAACTTCCTGCGTGATGTAGGGAGGGTCAAGGAAAATAAAGCTCTTATCCCGGTCTACATCTGCCATTGTGTATTCAAATGACTGATTATAAATCTCAACTTTCTGCAACAGGTTGCTAACTTCATACAGATGGTCGAGCTTGCTGGTGTCGATTTCTAGCACACGCTCCTTGCTCATGCCACCGGAATCTGCTACACCGCTGAAACTCATTTTACTCGAAAGATAAAAACGTGCCCCACGTTGTATATCTGATAAACTCTCAGTGTTCACACTTTGGACCCATGACCATAGCTTCTTGGCCTCTACTTCTGTAACGTATTTATAAAGTTCGTCGTATTCGGGAGTACCTGGAGGTGTGTTACGGAGGTTTCGCAGGCTTTTCATGTTGCTATCGAACCACTCGGTTGCATATGAAATAAGCTCCTGGGGGTTCTGCTGTAGGGATTTCCAGAAGAGATAGACTTCTTTATAGAGGTCTCCTACTACGAAACGCTTGCAGGTCTGCCCCTGTGCGCTCTGTAGGAAAGCGATTGTTACACTCCCTCCCCCAAAAAATGGCTCTCGCCAGTCCTCAATTCCGAAAGGTACCATCTGCATTAACTTGTCACACACTTTGCCTTTTGCGCCGGGATAGGCGATTGGACTCTTTATCATTGCTGTATTGCTCCTTTTGACTTAATTTTTGTATAGGTTCTCTTGAGTTCTTGCTGGGCCTCTGTTGCAGGCATTGCATTTGAGCTGACTAATCTTGATAGCGTGTCAATTTTATAGTAGGTATCGAGCTTTTCACTGCCCGATACACTGCTCAAATACTTCTCATTGCTGACAAGCTCTAGGTTAAACTGTAATGCTTCTATAGGTGTGCTTAATGGCTCTGAACCTGTCTGCTTTGTAAAGGTGACTTTGCTAACATCCTGGCCGTTGATATATTTGTCCCACAAATATTCAACTGCTTCTGTGAACTTAACATCACGATTTAGGATTTTCTTGTTGAACTCCCGGTAGAGCCAAATTGAGTCTCCACCACCGCAACCTGCATAACAGTTACAGGTATTTGTGTCGGGAAATATTCTAAATGAACCCTGTTGCTCATTATGTAAAGGACACCGACAAACGCTTGTGTACTCTAGCTCTGAAAGTCCGTTGGGCCAATAGTCGTCTTTGTAGTACGGGAGAATTTCTCCACGGATGACTTCAATTATTGGAGCGGAATCCTTGATTGCCTCCAACTTCCGCTGTATATCCTCTCGGTACTGTCGCTGTGCCATTGCAGACCCCTCCTTTCTTTTTAATTTTTCTTGTTTATAAGAAAAGGGCACTAGCTTTATTCTGCTAATGCCCGTTGTTTTACTTTAGGTTATCGTTTATCAAAAACTCTATGTCCACCATGCTGAATTATAAACTCCTGTGATTCGTGGAATCTACTGCTTACGATTCCAGGAGCGTAGAAGTAAATCACTCGGTGCTGTACTGCACTTCCACCGTCTAATACAAAGTCAACTGCATTGATAACATCTGCATTAGGTGCTTTGCGTAATGTACCAGAATATTTGAACTGCTTCTTGATGGAAAGTGTGTCATAATTGTCAGTCATTACCATTGTGTCTCTAAGTGCCTGTGCTACCAGAGCGGCCCCTTCATAACCCTCGTTCCCAGCTTCTCCCATAACCAAACGGTAGAAGTTATCACGATTGGCTCCTGATAAACTCACTGGCTGTCCAGTGTAGTTAGGGTCTGGATTTACGCACTGTAGAAGAAATCTTCCTTGGTTGGCCCCTGCTGTAATCGCGTCATCATTAGCAATTAACTCGTAAGGGTCATAAATTTCATCCTCATCTGCCACCGGTTCTGTCTCAGCATTTACTGAAATAGTTTGAATGTCAGTGTTGGAAGGACCATCAACAACTTTAGTTGAGTTGTCCATAACGTCAATTACCAGCGCATTTTCAATGCCGCTTGCTTCACTTGCTCCGGAATTTGCCTGCACTGAAATGGCTACCGAGGGAGAATCTGCTGCTAAACTCGACATTGGTATCGGCTGTGAAGTAATTACCAACGGTTCGATTGTCTGTGTGCTCGTTGTCTCTAAAGCCTTGATTGCTGATTCACCAGGAGCTTTCAAGATTCTTTCGGGTGCTTCTGATTTTACAATCGTGCGCTCCTTAACTGATACCTCAGCTACAGGAGTAAAAGGCTCTGTTGACTTTACCAACTGTGATGACATTGAATTATTCAATGTCCCTCCGGGTTGCTGTAAAGACACTGGCATAATTTCTTTTGTTAAGCTAACTTCCTTGTCGTCCTCGGCTAAGTTGTAGCTTGCAATGGAATATTCGCTTGGTGTGGCCTTAGTAATCTCTGTGTGTGCTTCTTGTTTGTAAATGTCGCTTACAAACCCTTCGGTCTCCTTAACAGTTGCAAGAACACTTCGCTGGTCTATAGTCTCAGCATTTGCATACGATGTACTTATTCCAGGGACTAACCCTATTCCCAGCATAAGCGCTGTGGCTAATGCAATGTGATTGCCTAATAAACCTGCTCTTTTATTGGTGTTACTCATTTTTAATTTTACCTCGCTTTATTCTGCTTCTCTTGACTTACAGAAGTTCGCAACGTCCGTTGGTTTACACTGTCCTATTGATTATGTCTCGTCTTGGTGTCTCGGAAGCGTTTGCCAACAACCTCTGCACTACTCTGATATTTTGGGAGTTGCCCTTTACAGCTAAAGGTATGACTTACATACTTAACTTTCAATGTCAGTTCCGTTCTTGGTCTGACATGTCATTCTATCTAAACTCTCCTTTTAGTAATATCATTTTGTCTTTTACAACGGGTTACAAAAACTACTCAAAATACGTTGCTTATTATGACTATCGCTATGTTTGTGCTCTCGGAATTTAATTATGACAACTGTACCATTAAACCTTAGTTGCCACTTCTTCCGGTATAGACAACTACGATGTAGTCACCATTCTCTGCGCTACGAATGAAGCCTACGCCTGCGGTGTCTGCCTTCGCATTGCTGAGCATATCAACGCCACGCTGAGTTCCGATAATGGTATTCAGTGCGTCGTTTAGGGTTGCTCCTCGTGCAATCGTAACATCCAGTGCAAGTGACTCGGCATCAAAGATTTTCAGCGCGGTCTCGTATTCAAGGTTATCTGTTTCATCAAAGTCATAACTGCCCTCAAAACCCCATGCTCTTTGTGTGATACAAAGTGCATAAGCTGACTTGGTAAGCTTTGTGCTAAACTGTAGGTCGCTTAACTTCTCCTGCTTACGAACTAAGTTCAACTTGGCGATTGCGTCTGCGGGTGTAGAACCAAAGTTTACATAGAAACGGTTCGCTAATGATTCCACTTCGTCCCATGTCATATCCTCAAGGGCCTGGTTGTACAGAAGTTCCTCAGTCTCGGTAACCATCTGCTGTTGTCCACCATCAGAATCGGGAATCCACTCGCCATTACTGTTAAACAAATACCTGCCACCGTCGATATTTACCCAGCCTGTGGCCATTGCGCCGTCAGATAATAGGTAGTATGTGTGACCGTTGTAGTTGTTCAACCAACCTGTGGCCATGTCTCCGCTGTCGTAGAAGAAGTACCAGGTGTTATTGATGTTCTGCCACCCGGTAAGCATTAGGCCGTCCTGATTCGGGTCCAGGTAATACCATTTACCACCGATAAGGTGCCAACCTGTCTGCTTTACACCTTGATAGTTCAGGTAATACCAGCCTTTATCTGTGTGGTTCCACCCATTATCCTGCATAACTCCGTTTTCATCAAACAGGTAGGAACGACCGTTAATGGTCATTGACTGATTCGTTACACAGTGTCCTGAGCTGTCAAGGTAGTACCATTTGTTTCCTAGCTCCAACCAACCGTAGTGGTAGGTGCCATCCTCATAACGGTACATCCAACCCCTTCCGTCCTCTACCCAATCACCTGCATAGGCTGCGAAAGATACCGATAAACTGGCCGCTACCACACATGTGGTAACCGATAACTTTCTCAGTAGTGCTGACTTTTTCATTTTGGGTCTCTCCTTTCTTGTAAGGTATGAATATTTGTAACACTTTTGTAATAAATCTGTGGATAAATATTACAAAATAAAATAGGGCGTTTTGTCCCTATATGCTACCAGTATTAAATAATACTGCTTGTGTTGGAGGCTTTTAAGGCCCCCAACTCTATCTCTATACACAAGCAGTCTCTACTCACGGAGAAAACTCCGCCAGTATAGGTCTCCCAATGGCTGTGACACCAAAGGGAAACACCCAAACGTGCTAAAAAGCACAACCACAAGAGAATTATTAGGGTCTATCGAACTTATATCAAGATTCGATATAATGCTTACTTGGGGAGTGACCCACAAGCAAGCGGAGAAATACGTATGAAAACTTTAATTGTCGTACATTTGTTAATGTACTAATTGAACAATAGGAGGTGACACCTAAAGCCCATAAACTCCCCACTCTCATGGCTTTATTTGGAAGGTGGCAGTCATGCACAGGCCGCCACCAAGTCCTTGCAAAAAACTACAAGGAGGAATAAGATGTACAAAAAATTCGTGCCCTTGACACTAATGGCTGTGTAGGCTGTGACACCTACACAGTCGGGGATTTAACATGCAATCTGCTTTACTAAAAAAATTCTTGTTTCGCCACTCTAGTGGCTAGTTGCTGTATAGGCTATGATACCTATACAGCAGGAGTTACTCTCTATGAAAGAACATTGCGTCACCACCTACTTCGGGCAGCTAACTGCTGTATAGGTTACGATACCTATACAACAGGAACATTTATTCATATGAAAGCAAATTGAGTCGTCACCACGTTTAGGTGGCTAGTCACTGTGTAGGCTGTGATACCTACACAGCAAAGGAGTCATTACCTATGGTTGCTCACAACCATACCAAAAAATTCGCCATTAGTCGGCTAATTGTAATACAGGCTATGACACCTGCATTACAAAATAAAAAGTAATCCGGTATGTTCGCCCCCATTTGGGTCTAAGGGCATTACAAGGTTTGACCCCTGCAATACCAATTAGTATGACAAGAAAAATTCACGCCTTCGGCGCTAGTAGTGTTACAGGATTTGACCCCTGCAACACTAGAAAGGAAAAAATTATAATGTCAAATACTTCGTGCTTTTGCACTAAGGACAATAGGTGCCATTAAACACCTGTCGCCCGTATGGAAACTATGGAAAACTCATTCGCCTACATATCTCTGTTTTCCTGTTATAGGCTAGTGATATTGTGAGTTATGACACCCACAATACCTGGGGTTACTTACTATGACCTGGAAGGGTCATATCGTCATTTCGTGACCTTAGCCACTAACCCGTATGAAGGTTTTGACACCGCCATACGGCTAACCTTTACAAAAGGAGGTGTTGCCCTATGCAACACAAAATTGAACTCTATAAAACAATACAATTCGTGGTTTGTTCCCACTAGAACCTAAACAAGTTTTGACGCTTGCTTAGGTTGTTAGTTTGGCTCTCACCAAACCTCGCCCCGGAATTGATACGTCCAGTTACCAACTCCAATTTGACCTTTATAACCGCCTAATCCGTTACAAAGGAGGAAAAAGTATGTTTATTCGTGACTTCCTTTGTCACTAGGACTATCAACAGCTTTGACACTGAAAATAGCTAAATAAAAAGTTTTTCTCCTTTTACTTTTTGGTTGAGCTGTGATACACTTAGGTACCACAGCTTGCCATTTTTACAGTCGAACACTTAGGTTCTATCCATATCATTGGCTGTAATACCAATAACATATGGTAGGTGCTGCTATGATTTCAGAACCTTGCTCCTAATAGTACCACAAGTATCAAACTTGTGGTACCTCGATTTAATAAATAAAAAAGAACTTGAAAAATTCGGAACTCTCATCCCTAGAGGTATTGTAGGCTGTGACACCTACAACACCCATTTACATCAATACTGGCCACTCGCTCATTCGGGAATCATCATAAAAGCTGTGGACTTCTGTCTCTGTGATTTCTCGAATAGCAACAATACTTTCAGCCGTGTAACCTGACTTGTTGAAGTCTCGCTCCATAAACTGATATACTTCATCTGCTGTGGGAAGTTCCCGTCCTTTACAAACCTTGAAGCAATAACCGTACTCGTCATCGAGTTCAACTTCGGCAAAGTAATAATCGACTTGCATTTATGTAGGCCTCCTTTCGGCTTACATCATTACCGGCCAGCTCTTTGCTCCAGATGTGTCAAAATACTCTCTTGCCTCTGACGGAGACACAATTTCGATTCTGGAAATGTCCTCCGCCTTGTGATTGTCACGCTCAAAATCGGCTGCCATGTACTCTGCTACTTCTTCCTTAGTAGGGAGTTCCCGGTTCGTGCTGACCTTAATAAGGTATCCGTCCTCGTCATCACCAATCTCAATCAGTACGAAATTCCAATGTGTCTCGGTAAAACTTCTCTGCACCATGTCTCTTTTTTCTCCTTTGCTTTGTCTTGTTTTTTCGATTCGGGAGACTAACTTCTAATGCCTAGCAAAAAGTAAGTCATTAAAAATTAAAAATCTCTGACTAATATATATTTTGGAATACGTGTTTTTTGCTGATAATCTCTCGATTGCTCTGGAAGGTTATCTAAGCTCTAGCTCATAGCCTTCAAACTGCCGGCACTCAACCTCTGTTGCATTATTCTGTAACTTCATTCTGAACTCAACTTCTAACTTGCCTTTGTCACAGAATTTTGTGATTCGGCCTGGCGTTTTTATTGTTGCGATGTCCCACAACTTCAATGGTGAGTAGAGTTTCAAATTCAGAGCGTCTAAGAATGCCGCTAAACTGTACCACTCTCCATCAGGGTCTTTGATAACACACTCGCTAACCTTTGCGTATTTTGTACGCGATACGTAGTCTGTTGTGAGGTACTCAAAAATTACCTTCCCCGTATCAAGTGCTTTCGCAAGGCTCTCTGTTGTAATCTTACCATAACAAGGAAGTATGTTTACCAACTGTCCAGCGTAAAAATTCATGTGGCCTCCATTTCTTATTCAGTCGGCTCCGTTTCTACGATTTCTACATCACTTACATGTTCCTCAGAAGCTACAGTAGCTTCTTTGGTTGTATTGTCAATGCTTTCTGATGTGCTCTCTGCTAAAGACTCATCTGTTGTGACTGTGGCTTTATCACCAGCTGCTGAGGTTCCATCTGTAGATTCGCTATCATCTGATGTATCGCTCTGGTACCCATACTGTTCATCCCATTCTTCTTCGCTGATTGCTCGGCCTTCTTCATCGAAACACCACAGCTCTCCATCAATCTGGGCCTTACATAATTCTGCTCGACCTTCATCGGGAGTGATGTAATACATCTCGCCATCTAACTCAATGAATCCGGTAATGAACTGATAACCACTGATAAACTTTGTCCCTTTGTCTGTGGGGATGAACACATTGTCCTGGAGAAGTCCGTTCTCGTCGAAGTAGTATACGTAATCACCAATGGTCATCATGCTTGACGCTACCCACTCGCCTGTCTCATTGGACCTGAACATGAATCCGTTCTTTGTCTTTGTCCACTCGCCTAGGTCTGTATCTTGAATCGGAACGGGAGCTTTCGTTTCCTCGGTTTCAGGCTCAACGCTCAGTGCCACCCGTCCTCTTGACTGCTGAGGCTCTAAAGGATTTCCGTCTGCGTCTGTCTCAACTGCTGCGGCTGTATCTGCCGTATTTTCCGTGTTACCTGCGGCCGCTGGGTCTGTGACCGCTCCTGCGTCTGT
>ERZ1643249.3838-NODE-3838-length-12977-cov-4.902492_pt1 | contig 12977 bp, 9 predicted proteins | sample MGYA00579263_ERZ1643249 | MGnify/ENA primary metagenome ERZ1643249 (study PRJEB29033, sample SAMEA4952264) | chicken gut metagenome | biome: Broiler Chicken; feature: Gastrointestinal Tract; material: Caecum | place: Ireland | collected 2018 | study: Broiler...
CTATCGCCTGGGTGATTTTTATGAAATGTTTTTTGATGATGCCATAATTGCTTCTAAAGAACTTGAACTTACTTTAACAGGTAGAATCGGTGGTTTAAGTGAAAGAGTTCCAATGTGTGGAGTTCCTCATAATAATGTTAAGAGTTATATTGAAAAACTAGTAAATAAAGGTTATCGTGTTGCTATATGTGAGCAGTTAGAAGATCCTAAAACTACTGGTAATAGAATGGTTAAAAGAGGAATAGTAGGAGTTTTTAGTAAAGGTACTATTGCAGATAATGACCTACTTAATGAAAAAGAAACTTCCTATATTGCAGGCATCAATTTTTATCAAGATATAATTAATATTACAATACTTGATATATCTACCAGTTATTTAGCTAATTTAACAATAGATAATGATTTAGATAAATTAGTAAATGAAATACTAAGCTTAAATATTAAAGAGGTATTATTAATGGATAATACTAATGCTGAGCTTATTAATTTACTAAAAAATACCTATCATATTGAAATAACTATTAGTAGTAATCTATTAGAAGATAAATATAAAGATTTTCTAAATACTATAAAAGATTACCGAGTTAAATGTGGTGTTGAACATTTATTTTACTATTTAAGTGAAAGACAATTAAAAGATTTAAGTCATATAAATAATATTGTTATGTTAAAAAGAAATGATTACTTAGAAATGGATGTTCATACAATTAGAAATTTGGAATTAGTTGAAACAATAAGATTAAAAGAAAGAACATATTCTCTTATATGGTTATTGGATAAATGTAAAACCGCTATGGGTAGCAGAAAATTAAAAAGTTGGTTACTAAATCCTTTAAAAGATAAAGCCAAAATAAATGAAAGATTAGATAAGATTGAAAAATTAAATAATGAATTCATCTTAAAAGATGAACTTCAAAGTAATTTAGATAAAATATACGATATTGAAAGACTAGCGGGTAAAGTAATAAATGGTAGCCTAAATGCTAGAGATTTATTGCAACTAAAAAACAGTTTAAGCGCTCTTCCAAGTATTAAAGAAATTATAGAAAAATTAGGATTTAATTACAATATTAATACTCACCAAGAAATATATGATTTATTAGAGAATTCTATTGCTCTTGATCCACCGATTAGTGTAAAAGAAGGAAATATTATTAAAAATGGTTTTAATGCTGAATTAGATGAATTAAGAAGTATTAGAAGTGGAGGAAAAGATTTTGTAGCTAGATTTGAAACAAAAGTCAAAGAAGAAACCGGCATTAAAAACCTAAAAGTTGGCTTTAATAAAGTGTTTGGTTATTATATTGAAATACCCAATGGTCAAAAATCTCAAGTTAAAGATGAATTTAATTGGCAAAGAAAACAAACTTTAACCAATTGTGAAAGATATATATCTCCAGAATTAAAAGAAAAAGAAGCCTTAATTTTAAATGCCGAAGAAAATATAATGGATTTAGAATATAATTTATTTTGTGAAATAAGAAATAAAATCAAGAGTGAAGTTCCTCTAATTAATGAGACTGCTAATATATTAAGTGAAATAGATGCTATAGTTTCTCTTTCTATTTGTAGTGAAGAATATAATTTAGTAAGACCTAATATAATAGATGATGCTCATATAAAAATTATTAATGGTAGACATCCAGTTGTAGAAGTTGTAAGCAAAGAAGAATATGTTCCTAATGATTGTATAATGGATAAAGGTATTAATACCTTACTTATTACTGGTCCTAATATGAGTGGCAAATCCACATTCATGAGACAATTAGCAATAATCGTTATTATGGCTCAAATTGGTTCTTTTGTTCCTGCAGAATATGCTGAATTACCAATAATCGATAAAATATTCACAAGAATTGGAGCTAGTGATGATTTAGTAAGTGGAGAATCTACTTTTATGGTTGAAATGAAAGAAGCTAGAAATGCTATAGTAAATGCTACAAATAATAGTTTAATATTATTTGATGAATTAGGTCGTGGTACAGCTACTTTTGATGGCATGAGCCTAGCCCAAGCAATACTTGAATATATAAGTGAAAATATTAAAGCTTTTACTTTATTTTCAACCCATTATCATGAACTTACAAAATTAGATAAAAAATATAAAAATATCAAAAATGTTCATGTAAGTGCTGTTGAAAACGGTGATACTATAACTTTCTTACATAAAGTTAAAGATGGAGCAGTAGACAAAAGTTATGGTATTCATGTTGCCAGACTTGCTCATATGCCAAATAAATTATTAGAAAGAGCAAGTGAAATATTAAATGAATATGAAACTAATGCCAAGAAGAAAAATGAACCAGAAAGAGTTCAACTTAGCATGGATTTCTTTAAAGAAGATGAAGAAAAAGATGATATAATAAAGAAGAAAATAGAAGAAATCGATTTAATGAATACTACTCCAATAAGTGCATTAAATTTATTATATGAACTAAAAGAAGATTTAAAAAAAGAAGTTTGATTTGATTACTTCTTTTCTTTATCTCTAATTATAATTTCTAAATTATATTTATTAGCAATTTCTAATAGATCACTAAAATAATATCTACTGCGACCAACTTCATTAGTTTTTTGTCTTATAAATTTAAGTATTTCATTAGCTTTATATTTGTTCGCTTTTATTTCCGAGAATATTCTGAATCATTTTCAGGGAACCCTGATAATTCAGAATTAAATAAGTGATATCGCATAGATATCACTTTTAAATTTATCCTAAAGCTACATCAAAAATCATCATTACTACAAAACCTAATATAGTAAATAGGGCCATTAAGTTTTTCTTTTTATTAGTTTGACTTTCTGGTATTAATTCTTGTATTACTACATATATCATTGCTCCGCCAGCAAATGATAATAGTATTGGTAAAAGAAATTGAACTTTTAAAACAAGTATTGCTCCAATTAAAGCTGATATTGGTTCAACTATACCACTAAGAGAACCTAGGAAAAATGCTTTTTTTCTACTTAATCCTTCGCGCCTTAAAGGAAGAGATACTGCAGAACCTTCTGGAAAATTTTGAATACCAATTCCTAGTGCAAGAAGTAGGGCTGCTGTAAGTGTAGCTCCTTCAATACCATAAAAAATTGAGCCAAATGCTACCCCAATAGCCATACCTTCAGGTATATTATTTATGTAAAGATACTAATCCTTAAAAAAAATATAAACTTTTTTATCTTGTGATATTTCTACTTTATTTATAATATCAAATATATTATTTCTGTTTATTATAATGTTAAATTTTAATTTAATTATATTTATAATTTCGTTTTCTATTCTTTTATAATTAAATCCATGAGCAGTGCAATTATCTTTATTATAACGATAATTATTACAACATAAGTAATAATTATTTTTTTGCTTTCTAATACTTAAATGATGCTTACATTCATGACAATATAATAAATTATCAAACAAATTAATTTCTAATTTATCAATTCTATTTTGTTTAATTTTAAAGGTATTATTTATTTTATCAAAAGATGACTTTTCAATTAATGCTGGATGAGTATTATTAACTATTATCCAGTCACTTATATCATTATTTATTATTCTGCGGTATTTATAACTTAATCTTTGTTGTTTATTTTGAACTAAAGCGCCAGTATAAATAGGATTGGTAAGTATTTTTTTAATACTCTGTTCTGTCCATAGATTATTTTTCTTCTTTCTTAATTTACTAAAAGTAGGGGTTTTATCATTATTTAAAGTATCTTTTATTTTCTTAATTGAATTATTATCTAAATACAAATTAAATATTCTTTTAACTATCACAGCCTCTTTTGGGTTAATTATGAGTTTATTTTTATTATTTTTACTTTGCATATATCCCAGAGGAATACATCCTCCAATCCATAATCCCTGTTCTTGCATAATCCTTCTAGCAGATCTAATTTTCTTAGATAAATCTTTAGCATATAAATCATTTAATATATATTTAAATGGAGCAATATCAATATTAGAATTATCATTTAAAGTATCTATATTATCCGTTATTGCAATAAAACGAACATTATGAGTAGGGAAGTAGTTCTCAATTAATTCTCCAGTTTTAATATAATCTCTTCCTAAACGCGATAAATCTTTTACAATTACTGTATTAATCTTATTGTTATTTATATCACTAATTAATCTTTGAAATGCTGGACGATTAAAATTAGTCCCAGTAAATCCATCATCAATATAAATATTATTTATTATGAAATTATTTTCTTTAGCATATTTTATTAAGATACTTTTCTGATTTTTAATTGATTCATTTTTATCTTCTTTAGATAATCTAATATATAATCCTGCATTATACATTTTTCTTTATATTCTTCACTTTCTTTAAAAATTTAGATGTATAAAATAGATAATATTTATATTTTTTCATATTAATATTTATGCTATAAAAAAAGATATATTCGAAAATATATCTTAGTTATTATATTCATCGTCGTAATCTTCTTGATAATCAGAAATAAGTTTAGCAAGTAGTGCCGCATCATTAACTGGAACTACATATAATTCATTATCTTCAACAACTTCTTGTAAAACAATATATTCATCAGTTGCTTCATCAGCATCATTAATTCCTACCGCTAAATAATAGTTGCTATTATTTAATGTAGTTTTCATTAATAATAAATAACTTTGATTGTTTTCTAGTTCAATAACATCATCTATTTTCATTATCTACTTACTCCTTTTTCTTGTGTAGTTTCTTCTTCTAAAGCTTCAGTTTCTACTTGAGTTTGAGTTTGAGCTTTAGCAGTTTTTTGCTTTTCTTGTTCTTCCAGTAATTTATTTCTTAAATTATGATTTAATAATCTAGCTTTTTCTTTATCACTTAATTTCTTTCATTAATGCTTGTAATTGTTCGATAGTTAAATTTCCATTATTTTCAAGATCTTTGATTTGAGTATTAAATTCTTTATATTTTGCTGATTTGTATTTTGGAAGAAGTGATCCAATAATACCTAAACCTAATCCAGCTCCTCCGATACCTAAAACTGTATTTGTTGCTGTGGCAGCAGAGGCTAGGGCAGCTTCAGCACTAGCAGCAGCATTAGCCGCAAAAGCTGTAAGTTCAGTACCACCAATTGTCCATGCACCAGTACCTGCTTCAAAAACAGCTTGAGCTCCAGCAAGTCCTTGTAGACTTTGAGCTAAAGTTGCATTTGTTGCATGTAGAGCAGCTTGTGTCGCTGCATCAGCACCATGCCATAAAGCAGCATTATTAACCATTGATGAACTAAGTGTTGAAACTTCTGCTAAATTCATTGCTGATGATATTGCTGGCATTAAGTAAGCAAATGCTGCAATAATCGCTGCTAGAATAGCTGCAATAGCAAGAGCAATTAAGATTTGTTTTTTATGTTTGTTTAACCAAGTTAATGTTCTTTTACCAGTTACCTTTATTTTTTGTCCAAAATTTGTTTTATTTTTAGATGTTGGTGTTGGTGCTGGAGTTGTTTGTTGTTGTTGTTGTTGTGCTTCTGGTTGTGTTGTTTGTTGTTGTGTAGGTTCTGCAGTTGCACCTTGTCTTTCTTGAGCACTCTTTCTAAGATCTTCACTTCTTTGATCTCTTTGTGCTATTTGTTTTTCAAATTCTTCTTTAGATTTTTGTAATTCTTCTGATTTTATGTTTGGAAATTTAGGAGTTATAAGCATTAAATATAAGTTTTCATCCATTTCCCCTAATGAAGTATTCTTACGATATGCCATATATTCATATGGATTTTTCATATTACTAAAGTTTACTCCTAAAAAGTTATATAATGTAGCTAAATTCTTATATTCTTCAGAATTAGTATCATTTTTACTCTTTAGTTCTCTTAGTTTTTTGCCAACAATTTTCATTTCTTCTGCTAGCATAATTTCTGAATTATAAATTTTACGATCTTTAATATAAAGTCCTACTTTTTGAGCTAGTTCTTCATATTCTTTTACTTCTTCTTCATTAGCAAAATCATTATTTAATATTTCTTGCATTCTAAGTAGAGCATCGTAATTATCTTTTTCGCTTTCCAAAACCATCTTTTGATCTTTTGCTTGAGCCATTGTAGCTTTAGGATTTTCAGCAGTAGCTTTAGCTATTTTACCAATTAATCCTTCTACTTTTTGTTTTTCATCGTTTAAATCTTTGTCGTGTTTATAAGTTGGATTTAATTTGTAATAATCTTCTTCAGTTAATTCATTCCCAACTCTAGCACTTAATTCCACATATTCAAGTGGTTTTGTTACTCCTTTAAAGTCGTTGTTTAATAATTCTTGCATTCTAAGTAAAGCATTATATTTTTCAAATGTATCATTAAAGAATTCATTTAGCTTACGATTTTTTTCAGCTTGTTCAGCTTTACTCAAATTGTTATCTGCGCGTTCAGCTGCTTTTTGCCACAATGATGCTTCAGCTGCCTTTTTAGTTTCAGCAATTTGTTCCGTTATTTTCTTTTTTTCTTCTTCTAAATATTGGTTCATAATATTTTCCCCTCCGCCAATATTTTAGCATATTTTTCGCAAAAAGTCTATACATATTTCACAAACCATCTGGTATGTTATGTAAGGTAATAGATGAAATTAACATAACAATTCTTTTATTTGAACTATTTTCTTGTTTTTTTGTAAAATGATCAAATATTTTATCACAAATATACAAAAGTAAACCACCACAAAAAAATCCAATCGAAACAACTAACCAAGCAATCATTTCTAAATTATTAGCCATTTCAATTGCAGGGGATAGTAGCGAGAAAAATGTTGCAGCAATCATGACTCCTGCAGCAAATCCAAGCATCGCATCCATCACGGTTTTATTGACTTTTTTAAATAAAAAAACAACTGCTGAACCTAAAGATGTAACAAACCAAGTAAATATGCATGCTAAAAAAGCTTGAAATGGATACGATAAATTTATAAACCAATCAAACACCGTAAACCTCCTTTTATATTAATAAGGTATGCTCTTAAAATTTATTGGTGATTTAGTCTTTACAAACCAAGTGAAAATAGATATAATAACTTTTAGTTTGGGAGGTCGCACATGAATATACCGGTAATAATTTTAAAAAATTTGATTATCCTTCCTAATCAGGAAATAAAATTAGAATTAAGTAATGCTATTAGTCAAAAATCAATAGCCGTTGCTACAAATAAATACAATAACGAAATTTTAGTTATAGCCCCAATTGATACTTTTGAAGAAGAACCAGGAGTAGATGATTTACCTAAAGTTGGAGTAATTGCCAAAGTAAAAAGTCGAATAGTTATAAATGATGGTATTCAAGTAGTCTTACGAGGCATTAAAAGAGTTGCTGTAACAAAATATTATAATAGTAATGACGATATTTTATATAGTGAAATCATGCATATTGACTTACCAGCAGTAGTAAAAGATGAAGAAAGTGCCATAAAACGCAAATTAATAGCTGTTTTAAAAGAATATATTGATAACTCTAATCATTTATCTAATGATGTACTAGGGCTTTTGCAAGATAAAGATTTAAATAAAACTACTGATATAATTGCTTCTTTTTTACCATTTGATGTAAACAAAAAACTAAGATATATGCAAGAAATAAATCCTTTAAAAAGAGCTAAAACATTAATTATCGATCTATCCGAAGAAATAAAAATAATTGAACTTGATAACGAATTAGATGAAAAAGTAAATATATCTTTTAATGAAGATCAAAGAAAATTTATTTTAAGAGAAAAAGTAAAAATAATAAACGAAGAATTAGGAGAAGAAAGTATATCTAATAGCGAAATAAATCGCTTTAAAGAATTACTTAGTAAATTAAGAATTTCTAGTAAAACTAAAGAAAAAATAGAAAGAGAAATTAAAAAATTAGAGTTCATGAACGAATCTTCTCCCGAATTTAGTGTTATTCGTAATTACCTAGATTATTTACTTAATTTACCTTGGAATAAATCTACTAAAGAAAATGCTAATTTTAATAAAGTAAGAGAAAGTCTAGATAAAACCCATTATGGCCTAGATGAAATAAAATCTCGCATTACTGAATATGTGGCAATTAAAAACATTAACAAAGATATTAACCCCCCAATTATTTGTCTTGTTGGGCCCCCAGGAGTTGGTAAAACCAGTATTGCTTCATCTATTGCAGCTGCTCTAAATCGTAAGTTTTATAAAATCAGCGTCGGGGGATTAAACGATGCAACAGAACTTATTGGTTCAAGAAAAACTTACCTTGCATCTTCTCCCGGCAAAATAATCGGAGGAATCAATAAAGTTGGCAGTAATAATCCAGTAATATTAATTGATGAAGTAGATAAAATGGTTAAAGATTATAAGGGAGATCCTGCTAGTGTATTACTAGAAATATTAGATCCAGTTCAAAACAAAAAATTTGTTGATAATTATTTAGAAGAACCCTTTGATTTATCTAATGTTTTATTCATTTTAACGGCAAATAATGAAGAAGATATACCTTATGCTTTAGTTGACCGAGTAGAACTAATTAATATAAATAGTTATACTTTATTTGAAAAAAAAGATATTGCTAGAAAATATTTACTTCCTAAGATATGTGAAGAACATAAATTAGTAGAAAAAGAAAGATTTAGTGATGATATAATTTTATTTATAATTAACAACTATACTAATGAAGCAGGTGTTCGTGAACTAACAAGAGTTTTAACATCTTTAGTAAGAAAAATGGCAATTAATAATATAAAAACTATTAATAAAGATAAAATTATTAAACTTTTAGGAAATCCAAAATATAGCAACGATACTCAAAAAGAAGACAGTATTGGAGTTGCTAGTGCGCTTGCCTATACTCCAGTTGGTGGAATCGTTACAACTGTCCAAGTGATAACTTACCCTGGCAGTGGTAAAATAATTACCACTGGTAATTTAGGAAAAATAATGCAAGAAAGTATTGAAGTCATTACAACTGTTGTCAAAAGTAAATATAAACATAATTTAAGTAAAATGGATATCCATTTTCATTATTTGAGCGCTGATACTAAAAAAGATGGCCCATCTGCAGGTCTTGCTAGTATTGTTGCTTTACTATCGGTATTAGAAAAAAAGAAAATTCCTAGTGATATAGCTTTTACAGGAGAAATATCTTTAAATGGTAATATATTAAAAATTGGTGGCTTAAAAGAAAAATTAATCGGCGCTTATAACAATGGTATAAAGACTGTTTATATTCCAGCATCTAATGAAATGGATTTAGTTTATTTGCCGGATGTTATTAAAGAAAATATGGAAATTAATTTGACAAGTAACATTGATGAAATATATACAAAATTATTTAAATAGAGTATAATGTCTATGAATGGTGGTGTTAAAGTTGAATATAAAAAATATATATGAAAATATCGAAATTATAAAAATAATTAATGAAATAGAGGGTAGTATTACTAATTTTACGACCGATACCAGAAAAGTAAAGATTGATAGTTGTTATATTGGTATTAAGGGGGAAAATAACGATGGTAATTTATTTTATATGGATGCTTTTAAAAATGGCGCAAAATTAGTAATACTAGATAATTATGAAGAAAATAAAAGTGATTTAAAGTATTTAGAAGATAACAATAAATCAATAATTGTTGTTAGTGATACCATTAAAGCTTTAGGAGAACTTGCTAAATACAAAAGAAGTATATTTAAAAAAGATGTTATTGCTATTACAGGTTCTGCTGGTAAAACTTCCACTAAAGATATAGTTTATAGTGTTTTAAAAGAAAAATATAAAGCTTATAAAACTTGTGGCAATAAAAATAATCATATTGGGCTACCTTTAACAATTCTTAGTATGGATGCGAGTAGTGAGATACTAGTTTTAGAAATGGGAATGAATCATTTCGGAGAGATAAGTTATCTAACCAATATTGCTAAACCAAATGTTGCTATAATTACTAATATTGGAACAGCTCATATAGGTAATTTGGGAAGCCGCGAAAATATATTAAAAGCCAAACTAGAAATACTTGAAGGATTAGATAAAGATGGCTATTTAATAATTAACAATGATAATGAATTATTACATAATTGGTATTTAGAAAATAAAGATAAATTTAATATTATCACTATTGGTATCAATAATAATTCTGATTATTTAGCAACTGATATAAATATTCAGGATAATAGTAGTACTTTTAAAGTTTTAAATAAAGAATATTTAGTACCAGTATCTGGAGAACACTTTGTTTATAATGCTTTAATGGGTATTGCTGTTGGTAATTTGTATCACGAAGAATACAAAGATATTTATGAAGGAATTAGGTCATTTGAACTTAGTAGCAACAGAATGAATATAATAAGTAGGGAATCAGATATAACAATTATAGATGATTCTTATAATGCTAACTATGATTCAATGAGTTATGCTATTAAGTATTTGGCATCTCTAATGGGAAGAAGAATTGCTGTTTTGGGTTCAATGTTTGAACTGGGAAATTACACAGAAGATTTACATAGAAAAATTGGCAAATTAGTAGTAGATGAAGGAATAGATATATTAGTTACAGTAGGGCTAGAGGCAAACTATATTTATGAAGAAGCTAAAGATAAAATAGATGCAGTACATTTTGATAATAATAGTGATGCTATCAAGTTTTTAAAAGATGTTATAAAACCTGGAGACTACATACTTATTAAAGCTAGTAACTCAATGAAATTTAAGGAAATAGTAGATGCATTAAGATAAGGGGAGTTATGAAATTAGGGGTTTTGTTTGGTGGTACATCTAGTGAGCACGAGGTAAGTGTTGCAAGTGCTTGTAGTGTGATTAATCATTTAAATAACGATAAATACAAAATATATCCAGTATATATTAATAAATCTGGAGACTGGTATCATGTGCTAGAAGATATGCCTAAAAAAACTTTTGGGTGGTTACCCAAAAGGAAAAAGAGGATTAAGAATGTTTTTAAATTCTTGAGTAGTCTAGAATGCGTGATACCAGTTTTTCATGGTAAAAACGGGGAAGATGGCACTATTCAAGGGATGCTTGAAATGCTTAATATTCCATATGTTGGTTGTGGAGTGCTTACTAGTAGCATCTGTATAGATAAAGTATTCACTAAATATGTTTTAAAACATGCTGGTATTAATGTTGCACCAGATTTATATATTAAGTGCGATAACAATAAATTTTATTTAGTAAATGATTCTTTTGATTATGAAGAGGTTAGTGTTTTAGAAATTGATAAATTAATTCAAAACAAATTAAATTATCCAGTGTTTGTAAAACCTGCAAGGCTTGGTTCATCAGTGGGAGTAAAAAAGGTCAGTGATTTAAATGAATTAATTGATGCCTTGTATAATGTCAAAGACTTAGATGATAAAATACTAATTGAGAAAAATATTGTTGGAAGAGAACTTGAATGTGCTATACTTGGTAATAACGCATCAACAATCGGTGAAATTCTATCTTCAGATGTATTTTATTCATATGATGCTAAATACAAAAATGAGGAATCTAAAACTGTAATACCCGCAGATATTGATCAAAATATTATGGATAGTATTAGAGATATTGCCCTTAGGGCTTCTAGGGTTGTTGGAATTGATACAATATCAAGAATTGATTTTTTCTTAGAAGATAACACTAATAAGATATATTTAAATGAAATAAATACACTACCGGGGTTTACTGATATTAGTATGTATCCAAAATTAATAGAATATGGTGGTATTAGTTATACTGAATTACTTGATAGATTAATTAATTTAGCCAAATTATAAAAATTAGCCATGTTTTAATCCCAGTGTTTATGATGGCGAAAAGAAAAGTATGGCAAATTCGGAATTGATTCCGAATTTGCCATAAATAAAAAGCACCTATAAAATAAAAGGTACTATAATTAAAACTATACTTAATATTAAAGAAATTTTACTTAAGAATAAATCTAGTGGAGTAATACACTCACTAGGTTTTTTAGTATTAATAAATATTTCATATGTATCATTAATTTTAGGATTAAATCCTAATATTTTATGTCTGGTATTATCACTTGTACTATATTCTTCACCTTTAAATTTATATTTATAAAAATAAACATACATGTTTTTTTGATAGGTAGTTCTTTTTATTACATCAGTTACTGTGGCATTTATTTTTATCATATGTTTCTTTTTTAAATATAATCTTATATATTTATATATTAAAATAAAAGCTATAGAAAAAAATATAACAAAAAGAATCGTTTCTTCATTACTCATTAATTATCACCCTAAATTAAATTTATCATATATACTTTTATTTTACAATATTAAATAACAAATATCGACAAAAAAAGAAAAATAAGCTATAATTGATTTGTGATTGTTATGAAATTAAAATTTAAATTAAATTATCCGGACTCTAAAACCATGGCTAGACTTGGAGAAATAATTTTTAATGGTAAAACTTATGAAACTCCAATGTTTATGCCAGTTGGTACTAATGCAACAGTTAAGACATTATCTCCAGAAGAGCTAAAAAGTATTGGTTCTGGTATAATTCTTTCTAATACTTATCATTTATGGCTTAGACCTGGTGAAGATATAGTAGCTGATGCTGGAGGTCTTCATAAATTTATGAACTATGACGGACCAATTTTAACTGATTCTGGTGGTTATCAAGTGTTTTCCTTAGCAAAACCTAAAGATATTACAGAAGAAGGAGTTAAATTTAAAAACCATTTAAATGGGGATAATTTATTTTTGACTCCGGAAAAATCAATTGAAATACAACAAAAACTAGGTAGTGATATCATGATGAGTTTTGATGAATGTGTCAAGTGGCCAAGTACTCACGAATACATGGAGCAAAGTGTTGAAAGAACTCTAAGGTGGGCGAAAAGAGGAAAAAGTGTAAAAATAGATAATGATCAATTATTATTTGGTATTGTACAAGGCGGAGAATACCCAGACATTCGTAAGCACTGTTGTGAAGAACTAGTTAAAATGGATTTTGATGGCTATTCTATCGGGGGGACTTCAGTTGGTGAAGACAAACCTACCATGTAT
>ERZ1643249.3840-NODE-3840-length-12970-cov-5.101432_pt1 | contig 12970 bp, 11 predicted proteins | sample MGYA00579263_ERZ1643249 | MGnify/ENA primary metagenome ERZ1643249 (study PRJEB29033, sample SAMEA4952264) | chicken gut metagenome | biome: Broiler Chicken; feature: Gastrointestinal Tract; material: Caecum | place: Ireland | collected 2018 | study: Broiler...
ATAAAGTGAAATTTTTTTATCATTTTTTCAGTTAATTTTTCGTCAATTGTATCTAGCATATATTTAAATAATGTAAAATGATTTTTGATTTCAGTTGCATCTTTTAGTACTATAACTTTGTCTTTTGTTGTTAATATAGTTCCTGTATCATAAATACTTGCAGTTTCATCAGGTGTTATTGTAGAACCTTCAATATGATTTGTATTATAAGCGAAATCTAATTGTGTTTTGTGATATAGATTACCAGATAAACCAATATTTTTTTGTTCTATTAATGCTTTTTTTATTTTGTTTACTTCCATTTTTTCCTCCTTTAAAGTTTTTAAGCTAGTATAAATGTTGTATTAATAATTTAATTAGTTTTATAATATTTATTTTTTTAGGATATCTTTTAAAGACTTCTATATAGCCCAATAGCTTTTCCTAATATAGTTACATTTTTTAAGATAATTGGTAGCATAAAGTCATTTTCTGGTTGTAATCTAAAGTAATTTTTTTCTTTATAGAATTTTTTTAGAGTTACTTCGTTTTCGTCATTCATTGCTACTACTATGTCACCGTTTTTTGCTACATTAGTTTGTTCTACTATTACTATATCATTATCATATATACCGGCATTTATCATACTATCGCCATTTACTCTAAGAGTAAATACTTCTTTACCTAGAGGTATCATATTAGCAGGTATAGGAAAGTATTCATCAGGATTAGAAATTGCTTCGATAGGATTTCCAGCTGTAACTTTACCAAGTAAGGGAACACTTACAATATTATCTGTTCCACTTTCAAATTCATTAGGTACCATTAATTCAATTAATCTATTATTTTTAGGATTTCTTTTTATTAGTCCTTTTTCAATTAGATTTTTTAGATGAACATGAACGGTAGCAGGTGAATTTAGTCCAACACCTTTACATATTTCTCTAACAGAAGGGCTGAATTTGTTTTCAGCCATAAATTTTTTAATAAATATTAGAATTTCATTTTGTTTTGCTGATAGATTATTTTTTTTCATTCGAATCACCTAGGTTAAGTTTATCATATTTTGTTTTTGGTGTCAAACGTATGTTTGGATATAATTAGAAAAAATTAGTAGAAAAAAGATAATAAATATGTTATCATATTAGTTATGAGGTGGGTGATATAAATGAGTTTAGCTAGAAATAAATCTAGAGTTGTTGCTATGACTATTCTTTATCAAGTTTATTTATATAAGAAGAATAAAATTGATTATAATATAGATGATGTTATAGACGAGGTTAATGATAGTGATGATTTATTTGTTAGGAGTCTAGTTGATGGAGTAATTGAATATGATGAAGAGCTTGAGAAAATTGCTAATAAGTATTTGAATAATTGGACTATAAATAGATTGGGCTTTACTGATCAGGCTATTATTAAAATAGGAATATATGAATTATTGCATACTGATACGCCTTTTAGAGTTTGTATTGATGAGGCTATAGAACTTGCACATGAGTATAGTGATGATGCAGTTGTTAAAATGATAAATGGGGTTTTAGATAAGGTATATCATAATGAATGTTGCTAGTTGGAGGTAATTTGGGAATGCAAAATAATTATTTAACTATTACACAACTTAGTAAGTATTTGAAGTATAAGTTTGATTCTGATATTAATTTGCAAACAGTTTATTTAAAGGGTGAGATATCTAATTTTAAGGCTCATACTAGGGGACATTATTATTTTACGCTTAAAGATGAAGGAAGTAGAATAAATGCTGTTATGTTTCAGAGTAATGCTTCTAAATGTAAGTTTTTGCCTGTTGATGGTATGAAAGTTATGGTTACTGGTAAAGTTACTGTTTATGAGGCTAATGGTGGGTATCAGATATATGTTACTGATATGTTAGAAGATGGTGTTGGTAATTTATATATTGCTTATGAACAGCTTAAGAAAAAATTAGAGAGTGAAGGTCTTTTTGATAAGAGTAGAAAGAGAAAGATTGTTAGGATGCCTAGGAAGATAGGTATTGTTACGGCATCTACAGGGGCTGCTATTAGAGATATTTTGACTACTATAAAGAGACGATATCCTATTGTAGAGACTATTTTATTTCCAGCTTTAGTTCAAGGTGAGTATGCAGCAGAAGATATTGCAAAAAAAATTAATATAGCTCAAAATTATGATTTGGATACTTTGATAGTTGGTCGTGGTGGTGGTTCTATAGAAGATCTATGGCCATTTAATGAGGAAGTAGTGGCTAGGGCTATTTATAATTCAAAAATTCCAGTAATAAGTGCTGTTGGGCATGAGGTTGATTTTACAATAGCAGATTTTGTTGCTGATTTAAGAGCTCCTACGCCAACAGCAGCGGCAGAGTTAGCAGTTGTAGATATAAATACTGTATTAGAATATTTAGCTACTGCTAAGAGTAGAAGTTATAATGCTGTTAATAATATTATTAATCAGGATAAGAAAAGATTAGATAATATAACTTCTAGTTATGTATTTAAGAAACCTTCTAATATATATGAGGCATGGGAACAAAAATTGGATATGTTAATAGATAGAGCAAATAATAGTATTAATAAGGTTATTGAACTTAATAGGGTTAGGTTATTTAAATTTAGTGAGAGTTATGTACTCAATAATCCTAAGATGTTATATTTACCTAAATTGGAGTATTTAAAGACTTTGAATAGTAGACTTAATAAAGAGATAGATATTATATTATCTAATAATAAGAATAGATTATTTAAGTGTAGTGGAAGTTATGTACTTAATAATCCTAGTATGTTGTATAAGTTTAAGGAACAAAAGCTTAATAGTATTATAAGTAAGTTAGAGGTCCTTAATCCTTTGAATACTTTAGCAAGAGGATATTCTATAACTAGGAAAGATAATAAGGTTATAAGTAGTATAAAAAGTGTTAAAGTAAATGATCAGATTGTTGTTAATTTAAAAGATGGTAATTTATATACTAAAGTAATGAAAGTGAGTGGAGAGTAATGGCAGAAAAAAAGAAAGATGAAATCAGTTTTGAAGAGAAGATAAAAAAGTTAGAGAGTATTGTTAGTGAACTTGAGAGTGGGGAAGTTAATTTAGATGATGCTATAGATAAATATACTGAGGCTATGAAATTATCTAAAGAATGTTCTGATAAATTAAATGAGGTTAGTGATAAAGTTAATAAGATACTTAATAGTAATGGAGAATTAGAAGATTTTGAAGTTAGTGAATAATTTTAGATAGATAAAAACTTAGTTCTAATATAGGATAGAACTAAGTTTTTATTTTAAGATATTTTCAATTATTTTATCTGTTTTTATCAAATTATAGTCTATTTCTTTATTTATTAGGCCTATTTCGGGATGAATATTATCACTGGTATGATAATCGGAACCTATAGTGGTAAATAAATTATGTTTTTTAGCAAATTTGTTCCATTTTTCTATTTCATTTATAGTATTATTATTTTTGTCTATATAAATATAATTTGCTTCTATGCCGTCAGGTTTTATTTCTGTTATTAATTCTTCAATATCTTTAAGAGATAGATTGTCTTCGTAGAAATATGCTACAGGGTGAGCTAAGATAACTTTGCCACCGGCTGTTCTAATTATATTTGCAGCCTCGTTAGGAGATACTGTTTTTTTCTCGACATAAGCAGGACAATTTTCATTCATAATTGTTTCGATAAATTCACCTTTGGTTGGAATATGATTAAAAGTTTTAATTAGTAATTCTTTGTTTTTTATATTTTTTATGACATCTAATGCTATGTGAGCTTTAGAGACTGTATCAATTTTATCTAGTTTGGAAGTATTTATTTTATAGCCTAAACTTTTTAATTTTTCTGATACATCATTTAGGTATATATGTCTAGAGTTTCTTATTTTATATAATTCATTTTGTAGATATTTATTAGAAATATCTAAATTATATCCAAGTATGTGTACACTTATTTTATTTTTCTTTGCTGATATTTCTACACCTGATATTAGTTTAATATTATTTTTTTTAGCATATTGTTTTAATTCTTTTGTATATGCATCTGTTGTATCATGATCTGTAATAGATATTGTAGATAGTTTATTATATTTGGCGATATCTATTACTTGATTGGGAGTTAATGTTCCATCAGATGCATTTGTATGTATATGTAAGTCTATTTTTTTCATGAGTTTATTCTCCTTTTTTTTGCTATTGTATCATAGTGATAATTAGGTGTCAAATTAATAATTTTATGATTATGCTTGGATATTTTTATGATTATTATTTGCTTTTTTTATCGAATACTTGTATAAAAAATGTAAAATTATGGGATTTTATTAATTTTTTTGTAAGGTACTTGACATTTTTTTTGGTTGTAGTAATATAATATGTATGGCAACTGACAAAAATATGAGGTGTTAATAGTGAAAAATGACAGAATATTATATCAAATAAAAGGATTAGAAAAATTAATTGCTAGAAGTTTTTTTAGTGATAAGGATAAATGTGAAGATATAGGTGATTTTTTTCATCATGTTCCTACACATACCCAAATGCAGATAATTGGCTATATTTTAGATAATTATGATAAAGAGATTTATCAGAAGGATTTGGAAGCTGTTCTTAATTTGAGGAGGGCTACTGTGTCTGGTGTGCTTCAGACTATGGAGCGTAATGGGTTGGTGTTAAGAGTTGTAAATGATGGGGATGCTAGATCGAAGAAGATAATTCTTAACGAGAAGGCTAAAAAAATATTTGCTAGTAATGAGAAGAAAATTGCTGAGTTAGAAAAAATTGCTGTTCGCGGTATTCCTGATGATGAATTGGCTATATTTTCTAAAGTTTTAAGTAGTATGAAGAATAACCTCAAGAGTATTGATAAGTAATAAATAATTTTAGGAAAGGAGTGTAAGAGATATATTTTGTTGCCAAGTATATCTTAAGTGTTAGTATGTTAAAATTAATAAAGAATTTTACAAAAAAGGAATGGCTGATAGTTTTTGCTTGTTTTATTTTGATTTTTTTACAAGTATGGTTAGAACTTAAAATGCCTGATTATATGCAAGAGATAACTGTGCTTGTACAAACTGAAGGTAGCAAGATGAGTGATATTTTAGAAAATGGTGCTCTTATGTTACTTTGTGCGTTTGGTAGTTTAGTTTTTGCTATTGTGGTTGGATATTTTGTTTCTTGGCTTTCTGCTACTTTTTCTAGGAGAACTAGAAAGAATTTATTTAATAAGGTTGAGAATATGGCTATGCAGGAAGTTAAGAGTTTTTCTACTAGTAGTTTGATTACAAGAACTACTAATGATATTACTCAGGTGGAGATGCTTATTGCGATGGGACTTCAACTTCTTATTAAGGCGCCTATTACGGCTATTTGGGCTGTATTTAAGATACTTAATAAGAGTTGGCAATGGAGTGCTATTACGGGAGTTGCTATAGTTATACTTTTGTCAGTTATTGGTTGTTTGGTTATTATAGTAATACCTAAATTTAAGATTGTACAGAAGTTAACTGATAAGATTAATAGTGTTACACGTGAGAATCTTACTGGTATTAGAGTTGTTAGGGCTTTTAATGCTGAAGGATATCAAGAAGAGAAGTTTAATGAAGTTAATAATAAACTTACTAATTTGCAATTATTTAATCAGAGATCTTTTGCAATTATGTCACCTGTTATGTATTTAATTATGTACTTTTTAACTTTGTCTATTTACTTTGTTGGGGCTGGTTTGATTAAAGATGCTCTTTTAGTAGATAAGTTATCTTTATTTGGTGATATGGTAGTATTTTCTTCTTATGCTATGCAGATTATTATGTCATTTTTGATGCTTGCTATGATATTTATGATGATTCCTAGGGCTAATGTTTCTGCTAAGCGTATTAATGAAGTTATGGATGCTCCTATTAGTATAGAGGATGGAGAGATTGATCATGATACTACTAAGTTGCGTGGGGTAGTTGAGTTTAAGAATGTTTCATTTAAATATCCTGATGCTGAAGAGTATTTACTTAAAAATATTAGTTTTAAGGCTAATAAGGGTGAGACGGTTGCGTTTATTGGGTCTACTGGTAGTGGTAAATCAACGCTTGTTAACTTGGTACCTAGGTTTTATGATGTTACTGATGGTAGTGTTTTAGTAGATGGTGTTGATGTTAGAGAATATAAGCAAGAGTTTTTGAGAAATAAGCTTGGTTATGTTTCTCAGAAGGCTGTTATGTTTAATGGGTCAGTTAATTTTAATGTATCTTATGGTGATAATGGTCGTGGTAAGATAAGTGATAAGAAAATAAAAGAGGCTGTTAAGGTTGCTCAAGCTAGTGAGTTTGTTGATAAGATGGATGATGGTTATGAGACTCATATAGCACAAGGTGGTACTAATGTTTCTGGTGGTCAGAAACAGAGATTGTCTATTGCTAGAGCTATAGCAAGAGATCCAGAAATTTATATTTTTGATGATTCTTTTTCTGCTCTTGATTATAAGACTGATTCTGTTTTGAGACGTGAACTTAAGAAGTATACTAAGGATGCTACTAGTTTAATTGTTGCTCAGAGAATTGGTACTATTATGAATGCTGATAAGATATTAGTTTTAGATAATGGTGAGTGTGTTGGTATGGGTACTCATGAAGAGTTACTTAAGAATTGTGAGGTTTATAAGCAGATTGCTTTGTCTCAGTTATCAAAGGAGGAATTAGAAAATGGCAAAAAGAGAAGAGACTAGGACTCCTAAGATGGGACCAGGAGGTCCTGGAATGAGAGGAGCACCTTCTGAGAAAGCTAAAGATTTTAAGGGAGCTATTAGTCGTCTATTTAGTGAACTTAGAGGATTTAGAAAGTTAATTGCTGTTGCGCTTGTTTTGGCTATAGCTGGTGCAATACTTTCAATTATGGCTCCTAATAAGTTATCTAAATTAACTGATGAAATATCAGAAGGTTTAGTTATAGATACTAAGAATTTTGAAGAGATAACAAATAAGGTTACTGCAAGTTTAGATGAAGAGAAATTATCTAGTATGATACCTGATATTCTTGCTATGGATATGGATGCTGATAGTGTTGGTAGAATAATGGCATTAGATGATATTACGGAAGAAGAGAAGCAAGAATTTCAAGCATTAATGGGTGAGTTAAGTGATGGTAATAGTAGTGATGCTTTAACTAAAATTGGCAATATGCCTGATAGTGTATTGGAAATAATTCTTCCAGAATCTACTTATGAAGATGAGGTTATATTTACAGATGATAAGATTAGTTTTATTCGTAGCATGAAGGATATGAATGGTGAGAATTTGCAGGATGTTAGTTTTCCTGATAGTATTGCTAAAGTAATATTTGATGAATTTACTATTGATGATGTTAAGATAAGTGCTACTGATCAAGCTAAGTTTATTAGTATACTTAGTGGTATGGATAAAAATAGTGAAAGCAGTGAGTTATATGCTAGTATAGAGAAGATGCCTGATAGTATTAAAGAAGTAGTAGAGCCTTTTATGGATATGGATGCTATTAAGAGAATTGCTCTAAGTCTTGCTATTATGTATATTTGTAGTGCTTTGTTTACTTATATAGAATCACTTGCTATGACTACTGTATCTAATAATTTTGCTAGAAATTTAAGAAGAAGAATTTCTGAGAAGATTAATAAGTTGCCACTTAAGTATTTTGATAATCATGCTATTGGTGATATTTTATCTAGGGTTACTAATGATGTTGATACTATTGCTCAATCAATGAATAACTCTTTGGCAACTTTGGTTAGTGCTATGACTTTGTTTTTAGGTACTATTATAATGATGTTTGTAACTAATTGGATTATGGCTATTACGGCAATACTTTCTAGTTTGTTAGGATTTGTCTTTATGTTTATTGTTTTAGGTAAATCTCAAAAGTATTTCGTTTCACGTCAGGTTGAGCTTGGTAATTTGAATGGTCATATTGAAGAAGTTTATTCTGGTCTTAATGTTGTTAAGGCTTATAATGCTAAGAAGAGTACTACTTTAAAGTTTGATTATTATAATGATAAGGTATATAATGCTAATAGGAAGAGTCAATTCTTGTCTGGATTGATGATGCCAATGATGAACTTTATAGGTAATTTTGGTTATGTGTGTGTTTGTATAGTTGGTGCTTTGCTTACTATGAATGATATTATTAGTTTTGGTGTTATAGTAGCGTTTATTACGTATGTTAGATTATTTACATCACCACTTTCTCAAATTGCTCAGGCTATGACTAACTTACAATCTACAGCAGCTGCTAGTGAGAGAGTATTTGTATTCCTTGATGAGGAAGAGATGGTTAGTCAAGAAGACATAACTAAAGTCTTAGATAAGTCAAAAGTAAAAGGTAAGATTGAATTTGATAATGTAGTATTTAAATATGATGGCAATGATAAGCCTACTATTAATAATTTTAGTGCTAAGGCTAATCCTGGTGAGAAGATTGCTATTGTAGGACCTACTGGTGCTGGTAAGACTACTATGGTTAATTTGCTTATGAAGTTTTATGATATAGATTCTGGTGATATAAAGATAGATGGTGTTTCTGTTAAGGATTTAACAAGAGAAAATATTCATGATTTATTTACTATGGTATTGCAAGATACTTGGTTGTTTAATGGAACAATTAGAGAGAATATTGTATATAATCGTGAGGATGTTAGTGATGATAAAGTTAAGGAAGTATGTAAAACTGTAGGACTTGATCATTTTGTTAAGACTTTATCAGATGGCTATGATACAGTAGTATCTGATAATGATAGTGTATCAGCAGGTCAAAGACAACTTTTAACTATAGCTCGTGGTATGATTGATGATGCACCATTCTTGATTTTAGATGAAGCTACTTCTAATGTTGATACTAGAACCGAAGAGTTAGTTCAAACTGCTATGGATAAATTAACAGAAGGTAGAACATCATTTATAATAGCTCATAGACTTTCAACTATTAAGAATGCTGATTTAATACTTGTTATGAAAGATGGAAATATAATAGAGACTGGTAATCATGAAGAGTTAATGAAGAAAAAAGGATTTTATGCAGATCTTTATAACTCACAATTTGAATTATAGAAAGAAGGTATATGATGAAGAGTATTATTATTACAATAGGAAGAGAGTATGGATCTGGTGGTAAATATATTGGAGAGCTTGTTAGTAAAAAATTAAATATTCCTTTCTATGATAAGAATTTAATTACTAAGACTTATGAGAAAAATAATTGTGATTATTCTAAGTTAGAGGAATATGATGAAGTTAGTAATACTGGTATTTTAAAAAGTTTGGAAATATTTAATATAAATAATTATAAAGATAGTGGTATTTATTCTAGTGAAGTATATCAAAATCTTGTTAGTGATACTATTAGAGATATTTCTGAACATGGTTCATGTGTTATTTTAGGAAGGAATTCTAATAATATTTTAAAAGATAGAGATAATGTTATTAATATATTTATTTATTCTAATGATCTTGATTTTAAAGTTAAAAGAAAGATGAAGTTAGAAAATCTTAGTTATGATAAGGCTTTGAGTAGACTTAAGTATGTAGATAAGCAAAGAAGAAAATATTATGAGGCTATGAATAAAAATGGTACTTGGGGTAATATGAGAGATTATGATTATTTAATAGATTCTTCTATTTTAGGGGTAGATGAGACTGCTTCTATGATTGTTGATATTTATAATAAGTATAAAGAAAAAATAAGTAATAATTAATTATTTTATGATGGGTTTGTGTAATAGATTATAATATTGAAGATTATATGAATGATTTTATTATATAAAATAATTTTTTAAGAAGATAAAGATTTAATAAAAAGAAATAGAATTAATTTTTTATAGATTGTTCTATTTCTTTTATTCTTGGAATTTATTATTTATATTATTGTTAAAATAATTCGAATAAGTATATAAATATATAGTATAACTGTTTGATTTTATTTATTGTTTTTGTTATAATTAGTTTAGAAATTAGGTGTTATATATGAGTAGAATAAAGGTTATGGATGAGCTTTTGGCTAATAAGATTGCTGCTGGTGAAGTGGTTGAGAAGTGTGTATCTATTGTTAAAGAGTTAGTGGAGAATAGTATTGATGCTAAGAGTGATGATATAAAGATATATTTGAAGGAAGCTGGTATTAGAGAGATAAAAGTTATTGATAATGGTATTGGTATGGATAGTAATGATGCTATTTTGGCATTTCAGAGACATGCTACTAGTAAGTTATATACTACTGATGATTTATTTAATATTAGTTCTTTAGGATTTAGGGGTGAGGCACTTCCTTCAATTGCTAGTGTTAGTGATGTTTTACTTAAGACTTGTCAGAATGATGTTGGGACAATGATTCATATAAAGGGTGGTAAGATACTTGCTAATACTAAGTGTGAGGCTAGAGTTGGTACTTCTATAACTGTTTCTAATTTATTTTATAATACACCTGCTAGACTTAAACATTTATCTAGTATTTATGCTGAACTTGCTCATATAACGGATTATGTTAATAAAATGGCTCTTTCTTATCCTAAGGTTAAGTTTAAGTTAGTTAATGATGATAAGGAGTTATTGGTTACTGATGGGTCTGGTAATTTACTTAAAGTTATTAAGGCTATATATGGTATTGATATTACTAAGAAGATGATTAGTGTTAGTTCATCAAATGATGATTATCAGATCGAGGGATATATTTCTATGCCTGAGGTTAATAGGTCTAGTAGAAATTATATGACTACTATAGTTAATGGTAGGGTTATTAAGAATACTAGTTTAAATAAATGTATAAATGATGCTTATTCTAGTTTTAAGGAAGATACTAGATATCCTATAGTAGTGCTTCTTATAAATACGGATCCTAGTTTAATAGATGTTAATATTCATCCTTCTAAATTGGATATTAAATTTAGTAATTTTGATGATTTAAAGAGTATGGTATATAATATGATTAGGTCTAAGATTCAGGAGAAGTTGCTTATTCCTAAGATTGAGGTAAGGGAAGAGAAAGAGAAGAGTGTTACTTATGAGAATCTTAGTCTTAATCTTAGTAGGGATATCGTTAATGAGGATAATGATGAAAATATTAGTGATGATTATAAGAGTAGGTTGTCTGATTTAGTTAATTTTAATTATGATAATAGTGATAATATTGAGGATATTGTTGATGATGGGGATGAGTATATAGAAGAGGTTAAGAGTTCTAGTGATAAGTTGCCGGAGTTATATCCTGTTGGTCTTGCGCTTGGTACTTATATTATTTGTGAGAATGAGAAGGGTATTTATTTGATTGATCAACATGCTGCTCAGGAGAGGATTAATTATGAGAAGTATTCTTATTATTTATCTCATCCTAGTGATAATACGATAGAGAGTATTGTTCCTATTGTGATTGATTTACCTACTGATGAGTTTTTAATGGTTAAGAAAAATATTGATATTATAAGAGATTTAAATATTGGGATAGAGGAGTTTGGTACTTCTTCTTATAGGGTTACTTCTCATCCTACTTGGTTTCCTCGGAATAATCCTGATAAGGTTCTTAGAAATATAATTGATCAGGTTATTTCTAAAGAAAAAGATTTTAATCTTGCTAAGTTTCATGATCATTTGGCTGCTACTATGGCATGTAAGGCTAGTGTTAAGGGAAATACTAGGATAACTATTCATGATATGGAAAGTTTGATTAGTCAGCTTAGGCATTGTGATAATCCTTTTAATTGTCCTCATGGTAGGCCTACTATTATAGAGTTTACTATTTATGAGATTGAAAAAATGTTTAAAAGAAGTATTTGATGTTGTTAGAATGTTAGTTTTTTGTTATAATGATTAAAATAGGATGGTGATTATATTGAATGGTAAAGAGTTAAAAGTTGTTGAATATGATTTAAAATTTGGTCAGAAGCCTAGAATGGTTAATGTTTTTGGGGTATTTAAGTATAAACCTAATAATAATTTGTATGTTATTTATGCTGATGTTGATACTACTTATAGTTATGTTAGTTATGGTAGTTCACATGTTAAGAATGATTCTGTTTTGTCTATGAGTTGTAATAAAGATAAAGATGAAGAGATAATAAAGGAATATATATTTAAAGTTACTAAGAAAGAGAAATTAGATGATTTTGAAATGATTTCTCTTGATAATATTACTGATATAGAGATAATTTCTTCTAATAATTTAGAAATAAAAAAAGAAGTAATGAATAAGTTAGTTGACTTGACAATTCCTAAGAAAAAGGAAGAAAAGAAAGAGGTAAAGAAGACTAGTAAGAAGAAGAGTAGATTTGGTTGTAAGATTCTTATTTTCCTTTTTCTTATATTGTTGGTAGCGGGGGCATTTTATTTTTATACTAAGCCTAAAGGAAATAATAATGATGTTGCTAAGAATATTGTGTGTACTAAGACTTATGCTCATGAAGAATTAGAGGGTGTTAGTGTAGATGAAGAGAAGACATTTAATTTTAATAATTCAGATAGTCTTTTGGAAGTAGATGCTGTTACTCTTTATAGGTTTGATAGTGAGGAGAATTATTTGAATTTTATTAATAAGGCTCTTTATTATAAATATATGCCAGATGGTAGTGATACTACTGGGGGATGGACTCCTGATGATGAGGCTCATACTTTTAAGATGATTGAGAAAATAGAAGTAGATGAGGGGTATGATGATCCTACTAATTATGAAGAGGTATTAGCAGTATCTAGAAAAGATGGGTATACTTGTAATGAAAATATAGAGAAGTGATTGGTATGAATAATTTTTATTTATTATATGGGACAGATAAGTCAGTTATAAATAATGAATTAGATAAGATAATAAATAAATTAGGAACAGAGGATATTGTTAGGTATTCTCTTCTTGATACTTTAATAGAAGATGTTGTAATGGATGCTTCTACGGTTAGTATGTTTTCTAATAAAAAAATAATAATACTTGATGATGCTGTCTTTTTATGTGCTAATAAGACTATTGATAAGATTGAGGTATTAGAAGAGTATTTTAATAATTA
>ERZ1643249.3842-NODE-3842-length-12964-cov-6.061585_pt1 | contig 12964 bp, 11 predicted proteins | sample MGYA00579263_ERZ1643249 | MGnify/ENA primary metagenome ERZ1643249 (study PRJEB29033, sample SAMEA4952264) | chicken gut metagenome | biome: Broiler Chicken; feature: Gastrointestinal Tract; material: Caecum | place: Ireland | collected 2018 | study: Broiler...
GCTTCACCAGCATTCCGTCTGTGGCAAGAAGGGCGTACTGTTCTTCTTCGTTCATATTTGGAAGCTTCTCTTTCAGGTTCATATTCTTATAAAGCAGGCCGCTGGTATTGAAAAATTTCTTTAAGGGCAGACCGCTTTTCTGCTGCCATTCCTTCAGTTCTCCGGCAGTGGGATTCTGCTCCTTGATATGGCGCGCCTCATAGGATACCCCGTGGCTGTCCAGCCACTTTTTCGCTTTCTGGCAGGTGGAACAGGGCGGATACTGTAAAAATAAAATACTCATGGCTTTCTTCTCTCCTTTTTCATTTCATGTGTCTGGGTGCTCTGTTTTGCGGCTCTGTTTTTACATTTCTGTTTTTATATTTATTAGAGCTCTTTGTATATCTGGATTCCATAAAATCCGCATCCGGGATTTTATACCCCCAGAATCTCATGGATCTGAGGAATGGTTTTTCCTTCCTCCCGGAGAGCTTTGATATGAGCGATGCGTTCTATGGTCTTTTCCCTGGGATAACGCCTGGTCAGCTTCTCCTCTTCCTGCTCAAAGGGGAGAAAGCCTTCCTCGGTATAGAATTTCAGAGTGCTGTAACGCACTCCCGTCAGCCGCGTGAGTTCCCCGATGGTCACGTATTCGGAAGCCAGAATCGCTTCCATACTTCTCTGTCTTGACATAACCGCGCCTCCTTGTCAGGTAGCTGCGACAATCAACAGGACAAACAGGTTATCAATGTCTTCCAGTACCTTCTGAAAAGCTTTTACCTGGGGATTCTCCTTAATTTCTTTCAGCCTGGCCTTCAGCGCCTTCTTTTCATAGGCGGAAAAATACCGGGACAATTCGCCGCTTTTATCGAGAAGGGCTGTCAGCGCGATGATATCCTCGGACAGCTCACCGTCCTCCAGAAGTTCCGCGCGGATATTCTGAATCACACGATCAAGGGCCTTTTCGTCCGGAACATAAATGGTCTTTCCGCCGAAAAGTCCGCCTCTCTCTTCTGCGGCGCAGCCAGCTTCCACCAGGGATTTGCCGACCGCGTCAATGATTTCATTGATATTCTGATCCGTAAAAGTAACAGAATTACGTTCCACAATCTTTTTAAATTTAACAGGCTGCTTCTGCTCGATATAGGAATAGACCGGCCGGAGATAACTCATCCTGTCCGGGAGATGGGTTCTTAATGAAAGCTTGTCTTTTTCCTCCCAAGAAATAATCCCGTCCAGCAGAAGCTCCAGCACACAGGCTCCTGTCAGGCACATACCCTTCTCAATGTCAAAAGACGAAATCTTTCCTTTATTGCGCAGTACACAGAGCAGATATTCCTGCGTAAGTGACAGTTCTTGCATATCGGTTTCCTCCTTACTTCTTACCGCTTATTACTTACTACTTACGACATAAAAATATCATAGAAGCCCGGCCCTGTCAACAACTTTTTTATATTTTGGAAACAGTTTCATAACGCCGCAAGGAAAATGATAATTCCGGCCGCTGTGAAAAAAGGAACGCAGTATTTGCGTTCCCTCTTGAAAACTCATCCGGATTCTGTACGCGAATCTTTACAGATAAGAGCCGCCGGCCCCGGAGGGCAGAAAGCCGATACGCAGAATCCTCCTTACCAGCTTCCACATTCCATTCAAAATTCCGGCATTCGCATAGCTGAGCGGCGTCCATAAAATCCCGGTCGCGAGACAGATCACAAGAATCAGCGGCGCGTATCTTCGGATTCTTGCGTAAAAACGTCCCACACCCGGCAAAAGTTCCTGCAGCACATTTGAACCGTCCAGCGGCGGAACCGGAATCAGATTAAAAGTGCCAAGTCCGATATTGATCACGGCCAGATAGTAGAACCAGATTCCGGGAATGCTGCCGTTTTTATAGAAAATCCCGAAAATCAGCATTCCAAGGAAGCCCACCAGATAATTCATGCAGGGACCCGCCAGGGAAACAAGAATGATGCCTTTTTTCCGGTTCCTGTAGTATGCCGTGTTGATCCGGACCGGTTTGGCCCAGCCCATCCGGAACAGGAGCAGGCAGAGGGTTCCCCAGAAATCCAAATGAGCAAAGGGGTTCAGCGTCAGGCGCCCTTCTCTCTCAGGTGTCGGATCTCCCAGCCTGTAGGAAACGTATCCATGGGCGAATTCATGGACTGTAATTGCAATTAAAATAGCGGGAATCGTATAAAGCAGTTCCCTTAGATATCCCATGGAAAGTAAAAATCTCATCCGTCATATACCTCTTTTCTGTGGCTTAAAACCAGGGCAGGCATTCTGCTGCCTGTTTATCCTCGTACCTGCCCTGTCACTCGTATCTGCCTTTCGCGACTTTCCTTCCCTGAAGTACGCTCTGGTTCCTGTTGACAAAGGACCGCGTTCTGGCCCGCAGCAGAACCCTGCGTCCTTCAGGCGTCCGGGTATAGACAAGCCGGAATCTTCCCAGCGCGCCGCGCATATGTTTTTCAAAAACGGCCGCCCGTTCCTTCTGTTTTCCAAAAATCTCAGGCACCGCATAAGATTCGCCGTTTTTCCAGAATTTTGCGTTCCGCGTCAGCAGATATCTGGGATTATCAATCACTCCCCAGAGTTCCTCCATACAGCTGGCAAACATGGTCTTGTCTCTCATGGTTCCGCCCTTCAGATACGTACGGATCAGGATTCCGTCTGTGGATTCCACCTCTGCCCTGCAGTGTTCCGCATCTTCCAGCTCTCCGATCTCGGCCAGAGCCCGGGCCGCCGCCCGGCTGATATGCTTCATTCTGCGCTCCGGCGTGCTGAAACGGAAGAGCAGAATCCCGTACCTGGCAGTCAGGGCGGCCATCAGAAGCATGAGAATGCCCAGAAGTCTGACCTGCATGGCGCTTCCCCCGCCGATCTGAATAAAAGAACGTCCCAGATACATGAGAATTGTCAGAACCACATTTATGATTTCTATTCCCAGAGCATGAATGAAAAGATAACTGGTCTTAAGCTCTTTCGCAGAAACCTCTTCCACCTGCTCCACTTCCATGCCGCCCCGGATCTCTCGCAGAGACTCCTGCCACCTCCTGCGCAGCCCCTCTCTGTCTGCGGCTCTTTCAAGCATCATCTGGTTAATCTCATCCATTTGTGAGCGGGAATCGAATTCCGGAATATTCAGGCGGCCAATTCCGCTTTCTATCACAGGCTCCTTCCAGGAGACGCCCAGAAAGGAATCAAATCTTCTGACCAGCGTCTCATAGTCGCCGGAAAAGTCCGCCTGTCTTGTCTTTCCATCCTTTTGGGGAAAGATACAGGCAAGATGCCAGATGTTTCCCGTCTTATCAGGCCGCTCCCCGTCAGTTCGGATCGTCCGGCCGCGCATCTGGTTGCTCAGCATAAACGATCCCACATAAGTGGCAAGAATCAGAGAGTTGACGCAGGGCGCGTCCCAGCCCTCGCCCAAAAGGGACTTGGTGCCTACAAGGACATTGATATCTCCCTGCCGGAAAAGCTCTGTGACCGCGGTTACCACATGCGTAGTTTTCCCTTTCACCTGGAGCCGTCCGAATCCGGTTTCCCGAAGGGGTATCAGAGCGCTCTCGCAGCCCTTCGCCGCCAGAAAGCCCTTCAGCTTCTCCTCTGCCTCCATGGGAACAATCACCACAGTTCCGCTCAGGCAGCCCAGACGAAGCCCCTCCTGCTTCATCCTTCTCAGATGTTCAAAAATGGGAACAGCTCCGATTTCAGAGGTCATATCCTGATCCGTCCCCACAAGGGAGAGCTTCTCTTTTTTGATGTAATCGCAAAGGACAAGCAGACGGAGATCCTCGCCCTGAGCCTGATATTCCGCCAGGGCAATCTTCCGGATGCTGTCCATTTTTCCGCAGCTTTTGACCAGCAGCTTCTGCATCGCATCCTTATGAGTCAGAGACACCTTTCCTCTGTAAATGCAGCCGGCTTCCTTCAATTCCCGGATCAGCTGCGCCCTCTGCTCTTCGGATACCTGATAGGAGTCCGCGTCATCGTACAGAAATCCCTGCAGCAGTATCTCCAGCCAGCTGTCCGTCAGTTTCGGCAGCTGCCCTTTCGTACCGATCAGTTTTTTGAGATACGGAGAAAAGGGAATACCCTCAGCCTGGCAGAAAATGAGAAGCGCCGAAAAATAGTTCGGATTATCCAGAAAACGTTCGCTGTATTCTTCCGGATGTTTCAGGCCTTTGTGCGCAGCAATCATCTGCACAAACCCATCGCCCGTCAGAATTGCATTCCTGACTTTTTCCGTCCGTCTCTGATATTCACTTATCTCCTCCAGCTCTTCCCGGGCAGGCCAGTTAAAATAGACATAGTCCTCATGCGGACAGAGACTGCCCTCTCTCACCAGCTCCGGCGTAAAAATCTCTTCATCGATGGGACCGCACAGATCCATATAGCGCTTCCACTGTCCCGGAGTGCTGTCATAGGGCGGAGTCGCGGTAAGAGAAATCACCGTCATGCCTTTCATCTTTTTCATAAAAGCTTCCAGAGCCTTCCACCACTCGCTCCTCAGATGATGGGCCTCATCCAGGCAGATGGTTTTTATGCCGGCGTCTTTGACCGCTTCAAAGAGATCAAAATCCCGGAAATCCACTTCTTCTGTTTCCCTGTCTTCTGTTCCCTCTGAATCTTTCTCCTGCGGATCTTTCTCCTCCGCTTCCTCTTCTGCGTCCGTCAGCTCTCCCTGATAATGCTTCATGGCGCTGTACAGAGCCTGATAAGTGGCCGCCGTGATACATTTCATCTGTCTCAGATCGTTGGACAAAAGCTCCTCTGCCCGGCAGCTCTCCGTCAGAAATCCTTCTGTGATGCGTTCCAGCCACTGCTGACGGATGGTAATGCTTGGAGACAGGATCAGACATGGCGCGCCCAGCCGGCGGATCAGCTCGATTCCCAGCGTTGTCTTTCCCGAGCCGGGCGCCGCTACTATATGCAGTTTTCCATCCAGCAGATAGTTCCGGGAGTTTTCCAAAACCCTTTCCTGATAGGTTCTCCATTTTCCCTGAAACTGTAAAATACCATCGTAAATATTCTTCATTTTCCGGTATCCTTTTTCTCATATGGATTTTAAATTTCTCACACCGGACACATTCCTTTGCAGGAAGCCGCGCGGCAGTTTAAAATCAGTATAACATATCTGCCGTCAGAATACACTATCTGCTTACAATCCGGTAATAAGTCCTGGCCGTCAGCAGATACACGATCACATAGAATACCGCGAACACCAGAAAGCTGACCGCCGTGCAGGCCATGTAAAGCCTGGTATCCGACAGGTAAAGAAGCTCCAGCAGCCGGGACATAAGCGGGAAGGCCGCAGCCACATGAATGCCTGCCGTAAGCAGCGGAAGGAAAAATACAGTCAGAACCTGGGAACGGATAGCCGACCGCACCTCCCTGCGGCTTAAACCTACTTTACGCATAATCGCAAACCGTTCTCTGTCCTCAAATCCCTCGGAAATCTGCTTATAATAAATGATAAGAACTGCCGCCATGAGAAAAAGCACGCCCAGGAAAAGTCCCAGGAAGAAAAAGCCTCCATACAGTTTCAGATAGACGGCGTCCGCGTCCACCCTGGAATCCGGAATGCCTTTCAGATCTCCATTCTGCAGCAGGTCCAGCAAAGCCTCTGCAAAGGCGCGCTGCTCTTCCTTATCCGCGTCCGTATCAAAGGCATAAAAACTGTCCGGTTCACTTGCGATATCTGTCAGAGCCTCCTTCTGCTTCGCATAGATCTCATCCATCTCCTGCTGATCGGGAACGACCAGGAAATAGCTGCTTGCAATATTGGCAGCCATAAGGCTCTTTCCCGGGAAATCCTCCAGAACAGCTTTCACCTGATATTCCCGGTCGAACAGTTTCAGGGAAGAAGCATCATAGTCTCCCTGGCTGTCATAGAGAAGAATCTCGCCGTCCGAGAGCGAAGCATTGGCGCCGGCAGCCCCGTTGTACTCATCCAGCGTGATCACATACAGATTTACAATCTTATCCGCGTCCAGAAAAGCGCCTTCCCGGGACACCCGGAAGGAATCCCCCTCCTTCATCGCAGAAAATACCAGATAGGAATACTGCACCCCGCCTGTCACAGAAAGCCCCTGCTCCTGCTGAAACTCCCGCACGCGGTTATACAGCGCCTGGCTTCTTTCTTCCGTATCTTCCCTGGAATAGACTACAAAGTCATAAGGGTACCGGGAATTTACCACATCGTTAATTCCGATCATCAGCGAACTCGTTGCCGAGATCATCACCAGCACCATGGTGGACAGAATACAGATATTCGCAAGTCCGACCGCATTCTGCTTCATGCGGTAAATCATGCCGGAGACACTGATAAAATGCCCTGTCTTATAATAATAAGCCTTATTGCTTCTTAAAAGCTTCAGAAAAGCGATGCTGCCTGCCGTGAACAAAAGATACGTCCCCACTACCACCAGCGCCACCGCTATGAAAAAGATATAGATGGAAGAAATGGGATTCTTTGTGGTAATGGCCAGATAATATCCGGTTCCCACACAGAGAAAACCCAGGAGCGCCGCAGGCCATTTCGTCTTCGGCTCCCGCTCTCCGGCCTGGCTGTCACGCAGAAGCCCCACGGGCGTCGCCACCTGAATCTGCCGCACGGCATTCAGGAAAATCAGCAGAAAAATCACCGCGAAAAGCCGGACCGTGCTCCAGACTGCCTCTCCGGATATAAAGAAGCCGAGAGAAATCTCCGCACGGACAAGCTTCGCGATCGCCAGGAACATGATCTTGTCAAGAGCTATTCCAAACAGCAGGCCGCAGGCCATACTGATGAGAAAGACATACAGGGATTCCCAGGCCAGGGTCCCTGCCAGATGGCGCTTTCCAAGACCAAGAATGTGAAAGACGCCGAATTCCTTTTTTCTCCGTTTCAGAAGGAAGCTGTTTGTGTAAAAGAGAAAGATCAGCGAAAACAGGCTGATGATTCCCGCTCCCATCTCCATCAGAGAGATCAGCGTCCGATCCCCTGTCATCTCTTCCAGACCAGGATTCAGGGACAGTGACTTTACGATATAATAAAGCATGACCGTTGAGGTGCAGGTCAGAATATAGGGGAAATACGTGTTTCCGTTCTTTTTGATATTTCCGGCGGCCAGCCTCGCAAAAAATCCTCTACGCATGGCGCTCACCGCCTGCCGCAAGCAGAGTCAGCGTATTGGAAATCTTCTGAAACTGCTGTTCTTCCGTCGCGTCTCCGCGGTAAATCTGATGGAACACCTGGCCGTCCCGGATAAAGAGCACGCGCCCCGCATGGCTGGCCGCCTTTGTGGAATGCGTTACCATCAGAATCGTCTGACCGTCCCGGTTAACCTCGTCAAAAATCCGGAGAAGATTGTCCGTGGCTCTGGAATCCAGCGCGCCTGTGGGCTCATCCGCCAGCAGAAGCTTCGGCTCCGTAATCAGCGCCCGGGCCACGGCCGCCCGCTGTTTCTGCCCGCCGGACACCTCATAGGGATATTTCTTCAGGATATCGGTAATCTGCAGCTTCCGGTCCAAAGGCTTCAGGCGCCCGGCCATCTCCCGATAGCTTTTCCCCGCCAGCACCAGCGGAAGAAAGATATTGTCCTGGATGGAAAAGGTATCCAGCAGATTGAATTCCTGGAACACGAAGCCCAGATTGTCCCGGCGGAACGCCGAGATCTCTTTTTCCTTCACAGAGGAAAGATTTCTTCCATCCAGAATCACCTCTCCTCCTGTGGGTTTGTCGAGAGCCGCGAGAATGTTTAAGAGGGTCGTCTTTCCGGAACCGGACTCTCCCATAATTGCCACGTATTCTCCCTCCTCCACAGAAAAGGATACGTTGGAAAGCGCCTGGACCTGATTTCCTCCAAAGCGCGTCGTATAAATCTTTTTCAGGCATTTTGCCTCCAAAATCGCCATGTTTCTACCTCCTTCTTTTCATGGGGGACATGCATGCCTCTTGTCAGCTGAGGCTACTGAAAGAATAGCAGAAAAGGCCGGGACGCCGCCATGGAAGCAGGTGACATTCCGGCCCTTTGATGTGACATTTTTGTAAGATTATTATTTATAAGCTCTTTTTGTTCGGCTCATTCTGTTCCGTTCATTCTGTCCGGAGCATTTTCGTGTCCAGATCGATGGAAACCACCGTGCCTGCCCCGGGTTTTGACTGTACGCTGATTTTATGGGACAGCCGCCCGGCGGCTTTTTTGCAGAGATACAGTCCAAGGCCTGTGGATTTCTTATCGGAACGGCCGTTGTAGCCTGTAAATCCCTTTTCGAAAATGCGCGGCAGATCCTCCGGCGCGATTCCAATTCCCGTATCGGAGATGTTCAGGACCTTATCCGGAGCCAAGGTGATGGAAACAGACCCTTCCTGCGTATACTTGATACTGTTGGACAAAATCTGCTCCAAAATAAAGAGCAGCCATTTTTCATCCGTGAGCACCTTCACATTCACAGGCTCATAGGAAAGCCGCAGTTTCTTCCGCACAAACAGCGGAGCGTATTTATGGACAGCCTGTCGGATAATGCTGTCCAGATCATATTCCTGAAATACATAATCAGAGGAATCGCTGTCGAGCCGCAGGTAGCTTAAGACCATTTCCACGTACTGTTCGATGCGGAAAAGCTCTGCGGACAGTTCCCGGTGTTCCTCTGTATCTTCGCCCTCAAGCGTCATCCGCATGACCGAGATGGGGGTTTTGATCTGATGAACCCAGGTCGTATAGTAATCCATACTCTCCTGTCTCCAGTTCTCCCACTCTGTAAGCGCCGCTTCCATCCGGCGGCCAAGCTCTTTTAATATCTCCTGCAGATCTGCCTCCTCCACCGTCCGCGCTGCCGGCAGATCCTCCGGGAGAAGAGGCAGGTTTCGAAAGATTTCCTCATACCTGCGGCGGCGCGCAAGGCTGCGGCAAAAGTCTGCCGCCAGGACAGCCAGAAGAAGCAGCAGGCACAAGCCTCCTGCGTACAGAACCGCTTCCAGTTCCAGGTCATACAGAGAAAACACCAGCGCGAAGATGCCGGCACAGGCCAGAAAAAGAAGCAGTCCGGCCCAGCGCCTGGCAAGAAAGCTTCCCAGAACAGAATACCAGCTTTTCCGGTTCCTATTTTCCCTGTCCATGACGTTCCTTTCCTCCCTGTCCCATCATTACTCAATCAGATAACCGCTGCCAATCTTTGTTGTAATAAAATTGCGCAGCCCTGCCGCCTCCAGTTTTCTGCGGAGACGGTTTACATTGACAGTCAGCGTATTTTCCTCCACATAGACGTCCATCTGCCAGAGTTTTGTCATAAGCGTATCACGGCTTACGACCTTTCCTCTCTGCTCCATCAAAGTCTGCAGAATGCGGAATTCATTTTTGGTAAGGTCAATTTTCTGCCCTTCATATACCAGCGACGTGTCATTCAGATTCAGCACGGCTCCTCTGTGTTCCAGCACGGGAACCCGGCTTCCCATGTCGTAGGTTCTCCGCAGAAGAGCCTGCATTTTAGCCGTCATCACATTCAGATCAACAGGCTTGGCAATAAAATCGTCGCCGCCCATGTTCATGGCCATGACGATATTCATATTATCAGACACAGATGAGATAAAGATCACCGGAACCTCCGAAATCTTCCGAATCTCACTGCACCAGTGGTATCCGTTAAAAAACGGAAGCATAATATCCACGAGCACCATATGAGGATCATACTCCACAAAGGCCTGCATCACATTCTGAAAATCCTCCGCGCAGCGCACCTCATGCCCCCAGGATTCTATTTGTTTTTTCATGGCCCGGGCCAGAGAAAAATCATCCTCAATAATGAAAATCCGATACATCGCTGTTCTTCTCCATTCTCAGAAATTTCTCCCGGTTTCCCTTCGGAAGATGAATTCGTACTGCCGGCTGCCGCTTTAAAGCACCTGGGCTTTAAAATATCTGGCGTTTTAAAATATCTAGCGTTTCAGCATATTTATGTTTTCTTCCGTCAGCTTCATCCAGGGAATCTCCATCTCCCGGGCCTCTCCCCTCCAGGAAGCCGTCCAGGCTTCATACTCTGCCTGATCCACAGGCTCCCCCGGCTCTTCTCCGTCCGGCGTAATATAATATACGATTCCCGCGCCGCCTGCATCAATCTCTTCCGGAAATCCATTTCCTTCTTCGTCTGTCTCAGACACGCTGCGTTCCCAGGCGTCCACCTGCGCGGCTGCCACGTACGTGTCGCTTCCTGAATCGTATTGATACAGCGTATACGGCTGAAAATCTGCTCCAGACAGTCCCTGACTCTGAGACCAGCCCGCTTCTATATATCCATTGTCATAGAAGGTCAGCAGAGGATACTCCAAAAACTCCTCCCGGACCGTATCGAGTGCGCTCACAAAATCATAGATAAATTCTGTCTTCCCTGCTTCATCTGTAGTTGTGTAGGTGATCAGAAGCTCCTGAGAGCCGTCCTGATCCACATCACAGATGGCAAATTCATTTTCAGAGATATCTGCGTCTGCCAGAAATCCATAGCTTTTTTCATCCGGAAACAGATGATTAAAATAGATATCATAGAGTACGGAATGATAAGCGCTCTTTGCCTCTTCCGAAAGACTGCTGATGGCTTCTTCCGCCCGGGCGTTCTCCGTCCCGCCCTGCGCCTCTTCCTTCTGCGCCTGTGCGCCGCCCGCCTCTTCCTGTTCCCGTGCGCTGTCCGTTTCTTCCTGTGCCGGTGTGCCGCCGCATCCGACAGCCGATACAAAAATGATACCCGATAAAAATAAAACGGCTGCAAAATATTTTTTCATGTCTGTAGTCTCCTTTGTCCCTCCGCAGGCTGTCCCGCCAGATTTTCCTTTTCTCCAAATATTCATTTCTTCTGAAATTCTGCCGTCAGAGCCGCAGTCCCTTGATGTCTTTGATCCGTGAAAGGATCACGTTATTCGTGCATTCCAGCACGCCGGGCAGTTTATCGATGGTCCCATACAGCAGCGCTTCCATCTCTTCGTTGGAAGAAGCGACGGCATGTACATGGAGCCTGCTCTTCCCGGTCACACGGTAGATCTGCGTAATCGTGTCATTCTGACGCAGGATTTCCGCCACCTCCATCAGCGCGTCCGGCCTGGTTTCAATTTCAAAATAACAGGAAACCGCTCCGCTGATTTTCTGCGGATTGATAATCGTCGTGTACTCTTCAATCACACCCTTCTGCTCCAGCGCCTGCACCCGCATTTTGACTGCCACACGGGAAATGCCTGTCTGCTGACCGATCTCTGAATAGGACATTCTTGCATTCTGAATCAGCAGACGGACTATCTTCTGATCCAGTTCATCCAGTCCGTCTAAAAACATACCCTGTCTCCTTTATTCTATTTCCTGTTCATGCTTTGCCAGACGCCGCATTTTCATACAACTCCATTCCGGCGCAGCACTATGGACATTATATAATGTCTTAAAAAGGAAAGTCAAGAAAGCTGGAAAAACCGAAAAACTCAGATGGCGCCGGATATCTCCAGCATGTGAAAGCAGATTTGACTTATAACACAACTTATAACACGACTTATAACACGCGAGAACGGCTTTGGCTCACAATTGACAATTGTAAATAAATTTCTTATAATATATTACGATTGTTAATTAAAATATTTCAAAAAGAAAGTTGTGGATAGATGCAATGGAAAATGAACTGACACACGGACCCGTTATGAAAACCATGCTGCGCTTTGCCATTCCGATGATCCTCGGAGACCTCCTGCAGCAGTGCTATAATATCGCAGACACTCTGATTGTAGGCCGCTATCTGGGGGCAGACGCCCTGGCCGCCGTAGGATCTGCATTTTCTTTGATGACTTTTCTGACTTCTATCCTTCTGGGGCTTGCCATGGGAAGCGGCACCGTATTTTCCATCCGCTTCGGACAGAAGGATGAACACGGCCTGAAAGAAGGAATCCTTGCCTCCTTCGCGCTTCTGGGCATCGTCACCATTCTTTTAAATATTCTCGTCTTCGCGGGCATCGACTGGATCATCTGGTTTCTCCGCACACCCGCGGAGCTCGTGGAGCTGATGAAAGAATACCTGATCGTAATTTTTGCCGGACTTGCGGGGATCTTCCTCTATAACTTTTTCGCGTCGCTGCTTCGTTCTCTTGGAAATTCCGTAATTCCGCTCACCTTTCTGGCTGTATCCGCAGGCCTGAATATTGTCCTTGATCTCTGGTTTGTGGCCGGTCTGAACCGGGGCGTGGCCGGAGCAGCAGAGGCTACCGTAATCTCCCAGTATGTGTCCGGCATCGGGATTGCGGTCTATACTTATGCAAAATTTCCCCATCTTCTGCGAAAAAGCGAAGATGTCCGTCTCCGCAAAAGCCGCATCAGGGAAATCTTCAGCTTTTCCGCTCTGACCTGTATGCAGCAGTCCATTATGAATCTCGGAATTCTGGCCGTCCAGGGTCTGGTCAACAGCTTTGGCACAACGATCATGGCCGCCTTTGCCGCTGCCGTAAAAATCGACGCTTTCGCCTATCTGCCCGTCCAGGATTTTGGAAACGCATTCTCTATCTTTATCGCACAGAACTTTGGCGCAAAACAGGAAGAGCGCATCAAGAAAGGAATCCGGGGCGCTGCTGCCGTCTCCGTGTCCTTCAGTCTTCTAATTTCTCTGTGCGTCTGCCTGTTTGCCCGCCCCCTGATGTCACTCTTTATCGACACATCAGAAGCTGCCGTCATTGCGGAAGGCGCCCGTTATCTCCAGATTGAAGGGGCATTTTACTTCCTGATCGGCATCTTATTTCTGCTTTACGGCCTTTACCGGGCTCTCGGGCGTCCCGGCATGTCCGTGGTTCTCACCATCGCCTCGCTGGGTACCCGCGTGGCCCTGGCCTATGCGCTTTCCGCAGTTCCCGTTCTCGGCGTTGTGGGAATCTGGTGGTCCGTGCCGATTGGATGGTTTCTGGCAGACGCGCTGGGAATCGGGTATTATCTGGTGAAAAAGAAAACTCTTTATCCTGTTTCCGAGCGCAGATAATGGATGCCTC
>ERZ1643249.3844-NODE-3844-length-12953-cov-4.803846_pt1 | contig 12953 bp, 13 predicted proteins | sample MGYA00579263_ERZ1643249 | MGnify/ENA primary metagenome ERZ1643249 (study PRJEB29033, sample SAMEA4952264) | chicken gut metagenome | biome: Broiler Chicken; feature: Gastrointestinal Tract; material: Caecum | place: Ireland | collected 2018 | study: Broiler...
CAAAATAAATTTCAACGGAATCAAACCAATCTTCAAGATAAGCAACAATCTCCGTCGAAGACGCTCCGCGCGCCGCCTTTTTGGCAGCCTCTATTACTGGATACCCATATGCCATTGTGTAGGTTTTTGAGTCTACAATATGGATTTTAAAATGGTCTTTCGCCTCTGGGTGTGCATCATAAAAACGGGAACGGGCCATCTCTGCATTATCATGCGTACTGGAACCGCCCGAATAAATCGATATATAGATCAGTTCTTCATATCCTTCTTCGTAGAACGCTTTATATTCTTCTTCAAACTGGAAGACTGTGATCTGTGCGGTAGTTGGGATTTTCGATGTGTTTTGCAGTATTTCATAAAATTCTTCATTCGTAAAATCCACACGTTCCAAATAGCCTTTGTCCTCTACCGTTACCGGAAAAGATAAGATCCGGATATTATACTGCTCCTCGAGTTCCTTCGGTATGTCGCTTGCCGAATCAGTCATAATTTTAATACGGTTCATTGTATATCAATCCTTCCATTTATAATTCCTAAGTTGCCCCGCTACAGATAACGCAGGAAAATTCCATTGCCTAAGCACCTCATACACAGCAATTGCCACAGTATTGGAGAGGTTCAAACTGCGAGCGCCTTCAATCATCGGCAGGCGCATGCACCGGTCTGCATTATTAAACAGCAGCTCCTCCGGAAGCCCGGCGTCTTCTCTTCCAAATATGAGATACGCATTCTCCGGATAAGAGACTTCTGAATAAATATGCCGTCCTTTTGTAGTAAAATAGTAGAATGGTCCTTTGTTCTTACTATAAAAGTCCGAAAAATCCTTATAATATGTAATATCCAACAAATTCCAATAATCCAATCCCGCACGCTTTAATTTTTTGTCATCAATCGAAAACCCCATCGGCCCGATCAGATGGAGGCGCGCCCCTGTTACAGCACAGGTACGGGCAATATTCCCTGTATTTTGCGGGATCTGAGGCTCAGCCAATACAATATTTAAAACATGCTCCTGTTTTTCCTGCGGCTCTTTTGCTTTTTCTGAAAATGATGGCTCCAAATTTTGAAATTCCCCTTTCCCTTCTGGATAACAGACGATGACAATCGGCCGTACCTGCTCTTATAAATTCCTGTCAACATTATAACAGGCCCTGTCATTGATTTACACCGATAACCGAGTATTGTCCAAAAGGCAATCAAGCGGGCCAAACTGTATTTCATCTGCGCCGTCCCCATTATACAACAGGTATGGAAGTAAGGCAAGAATAGATAAGGATAAATCCTGTTTCTAAAAACAAGGCTGTTCATCAGAATTTTTAAAAGGCCCTAATTCTTACATTTCTCAATCGGAAACTGCCGATACATCTGGACAATCTTATTCTTTGTAGACAATGTTAAAAGCGTTGTGATACAATGGCATTAAAGCCCGCGGAATCCATCGTTCTGTTTACGCCCGCATTACGTGATTGACCTCTGATCCTCAAAAAGAGACATTCCGTTCAAAACCGCGCCGCAATCGAGCTGCATTTCGAGCATTTTCAGCAAAGAACCCTATATCTATTTACAATTTACAGTTTAGTAATCAAAACGCGGAAATCATCGGCTACAATAAGAAGAAGCAAATAAAAGACAGGAGGGCGCGCATTGTTTGGGTATATTAAACCCTATAAACCGGAAATGAAGGTACGTGAATTCGACACGTTTAAGGCAATTTACTGCGGCTTATGCAAACAGCTCTCCCATGTTTTCGGACCTTTTGCAAGCCTCACCCTCAGCTATGATTTCACTTTCATGGCGGCGGTTTCGCTTTCCATGCGGGATGAATGCGGCGGCTTTAAAAAATGTGCATGTGTTGCAAATCCGTTTAAAAAAAAAGCTTGTGCCGTTGCCAGCGACGATTTGACTTATTGTGCCAGCGCCGCTATGTTAATGCTTTATTATAAATTAAAAGACGACATGGCAGATGAACGCTTTCTAAAAAAAGCACGGGCTCTTCTGTTATTTCCATTTGCTGCGTTAGCACGAAAAAAGGCAAGAAAACTTTTTCCAGATGCAGATCGTACGCTATACGGGATGATGCAAAAACAATCGGCGCTTGAAAAAGATGGTTGCACAAGCATAGATCGGGCGGCGGATCCGACCGCCAGCGCACTGTCCGTTCTCTGCACAGTTTTTTCTGAGGACGCGCAGCAAAAAAAAGTTCTTTCCCGCTTTGGATATCTAATAGGGCGCTATGTCTATTTTGCCGATGCTTTCGACGATCTTGAAAAAGATGAAAAGCAAAAAAGCTTTAATCCGTTTCTCGCTGCATATCCCAATCTTTCACAGCAGCAACGCCGAATACGTGCCCGCGAGGTTTTAAACCTAACAGTAGGCGAAATTGCACCGGCTTATGAGCTTTTACACATTCGGCGGTATAAGCCGATTTTAGATAATATTATATACGACGGATTTCATGACACAATCCAGTCGATTCTGCAAAAAAAGGAGAAACCCGATGAAAAATCCATATGAAGTCTTAGGTGTAAGCCCTTCCGCAACAGATGAGGAGATCAAAGCGGCATATCGAACGTTGGCAAAAAAGTATCATCCTGATAATTATACAGACAGCCCTCTCGCTGACGTTGCAAGTGAAAAAATGAGTGAAATAAACGGCGCCTTCGACCAGATTATGAATGAACGCCGCGGTGGTGCACAACACACGCAGAATCCCTACGGCCAAGCACGCGGCGCATCCGGATTTGCCGACATCCGCGCTATGATACAAAGCGGGCGCTTAACAGAAGCAGAGGAGCTGTTAGACGGCACGCCGCTGAACGCACGCAATGCGGAATGGTACTTCCTGAAGGGTTCTGTCTATTATTCCCGCGGTTGGCTTGAGGATGCGGCCAATCATTTCGCTACCGCCTGCCGCATGGAGCCGAATAATGCGGAATATCGTGCGGCATACAACCGGATGGGCTGGCAGCGTCAAGGCAACACGGGCGGCTATGGGCAAGGTGCTTATCGTCAGCCAACCCATCCTGTTGGGGGATGCAGTGCCTGTGATGTCTGTCAGGGGCTTATCTGTGCCGACTGCTGCTGCGAGTGTATGGGCGGAGATTTGATCAGCTGCTGCTGACTTTTCCTTTCGTCAGTTAAATGGACGTGCGTTTTCTACGTTCTTTGCTATACTCAATCTGCATATACTGCCTCTTAGAGAAGGCCCATCTCTTTTTCAACCGATATCAATCCGGAGTATCTCTCCGGATTTCATTTTGAGGTGATAAATCCATGAAATTTTCTCCAAGGAAAGCGGCATTTGGCGGAATCGCTTGCGCATTAAGCCTTGCTTGCATGTTTTTGTCAGCGTTATTTCCCTTTGCAGAGTATACCTGCCCTGCACTGGCCGGCATTATATTGATCGCATTGGTGGTTGACTTTGGCAGGCGTACCGCTTGGATCGCTTATGCAGCGGTTGCGGTCTTGACAATTTTTATTACGCCTAACAAAGAAGCCGCCATGCTGTTTATCGCTTTTTTAGGCTATTATCCAATTGCCAAAAGCAGCATCGAGCGGCTGAAAAGCCGTATAGCCGAATGGGCGGTCAAGCTTTTGTTATTTAACACGGCATGCATATCCGGATATGCCGTAATCATTGTTTTTTTCAATATGACCCAGCTGCTCGAAGATATGAGCATGGGATTCGCTTGGGGAATCTATGCATTTTGGGTGCTCGCCAATATTACCTTTGTCGTCTATGATTTTGCTTTAACACGCCTTATTTACATCTACTGCAATACCATTCGTCCACGGCTGCGAATTCGATAAAATAACGAAATGTCCTTCGGCTTTGCAGGCTTGTCCCGTTATGAATATACCAAAAGTGTCCTTTTCCCTAAGGGGAAAAGGACGCTTTTGGTTTCCTAACTTTTTTAAAATAATACATGTCATACTCAATCCAGAAATGCTTGCTTATAGAAATCATACTTTTGCTTCAACGAACCATTTTGGCTCTTCATAAAACAGATACGTTATACTGCCTTTGACCCGTATTGTATATCGTGTCCCAACGCCGCCAGCTTTTAAAGAAGCCGCCTTTCGCATTTCCAACACGCGGTCTATTTCATATACCGTACCGTCTTTCCATTTGATCAAAAACGGGATTATTACTCCGTTTGTATAAAAATTTGCTGCCACCTCAACAAACATCTTTTTTCGCATCCTTGTCCTCCTCTCTTGCTATTTATAGTTCCAATGAAGATAGATTAACTGCCCTGTTTAAAAAAGCTCCCCGGATATATAGGAGAAGGACTCTGTTGGCTAAGATATGCCAGCGATTTATCCATAAGCATAATCCCTCTTTGTATGACAAAGTATCCATACCGGCTGCGCAGCCAATCGATTGTCTTATCAAGCTGCTCTCTTTTTTGCATTTTTGGGACTTCAGGCAGCAAAGAAAGCTGTTCCTGCTCTTGAATTGCCAGCCTGCATGCGCGGACGCCAAGTGAACGGATAAGTACCTTTGAAAAATTTTGGCGGTACAATTTCAATGCAAGATTAAAAATGGAATCTGTAGCACAGCTGGGATAATCAAATTTTCCTTGCCGCTCATAAAAAATGAAATTTTGATCACGGACGCTCAGCTGTACGGTTTCGCACGATAAACAATGCTTCCGCAAACGTGCGGATACCTTTTCACAAAATGCGTACAGTATTATTTTAACTTCCTCTTCGCTTTCGAGATCACGCGGCGTCGTAGTACTGTTTCCGATCGATTTGATCCATGTTTTTGTCCCATATTGCGATACGGGAGAGATATCCATCCCATTGGCAAACCGCCAAAGCTTGTCCCCGTTTATTCCCAATAGCCTCACCAGTAATTGCGGGTCTGTTCTGGCCAGATCGCCAATGGTATTAATATAGTATCGCGATAGCTTTCTCCGTGTTGCCTGTCCGACAAAAAGCAAGTCACCTGCCGGCAGCGGCCAAATTTTCTCCCGAATGCTATTCGGTGCAATCACTGTCGTTGCATCCGGTTTTCTCATATCTGAACCGAGTTTTGCAAAAATTTTATTGTAAGAGACACCTATTGAAGCTGTTATGCCAAGTTCATCTTTTATCTGCCTGCGAATTTTATCTGCTATCGTCTTTCCACTTCCAAACAGACCGATACTGCCGGATACGTCAAGCCAGCATTCATCCAAACCAAATGGTTCAACCTGATCGGTATATCTACTATAGATTTCTTGTGCCATCCGCGAAAAAAGGAAATACCGTTCATAGTGGGGCGGAACAAATACAATCTCTTTGCATTTTTGTTCTGCCATCCAAAGCGGCTCTCCGGTTTGGACGCCATATTGCTTTGCAAGATCATTTTTCGCCAATACAATGCCGTGCCGTATCTTTGGATCGCCTGCTACAGCTATAGGTTTATTGCGAAGAGATGGATTATACAGGCATTCTACATTGGCATAAAAATTGTTCATATCACTGTGAAGAATAATGCGATTCAAAAAACCACCTCTTTACCCTCTCTGTGAGGGAATAAAAAAATAGAGAAAGAACAATTGTTCTTTCTCTATTTTAAATCTTTTTCTTGTAAAAATCCACAGGAAATGTATGGGGCTTTTTGTCCGGCAATATAAAGTATCTCCACAGTTGATGCCGAGTTCCGATTTTGTTAAACACTATAGCGGACACCGATATATCTCCAATATCAAGTAATCCGCAAGTATCTTACAAAACATAGAATCGTAAACCACAGAAGGCTGCGCAAATATTATTTACAGCCTATTTTTGTATAGAAGCATCCAAAGCCTTACTGTCTTTTAAAATTTTTATAAACAAACCGCCTTGTACGGTACGATTTTGAAAGCCGACCCGCTCCGCAGTTTTGGAGTCATACCAATCGGTAAGCGGCACACGAGAAGGAGATTCGTGGTAACAAAGCCATACCGGATGTACCATTTTTTGAAAAAAAGCAGGATCCTCTAAAACAGAGGCACACCACAAAATCCAATCCGATTTTGTATAATCAGCCCGATTATCAAGCGGCATGCCATAGCGGTTTAAGTGCCGTGACACATATGAAGAAAACTCGCTGTTTATCATATCTTTATCGAAAAGACCGGTGCCAAACAAGACGTCCCACAGCATATTGTATTTCATACTAAAGGTGCCGGGCTGGTCAAAAGCCAGACGATATGTCCCATCCCCATTAGCAGCCGTTCGTTCCCAAGTTTTTGCCATAGAACGCGCAATTCCCATCCAGTATGCCGCATCTTTCTCCATTCCACGCATGCGGCAAAGAATAGCAAACGATGCAATGCCCATAATGGCTTTCACCGAGAGGTTGCAGTTATGCGCAAGATGCCCGGCGAAATCATCCGTACAGAGTTGGTTCTGAGGATCCATCCCTTGTTCTTGCAAATAGCAGCACCACTGTCCCAATGTTTCCCACTGCTTTTCAGCAAAGGATAGTTTTTTGGAACATACCGCAACAGCCGCCGTCATAATTAGCATATTCCCGCATTCTTCCACTGGCATTTGCCCTTCTGGATCCGTGCCATTGCTGTACTTTTGTCCATTAACCAGAGGATACTGGCCCGCATCATGGGGGGCAAAAGGATAGGGCCACGCTTCAGACTGTGCATAATGGAAAACCGGCCGCATCATCCCATTTATCAATTCCGGGCAGTACAGCAAAAATAAAGGCGTAGAAGGATAGCTTACATCTGCTGTCGCCGCAAAACCACCGCTGTAGCATTCTTTGGATAGGAAAAGGATATCCCCATTCTCATCACATACCAGCTTATGGGCAGCCACCACTTGACGATAAGCAAGCGTGATAAGTTCGGCATATTCTTGACCTCCGCTTGTTTGTGCTTTTGCGATCAGTTCTTTGGAAAAAGCCTTGCATTTTTTTAAAACCAGATAATATTCTTCATACGCCGCCAAAAGAATATCTCGGATATCCGGGCTCTCCCTGTGCCAGTATCCCGGAAGCTTTTTCCCAAAATATTCAATTGCAAACACATCATCATAACCAAAGAGTGCGAGCATCTCAGATGCTTGTACCCGAAGCCGTATGCCTGTTTCCTCTCTCAAAGCATCCGCATGGCTGGCAACCAAATAAAACCAGCCCCAATCAATCGGAATCTCATCCCCGCTCTCATAAAGCGGACGCTGATCCTTACGGCCAATTTTCCCGCCGGAAAGGCATCCGGCGGATACTGTGTCAAAATCCATCTCTTCCGGCTGTGGATTCCGGGCACAGATTTCCCATCCTGCCGATAGAGAGATGTCTGCCATAACAGGAATATTATTTTTTGTAACCTCGATATGAAGATAGGAAACCGGACGTGCCAGCCTTTTTAAATCATCCAGCAAAACAGGGGAGGTAAAAGTTGCCCTCACACAAACGCCATCCTTTTCCATTCGATAAGATGTTGAAAATACGTCGATTTCAATCTCTTTTTGCTCCATCAAGACGGCATTTTGGACTTGTCCCATAAAGCAGTATAAAATTCCATCCACCAAAACAGTCCCGGTTATGGGCTGTGGGGTTCCAGACCAATGGCGGGTACAATCTCCATTCAGCGTATCAGACATAGACCAGACATTAAAAAAGGGATCTATCGTAATCAGCGGAACAGCCGGTGCTCTTAATTTCATCTGAAACCTCTCCTATCAACGATTCAAAATAGATTACTTGCATCATTTGCCTATTTGTATTATATTCTATTTATTCAAGAGAAAAAGGAGGAATATGCGCATTTTAATTGCTAAAAATGCGCATACCAAAACATTGAAAGAAAAAATCATCTGGGCTGCCCCCGCAGAAAGCGGCGCACTCTTAAACATCGAACTGGCCGGCACAACTTTTCCGGATGCTGAGTATCGTATTGCTCGCGGCGGAACATCTTTTTTCGTAATAGAAGCCGTCTTATCCGGAAAGGGTTTTATAGAAAGTGAAGATACTCGCCTGTGCGTTCAGGCAGGAGACTGCTATTTTTTAAACCGGGATATGCCGGTTACCTATTATGCAGACAGGAAAGATCCCTATCAAAAAATATGGGTTAATCTCTCTGGGAGGCTTGTGGATGGATTGGTTTTGTCCTATGGTATCCATGAAGCGGTTTTGGTTTCGCACGCCCCACTCTCCCCTCTTCTTTCAACGCTTCATTCCCTTTTAAAAAAAGAGGATTGCGAAGAAAGGAAAGCGCTGCTGATCCACCGAATGATCCGGATGTTTGCTGACGAAAAATTTTCTCAAAAGCACAGCGATCCGCCGCATGCATATGCAATACGGAATTGGTGCGACCGTCATTTTTCAAGCAAGGCCACACTTTCCGATGCAGCACAGGCACTTTTTTTGTCACGTGCGCAAATCATCCGCGTCTTCCGACAGGCGTACGGCGAAACGCCATACGCTTACATGCTTCGCCGCCGGATTGAAACGGCAAAGCAGCTTCTGCGGAACACATCTATGCCCCTTTCCCAAATTGCAGAACGACTTGCTTTTTCTGATCTGCATCATTTTTCGCATTCCTTTCGGCAGCAAGAGGGGATCGCCCCCGGAATTTATCGGAAAAGCAACCATATATCAGATAAAAATGAGAATACCTGTCCTTAAAATTGAATTTTTATAAGTTGCACTAGCAAAACCTTTATCTTATGAAATTCAACATATTAGAATGATATTATAACTAAAAAAATCTTATCGATATACCTTTCCTTTTCCATACATTGGCCTGCGTATTTTCTTTTATCTGCAGTTATAACATTTCTATTTCAGCGGCAATATCTTAACTGGGCAATTCCCCCTTTACTGCAAAGAGGAGGATGTTTCAAAGAGGATGATTTGATGAAGCTGTTTTTGCTTTACAAGCTCATCCAACAGAGCTGAACTGAGGAACGAAATCTCCTTCCCATGTTGCTCAATAAATGCATTTAGATGCTTTAAGGACGATAAAACTGCATGATATGAAAAAGTTTCCGGAATTTTATTCTCTTTTATATTATGTAAAATACTTAAAAACGACAAAATATTCGTCGTTAAGCTATCCATATTCCATAAAAGCTCTTCTTCCAATTGGTCTACCCTATTTTCCATTTAATTATCTCCTTAACTTTTCATTTTATCAAAAAATGATATATTAAATTTCAAAATAATCATTGTTACAACAAAAAAACTTAAGGCAATATATTAAGATTCATTTTTGTATTTAGATTTATTTTACCAGTAAAAGGCAATAGTGTCAATATAAATCCTTCCGTTTTATTCTTACGACAAAACAGATTTGTCTCTTTTGATATATTATAATAAATGCTGTTCAAGCGTCTAAACCGGCTCATTTCAAACAGACACCACAAAGGACATTTTGAGCAGGAAGAAGTAAAAAATTTAAGCAGAGTGGCGCCGCTCCTGATTTATGCCGAGTGCGTTCGCAACGATAAATATAAATGCAGCAATTGATCTTATTTTTGGCTTCATGGATGGAAACAGGCTTGCAACGGCGGATACATTCGTTTTTGGCCTGATATTTTACGGATGGACATACTTTCTTTTTTGGATTGCAGAAATTCCGCAATCATGTATTTTCCATTGTTTACTTTCACACACTTCCGCCGGTTCTCTCTTGCGCGGATCCGCTGCATTCCCTTTTTTCGGGTCCCTGCCGGACAACATTGTTTCACCCCTTTACTCCAATAACACAGCAAAGCCCCCTTATGCAACTGCTGTCCTACATAAGGGGGCTTATCGTCTATTATCCATTTTCACTAAACTGGTTCAAAGTCTAAACGGCCTTTACCACCATAGGTTTCTCAGTTAACTAAGAAGGATAGAACAAATTGATTTCACACAATTCGGAAAATAATATATATAAATCAGAAAATTTGTCTGTTACATATTGACTGGTGTCGGCACGCACTCTATGCACCGCTTGCTCTTCACAGACAGGGATACGGATTGTAGCTGTTGTCCCGCGATTCCGTTCACTGGTTAGATAGACGTCGCCGCCGTGAAGCTTGACAATCTCTTGAACAATGGGAAGCCCTAATCCAGATCCAAGCTGGCTCTCAGGAAGACGTGTTTCAGGGCACACATAAAAAGGCTCAAAAACACGAGGAAGATCCTCTGCTGAAATACCGTCTCCTTCATCTGTTATCGTCACTGTACAATAACGTTCCGTTTTATGCATTGAAATGGTAATGGAACTATCTTGCGGGGAAAAATTCGCGGCATTTGAAATTAAATGAAATAAAGCAAGTGAAAACAGCCGGGAATCAATACGCACTGAAGCCGGCTCTTGATCTAGGTATAGAAGCAGCTGCTGGCCCCGTTTCCTAAAAAAAGGCCGCAACGTAATATAAAGATCCTCAAGGAAATCGCCTAAAAATAGGATTTGAGGTTCAAACGGCATTTTATTGTTTATCAGCAAATAATAGTCATGTGAAGGTACAACACCGCGCAATACAGCATAACATTCCCTTGCCGCAGCATTCAGATATGCACGTTCGCGTTCAAACGACTCATCGTGCAGTGCGATGGAAAGAGCGGACAACATATTCAGTATATTAGAGATAGGCGTGCGGTACCGATCGCTGATTTGCGTTATCAAAGACAGCGAATCCTTATTATCCTTCTGTTCCGGAACCCCTAAAATGCCAAGCACTCCGTCCAAAACGTCATCTTTCATAATCGGCATCAGGACGATTGACGAATATGATTGAAAAAGCTCGAATTTTGTCGAAAAAAAGACAAGACCTTGTTCTAAATTCCGAACACTATGGCGGTATTCCTCGCTTTCAGCGCCAAACAGCATGGAAAGCGGCGTACCCGGAGAAAATGGGGCGTTACTACCGACGGACTGTATTACAAAAGATGGATCGCATACAAAGGGAATCGTCTGTTCCGACTGCAAAAAACGAGCGATGAATTTGCTGGAAAAATCCATGTTGCACCTCATCTATCAATTTATGCAGAAACTATTATACATATTATACCTGCTTTCCGTTCTGCTGTAAACGGACAACCATCATTTTTTGCGGCTAATTCTATTTTTTACGAGCCCATTGTGATTATACCGAAAAAGCGTTAAAAAAATTATTGTTAAATTTATCACTACTACTTGTCTTTACGTGTAAAATAGGTTAAAATGATTCTGTAATATATTACAGGAGGTTTTATCATTATGGCTGTTAAAGTTGCAATTAACGGTTTTGGCCGCATCGGTCGTCTTGCTTTCAGACAAATGTTTGAGGCTGACGGTTATGAAGTCGTTGCTATCAACGATCTGACCAGCCCTGCAATGCTGGCTCATCTGCTGAAGTACGATACCGCTCAGGGTTCTTTCCTTGGCAGAATCGGCGAAAACAAACACACAGTTGAAGCTGGTGAAGACTACATCGTCGTTGACGGCAAAAAGATCACGATTTATGCGATCAAAGATGCAAAAGAGTGCCCGTGGGGCGAGCTTGGCATTGATGTCGTTTTGGAGTGCACCGGTTTCTACACCAGCAAAGAGAAGAGCATGGCTCACATCACAGCTGGCGCTAAAAAGGTTGTTATTTCTGCTCCAGCAGGCAATGATCTTAAGACAATCGTTTACTCCGTCAACGAAAACACGCTGACTGCTGAGGATCAGGTTATTTCTGCTGCTTCCTGCACCACAAACTGCCTTGCTCCGATGGCTGATACGCTGAACAAAGCTTATCCGATCGTCTCTGGTATCATGACAACTGTCCATGCGTACACCGGCGATCAGATGATTTTGGACGGCCCGCAGCGTAAAGGCGACCTTCGCCGTGCCCGTGCCGGTGCGCAGAACATTGTTCCGAACTCCACTGGCGCTGCAAAAGCGATTGGCCTTGTTATTCCGGAACTGAACGGCAAACTGATTGGTTCTGCTCAGCGTGTACCGGTTCCAACCGGCTCCACTACTATTCTGGTTGCTGTTGTTAAAGGCAAGGACGTTACCAAAGACAGCATTAATGCTGCAATGAAAGCAGCTCAGAGCGAAAGCTTTGGCTACACAGAAGATCAGATTGTTTCTTCTGACGTTATCGGTATGCGTTACGGCAGCTTGTTTGACGCAACACAGACTATGGTAGCAAAAATTGACGATGATACCTATCAGGTTCAGGTTGTTTCTTGGTACGACAACGAAAACTCTTATACCAGCCAGATGGTTAGAACCATCAAATATTTCGCAGAGCTTGCATAAATTAAAATTTGTAAAGCAAATGCAAAAAAGAAGAGATTCCGAATGGAATCTCTTCTTTTTTTGCAAATTTACCTTCCAATGCCGCGTCCCTACCGCTCTTTCAACAGCATCGAGATTCTGATGATATGTATCTTCTCTATAAAAGACCAACACGCAATATCCCTCTTACAATCGGACAGCAGAAAATACAACCCATCTTCTCGCCGCATACTAAAAAAGGGGGGATATCAAATATCAATAGGATGAGTTTTTCGAGTTGCGGATCCTGCATTGCTTAAAGGCAACTCTGGATTTGATTTAAAAAATCTCTGCATACAGCCGATATTTTGATTTGGTTTTGTACAGCCATAAAATAATAAAAATAACATTGTGAATACCCATTACGTTCATTCCAACGGACCATGATAAGAGATAATTCCGCCTATATTGACCGCGTCGAAGCCTTCCTCGTTTAAAATACGGCAGGCATCTGTGCTGCGCGCCCCGCTGCGGCAGTAGATAAAAACCTTTGTTCCCGGCTCTGCATCCAAACTATATTCCAATTCACCTAATGGGATATTGATACTTTCCGGCACGTGCCCTTCCTCATATTCCGCTGCGGTTCGAACGTCTAACAAAACTGCTTCTGGTGTCTTCCTATATTGCTCAATATATTCATCAAACGAGAGATCCCTTTCCATGTCTTATCCTCCTCGTATAATAAGTTTCAAAGTTAATAAATCAGGTATCAGCAGGCTTTGG